>Ga0302325_10007810_pt1 | contig 23627 bp, 26 predicted proteins | sample Palsa_T0_2_FD_201948 | JGI IMG/M metagenome (GOLD analysis project Ga0302325, IMG submission 201948) | Peat permafrost microbial communities from Stordalen Mire near Abisko, Sweden - Palsa_T0_2 | ecosystem: Environmental > Terrestrial > Soil > Palsa > Peat permafrost | place: Sweden: Abisko... | reverse complement strand
GCGGTACAGCACATTCAAACTCCGGCCATCCTCGCCTCATTCCAAACCCTGGAACCTTCTTTCCCATCCTACCTGAAAGCCTACGCAACGTCTCCTAATCGAACTCTTCCCCGCCACCTCCTCGATCGACTACATGTCGAATTCAATCAACGCATACGGTATTACAAAGCCGACGAAGATGATCCATTCAAATTTGCATTATACAAACTCCTCGGACGGTGTGATATACAGAAACGCGCGATGCCTGCAAAAGTGGTCGCGACGAGTGAAGATTATCTGTGGGTCCAGCTTGTACTTGCCAGGGAAGATGAGACAGTTGGTGAAAGATGGGGTCTTGGGGATGTCGCTAAGGGTGTTGTGAAAGCTGGACGGATGGCTTGGGATCGGAGTGGCCAGCGACCGGAAGGATACTTCTTGGTGTTGATCTTGGTGGGGGAATATGAAAGGGTACGGTTCCTTTTGATAGGTTTAACAATAGGCTGTACACTTTTTACTAAACCATTCACCTGCAGAAGGGATTCATTTCGCCGTTGTGTTGGCATGGTATGGATTACTACGAATTTCAACATCCTCTGCAGTCTTCGAAGATGATTTATGTAAGATCCCATGAATGACGTGCTAAGAAAAGTGAGCCTTGATAAGGCCGGAGCAGACGAATATCCGACTTTCAATTTTGCCAAGGCACTTGCTTTGTATGCGAAGAATTTCATTCGAACTTCCGCCGCGACATCCTTTGAATATCTTGCGCTCATCACAATAAACAACGACCTTCCATCTCCAATAAACAAAGCTCAAGTCAATGCAGCACAAGAAGCTGTTCGCGAGCTTGTTATCGAGTCGCGCGATTTCGTCACCCTTCTAGGCGACATACGACCAGATGGAACCCGCGAGCCAGGACTTATTGAAAGGAGGGGCAAGCTTCTGAACATCGAAGATGCTGCAAGACAAGAATACGTGCGAACGATCGTCGAAAAAGCAGCAATGTTAGTAGATGATGAGGGAGATACTGCTTCTGCAGTCCTATTATACCATCTATCGCAAGACTATTCGTTAGTTTTGGCTACCATTAACAGGCGACTAAGCGATGTTTTCTCGGACCCTTCGGCTCCCATTTATACCAATGACCCAGCTGCGCAGGAAGAGACGAAGAAAATGAACTTTTCGATGGCCGCGGTCGCAGATCCGGCTCTACTTGCGTCAAAAATACTGTCGATGTATGACGCCAACGGGAGTATCCAACAACGTCTCGATTCTCGTGAGCGAGATACGTGTCGAATCCTACTCACTATGATCGATGCGCATAAGGCCTTCTTGGGCGGGAGATGGGAAGCATGCATTACGGTATACTCCTCCGGAGACTTTGATTGACTCTGAATAGAATATTGAAGGGCTGGATTTAATTCCTCTGGCAGGATCACCGTCAACGCTTAAACGATATGCTCAAAATGTTCCGCAACTCAGTGATGCCGTTGCGAAAAATATTCCTAGGCTACTAGTAATGGCGATGCAAGCACTCGTTAATATCTCGAAACAATTGAGGGAGGCAGTGTATGCCGATCCCAGCAAAGAACGGAAATTGTTGGAAGGGAGAAGGAAAGGAGGGAATATTGTCATCTTTGCGGGTCTCATTCAATATCGTATGGGAGGAGAGGTTTATGAGATGTTGACACGATTAGAAGGGATGATATAGATGTCAAAAAGGGGTTGCTCCCCTCCCTGGGGAGTCGATCTTGGTCCTGTCATAATAAGATGATCTGATCAACAGAGCCGCTTCAATGCTTTTTGAGTACGTTACCAAAACCGCATGCCAACCTGACAAATGATGACCCTGTGATATTTCAAACGTGAAAAGCTAGAGCTTCCTAATCCGACCGTACTTGGGTATCTACTTCGCATCCTCCATCCCGTCCTTCTTAACGCATATATAGATATCTTCATTTCTCGCCGTTTGCATTAAAGGTATTCGTAAACCACTGCCCACCATCCAAGCCCAACAACAATTTCTCTACCCTTCCCTTGCCCTCTCGTTCTCCCACACCCTCCAGTTCACGAACACACTCATCCACAACAGCCTTGATCCCTCTCAATCTGACTGCATCCACATCCTCGTCGCGACAAATTATATCAACAATCGCATCCACCTGCAGCAACAATTGTTTCAACAAACGCAGTAACCCAGACGAACTCGACGACAAAAACAATCCTTCTTGTATATCGGTGAGATATGCCGTATGAGAAGCCCGTAAAGTCTCTGGATCGTAGCCCGTTGAATCTTCGTCACCCAGACTGTGTTGAGATAGTTTCGCTAATAGTTCCGAGAAACTTGGCTCGATAATTGTTGCCTGCCGGATTAACCCGTTACATAGATGAGGAGAGTACCTGAAAATAACCCCATAACGAATCAACGAAGAACAATACATACGAAAGTGTAGTCCAGGTTATCCTCCTTACAGAAGGATACTTCCGCCCCGGCCAAATCAACGTTAACCTTCGCTGACATCTCTTCACGGCCAACATAAAGCTAAAAATCTTATTATACAAACTTACATCCTCCGTCGAAAGGAACAAATCCAAAGGCCAGCTAATCTCATATTTCAACTGAATTCTCTCCCCCAAAAGAAAACTGTCGAACGTGATTTCATCGGCCGTCTCAGGAGTTTTCAGCAGCGAGAGTTTCAAGGACGATTCGTAGGCCAGCCGTCCGGGAACTTCGTCATCCTCGTCGGGGTTCTCGAGACGGGAGACTATGGAAGAGGATTTAGATAGCAGGTTGTTGACTTCGGCTTCTTTTATTGTGCCACCGTCGTGGGTGTGACGACGTTGGAGGTAGTCTTCTGTGACGGAGAGGAGGGTTATCATTAACGAGCCGTGGCCGAGGAGGAAATCTTGTCGGAATTTCTGGACGAGATGGATGATTGTGTTGAGCGGTAAGAGATTTGAAAGAACGGCGGAAGATAATGACAATCGGATTGAGGTGATTGCTTTCGTGAGGACTGAAGGGATAAGAGGAAATGTAATGGAATTAAGATAATCGACATGAGATCTGAGGATTTTTTGGGAGGTCTGGGATGCTGGAGACTGCATTTGTATCCTTGCTAAAGCACGGCCAATGAATAAAATCGAGCCAGCGATTTCTTTAGGTAGATATCCAGGCCATAATCCCCATTCGATGATGAACGCATTTTCGTGCAGTGCAGAGATATTCGGATTCTTCGAAGGATGGATAAAGAAGTCAGAATATCCTAGCTGTGGGATGCGGCCATATAGCACCCATGAAGAGACTTGGCGTATCCATGCCTCTTCCCCGGCTTTGATCAACTGTTCCACCAACTTTGCAATGTCAGGATATCCAGTATGTTGATCACTCTGTAACTTATTCAGAAACGTCGCGCCCGTAGAATCCGCTTTAATCGACCCGACAAACCTATGTAGATACCCCAGTATCCGATGCCATTCGCCAAGTAACGTCGTTAACCGCGCGAGTGGAACAATATCAAAGGCTCCCACAACCGAATCATCCCTCGTGAGAATCAATTTCTCGATCCGTTCAATTGCACTTTGAAATTCCTGTACTGTATCCTGTATCCGTGATAAGATTGCGCGTAATACAATACTCTGGTGTGATTGAATGTGGCTGGAGATGCTTTGACGAAGCGTTTTGTGCAGGAAGGAGAGATGGGCGAGCTCATTCAGGGCGACGCGTTCAGAAGGGTGGATGTCGTTGAAGGTGGAGTCGAGTCGAATGGTTTCTGGCACAGATGGAGGAGATGGCCATGGCTTGAATATCGAGCTCTCATGCGCCGAGAGAATAAGCAACAGTTCGTGCAACATGGCAGTCTGCGCTCATCCACGAATGCTGCGGATCCGCCATCGCGTAAACATTTGAACTCCGGCTTTACCCGGAATTTGCCGCTTTGTTGCCTTCACGTAATTACCACGGTAATTTCGAGGCAATTTCGTTCCTTGTCAACACGTTTCGTACTCCTTCCGTCGCCTGTTGCCGGAGGAGTGACTTACTGCGAAGCGCAATGTCGTCTGCCTTAACAGATCCGTCGCCTGTCCCAGAGTGGGTTGGCCGTCTGCTTTCCGAAGCAAACGCTACGGTCACCTCCCTGTCCACCTCCTTCATGCGCCTTCCTGGATCGAAAGTCGCGGTCCGATATATCCGCTCGTCATACCAGAATGATCCCATACGCAGCTTCATTGAATTGTGTCTTGTTTTCTTTGTGGTCAGATATCTCACTAAACCGAAATACTCTGTTGAGAAGAATCAGTTAAAGTTGACTGAGCGGGTAGGGTTGCTTTCAAACACGGGGGATGATTTGTAGGAAATTGATGAGTTGATTGACGAGTGGACGCCAGAGCCCTTGGTGGAGCCTCCTTCTGAAACAGAGTGGAGTTATATAAATAAGATCCCTGTGATATCTGGGTATGCTAGGTTGGAAGAAGGTTTGAGATTGACGATAGTCCAACGGGTCCTAAAACAAAGCTCTCGAATGGCAAGACCGTGATTAATCTTGCATCCTACAACTTTCTGAACTTTGGCAATTTGGATAGACTACGGAATAAGGCAGTTGAGATCCTTCATGACTACGGAGTCGGGGCCTGTGGTCCTCCAGGCTTCTACGGAACTCTTGGTACGTTCGTTCCTAGCCCAATTTAATAAAAGATGTCCATACGCAAGTCGAATTGGATATAGCCAGGTTTCTCGGCGTAGAAGCCGCTATCATATACGCTCAGGCATTCAGCACTATCTCTTCCGTCATCCCCGACTTTTCCAAACGTGGGGATATCATTGTTGCGTATTACCCCTGACAAGAGAGAGCTAATAGAAGTGACAAGGGGGTTGGTTTTGCTATTCAAAAAGGTTTACAGATTTCTCGGTCGACAGTCCGATGGTACGAACACAACGACATGGACGATCTAGAACGTGTTCTCGAAGAGATCCGAGTAGAACAACTACGATCTCGAAAACCTTTGACCAGGAGATTCATTGTTACAGAAGGATTAAGTGAGAATTACGGCGATATAGTTGATTTGCCTCGAGTTGTAAGTCCACTACTGTCGAGGAATTACTAATGGGAGGTTGAGTTGAAGAAGAAGTACAAGTACCGCCTGATACTGGATGAGAGCTGGTCTTTCGGCGTGTTGGGAAGTCATGGAAGGGGCGTGACAGAGTACTTTGGTGTAACTCCCTCAGAAGTGGATATGATTATTGGAGCTATGTCAACTACGTTATGTGGAGGAGGTGGATTTTGTGCTGGTAGCAAGGAAGTGGTGGATCATCAGGTACAAACCCATAGGGGGATACGGGTTGACGTGTAGCGTATTACTTCGTTGGGATATGTGTTTAGTGCTGCTCTTCCGGCTATTCTTGCCGTCACGGCATCGGAGTCCATTGCATTACTATCTACAAGAGAAGGAGAAGACCAACTTTCGTTGCTGGTCGAGAATGCGAGTGCCTTGAGATCCGTCCTGGATAAATCGGAGTACATCGAAACAACAAGTGATTACAACTCCCCCAAAGCACACTACCGACTAAACGAATGGACAATCTCAAGTCAGGGGTTAAAAACATTACAAGATCAAGAGCGTCTTCTACAGGAGATTGTGGACGAGGTATCTCTCTTCTGTTGTACTTCTACTAAGGAGCAGGTCAATGACCATGGAGTGTTGATTGTTCGGTCTCATCGTATCGCTGCACAGGAAGCGTTTGCCGCACAACCTGATCTCCGGATATGTGTCTCCTCAGGCCACACGAAGAAAGAAATAGAAAAAGCCGCGACAACAATTCGCACAGCCATAGCTAGAGTAATGTCCAGAAGACGATAATCGCAAAATCAACGTACGAGGGGTAATTGCAAGGGTGTAATATGTGCAAGGCAAAGGTGGTGGAAGGGGAATCTAGATGCATTCGCTAATGCTATACTTATAATACACTAATATTCAAATCAGATTAATCCGTGTAACCCAGTCCACGACGTACACCTATCATCAACACCAGAGTTTGGGAGAGAGGATACCTTTGACAATTGACAGGAATGCTTTGGTAGCGGCTGAATCAGGGAACTCTTCAACGAAACTCTCTCCAAAATCACAGCACTTGGCTATCCGCGGATCAAGCGGCACGGCTCCCAAAAACGGCACTTGAAACTCCTTTGCAAGAGCAGGTGCTCCTCCCGTCGTCGCGGCAAATATCTTTGATTCACCCTTACAATCAGTGACTTTCAAAAAACCAGAAAATACCTTGCAATTCGGACACACAAACCCACTCATATTCTCTACAATGCCAAGAACTCGTATTCCCGCCTTTCGACAAAAGTCCAGTTCCTTCCGTACATCGAGTAACGCCACTTCCTGCGGCGTTGTCACTATTAATGCTCCATCGACTCCTCCGTCCGTACTCCCAGCCGCCTCACTCGCCTGTCTCAAAAAAGTCGAAATACTTAAATGCTCATCACTCGTCCCAGGAGGTGTGTCGATGACCAAGAAATCCAGTTCATCCCAGTCAACATCTTTGATAAATTGTTTGATCATTCCATTCTTCTTGGGTCCTCTCCAGATGATCGGTGTATCTGGCGTAGGCAACAAAAACGAAGTCGATATCAGAGACAAATTGTCGCGGACGTAAATAGGTGTCCATCCACTCGCGGATTCATGGATTTGTTCTCCATCGACGCCCATAATGCGAGGTAGCGAAGGACCAGTAATATCAATATCCATCACTCCAACTTGTACTTCCTCGTCCGAGGCAAGTGCAAATGACAATGCCGCCGTAAACGTTGATTTACCAACCCCACCCTTCCCACTTAATACCAGTATCTTATGCTTTATCATAGATAGTCGCGCTTGCAGCAGCGGAAGATCTGGATCAGGACCTTTAGGCAGACTGGCGCAGATATCCTGGTTAGGACACCCGGCGCAACTATCGGCTAATCCTCTAGAAGGGGCGTCAGTAAAGTCATTGGAGAAGGCAAGTACGCTTGATCAGACTCTGTGCCTACGCAGTGCTCGTTCGCGTTGGTAGGAACGTCAGACTGGACTTCTGGCTGCATCTCAGACGGAGGAAAACCTTGAGGAGACATGTCGGTGCTGGGATGTGTTGAAATGTGGTGACCCGAGGGCCAGAAGTGCGAAGGGGGAAGATTTGCCGCCGGTGGGAACGAATTTGTCACCCGCATTCCCGGCCAATCAGACGCAGGTTGCGAGATTCTGAGGCGTCGGGCCCGGCGGTTCGATCAATCAGAGGCTATTTGCTGAAGGCTTCGTCTCGATCGCCAGTTGAAGCGCCTAGGAGTCAGTACTATGGGTCGAGGGCGGTAGTCTGCCGTCGCAGAAGAATGTCAGTAATACAACGACATGTGTATCGAGGATTTTCGCTCCATGCTTCGTCTAAGCTCGTTCTCACAGAGAGGCAGATCCAGTCTCGCATAAAACGCATAAAAATCTCTGACCGGGGACCCGTGGACGGAAAAAGGTCCATACTATATTGTCTTATGCTGATCTATCAGGCCAGCAGTGGTAGTATTCAGCGACCGCTATGCCCTTATGTCAAGAAGACTGCAAGTGTACGGTTCCATGCAATCTCGCGCCTTCAACAAAAAATTCCTTCTCAAATTCTTCACGACTGTCCACGGAGACAATCTAATAGGAAACCACTTCATCGTCCTCGATGAAGGCGCAAATAACTGGAATGTGGAAAAATATCTCACAAGAGATAACGCCGACAGAGCTTTCCTTGACGGAGAGCTTAAATCTCAGATCCTCCAGTCGAATGCCACGCAGTATGCCTCCCTCTTTACCTCCGGTGGGATGGAATACAAGGAAGGAGAGCGCACAGCGTTCGTACGGCGATTGGAAAAGCATTCGCTAGTATATCAATCCTTCCCCGATTTGAAGGACCTCTACGATGAATTGAACTTCCCGAAATTGGCACAGGAGGCAGAAGATCTGCTAGAAAAGCCTAATCAAGAACTCGCGGCCTGGAAACGACATTTACGAGACGAGGGAGGATTTTCCGTAGTCCGCGTTAAAGACCCACATTTCCGAGAAAATGTTGTGATCCCGTGTGTTTTACTTCCTTCAACGGCCGTTGACGACTGGAAAGGGGTCGATTTCGTCAAGAACACAGATCAACTGCTTCAACAGTTGTGGGAGATGTATCCTCCCGAATCATTGCAGAGGTATTACGATAATCCGAAGGAGATGAACAAGTTGTTTTATTACAAGTCGAGAGGAAAGACGTTTAGAAAAGAGAAGTTTTCTAATGTACCGCTGTGGAAGTTGGAAGTTATGTTGAAGAAATGGAGAACGGATAAGGCGTTGGTGGATTGGGCCAAGGAGCATAAATCGGTTATGGGACAGAGGCAATCTCAAGGGAGTCTTGAATAGAAACGCAATGTACCATATATTATCACACAACCAAATTCCGGCTCCCATTGCAGATACCGTGATGTAGGTAGCATATCCCTTTGTTTGACATGCCATGGAAAGTGCGGTATGCTGCAAGGGGTTGGCGTAGGCATGCGACATTGCAGGCCTCGAAATGATTTTCGACCGAGGATCGCCCGCCCCCTTTTTGATCTCGATCCATCGACCCTTATGACAGTTGTATGTTCACACGGCAGCGAGAACCAGTCCATGAACTCCAGCACTCGACTACGGTAGCTGGAAAAGAGATAGAAAAGAAATCGTTTGACAGCAGCCCTCCCCAGCACAGACCAGCACGGCTACATTCGCGTGGCATCGGGGCTTTTCGAAGACGATTGCCACGAGGGATGTTATTTGCGGTGCTGTGTGCAGTGGTGTTCTTTGCGTATCGATGGGTGCATCCCAGTGAAGCTGCTAGGTTTGCTTGGGGCCATAAGCATCAAATCCTGGCCCACAAGGCGTCCTGGTATCGGGCTTTGAATGCAAGTATTGACGGTAGTCCAAATTATGGGGAATTTGCAATGCGAGGACATGCTCCTTATTCGGATGGTACTTCGTCATGTTGAAGGTAGTAATGCGTAGGACCATTAGGGCTTCCATTCCAGCGACCTGTGGAGGAATGCCGCACCTTTCGGTCCGAGCACGTTGAGAAAGTTATTACAGACATCACCAACAGAATTGTTGACAAAGATCTTGCTCGACTATTCGAGAACTGTTTCGCTAATACCTTGGATACAACAATTCGTTGGCACTTACCTGACCACGAGAAGCCCCAGTCTTTTGTTATCACTGGTGACATGTAAGCTCATCTGTAAATTGCACTAAGTCGTAGAAATGCTGAATGGGTATCGCTTTCAAGATTCTGAAAACTGACCCTATAATAGCTCCGTGACTCGACAAATCAGCTGGCTCCTTATGCTTCGCTTCTTGCCAAAGACGAGCCATTAGCATTACTGTTCCGAGGTGCGATTGCCACGCAAGCGCAATACATCGTCAAAGCGCCTTATTGCAATGCCTTCCAACCTCCTCGAGATAGTCATATCCCCCCAGTAGTCGACCATCAAACCGACCGAGTTCATCCACTATACGATCCCACAGATGTGTTTGAGTGTAAATACGAACTGGACAGTCTGGCAAGCTTTCTCAAATTATCACGACTGTATTATGAGATACGCGGGGAATCGACGTTCGTTACTCCGACGTGGTTACGAGCCGTTGCCCTCATCATTGGGGTCCTGGAACAACAGAGTGAGCCGACTTTCGATCCACTTACTGGAAATTTCAAGATGAATCAGTATAGCTTCCAGAGAACAACCAACCTTGGAACTGAAACGCTTCCTTTGGGTACACCCTCTTTGGATCTCAAATCTTATATATTTAGCGGGGCTCGGAAATCCACTTAATGCGAATACATCGCTTGTGCGATCAGCTTTTCGGCCCTCGGACGATGCCACAATTCTACAATTCCTTGTCCCCTCCAACGCATTCATGTCCGTCGAACTCGGCCACCTCAGCAGAATATTCAAAAAACTCAAGAAATCCGAATACATCAGCGCCGAAGCAGCTGCCAACCTCGCTACAACCACAAAGGAGATGTCCGAAGCCATTGCCGCGGGAATAAAACAACACGCCATCTTCGATCATGCTATTTACGGCCAAGTATACGCCTATGAAATCGATGGTTATGGAGGCCGAATATTCATGGACGATGCTAATTTGCCTTCATTACTGTCGCTGCCGCTCTTTGGATTTCTCGATAAATCAGAGCCGGTCTACAGGAATACGAGAAAAATGGTCCTTTCACGGGAGGGGAATCCATATTTCCTCTCGGGAAAGGAATTCGAAGGGATTGGAGGACCACATATAGGCCTTCGACATGCCTGGCCAATGAGTGTGATAGTACAAATCATGACCAGCGACAATGATACTGAGATCCTTCACTGTCTGGACATGTTGAAGAAGTCCACCGGAGGATTTGGCCTGATGCATGAGAGTGGTCCGCGCCCATCAACCTTCTTTGGTCTTGAGCTGATGATAGTGAATGTGAGGAGGGCGAAGGATTATACTAGACCTTGGTTTGCATGGGCGAATGGATTGTTTGGGGAGATGATTTTGGATTTGATTGAGAGGAAGCCGGAGTTGGTTCTGGATAGGGAGTACAAGCATAGCAGAGACGGGTGAGATTGTATTTGTTATACCCCCCGCAGCCGTCAAGTAGGGATACTGGACTTTTCGTTTAGAGCGTCAAGAATCAAACATACCAAAGGAGGTGGGATTGAGCATGGGCAATCGGGTGGACTGAGATTCCCGAATCAGATAGTTGTAGGGAAATTCATCTCCTATGTCTTCTTGCGTTGTACATGCAAAGGTATCCTGGCAAACCCTTCCTTCCATCTCCTTGCCTTCTAGTCTATATTACTCGGGTGTTATATTACAGCTCGAAGGGCATCCCGCCCTAATAGTTTCTCAACCGTATCCACAACCAGTAACTCCCTCAAAAAGTCCTTTACAAGCTCACTCGTCTCCCCCGCAACCTTTACAACACAACACCCATCTCTAACGATGCCCGCCGTCCAAGTCGCCCGTTCCTTCCCCTTTTCAACTGCCCGAAACGCCGAGGGACGTCTCACCCGTTCCTCATTCCTAAACTTGTCTACCACAGAAGCCGAAAAGTCTTGTAACAACGGACCCCGTAGGATGACCGTTGCAAAACATTCATGTGGATACATTGATCCCGCCACATTAGAGTTCATGATCAAGGTATCCCGCAATACGAGTTTCCTTCCTGCTGAGGTGTCGATAATATCGTTCCGTGAACGGAATGAGGAGAGCGACCAGTTCTCGCCTCGGGCTGGACGACCGGAAGTGACCCAGTCCAGAAGAATCAAGTTCCCTGAAGGATGCATTTCGAATGATTGATATTGATTATACAGGGAATCAGCGAACGGCTGAATGGGATCAGGTAATAGCGCGAGTAATCCTCCCTCTTCAATAACCACCTTCATCGACTGCGAAGTGACTACTGGAGAGACAGGAACAGTTGATTGTTGTTGCATATCCCGCGTCTTTCGTTGTTTGAATATCTTTGTGCTTCCTTGAGTTAGGAGAGCTAATTTACAGTCCTCTTGGATAGTGACCGACAGATCAATCTGGTCTCCCCCGACGAGACCGCCGCCGTAGGACATCATGAAGACTGAGGTACATGGCTGACCGAAGCCCCTTGGAGAGATAAGTTTCAAGGGATACTGGAATGATAGCGTTGAGAGGACTTGTTGGTCTTCTCCATAGCGACTGAGTACGATATGTCCTTTCCCTTCGTCGTCGTCCCGGGAGGATACATCGTTCATGTCCCTCTCGGCACCTGATGCTGTTGTCGTTATCAGGCACAACGTCCAGCCAAATCTCCATATTAATTTCAGAAATGCGCCCTACTCCGGAGCCCTAAAGACTTGCCCCCCAAAGCTGGCGGGTTTAAGCAGGAATTTGTGCTCTGAGCCGTTTCTTTCGCGCTATACGATCTGCAGAACCTGTGTTGTTCAGAGTCCGCACTCCACGCCTAGTCATCTTAGCCCTCCCGATGGAATAATCATGCCAGGCTCGATCCCCGAGTTGAGCGACCTCGGGCCTCAGCTCGAAGGACAAGGTCTCCAAGATCTCAGAGAAGAAGTCCGCGTCCTTCTCAATCGTCGCACAAATCACTTCCCAGGTTCTCTCCCTCACGAGTGACGAGCCGTATTGATTCCAGGTGCCCAGCCCGTGAGTCTTCTAAAACGACACTTTGAAACTCTCAAAAAGGAGGAGTATGGCTTACTTGATGGGGATGTATGGGGCTGATAGACAGTTTTTATGTGTGTGAGAAGTCGGATGGGATACGATGTTTGATGTATATGACGACGACGGACCCGCAACGGGGGAATTTCACTCCTGCGACGTACCTTGTATGATCCCTGCTGATTGCCTACCTTCATTTCTATGCTGATGTTGATTATAGATCGATCGGAAGAATAATTACTTTTGGATTCCAGAGTTGAGGTTTCCTACCCCGGCACTTGATCCCAGGGGCCAGGTCATCCCTGGAAGCTATAGAAAAGACAAGTTCCATCGGGATACTATTCTTGATGGAGAGATCGTCAACGATATCCTTGAAGATGGCACGGAACAACTCAAGTTTTTGGTATTTGATGCCCTGATCGTGGATGGCAAGAACCTTATGCACCGGAATTTGAGTACTCGATTGGGCGTACCTCGTAAACGGGATGTGACTAATGTAGTATTTCATCGAGTTGATATTGAAACCTTACCGAGCGTTGGTCAAACAACATCCCACGGTATTACAGGACGTTGCGTTCGTGTATGACATCTTTGGCAATTCAGGGCTGATCGTGTCGTAGTGTGGAGGACAAATCAATGCAACTTGCATATGGAATCGACATGATGTTTCGGGAAATCCTGCCTCGACTGGCCCACGGAAACGACGGCCTAATCTTCACCTCCCTGGCCGCAGAATACATCTGCGGCACAGACCCTCACATGTTGCTCCCCCTTGCACTACATCCCCTAACAAGTAGTCTTAAATGGAAACCCGACGACGAAAACTCAATCGACTTCCTCCTAAACCTGGTCTTCCCGCCCAACACCACCCTGTCCCCTTACACGATCACCACCTCGACCCCCTTCGACCAGATCCCCGCGGGGACAACATTCCAGCTCTCCATCTGGACGGGCGGCAAATCTCGCGGCAGCGGCCAAGAAAACCACATCCCCTGGGGCGATATGTACGTCCCCGCTGCGGACTGGGAGAAAATCCAGAGTCATGCCCCCCAGGGACAGGAGATTCCATTGGAGGGAGCGATTATTGAGTGTCGGTGGGATAAGAAGGTTGGCGCGGCGGGACGGTGGCGGTTCATGCGGTTTAGACGGGATAAGGAGAATGCTAATTTTATCGAGGTGGCAAAGAATGTGCAGGAGAGTATTAAGGATGGCGTGAGTAAGGAGGAACTTGTTAGTTGGGCGGTGGATATCAAGGCGGGGTGGAGGCAGAGACATCCGAAGAAATAGGACCTAAGAGGGAGTAATATATTATGCATCGCATTGTACTCTTGAGATGGGAATTGACGTCTGCCGTGTTGGAACTGTAATCGATATATTTAACGCTGACACCTAGGGGAAATTTAATTGTCGCCCGTGCTCTGGATGTAATAGCCAAAATGAATATAGCAAACGGACTAATGGCAGCAAAACGCTTCAGATGAAGACCTTGACGAATCCGTCTAACAAATCACACAATAATTCCTATTACGCAAATACCGCATCCAACACAGTGGCAACTCGGTCATGGCACAGATCATCCCTGCCGAATGACCGAAATCTAGAGATTACAAGCGTGGGGGGCCGACGCTTGAACAAAATAAACTTTCGGCGCGTGATCACTCCAACCGCGGGTCCACCGCCATCCCACACGGGGGCGAGCGGCGGCACCAAGCATTAAGAACTGCTCGCATCCCCCTCATTTCCTATTCTCCAGAAATGGGTTCATGACGACAACGGTGTCGCAAGAAAAAAAGGTCGACGACATGTCGTGTCTTCCGTCGCTTCCAGCGGTACAGCTCCCTCACTTTGCGTTCCAGCCTTTTATCATGCCTACTTCCAAGAGCTCAATTGTGCAACGGGACACGCTGCTCCGGTCGCAGGTGTACAGGGAACTCACGCTCGCGACGTTAAAGGATCCTAATTCCTGGGATGCATGTTGGAAGCCCCTCCTGCTGGTGTACATCCTCTTACGCTACTACCCCCATTTCGAGACGTTACAGGACCATCCATACGTCTATGAGCGCTGGTGGGATCATAGCGATACCCTCGGCGCAGGGGGGGTCAATCTGAAACTCCTGCTCTCGAACCACGACGGCACGAGCATGGTGTTACTCGGGACGAGTGTGTGGGATGCGGACCAGTCGACTTCGACGCGCTGGGTAACTATCCCTGTGATATGCTGTAAATCTTACTTGGAGAGCGAAGTTTCTTCGCAGCTGCAACGGCTGTTCAGTCAGAGTATGAGTCTCTTTGAGGGAGTTCGGTTGAGGAGTATTGTTGTTTCTTGTTGGGATGAGGATGTCAGGGGGCTTTTTGAGAAGGGGGCCAGGGAGTTGGAGATAAGTTGGCGTTGTGGCACAGTTTTTACTTTCTAACCGGGCTTGGAAAAGGGGAAATGGGCTGGAAAGGGGAAAATGGGAGGGAAAATGGGTATCTTGGGTTCAAAATAGCATTATTAGCATTGGTGGAAAAGTCTGGTTGATGTACTGCAGAATTTATAAATATCTCATTCAATGGCAATATTGTGGCTAACTAGTTTATAGGATTTCTTCGACTTTGAACTCTTACGATTTCGCTATGATCTGTCTGGATCTCCTCGTGGCTTGATATCGTTTTACACCGTCGAGTAGCTTAAGTCTGAATTGCCATGAGATGGTGGCGCATCTCGTCATATAAATTTCATGTGGTGGATCTTGAGGGATCTGCATCTCCACGTCGTCTGCGGTGCCCGGTCCTTTGTTGTGTGTGCAACATGTCCGCCTCCAACGAGTCCGCCTTCCGCAACTCTCTCAACAACATCGGCTGGTCCCGCCGTTCCACAGACGCAGACCTCTCCACCGCAGCTCCCTCGTTCCTCTCACGCATCAACCCCTTCAACGGCCCGTCCGGGTACTCCCGCCTGCCAACCTCCCAACAAGACCCGGCACAACTTCCTGCGCCGACAGCGGGACAGGAGAATGCCGCGTGGTTCGCACTGAGTCAGTGGGAGAGACTGGTTGTGTTTGGATGCTGTGTTCTTGGGGCCGCGGCTTGTTTTGTGATGGCGTTTGTGTTGATGCCTGTGTTGGTGTTGAAGCCTCGGAAATTCGTTATCCTGTGGACAGTGGGGTCTTTACTGTTTTTGTGCAGGTATTCCCTGGAATCGAGGGTGATGTTGATTGGTAGTTTTGCTGCATTACAGGGTCCGGTGCCGTATATCAAGCATCTTCTTTCGCCGACTAGAGTGCCCTTCACAGCAGCATACTTTGGCTCCCTCGCCGCGACACTGTATTTCTCTATTGGGGTATACGCCTGGACTAATTTGTACTGATTATAGTTACATTCGACAATATTGACTCTGTTCTCAGCGATAATACAGATCGTGGCGCTGTTGAGCTTTTTTGTGTCGTATGTCCCGGGGGGCGTACAGGGTCTTCGCTTTGGAGGAAGGATGGTGTATAACAGGGCCGTCAGCACTCTGAATAGCAGTTTTTGACTTTGGATATCACATGTTTGCATATGTAGAGTACAATACATTGGATGTTCTGGGATACATATCTTTGTTGCAGTTACGGCGTTACTAGATAACCCGTTCGTTGCTTCTGCATTCGTATGCTGCCCGTTCTCTCGCCTATGCGGCTGGTGGTCTGCGCTAAATCTAATCGCCCGTCCAATCACCGGAATCACGGCGGGATGCGAAACTGCTAAGCGAGGTCCAACTCAAACCACCAACCACAGACCCTCTCAGACCGTTTAGGCTCTGATAACCATCATGGACTTATAAAGCGCATTCCTCCCCCGACACCTCGTCCCGCGCCCCAATCGCCCCGGATCGCACTCTCGCTATCCTCCGGTCCATCCCAACAATGGAGGCATCATATCTTCCTCTTGAGCTCTCGTCCGTGGAAGCTCTGCAGAGTTCTCTCAAGAAATTGGAGCAGAGTATTCTGACAGTGGACAACAAAGTCTATTTGCACCACGGACCCAATTCAGTCGCTATAAAAAGGCGATCCAAGAACAAGACCAATGGAGTCGTCCTGCCAGACAGGACTCTAGTGGACTTGATACGCGAGGAATGGAGACCATTCGAGTCGTCGTTTCATCCTCATCCATTACTGCAGACGGGGCATTTACAAACCATCTATGCCGCGACATCGAATATCAACGATATGATACCCGTGCGATATGCGCGCAAGTTATTGACCATGCACGATGGCGGGACCGTTGGATTGGACATTGTCCTCGATTCGGAGGCACAGTACATGAAGGGTCTGGAAGTCGATGAGGAGCTCAAGCAGCGGAAGGATTATGTCAAGAACTTGCCGCCTAGGATACGGTATATGCAGGCTGCGGAGGAGGCGGAGTTGCTTCAGAGCGAGGATGAGAGACCGATGTTGGTGTCGTTGCATGGGTTATCGGGAGGGAGTCATGAGTCTTATGTGCGTGCTTTGTTACATGATGTTGTCAAGAGTGGGAGGTGGGCTGCTTGTTCGTTGAATGCAAGAGGATGTGGCAGGACGACAATTACTACACAACAGCTGTTCTGCGCCAATTGGACTGGTATCTCTTTTTTCAGAGTTCCTGCTGAGTGTTAGAGGATGTCCGGACTACGATGAACTACCTCAAGAAACAGTTCCCCAATAGACGATTCTATGCAGTGGGATTCTCCTTGGGAGCCAATATCCTCTGCAACGTATACTCCTCTCTTGTCATCCCTCTAAAGGTAGTATCTGGGCGAGGAAGGCGCAAATTCTCCCTTCGTGGCAGCTTCAGCAGTCTGCAACCCATGGCAACTCCGCCAAGCCCAAGAAATCCTAATGAGCACCTTCGTCGGACGAAGTCTCTACTCCCGCACGATGGGCGAAAACCTCAAACGCGTCTTCCACAGACAATACCCCATGATGAAAGACCATCCAAAAGTCAACTGGGAGGCCCTGAACAAAGCGCGCTTCATCCACGGTACAGATCTCTTCTCCTGCTGATAATTTGTTTCTTGGTCTTACGCTAGAATTCGATGCCGCGGTCACGGCACCGTTATTTGGACATGCCTCGTTTCAGGACTATTATAATACCGCCTCATCAACCCTCGCTCTCCCGAAAATAAAGACTCCCTTGTTCATTTTACATGCCCTTGATGATCCCATCGTGTGTATGACCTCCCCCTGAGAAAGAGGTTAATTCATAGCCGAGAGTATTATTCCATGGGACGAGATCGCAGCGAATGAGTATACGATAGCAGCATATACGTACCGAGGAGGTCATTTAGGATGGTTTACATGGGGAAAAGATCGATGGTTTGTGCGGGCAGTAGGCGATTTTTTCGAATTGATAGATAAGACGGTGTGCCCTGAGTAATTTTAGCATTTCTGGAGGAAAAGGAGTTTTTTTTGGCAGACATCATAGTATTCTTAGAGGATTCGCATAATATACTAATATTCTCTCGGAGTTTGTCACTCAAATGCTCGCCAATATATCCCTGTGCCTGCTTCGGTTTATATATATCCGTCGCTTTGATTCGCAAGTGGCATAATTCTACCCCGTTGTTTGGTCATTGGTTGGTTACACAGAGAGAGAGAACCGCGATAAAATCCGGCGGGACAATTGTTGCCAACAAACCATCTCCCAACGTGGCCTACGTATTCTTCCCCGTCAAAAATCTTTTCAAGACTCCCGGCCCGCAAGCAAGTCTCGACATGGTATCTGCTGTCGTATCGCAATAGCGTCGGACCGCGGTCCCGCTCACGGTTGAAGGTTCAGATTATCCCGCCTTGTCGACCGCGATAATCAGGTCCGTCTTGGTTCGGCAGACGGGAGAGCAGGTTGGCAATGGAGGCATGTGCTCGATATATTGCGCGAGCATCACTTGCTTTGGGCGGTGTTAGTTGTCGAGGTGTTGCTGGGAGTGCGCGTCAAGTAGCTGTGCGAAGGAGGCTGTTCCATGATTATTGGGTGCAGAAGACGCCTGCGGGGGTGTCGATGCGGATTCCCATTTTGAAGGCGCGACATCATCTTGGGGCGTTGAGTTCTCGGGGGAATAGAGCTGAGAACGAGGATCGCTTCAAAGTGGGATTAATGAACAAGTTGTCCGCAGTGGACGAGCGGCAACCTTTCTACTTTGCCATTATCGATGGGTACCATTCATTGTTCGTCCAGATGGGCTAACTCAGGCATGGCGGAAGTGTCTGTGCAGACTACGTGGCTAATAAACTCCATAACCATATCGAGGATGCGGAACCTTCTGAAACGAAGACAACTCTCGATGCCTGGCGGACGGATATCGGTGGCTATTTTCGGCGATTTCATCCTCGTGTGTTGGACGAATTACTCGATAATCCAGACTTGGAGACCATGTCGATTGAACAGCGCCTTACACTGGGATTTCTCGAAGCAGATCTCGGCTTTTTAAAACAGTTCCCAGATGATGAGAGTGGAGCGTGCGTCAGCGTCGCCATGATCACCTCGAACGATAACCTCCCCTTCTGGGATTCAAGGAATGCAGAGATCCATATCGCACATGTCGGTGATACGAGAATATTACTCTGTCATTGTCAGACAGGACATGCATTTACTTTGACCCCAATGCATCATCCATCATCGACGATCGAGGCAGATCGTCTCAGAAAATTCGCAAGATCCATCGCCACCGATTCCTTTGGTCAAGAACGATTTGGTCTCCTCGCAAATACCCGCTCCTTCGGCGACGCACGAATGAAACGAATGGGTATCTCCGCCGAACCAGACATCACGACCGTCAAACTCGGCAGCGGCTCCGAAGAATACGCATTCCTAGTATTATGTACCGATGGGATTACATCGGTATTGAGCGATCAGGAGGTCGTGGATATAGTCAAGGGGGTCAGAGAACCCAGCGATGCGGCCAAGCAGATTATTTCTTTTGCAGAGAGTTTGGGGACGGATGATAATAGTAGTTGTGTTGTTGTACGATTGAGTGGATGGGGTGCCGATATGCCGGATCTCACCAAGGATATGCGTGAGTGGAAATTAGAGAATGAGGGGATTAATTCGAGGACATCCCGATCTCGGTAATGCTAGAGAACCTGCATCAGTAGATATAGAATTGCCATGTAGAGTATGTACCATATGGAAGGCGTTGTCTATCTATCGGTATGTATCTGTCGTTCGATCTGAGATTCCAAGTCCGATCTGATTGGTTTCACTCGCTTTCCATTTCGACCGTGACACGTACCCGTCAACCGCATCGCCAACTCGTTTCACAGCCATGCTTCGTCTCGGAGTCTCGTCGTTTCTGCTTCTCGCGCTCCTCTTCCTAGCCAACATCGTTCTTGCGACAAAAGGCCCTCTCATCACCAACAAAGTGTTCTTCGACATCAAAATTGGCGACGAAGAAATCGGCCGCATCGAAATAGGACTTTACGGCAAAACCGTTCCCAAAACCGTATCGATACCTCCATGCTAATCACATCACTGACATTGTAGGCTGAGAACTTCCGTGCTCTGGCTACTGGTATATTGGATTGAAGGTCCTGTTGATTGTGTAGGTTCAGAGGGATTCGGATATGAGGGATCCAAGTTCCATCGCGTTATTGAACAGTTCATGATTCAAGGTACTGGAGACTGGACCATAGCAATTGACTGTAGGCGGCGATTTTACGAGAGGCGACGGGACTGGAGGAAAGTCGAGTAACTTTTCCTGAGAGGAAGAGGCTGATTTCTAGTCTATGGTGCTAAATTCCCCGATGAGAACTTCAAACTCAAGCATACTCGTCCCGGTCTTCTCTCCATGGTATCTTGCACATCTAATGCTCAAGCTAATTTCAGGCAAACTCTGGCAAGGATACCAATGTACTTCTTTATCGGGAAATCTCTGACTCCATAGGGCAGCCAATTCTTCATCACCACCGTCGCTACTCCCTGGCTAGATGGCCGTCACGTCGTATCTCCCCCACCAAGCCTCCCCTCTAACGCCAGGTCTTCGGCGAAGTTCTCAGCGGAATGGACGTTGTCACCAAAATCGAAAAGACAAAGAAGGGCCCAGGTACACCCCATAAACTCGGCGTGTATTGACAAAAGGCGATAAACCAGTTCAAGATGTTGTGATTGTGAAGAGTGGCGAACTTCCTGTTGAGGAGGGCGGATTCCATAATGAATTGTGACTCGCCGGCTTCGTGGTCGCTTGTCTCCTTTTTGGGGTGGTCGTGGGTCTTGTCATACGATATGGCAGCTCGAGATTTCGTTCATACGAGAAGGTTGCAAGTAGAGATTTGCATGCATAGCTTTCAGGGAAAGATATGTATCGAGTAAATTCCATTCATAGTTCATATAAGTCAATTTGCCTTCCTACGATTCCTGCAGCTATTTGTTTTTGTTCTGTTTCCCTTTCGGGGCTCAGGCTATGCGATCCTCGGCGCATGTGATTCAGGTCTCCTGCAGATCAAAATCCGTTGCGGAATATGTTCCTAGCCAGTGAGCCACTCCATCAACGTGTTGCCCATAATGCCACAACACAAAATTTCAAGACACGTAGCATACTGCAGACGCTGCTTAACCCTCCTTCCCGGAGTATTCACCGCCGTCGACCTCAACCGTCTCTCGCTAGCTTTCTTCCTACTCAACGCCCTCGACATCCTCGACCACCTCTCCTGCATCACCCCTGAAGAACGCCAAGGATGGATAAACTGGATCTACTCCTGCCAGATCCCCAGCGGCGGCTTCCGTGGCTCAACAGGCACCAAAACAAAAGAGCCTTCAATATTTGATGCGGGACATTTACCGGCTTCGTACTTTGCGATTGCCTCGCTTTTGATTCTGGGGGATGATTTAAGTCGAGTGAATCGACAGGGAGCATTGGACACGTTGAGGAAGTTACAGAATGAGGATGGGAGCTTTTCGCCTGTGTTGATTGGAGAGGATAAGTTTGGGGAAGTCGACGTGAGACATTTGTATTGTGCAATTGCTACGCGGGAAATGTTGTCTCCTGTCACAGTTGAGGAGGATATTGATGTTCCGGCAGCTATACAGTATATTCAGAAGTGCAAAGTAGAACCCCTGGTTCGTCAACTAATATCAGACTTATGATGGGGCCTATGCTCAAAGTCCAGGGCTTGAATCTCATGGTATCTCACCTTTTGTGCTTGGCTCACGGTAGCTGGATCAACATATTGCAGTATTGCAGCACTGTCGATGCTTGATGCGCTTGGCGCGGATAATGCAGATACAGTGCACTGGCTGGTATATCGACAATCCTCTGAGGAAGAGGAAACAGGCGGGTTCAATGGCAGAATCAACAAACCAGTCGATACATGTTATTCATTCTGGGTTGGAGGCGCTTTGGATGTAAGAAACGTCCAGAAGTTGTCAACTAACAACAGATATTGAACGGTCTTGGATTCGTATCTTCAAGTGCAAATAGGAACTACCTCTTATCCCAAACCTATCATCCCCAACTCGGTGGGTTTGCAAAATTAAAGGGACTTTTTCCGGGTAATAAAGTTCCTCAGACCTCCTTTCGTTAACATTAGATCCCCTTCACTCGTGCCTTGGACTAGGAAGTCTAGCACTCAACAACGAACCTGATTTGCTCCCCTTCGACGCGGCATTATGCATTACCAAGCGAGCAAAAGGTAGATTATCAACCGCACCATGGAGACGATGATATGCTTATATTAAGTACTGCTGCTACCACTACCATTGGATATCCTTAATGACACCATTTTGTCTATTTGCAATGCCATCTGCTCACAATGCCGTCCATGCCGAACCACTTCACGTCCCCGCTGTATTAATCGTTTCATCCTAACCTCATGAACCTTTTGAATCTTTTGAATTCGCGTTCTTATCACCGCCCCGTAATCTATCAGAGATGGTATTTCTACTCCTTCTTTCTCTCGCCGGGCCTCTAAAACTTGGTAAACTTTCCATGCTGCATAGCAGTCGTTTGCGGCGTCTTCAAGTCAGTCTCGTGGAAAGGGTGATAGAGGTTACATAGTTTCTGGAGGTAGGATAAAGTTGGTTTTGTCCAGTCGGTTATTGCCAGGTCTTTTTGGAGGGGTTGCTTGAGATACATCCCTACTAGATTCTCGAGTGAGATTATAGTGCGTCGGACTCCCAGTCTAGACCAACTTGATGCATCGAGAGCACTAGCAAGTCGGCCTAATTCGAGTAACCCAGCCGATTGGACTCCATACATATTCGCCAGCCTAGACGCATCATCTATCGTCAGCCACAGGAACCCATAGCCCGTTACTCTGAATATTAACACCACACTTCATCCGCTTCGGATCCTCCAAGAGCTCTTTCAACGCAGCTGGAAACTTCCCTTCAATTAACTATACAACCTTTCCAAGAAACATACCCTCCATCGGCGCAGTGTGTATAAGCAGCACCGTGTCCTCATCACATAGCTGCACCAGACTTACATCTACCGTAGCGAAAGCCTTCCACTCGATATCCATCCCAAAAACATCCCCCTTCAGTGTTGAAATCAACCAATCTGCAGTACTGGCGCTTGCAGTATACTTCATGGCAACGCTTTTTTTCGACGAGGTTCGTTGTCTTTGAAAACTCCAGTTTTCGCAGGACGCGAGTTCTGGGAACAGCGACTTTTTTGGCCGCGCGCGATTTTCGTACATTTTTTGAGCCAGCCATAAAGGAATGGGATCGATTCCTCTTTTTGATGAGATTTTGGACTCTGACTGAGGCTCATGGGGTGTCGTAAGCGGGTCGAGGGAAGGAAGCTCTGTTGAGAGGCTTACGTCCGATTTGATGTCTGATTTTAGTTCGTGATGGATTCTGCGAATGAAGACCCGCGCAACGGCACTCGGAAGCGTCCATGCTGGGTGACTGGAGAGCAGCGTTCGTATACACGTCCGAGAATACATGCAGTGAGCAGCCTGTATCAGTAGACTCTGAAGGTCAATCTGTTTCGTCCATCGCAAACTGTTGACACTAAGCGTGCCGCATCACCACTCGCGCGGTACAGCCTTAGGCGTTCCGAATACCCGGCTTTGCTGTTTTACGTAAATATCAATATTTACGCAAATCCCGAAATTTGAGGGGAAAAAAGACCAGAACACATCATCTCCTCCTTGCTTTACATGGGCTCAGTTCCGCCGCAGAAAGGCCTATTCTCCGCCGTCTTATCTTCTCTCTCTACTATGCGGACGACGGATTCTTTCGGCGGCGCTGATTCCGTATATTCTCGTTCACGAGCATCGAGCTCCTCCTCACAGAAAAATCAGTCTCGTCAGTTAACCTCAGGAGCTCCAAGTCGTTCTCGTCCTAAACCCTCAAACATGTTCTCATCAGCTCCCTCTCCTTCCCCATCGGCTTCCTCGTCCTCCATTCCTCGTCAGTCAAGTCCAGCATGGTATCGTTCCGCACACGCCGAATCTCCTGACCCTTCCAACTTCAACGTCTCATCTGTTCCT
>Ga0302325_10007806_pt1 | contig 23632 bp, 27 predicted proteins | sample Palsa_T0_2_FD_201948 | JGI IMG/M metagenome (GOLD analysis project Ga0302325, IMG submission 201948) | Peat permafrost microbial communities from Stordalen Mire near Abisko, Sweden - Palsa_T0_2 | ecosystem: Environmental > Terrestrial > Soil > Palsa > Peat permafrost | place: Sweden: Abisko... | reverse complement strand
CGCCGTCATCGAGGATCCAGATGGCAACGCCGTGGGAATCATGAGCCCCATCGATCCGGAGCAACGATCGGACATCGATTTTCCGTAGGGGCGGGCGTTAGGGAACAGGCAAAACAGGGGCCGGGAGTCCAGACCAGAGAGGGGTGACGTGGGCACGCAAGAGGAGCACGCGGCGCGGCTCGTCTGGCAGTACGGCGAGCCAATCCACGCGGTGCTCTTCTTCGCCCCGGAGGTCCGTGCGGCGACGGACCGGCTCGGCCTCCAGGGCGGCTGGATGAGCTACTTCGGCTGCCGAGCTGCACCTCTCGGCGCCGTGTCGGCGGCCGTGGTGACCTCCATCTTCTACGGCTTTCATCCGGGGCGGGTGGAACGAGCGATTCCCGACGCGTGGACCTACGCCGAACCTCGACAGCTCATCGAGGCCCGACTCTCGGCGATGGACGCCGCGCTCGGACGACTGCTGGGAGAAGCAATCGACGGGCCCGACGTTCGGCGAGCGGCGTCACTCGCCACTTCCGCCGTCCACTCGGGTGACTTCTCGGGCCGGCCCCTCGGAGCGGCGAACGCCGCGCTCGGTGATCCGGGTGTACCCCACCTCCAACTCTGGCAGGCCCTCGGCGCGATCCGTGAACACCGCGGCGACGGCCACGTCTCATGCCTCGTATCCAACGAGGTCAGCCCGTGCGAGTCGCTCGTCATGCAAGCGGCGACCGAACGATCCGATCGGGAAAGCCTGCGTACCAACCGCGGGTGGTCCAGTGTGGAGTGGCAAGCGGCGGTCATGGGTCTTCGAGAGCGGGGGTGGCTCGACGAGCAAGAGCGTCCCACACTGGCAGGCACCAAGGCTCGCGATGCCATCGAAGCCGATACCAACCGATTGGCGGCACCCCTCGTGTCCACGCTCGGCACTCGAGCGGCCGAACTCGTGGAGGCGATGCGTCCGCTCGCCGAACGGATCATGGCGGCTGGCGAGGTCCCGAGGCTGAACAACATGGGCCTGCCATGGCCAGCTGCGTAGCAGGCAGATCCGGAAAAATTATTGATCTGTCACTGTCCAGCCCACGCCTCAGCCGCAACCCGAATCTCGTTGGGACGACGTGGGCTGGACTGCCATACTTCGTAAAGTGCACGCGTACGTCGTCCGTCTCCGGTTCTCCGAACCGCTCTCAGGCGTCGACCATCTCAGGACGGTCCATGTCGCCCTGCCGCGGCTACGAGAGCATCCGGGTTTCGTCGACTGGTTCGTCCTAGGAGAACCCGGACGCGAGAACGAAATCCAGATCACGACGCTCTGGGAGACCGAGGGGGCCTCGATCGAGACCGTGCTCACAGACATCGCATCCGAGCTCGGAGCCGAGGTGATCGCGGCCGGCGGAGTCGCCGTCGTGGCCATCGGGGTCGCCAAGTCGCCGATGAACTTCGATAACGAGCAGGGGAACTTCCACTGGCCGCCGGACGTGACCCTGAATCCCGGGAAGCCGTGGGAAGTGCAGCCTCCCACCTTGAAGTGCACAAACGCGTACTACGTCTACGCCGCCGACGCGAGTTGGGTCGGCAACTGCGCCGCGTACGGACCGGGCGGCGCCAACAACCCTGAGTGCACCAGCGCACTCGCCGAGGCCACCAAATTCGCCAACGGCATCACGTGCCCTTCCGAGTGCCCGAAGCAGGTGCAGGAGATCTGGCGTGGGTGGTCGTGCGGAGCGCAGGGGAACAAGTTCCTCGCGACGGGCGCGGTCGAGCTCGAGATCACCTGCGGCGTCACCAACTGATCACGTTTCGACCAGAACAACGCACGCGAGTCAGACCACATCGACCTTCTCGGGCCTTGGCTGCGCAGTGCCCGGCTCCCCTGCACGGCGGGACGAGGAGCGAACCAAAGGCATAAGGCCGATGGCGACCAACCCGATCGCCATCATTGTGTCGCTAAAGAGGCCAGCTTGAGCCACCGCTTCACCGATGCGCGTCACGCCGGTGGTACCCAGGAGGGAGCCGGCAACGGTGACGACGATGATCCCAGTCCGTAGCCGCGGTTCAACCGCCTGGCTCGAGAGCACCACGAGACCCCACAGGAGGTACCACGGCCACAGGATTGGTCCAAGGAGCGCGAGCGCAAGGAGGATTAGGCCGAGTGCGCGATTCGCTCCGAGTCGTGGCGAATACACGACCAGAATCACACCCAGCGCCAAGAACACAACCAAGCCAGCCACATGGGTGACTGAGGTGACGGTTCCAAGACTTATCGAACTGCCGGCTAGCCGAAGGACACCGGTCACGACGTGTGCTGCCGCGTCGACCGGCGTGGTGCTTCTAAAGACCGAAGCGCCGACAAACAGATCTTGTATCCACTTCCAGCCCAGCCCCGAGACCCAAGACAGGGCGGCGAGTGTGGCTATGCCGATCCCCCCCGCTCGAAGCGTCCCAAGGACGCGGGCACCGATGGAAGCCTCACGACCGGGCCAGTTCCAGCCGAGCACAGCCACGGCCAAGAACGCCGGTGCCTTCACGGCGGCCGCTGCCGCACACAGCGCGATTCCTGGCCCCGTGCCAAAACGGCGGGCGATGGCGAGACCGGCCACGAGAAGCCCAACCATGAGTACGTCGTTGTGCGCTCCCCCGATACCGGTGAGAAGAATGAGGGGGCTGCCAGCGCCAAGAAGTACGGCCTGGGCGGGGTCGACGCCGGCGCTCCTGGCCAAGGTGGGCAGGCTGGCCACGACCAGTGCGAGACCGACGAGAGCGACCAACCGAAGCAGCAGTACATCGGCGAGAACGTGGTGACCCGAGAGAGTCGTGGTCACCCCGTCGAGAGCGAGAAAGACGGGTCCGTAGGGCGAGGGGGTATTGGCCCACAAGGACCCTGCGAGGTTGTTGAACGGCGTCGCCCCGAGCACGCCCGGGCCGTATCGATAGGGGTCGATGTGGCGACTCACCATCTCACCTTGAGCCGCGTAACTGAAGACGTCTCTGCTGAACAGGGGTGGGGCGAGAAGGAGGGGGACGAGCCAGATCGCGATCACCGCGATGACCCATTTCACCTGAGTGCCAGGAGACGAACGGAGCAGGCGAAGGATGGCCAGCCACGAGCGTGTCAGCAGCAGCAATCCTCCAAAGACCAGGAACAACGAGAGGGCCGAAACATCGGTCCCTGTGGGAACGAGGGAACCGAAGAGTCCTCCGGGCGATCCGAACAGCCAACTCCCCGGCACCGCCGACACGAAAACCTGGCCGCCAAGCCCCGCTCCGACGACGACGCTTGACACGCCAAGGAAACCAAAAAACCCAGGTCGCTTGAGGGCACCGACCTCCACGACACGAAATCGTCGCACAGCAGGCTTGGAAGGGCCTGGGACCAACCAGGCCCACGCCGTGCAAGTGCTCGGGAGGGAGTCTCTAGGGGCGAGCCATGAGAGGGGTCGGACGGGACAACAACCAGCCGTCCGGTCCTACAGCGGAGGGAGTGGGATTCGAACCCACGGGAACCGAGGTCCCACGGCTTTTCAAGAGCCGCGCATTCGTCCGCTCTGCCATCCCTCCAGACTCAAGCGCGGGTTGACCCGAGCAAGAGCTACTCGCCATCCTCCCTGATCTGAGAACGCAACGAGCGAACCCAGTCATCGGCCTGTCGCCACGTTTGCTCTGCCGCGAGGCGTTTTCCCGGTCCATGGTGACCGGCGGCCGGATACGAACCGAGAAACTTGACCCTCCCCTGATTCGCATGCAGATCGCGGAGACAGTCGGCCACCACCTCGTCGGCTATGTGACCCTCAAGGTCGATGACGAAGCAATAGTCCCCCAGGCCACGCTTGGTGGGACGGGACTCGAGCTTGGTCAGGTTGATGTCGCGGCCCGAGAACTGTCCGATGATCGAATGCAGACTGCCTGGGCGATCAGCCCTCTGAAAGCACACGATGCTGGTGTGGTCGTGGTCGGTGGCACTCGGGATCCCCGAGGTCGCCACCGCTACGAAGCGCGTCTGGTTCTCCGGATGATCTTCGATCTCCTCAGCCAGGACGACGAGACCGTAGGCATCCGCTGCCGACCTCGGAGCGATCACGGCCATGCTTCCGTCCGGGTGCTCACTCAAAGCCCGCGCCGCTTCTGCCGTCGATGGAGCGGCGACACTCTCGGCAGCCGGAATCTTCGCCGCCAGAAACTTGCGGCACTGCGCGAGTGCGTGGGGAAAGGACAGCACGCTGGTGACGTCGGTCAGTCGTGTCCCCGCGTTCGCCATGAGCGCAAGGTGGATATCCAGGACCACTTCTCTTTGAATCAAAAGGTCGAAGTCGAAGACCAAGCCGTCCAGCGTGATGGGAACGGTTCCCTCAATTCCGTTCTCGAGCGGGACAAACCCAAGATCGACACGTCCGCTGCTGACCGCCTCGAGCACATCGGTGATCGTGGGCAGCGGTTGGCGCTCCGCCACCGCGTAGTCGGGCTGAGTCAGCAGAGCCTGCTCGGTGAACGTGCCGGCCGGTCCGAAGTACGCCAAAGATGTCGCAGAGCGGGTCACTCCCGGGCAGGATAGTGAACGACATGGATAAACCCGCCCTGGAGCGCCTTTTGGCCGATGTTTCAGCCGGAACCTGTTCGGTGGAGGACGCCCTGCGCCAGCTTCGGCGACTTCCCTTTGCCGATCTTGGGTTCGCTCGGATCGACCACCACCGCCAGCTCCGCCAGGGGCTCCCCGAGGCCGTCTATGGGCCCGGCAAGACCCCCGAGCAATGTGCTGCCATCGTCGTGGAGCTCCTGGCCGGCTCGGGTGGGCCGGTCCTGTTGACCCGGGCCGATGTCGGCCAGATCGACGCGGCAACCAGCGCCGCGGCCGAGGCCGGCGTCGAGGAGCACACGGTCACCCCGACCGGGGTGTTGGCCACGGTGACCTGGCGGACGTCGCCCCCGCGCACCGGGCGCGTCCTGATCCTGACCGCGGGAACGGCCGACCTGAGCGTCGCCGATGAGTGCCGCTCCGTGCTCAGCGCACTGGGCTTCTCGCCGAGCCTGCTCGCCGACGTCGGGGTGGCGGGGGTCCACCGGCTGCTCATGTCGATCGACGAGGTGGCGGAGGCCGACGCCATCGTGGTGGTGGCCGGCATGGAGGGGGCGCTGGCGAGCGTGGTCGGAGGCATCGCAGCGGCTCCGGTGGTGGCCGTGCCGACCAGCGTCGGGTACGGCGCCAGCTTCGGAGGCGTCACGGCCCTGCTCGCGATGCTCGCGTCGTGTGCCTCGGGGATCACGGTCGTGGGCATCGACAACGGGTTCGGCGCGGCGTGTGCCGTCGCTCGGATGCTGCCGTGACCAACGGAGCGTCGACGCAGCAACGGGTCGCCTGGTTCCACTGCTTCTCGGGTATCGCCGGGGACATGGCGCTCGGAAGCCTGATCGACGCGGGCGCCGACGTCGACGAGGTCCGTGGGCTGCTGCGTCGGGTGCCGTTCTCTGGATGGACCCTCGATACCCAGTCGGTGTTGCGGGGCGGCATCGCGTGCACCCGAGCCGTCGTGTCGGCCCCCGACGACGTGGTGGTTCGGACCCACGCCAACATCGTCGATCTGATCAAGGCGGCCGAGCTCCCCGCTCGGGTCGAGACACGGGCCCTGGCCGTCTTCGGCGTGCTGGCCCAGGTCGAAGGGGCGCTCCACCATCGACCAACCGGACAGGTGCACTTTCACGAGGTGGGGGGGCACGACGCGATCGTCGACGTGGTCGGGACCGCCGCCGCCCTCGAGATCCTGGGGATCGACGAGGTCAAGGCGTCGTCGGTTGCGACCGGGATCGGCGTGGTCCGCACCGCCCATGGGCTGCTGCCCAATCCCGCGCCGGCCGTCGTCCGGCTCCTCCAAGGAGTCCCCACCTACGGCAGGGAGGTGGGTGTCGAGCTCACCACCCCGACGGGCGCCGCGATCCTGGCCGCGCTGGCCTCTTCGTTCGGCCCCCTTCCCGCGATGCAGATCGACAGCAGCGGGTTCGGTGCGGGGACCAGGGAGCTCGACGACCTTCCCAACTGCACCCAGGTGGTCACGGGCTGGGCGGGGTCCTCGGTCGCGACGGCCGCCGGCGGCCAGCCGATCGTCGTGCTCGAAGCGAACCTGGACGACGCCACCGGCGAGCAACTGGCCCATGCCCTGCAGTCCTTGCTCCGCGCCGGTGCCCACGACGCCTGGGTCACCCCGGTCGTGATGAAGAAGGGACGGCCCGGGCACACCGTGCATGTGTTGGCCGACCCGTCCCTGTCGGAGTCGTTGCGCGATTTGCTCCGAGTCAGCACCGGAACCTTCGGGGTCCGGGTGCTCCACGGCGAACGGTGGCCGTCGGCACGGACGATCGAGCCGGTCAACGTGGGCGGGTTCCAGGTCCACGTCAAGGCCGGCGGCGGCCGGGTGAAGGCGGAGTTCGACGACGTGGTCCGGGTCGCCGCCGCGACCGGCACCCCGGTGACCGAGGTGGCGTCAAGGGCCGAACAGGCGTGGCGGGAGCGTTCCGACACCCGCGAACCCGCGGCGACCGACGGTCCTTCGGAGCCCGACGAGCCGGCCTAGCTAGTTCGAGCCGGTGGTCAGCCGTTCGACGAGGAACGACGCGCTCGACCGGAACGCCTCTGCGGGGAGGTCGCCGTGACGCCCGAGGTGTACGTGCATCCGCTTGTCCGAGCTTCCGAGGGCGTCGAACAGCGCTATCGCGTGCTCGCGATCGAACAATTCGTCGTCCCACTGGACCAAGAAGAGCGCCGGGCAATCTATCCTCGGTGCGTCCTTGGCGATGCGCTCCCGGGTGGGGCCGGTCAGGCCCATCAGCCCGAAGACGGCGGCATCGATGCGTGGCTCGGCCGCCACGAAGGGCAGCCCGATGATGGTGCCCATGGAGACGCCCCACCATCCGACCCGACCCCCACCCAGCTCGTCGAGCTCGTGTAGCCCGTCGAGCGCGCCCACCCAGTCGGCCACCATCTCATCGGTCATCGTCGGGTCGGAGGACCAGGCCTGGACGAACTCCAAGAAGGCCAGCTGGGAATTCGCCCCCCCGTCGAGTCGGCGATCGCCATGGACGGGGCCGTCGATGGCCGCCGCCGCCAGCCCCCGTCGGACCAGGCCCTGGGCCAGATCGGCCACATAGTCGGTCCCCTTGTGGCCCGCTGCGCCGTGCCCGAGCAGGACCAGCGCGGTGGGTGGGTCGGGGTGTACCGGCGTCCACAGCACGCCTGGGACACGGCGCGACCCTCGCTCCACGTCGAATCGTCGTTGTCGGAGGGTTCCCGATGAGCGGTCGTCGAGCCAACGCAAGTCGACGAGCGTATCGGCCATCGGACCTGGTCAAGGGTCGGGGGGAACATGGCCCGAAGCCCGAGCTCGGAGTCACCTGATGTCAGGTCGGTCGATCCTCATGATCGCGGCGATGCGATCGACCGAGACACGCAACTCCTCTGGTGTTCCGCCGGGGTCGAGCAAGACATCGTCGGCATCGCCCAGTCCGGCCCGTTCCACGATGCCCTTCTCGTTGAGCACCCAGCGGCGGCGTTCGGCCAACAGGGCCTGCGCCTCGGTGATGACGGCCCGGGCCATATTGGCCACCGCGGCCGTGACATCACCACGCTCGGCATGAGCCGCCGCCGTGTACAGGCTCATGAAACCCTGCTGTCGCCAGACCGACGGCGCCGCGAGCGCCAACGCATCGGGAAAACTCGGTCGGGGCAGCTGGCCGACCAGGACACGGCAGAGCGCCAGCTCCCCGGCCAGGACGTAGGTGGGGATGCCGGCCACGTACGTCGGGAGCGGCTCGATCTCGAACCTCCCCCGCTCGGCCTCGGACACCTGGTGAAGCACCTCGTCGAGATCGCGGTAGCAGAGATCGACGTGTGCACCGTCAACGGTGAGCCACGCCCCACCGTTGACGACGGGGCCCCATCCACCGGGTCCGGTGATCTGCCCCGGCCAACCGAGGGCCTCGACGTCGGCCGGGTCGATGTCCCCTCGGTAGTAGAGGCCGAAGTCCCAATCCGAGTCGGGTCGCTCGGTTCCTTGGGCTCGCGAGCCGCCCAGGGTGACGGCGATGACCCCGGGGATCTCGGCCAGCCGCCCTGCGATGTGCTCCATGGCCTCCTCATTGGGCCCCGACCCGAGGGTGTCTCTCGCGGTGGTGCGGGCCGGCAGGCCGGCCGGGCAATGCTCTCCTCCACCAGCTCCGTCTAAGGAACGGCTCCGCCTAAAACTGACCCGGATCGTCCGTCGCCGGCGGCTTGCGTTCGGGCCGCCAGAAGCCGGCCAGGAGGGCCAGCGCACCGCCAACTCCCGCCCCCAGTGCGATCCACAGTCCGGTCCACCCGGTCAGGTGCGACTGCAGCCCGGTCGCATGATCGAGGCTCCAGCCACCCGGGCCGAGCACGGCGATGACCAGGCCGGCCACCGTCAACGTCATCACGTACTCGTACCCCTCGCCCGGCCGGAAGATGAAGAACCCGTTGGTGGCGTGGTTGGTGATCCACGCCACCAACATCACCCCGACGACACCCGCCGCGGCGACCGGGGTCAGCAGGCCGAGCACCAAGAACGCTCCGGCGCCAATCTCGGTGAGGCTGGCCGTCCACGCGTGCAGCCAACCGGGCTTCATCCCCAGGCTCTCGAACCATCGCCCGGTTCCCGCGATCTTTCCGCCCCCGAAGATGTGGTTGAGGCCGTGGGCGAGGAACACGCCGCCCACCGAGAGCCGGAACGCCAGCAACGCGAGATCGACGCTGTGCTCGCTCACCGCCCCTCCTGATCGTGTCGTCCCGGTGACCGACGTCACCGTAGTGGATGGTCGGCCGGTCGCCGTCGGTGAAAGACCGACCCGTACACTGGCCCCGACCGTTTCGCGACCATGCCCGAGCTCCCCGAGATGCAGGCGCTCTCCGAGCGTCTCGACGCTGCCCTCACCGGCACCACGCTGTCGCGCACCGACCTCCTGGGCTTCTCCAGCCTGAAGACCTTCGCGCCCACCCCCGAGGAGTTGATCGGCTCGCCGGTCGACTCTGTGACCAGGCGGGGCAAATACCTGGTCCTTGGGTTCGAGGGCGGGCGCCGGATCCTGGTCCACCTGTCCCAGGCCGGCCGCGTCGACCTCGAGTCTCCGCCCAAGGCGACCAAGCCCCGCGGCTCGCTGGTGCGATTGGTGTTCGATCAGACCGGCGTGCTGGTGCGAGAGCACGGCACCCAGCGAAAGGCGGGGTGGTGGGTATTGGACGCGGGCGACGACGGGCCGCTCGCGACGCTCGGTCCCGAGCCCGACGACCCGGCGTTCGTCACCGCCCTGATGGAAGGCGACAGCACCCGTCAGGTCCACACCCTGCTACGCGACCAGCACTTCGTCGCCGGCATCGGCCGAGGCTACGCCGACGACGCGTTGAACCGGGCCAAGCTCTCGCCCTTCGTCTCGCTGCGCTCGTTGTCGGTGGCGGAGCGAGAGGGCCTGATCGCAGCCGTGCGGACGGTGTTCGCCGAGGCGCTGGCGCGCGAACGCACCCGGACAGGTGCCCTGTCGGAACCCCGGCTCGGCGAACGGTTCCTGGTGCACAATCGAACCGGGGAGCCCTGCCCGAACTGCGCCGAACCACTTCGGAGCGTGCGTTTCGAGTCCCACGAGGTCGTCTACTGCCCGAAGTGCCAGACCAAGGGCAAGGTGCTGGCCGACCGCCGGCTCTCTCGGATCCTGCGCTGAGCCGGCCACACTCAACGGCCGGGTGTTCTCGGCTCCGCCCCGTGCCGGTCCAGCCTCGCCCGGAGGGTCACCTTGGCCTCTGGCCACTCGTCGGCCAGGAGGGAGAACAGGGCCGCATCGCGCATCAGCGACTCCTCGCCGGGGACCAAGGAGGGTTGCCAACTGCGCAGCACCCCCTCGAATTGGGCCCCGAGACCTTCGATGGCCCGTCGGGACCGTTCGTTTCGAGCGTCGGTCTTGAGATCCACCCGAACCACCCGCCACGTCTCAAAGGCGTACGTCAGCAGCAGGAGCTTGGCCTCGGCATTGATCCCGGTGCCTCGGACCGCCGGGCCGAGCCAGGTCCAGCCGATCTCGACCGCGTACGGCACCGACTCCTCGGGGCGGCTCCGGAGGTTGAAGAACGCGGTTGTTCCGACGGCGCGGGCGTCGGCCAACCGAATCTGCGCGAACGGGATGAGCTCACCGGACTCGGCCCGGCCCAGCTGCACCCCGATGTACTCCCGGACCTCGTCGATCCCGTGGGGGATCCAGGTGAACTCGCGTGCGTCCCGCTCGGCGCCGGCCGCCTCGGCCAGGTCCTCGGCGTGGGCGCTCGACAAGGGCTCGAGGCGAACGAGCGCGCCGGCAAGCACCGGAACATCGAGCTGGGCGCCCACGGGTCCTCCTTGTCTCGGCCTGGCTCGTCTGAGCCTGGCCGGCTGACCGAGGCCTCGGCCAGCGGGGCGAGCGGATCGTCGCCGGGCCAACGCTCGGGCCAACGTTCGGGCCCCGGTGCGACGGCGAAACCAGAGGTTAGCGAACGACCCGACTACCGCTGAGCGGGCTCCAGGGTCCGCCGGTACACGTTGGTTTCGCGCCGCTCGAACCCGAGCCGCTGATACAGGAGGTTGGCCTCGGTCCGGCCCGAGCGCGAGGTGAGGTCGACCGTGCGGGCCTCGGCCAGCTCGGCCCCGGCCACCGCCGCCTCCACCAGCGCCGCCCCGACCCCCCGGCCCCGCGCCGATGTCTCGACCACCACGTCCTCGATCCACGCTCGCACGCCGGTCGGGGCCCGGAACACGGCCAGGGTGAGGGTGCCCACGATCTGGAGGTCCGCGTCGCGAGCCACGAACAATGTGGTCGCCGACGACTCGACGATGCGCTCGATCTCGTAGGCCGTGGGGAGCCGGGCCGACGAAGACAGTTGGGGGACGAGCCGGGTGATGGCGTTGATCAGCTCGGAGTCGGCGGTCGACACCGCCTCGACGGTGATCTCATTGCCGCCGGCCCGCTGCGGACCGGGCGGGGCGCTCATCGTTCGGCCGCCTCGGTGCCTTCCGAATCGATCGACCCGCGCCACATCGGCTGGCGGACCCGGTCGTAGAGGACCTCTCGGACCTCACCCCTGATCGAGGCAAAGACCTGATCACCCCAGCGCTCCACGCCGACCAGCGGGGTGGGCAGGTTGTCCGGTGTGAACCACCCGACGTCGCTGCACTCGAGCGGGTGCGCCTGCAGCGTGCCACCGGTGGCGCGGCAGTAGAAGAGCAGCGAGTACAGCGGGATCCGGGTGAATCCCAGTCGCAGCCCGTCGAGCACCGCGATCAGGCGCACCGGCTGCGCCTCGATGCCGGTCTCCTCCAGGACCTCTTTTGTCACGACCTCGGCGGCCGAGTAGCCCACGTCACACCACCCGGTCGGGTAGAGCCACACGCCCGAGTCGGCTCGCCGGATGAGCAGGAGCTCGCCCTTGTCGTTGCCGACCGCCGCCCCCACCGCGACCTTGGGGGTCACATACCCCGGGATGCCCTCGACCACCTGCCCGAGCCACTCCTGCACCAGCCCCTCGGCGTCCTCGACGTCGTCGAACCCCTCGTCGAGGGCGGCCCGGATGTCGGCGGCGACCCGGAGCACCTCCTCGAAGCGTTCCCGCTCGTACAGACTCTCGGTGAAGCCCAGCCCGGTCTTGGCGATGGCGGCCAGGCTCTCGCTCCATCGAAGGAGCACCTTGTCGGGGACCTCGGCAGCCACGGTCCGACGCTACCTCGGAGCCGACGCGCTGACCGGCGGGTGGGGTTCGAGCAGAATGTGGGGTGGCCGTGAACGAGGATTGCCGGCACTACATCATGCAGACGACCCGGGGCAACGAGAAGCTGGAGCGCTGCAAGATGGACGCCAACGAGCCGCTCCCGTTCGCGTGCCCGGAGGGCTGCCTCTTCTACGAGCCCCGACGGGTCTCCTCGGCCGGTTGGCAGGTGCCCAAGGACCCCAGCGACCCCGACGGACCCTCCTGATCGGCCACAGGGAGCCCCTCAGCTCTCGAGGACGTCCCCCAGCAGGTCGACGGCGACCCCCTCCTCGCGCAACCAGGCCACCGCGGACTCGATGGCGGCGGCCTGGCCGACCAGCTCGCAGATGATCCACCCCTGGTGCTCTTCCACGTTGGCTCGGCGGATGTTGGGATCGACGTCGAAGGTCCGGGTCAGGCGGGCCAGCATCGGCACCCGGATCAGCCCCTCGGGAAAGGTCAGCTTCACCCGTACCTCGATCGGTGAGCTCACTGGTCGACCTCCCTCAGGACCTCGTTCAGGCTGCCCGAACGGAACCCGGCCAGGTCCACGGTGACGTAGGTGTACCCGGCCGAGGTCACCGCGTTGAGCACCTCGGTGCGCCTGGCCAGGACCTCGCCCAGCGACTCCACCTCGACCTCGATCCGGGCCACCGACCCGTGGTGGCGCACCCGGAGCTGGGCAAAGCCCAGCGCGCCGAGGGCGGCCTCGGCCTGCGCGATCGACCGCAGGGACCCGAGCGTCACCGGGGTCCCGTACGGGATGCGCGACGAGAGGCATGCGGCGGCCGGCTTGTCCCAGGTGCGCAGGCCCAGGCGCCGCGACCACTCCCGAACCGCCGCCTTGTCGAAGCCGGCGCTCACCAGGGGAAACCGGGCGCCCAGGTCGCTGGCGGCTCGTTGGCCGGGTCGGTGGTCACCCAGGTCGTCGAGGTTCACCCCGAGGACCACCGTGGCCGACTCGGCGGCCGCCACCGGCGCCAGCGCCTCCATCAGCGCGGTCTTGCACCGGGCGCACCGGTCGGGGTGGTTGGCCACATATTCGGGGTCGTCCATCTCGTTGGTCGCCACGCCGACCCAGCGCAACCCCCACTCCTCGGCCAACGCGCGACAGTCGGCCTCCGCGGCCGGGGCGAGCGAAGGGGAGATCGCGGTGGCGACCAGCGCCCGGCCGGCCCCGAGCGTGTCATGGGCCACCTTGGCCAGGAACGACGAGTCGGCACCGCCGCTGAACGCGACCACCACCCGGTCGAGCGCGGCGAGCTCGTCTTGCAACGCAGCGAGCGAGGCGGTGGGGCTCATCGATCATCTCCGGATCGCAGCACCTCGTCCAGATCCGCCACCATGCCGGTGTAGAAGGGCCCGAACTCGGCGTAGTGGGCCGACGCCTCGTCGAAGCGCATCTCGTAGACGCACGCCTTCAGGTCGTCGGGGTGCGGCGCGAACAGGGTCACTCCCCACTCCCAATCGTCGAGTCCGGTCGAGCCGGTCACCAGCTGGAGCACCCGGCCGCGGAAGGTCCGGCCGAGCGCGCCGTGGCCGGTCATGAGCCGCTTGCGCTCCTCGAAGTCCAGCGCGTACCAGTTGTGGTCGGCGTTGCGACGCTTGGACATCGGGTAGAAGCAGAAGGCGGTCATCCCGGCCGGCGGGAGCTCAGGGTACAGGCGGGCCCGGCGCATCTCCTCGGGGACGCCGGCCGCATACTCGGACACCTCGGTCAGCGACACGTACGACGCCACGACCCCCAGGCCCCCTTCCACGCAGGCCCGCTGGAACTCCCACAGGGCCCACAGATCCGGGCTGAGGGCCAGGAATCCGACGTCGGCCTTGTGGCCCAAGATGGCCGTCACCACCAGCTGGCCACCGCTGTCCACCAGGAGCTTCTCGGCCGCCCGGATCGTCCCGACGTCGACCGGGCCCCGAAGGGCGCAGAAGAGGTGCAGAACGCCCAGGCCCTCGGTGGGGGCCAGGGGCCCGCTGGTCGACCGGCTCATCGCGGTCAGTCTAGGAACGAAGTCCGAGCGGTCCCGGGGCGAGGCGTCCTCACCCCGGGACCAGGCACGAAGGGACTAGAAGTCGTCCATGCCCCCGCCGGGCATGGCGGGAGCCTCCTTCTCGGGCTTGTCGACGATGACCGCCTCGGTGGTGAGGAAGAGCGCCGCGATCGAGGCCGCGTTCTGCAGCGCCGAGCGGGTCACCTTGGCCGCGTCGATGACGCCCTCCTTGAACAGGTCGCCGTACTCCATGGTGGCGGCGTTCAGCCCGTCGGCGGGGTTCTTCATGTCGCGCACCTTCTCGACCACGACGCCGCCCTCCAGGCCGGCGTTGACCGCGATCTGCTTCAGCGGCTCCTCGACCGCCCGGGCCACGATCCGCGCCCCGGTGGCCTCGTCGCCCTCCAGCTTGTTGGCCCGCTCGAGGATCGCCTTCTGGGCCCGCAGCAGGGCCACGCCACCGCCGGGCACCACGCCCTCCTCGATGGCCGCCTTGGTCGTCGAGACGGCGTCCTCGATCCGGTGCTTCTTTTCCTTGAGCTCGACCTCGGTGGCCGCCCCGACCTTGATCACGGCGACGCCCCCGGACAGCTTGGCCAGGCGCTCCTGCAGCTTCTCGCGGTCGTAGTCAGAGTCGGTGTTGTCGATCTCGGCCTTGATCTGGTTGATACGGCCCTTGATGTCGCTCTCGTTGCCGGCACCCTCGACGATGGTGGTCTCGTCCTTGGTCACCACGATCTTGCGGGCCGTGCCCAGCAGGTCCAGACCGACGTTCTCGAGCTTGAGACCCACCTCTTCGGTGACCACCTGGCCGCCGGTCAGGATCGCGATGTCCTGGAGCATGGCCTTGCGGCGCTCGCCGAACCCGGGGGCCTTCACCCCGACGCTCTTGAACGTGCCCCGGATCTTGTTCACGACCAGGGTGGCCAGCGCCTCGCCCTCGACGTCCTCGGCCACGATCACGAGCGGCTTGCCGGTCTGCATGACCTTTTCGAGCACCGGGAGCAGGTCACGGACGGCGGAGATCTTGGAGCCGACGAGCAGGATGTAGGCGTCCTCGAGGGAGGCCTCCATGCGCTCGGGGTCGGTCACGAAGTACGGGGAGATGTAGCCCTTGTCGAAGCGCATCCCCTCGACCAGGTCCATCTCCATGCCGAAGGTCTGGGACTCCTCGACGGTGATGACGCCGTCCTTGCCCACCTTGTCGATGGCCTCGGCGATCATCTCGCCGATCTCGGTGTCGGCGGCCGAGATGGCGGCCACCTGGGCGATCTGGGATTTGGACTCGGTCTCCTTGGCGATGGCGTGGATGGCCGTCACGGCCTCCTCGACCCCGGCCTCGATGCCCTTCTTGAGCGACATCGGGTTGGCCCCGGCGGCCACGTTGCGCAGGCCCTCGTGAACCATGGCCCACGCGAGCACCGTCGCCGTGGTGGTTCCGTCACCGGCGACGTCGTCGGTCTTCTTGGCCACCTCCTTGACCAGCTCGGCCCCGATCCGCTCGTAGGGGTCCTCAAGGTCGATGTCCTTGGCGATGGAGACGCCGTCGTTGGTGATTGTGGGGGCGCCCCACTTCTTGTCCAGGACCACGTTGCGGCCCTTCGGTCCGAGGGTGACCCGGACGGCGTCGGCGAGCTTGTTCATCCCGGTCTCGAGCGCACGACGCGCCTCTTCGTCGAAGGCGATCAGCTTGGGCATGGGTCCTGTCCTCCGTTGGTCGACCGACCCGATGGTCGGAGAGTTCCGGCCTTCACTTTAGCGGGTCGTTGGCACTCTCGCTTCGCGAGTGCTAACAGCCAACCACGGCGGGGCGGCGGGGCGCAACCCCCGGGCTGGATCAGCCGCCGGCGACCGCAGGCACGATGGACACCGTCTGACCGGCCGAGACCGGGGTCTCGAGCCCGTCGAGGAAGCGGACGTCCTCGTCGGCCAGGAAGACGTTGACGAACCGCCGAAGGTTCCCGGTGTCGTCGAACAGCCGCTCGGCGAACCCGGCGTGAGCGGCGTCGAGGGCCTTGAGGGCCTCCCCCACGGTGGCCCCCTCGACCTCGATCTCGCCCCGGCCGGCGGTCAGGGTCCGCAGCTGGGTCGGCACCCGAACCGTGACGCTCATCGGGCCACCTTGGACAGCTCGTCGCCCAGCGCGGCGTCGAAGTCGCCCAGGCTGGGATCGATGGTCACCGTCGGCCCGACCGTGCCGCTCAGGGCCTGAACGGTCTTCAGGCCGTGCCCGGTGACCAGGGCCACCACGCACTCGTCGCGCCGCACCTCGCCCGCCGCGGCCAGCTTGGCCAGGGTGGCGATGGTGACCCCGCCGGCCGTCTCGGCGAAGATGCCCTCGGTCCGGGCCAGCAGCCCGATCCCGTCGAGGATCTCGTCGTCGGTGACCGCGGCGCACGATCCGCCGGAGCGACGGATGGCCTCGAGCGCGTACCAGCCGTCGGCCGGGTTCCCGATCGAGAGTGACTTGGCGATGGTGTCCGGCCTGACCGGGGCGATCGCGTCGGCGCCGTTCTGAAACGCCGTCGCGACCGGCGAGCACCCCTGCGCCTGGGCGCCCGACACCCGGACGTGCGACTCGTCGATCAACCCCACCTCGACCAGTTCGGCGAACCCCTTGGCCACCTTGGTGAGCTGGCTCCCCGAGGCGATCGGCACCACCACGTGGTCGGGGGCCCGCCAGCCCAGCTGCTCGGCCACCTCGAAGGCGAGAGTCTTGGAGCCCTCGGCGTAGTAGGTGCGGATGTTCACGTTGACGAAGGCCCACGAGGGGTTTTCGCTGCCCAGCTCGGCGCACAGACGGTTGACGTCGTCGTAGCTGCCCCGCACCGCGACCACCGTGCCGCCGTAGACGGCCGTCATGGTGACCTTGGCCTCCTCCAGGTCCTCGGGGATGAGGACGATCGAGGCCATCCCGGCCCGGGCCGCATGGGCGGCCACCGAGTTGGCCAGGTTGCCGGTCGACGCGCATGCGGCCACCTTGAAGCCGAGCTGACGGGCCTTGGTCAGGGCCACCGAGACGACCCGGTCCTTGAACGACCCGGTCGGATTGGCCGTGTCGTCCTTGATCCACAGCTCGCCCAGCCCGAGCTCGGCGGCCAGCCGGTCGGCCCGCACGAGGGGGGTGAAGCCGGCCCCGAGGTCGACCGGGGTGGCGTCCTCGACCGGCAGCAGGTCCGCGTAGCGCCAGATGGTCCGGGGGCCCTGCGCGATTCGCTCCGGCGAGACGACGGCCGCGATCCGCTCGTAGTCGTAGTTCACCTCGAGCGGCCCGAAACAGAAGTCGCAGACGTGCAGCGCCTCGGCGGGATACTGGCGGCCACATTCCCGACAGCGGAGCCCGGTGACGTAGTTCATGAGGTCCTCCTCATCGGTCGGGCATTGGCACCTGGTGCTCGTCCGGCCGCTACGCGGGGTGTTCCGGATCTGCACTGGTTGCCGCGGCGTCGCAGGGCCCGTCCCTCAGCCGCTCTGGATGATCACACCATCGTGCTCGATCCGGGCACCCACGTCAACGCATGGTGCCCAGCCCGGCCGGACCGGGCCGCCGGACCGGGTAAACCCGAAGCGGTGGTGCGGTGGAAAGATGCGTCTCGTGCCTAGCGTCCCAACCTACGGCGAAGACCACTTCGACCTCGGGGCGGTGCTCGAGACCAAGGGGCTCTCCAGGGTCTCGGTCTGCCTGCCGGCCCGGGACGAGGCCGCCACGATCGGGGCGGTGATCGAGTCCTCGGTCCTGCCCCACCTGGCCCCGGGGGGGTCGGGGCTGGTCGACGAGCTGGTGGTGGTCGACGACGGCTCGACCGATGCCACCGCCGAGATCGCCCGTGCGGCCGGGGCCCGGGTGGTGACCCGCCAGCCGGGGGGCGACAAGGGGCGGGCCATGGCGGCCGCGTTCGAGGCCTCGGTGGGCGACGTGGTCGTCTTCCTCGACGCCGACGTGGAGAACGCCAACGCCGACTTCATCCCGCGCCTCGTCGGCCCGCTGTTCGCGTACGAGGCGGTGCTGGTGAAGGGCTTCTACGAGCGCCCGTTCAATGGCCAGCCCTCGGGAGGCGGGCGGGTCACCGAGCTGCTGGCCCGTCCGCTCATCGAGCTCTTGTTCCCGGCGCTGGTCGAGGTCCGCCAACCACTGGCCGGGGAGACGGCCGCGCACCGGTGGGTCTTCGAGAAGGTCGGCTTCGCCCCCGGATACGGGGTCGAGATCGGCCTGTTGATCGACGTCATGCGCGACTTCGGTGTCGAGTCGATCGCCCAGGTCGACCTGGGGGTCCGGGTGCATCGCAACCGCCCGCTGGCCGAGCTGCGGCCCCACGCCGACGACGTGGCGCGCACCGCGCTCGGGCGCGCCGGCGTCACCGACCCGACCACCGATTGACCCCCGGTTGCCGGCCGGGGCCCCGGTAGGGTCGCGGCGATGACCGACATCGTGGTGGTGTCCAACCGCGGCCCGGTGTCGTACCGCCTCGAGGCCGGCCGACCGGTGGCCTCCAGCGCCAGCGGGGGGCTCGCCGGCACCCTGCGACCCCTGCTCGCCGGGTCGGGCACCACCTGGGTGGCCGCCACCATCGGGGAGGGCGACCGGCTGGCCGCCCGCGAGGGCCTCGTCGAGGCCGACGGCATCCGCGTCGTCCCGGTCGACACCGAACCGGCGATCTTCCAGATGGCCTACGAGGTCATCTCCAACGGGACGCTCTGGTTCTGCCACCACCACCTGTTCGACCTGGCCCGCCGACCCCGATTCGACTGGCACTGGCACGAGGCGTGGGCCGGCTTCCGGCGCTACAACCGGGCGTTCGCCAACGCGGTGATCGAGGAGGCGCCCGACGGCGCGACCGTCCTCGTGCAGGATTACCACCTCTCCCTGCTCGGCTCCATGCTGGCCGAGGCCCGGCCCGACCTGTCCAGCGTCCACTTCCTGCACACACCCTTCGGCGAGCCCGACATGGTGGGCGTCCTGCCGACCGCCGCGGCCGGCGAGCTGTTGGCCGGGCTGGCCGGCTTCGGCGCGTGCGGGTTCCACACCGAGCGGTGGGCGTCGGCGTTCGCCCGCTGTTACGACCAGCCCGAGCTGGCCGCCGCCGCCGGCACCGACGCCGCGCCGGCGACGTTCGTGGCCCCGCTCGGCCCGGCCCCCGAGGCGCTGGCCGCCGGGGCGGTCGGTCCGGCCACCGTGGCGGCGTCGGAGCGGCTGGCCGAGGCCGTCGCCGGCCGTCGCCTCATCGTGCGGGTCGACCGGATCGAGCTGTCCAAGAACCTGTTGCGGGGGTTCTGGGCGTTCGAGGAGCTGTTGGAGACCCGGCCGCGGTGGCGCGGCGAGGTGGTGTTCGCGGCGCTCGTCTACCCGTCGCGCGAGAGCCTGGCCGAGTACATCGGCTACCGATCCGAGGTCGAGCACGCGGTGGCCCGGATCAACGAGCGATTCGGGACGCCCGAGTGGACGCCCATCCTGTTCGAGGCGGCCGACGACTACCCGAGATCACTGGCCGGTCTCGCCGCCTACGACGTGCTGCTGGTGAACCCGGTGCGCGACGGGATGAACATGGTGGCCAAGGAGGGACCGCTGTTGAACCGGCGCGACGGGGTGGTGGTCCTGTCCCGACTGGCCGGCGCGTGGGACGAGCTGTCGGAGGCCGCCATCGGGGTGAACCCGTTCGACATCACCGGGACCGCCGAGGCGCTGGAGGTGGCCCTCTTGATGGCGCCCGAGGAACGGGCCCGCCGGGCCGCCCACCTGATCCGGGCCATTTCCGCCCGGACCGCGTCGGACTGGCTGGACGACCAGCTCCGGGCGGCCGCGCGGCCCTAGTCCGGCTAGCCCCCCACCGCGGCCACCAGCGCCCCCAGCAGCTCCAGAGCGCCCCGGGGACCGGCCACGACCAGGTCGGCCGCGGCGGCCACCGCAGCCGGGCTCTCGCCGTCGACGACCGCCACCCGGGCCACCGGGAGACCCTCGGCGGCCAGAGCACCCAGCACCTCGAACGCGGGGAGGTCGCCCAGGTCGTCGCCGAAGCAGCACGCGGCGGTGCACCCCCGGACCAGCGCGGCCACCACGGTGCCCTTGTCGGTGTCGATGGCCGGACGGAGCTCGATGGACATCCGGCCCGGTTGGAGCACCGCGCCGGTCCCGTCGCGCTGGTCCTCGGCGAAACGGCGGACCCAACCCTCCTCGGCCGGGGCGTGCCGGAAGTTCAGGGTGAACCCGGCCGGCTTGCGCTCCACCGACACGCCGGCGGGGGCGCTCGCCTCGGCCGCCTCGGCCGACGCGGCCATGACCGGGACCCATCGCGCCACTGCGGCGGGATCGACGGTCGGGCCGGCCACTTGGCCGACCTCCTCGAGGCCGTAGAGGCCGATGAGCCTGACGCCGGCCGGGCGCCCCAGGTGCTCGCCCAAGAAGGCGGCCGGGCGGCCGGACACCACCGCCACCACACCGAACCGGGAGCCCAGTTGGGCGAGCAGCGCCGGCACCCCTTCGAGCGGGCGGGCGAGCGACGGGTCGTCGACGATCGGCGACAGGGTCCCGTCGAAGTCGAGGAACACCGCCGCTGTCTCCGGGTGTGCGCAGAGCGGTTCGAGCACCGCCGGCACGCGCACGGTCAAGAGGCTTTGGAGGACTTGGTGGTGGTCGTGGTGGTCTTCACGGTCGGCGTGGTGGACGGCGGGACCGTGCTCGGTGGGGTCTTGGCGGCGAGGTCGGAGCCGATGAGCACGATGACGTCGGCGCCGGCGGTGCTGGCCACCGGGGTGGCCGGGCTGACCGGCAACACCGCGCTGACCGGGATGCCGAGCGCGGCTGCGACCGCGTCGGCCTGGGAATGCATGTTGACCGCGTAGTACACCGAGCTGGTGGCCGCGGCGGGCGGCTTTGCGGTCACCGGCGGGAGCAACGTCCAGCCGGCGTGTTGCAACGCCGTCGAGTACCCCGCCGCGACGCCGTTGGTCGTCGACGCGTTGGCGACCAACACCTTGACGCCGGCATGCGACACCGTGGTGGTCGTCGACGAGGGCGAGGGGGCGGTGGTCGTGGGCACCCCGGTGGAAGGGAGATGGAAGGCCGGGACGGTGCCCGCCCCCGGACCGCCGCCGATGCGCAGGATCAGCACTCCAAGCACGACGGCCGTCACGATCACCGCGATCGCCCGACCAAGCACGATGTGACGACCGGACCCGCCGCCCGAGGTTGTCGGATCGGGACGGTCCACCGGGTCAGACTGCCAACGGGCGCCGGTGAACGCAAGGGGAACGGCCCGCGACCCCAGGTGAACCAGCCCGATGACCGGCCGCCGTAGCCTGGGGATCCGCCGGTGTGGCGCAGCTGGAAGCGCAGGCGATTTGTAATCGTCAGGTCGTGGGTTCGAGTCCCACCACCGGCTCTGTCGTTTGAGACGGTCAGTTTGAGACGGTCAGTTTGAGACGCCCGTGTGGGGCGGCTCCGGGCGTGTTGGCGTGCCCGCCCTGACCCCCGTCGCCCGTATTACGAGCTCGTTACAGTCTGCATGAGCCCGAGGAGACGGGGGCTCAGCCCCCGGTGACCGCCTGCTGGGCCCGCCAGCGGGCCACCTCGAAGCAGGCCACGGTCCCGGCCGCGGCCACGTTGAGCGAGGCCACCCCTCCGTGTTGGGGGATGGCCACTACCTCGTCGCACCGGCGCCGGGCCAGGGGGGCCAGGCCCCGCTCCTCGCCCCCCACCACCAGGGCCACGCCGACATCGCCCAGCGACAGGTCGTAGAGGGACCGATCGGCGTCGGCGGCCAGGCCAATGGTGAACACCTCGGCCCGCTGGAGCTCGGCCAGCGCGGCCGGGATCCCGCCCACCACGCAGAACGCCAGGTGCTCGACCGCCCCGGCGGCCACCTTCACCACCGACGGCGACAGGTGGGCCGCCCGGTGACGGGCCAACACGACGCCGGTGACGCCGGCGCACGCCGCGCTGCGCAGCAGGGCGCCGAGGTTCTGGGGGTCGGTGACGTTGGCCACGACCAGTAAGAAGGGGTTGCCCCGCCGCGGCGAGGCCAACCGGTCCAGCTCGACCAGCGAGACCGGCGCCGCGCTCGCCATCACCCCCTGGGGCGCGAACGTCTTGGCCGCGGCGTCGAAGCGCACCCGGGGCACCGTCTCGAGCGGGATGCGGCGCTGTGCGGCCAGCCGCTCGATCTCGTCGAGCTGCGGCGACGGGTCCTGCCCCTCGGCGATGCGGATCCTGCGGACCCGACGCCGGCCCGCGCTCAGCAGTTCGAGCACCGCTCGCCGACCCTCGACCTGGTCGCCGCCCAGCGGGTGCAGGGGTCGACGAACCCCATCGGAACGATCGGGCCGCGACCGGTCGGGCGACCGCTTGGGGCGTCCTCGCCCGGGCGGCGGGGTCACGACCGGCCGTCGCTCCGCTCGAGGAGCACCACGGCCAGGCAAGCGATCCCCTCGGCCCGTCCGATCGCCCCCAGTCCCTCGCCCCGGGTCGCCTTCACCGAGACCGGTGCCCCGAGCACCGCTTCGAGGGCACCGGCCATGGCCGGCACGAACGGGGCCAACCGGGGCTCCTCGGCGATCACCGTGAGGTCGGCATTGACCGGTTGCCAGCCGGCCGCGCCGGCCAGCTCGACGGTCGTGGCCAGCAGCGCCAGGCTGTCGGCGCCGGCCAGGGTCGGGTCGGTGTCAGGGAAGTGGGTCCCGAGGTCGCCCAGCCCCGCCGCGCCAAGCACCGCGTCGGCCAGCGCATGCGCGACCACATCGGCGTCGCTGTGGCCGATCAGGCCGCGGCCGCCCTCGATCTCGACGCCGCCGAGCATCAGTCGCCGACTCGGATCGGACGCGAACCGGTGGACGTCGAAGCCCTGCCCGACCCGCACGTCAGCGACCCGCCAGCGTCTCGGCGCGGGCCAGGTCGGCCGGCGTGGTCAGCTTCAGGTTGTCGGGGTCTCCCGGCACCACCGACACGGTGAGACCGAGCGCCTCGACCAGCGCCGCGTCGTCGGTGGCGTCGGGGTCGCCCTCGTGGGCCCGCCGGAGCACCTCGACGAAGAACGCCTGGGGCGTCTGCACGGCGACCAGGTTGGCCCGGTCGAGCGTCTCGACGACCGCCGGCTCGCCGTCGCGCTCACCCGACGCGGCCACCCGCTTCACGGTGTCGGTCACCGGGACCGCGCAGACGGCACCGGCCACCTGATCGCCGCCCAGGGCCGCCAGCACCGCCTTGAAGAGCTCGGGGGTGGCCAGGGGGCGGGCTGCGTCGTGCACCACCACGATCTCGGCGTCGCGGCCGAGCGCCTGCAGCCCCGCCCGCACCGACGCGGCCCGCGTGGGTCCCCCGGCGACCACCACGTCGGCGCCGTGCCGATCCGCCGCGTCGTCGGAGAGATGGTCCGCCGGCACCACCAACACCACCGAGTCACAGACCGAGCGGCATGCGGTCACCGCCCACCCGGCCACCGGGCGGCCGGCCAGCGATGCGAACTGCTTGGCCTGGCCAAAGCGGGTGCCCGACCCGCCGGCCACGACGACGCCCCAGACCCTGCCCATGGGCGCGGCTAGGGCAGCGCTTCGTTGAGGCGCTGCTCCGCAGTCTCTTCGTCGACCGCGAGGGCGAAGGTCAGCTCCGAGACGAGGATCTGGCGGGCCCGGCTGAGCATCCGCTTCTCGCCCGCCGAGAGTCCCTTGTCCTTGTCCCGGATGGACAGGTTCCGGACCACCTCGGCGACCTGGTAGATGTCGCCGGAACGGAGCTTCTCGGAGTGGTTCTTGTAGCGACGGGACCAGTTGGTGGGCATCCGGGCCTCCTTCTTGCGAAGGACGGCGAACACCTCCTCGACCTCTTCGTCGTTGATCACCTCGCGCAGCCCCACCCCCTCGGTGTTGTCGGCCGGGACCATCAGGGTCAGGTCGCCGTAGGCGAGGCGGA
>Ga0302325_10007805_pt1 | contig 23633 bp, 13 predicted proteins | sample Palsa_T0_2_FD_201948 | JGI IMG/M metagenome (GOLD analysis project Ga0302325, IMG submission 201948) | Peat permafrost microbial communities from Stordalen Mire near Abisko, Sweden - Palsa_T0_2 | ecosystem: Environmental > Terrestrial > Soil > Palsa > Peat permafrost | place: Sweden: Abisko... | reverse complement strand
CTCCGGCCGCGCTTGACACCCGCTTGATCGATCCATCTCGAGCGTCGCCAGCACAGAAAATGCCGGGTAGGCTGGTTTCGAGCAGGAATGGGCTACGGTCCTCATCCCAAAAGCCAGAAGCAGAAAGACTACGGCCCGTACGGATGAATCCATCTTGGTTGCGTTGAAGGTCTCCGGGCAACCAGTACGTATCAGCATTCGCACCGATCATGATGTAGAGTGCGTCCGCCTTACCCGCAACCGATTTGACGCCGTTGCGAGAGGTGCAAAGGGCGCGTAGTGCACGCTTTCCAATCACGAAATGCACGTCTGTGTTTGTTTCTACCCGAATATTGGCTTTAGTCCTTAACTGATCAATCAGGTATTGCGACATGCCCGTCCTAAGGGTTTCGCCACGCACCAGCAGGGTCACATTCCGTGCGAAGTTAGCAAGCGACATCGCGGCCTGACCTGCGGAATTACCGCCACCAACGATGAAGACTCTTTTCCCGGACAGGCTCGAAGGTTCTATTCCGGTCGCGCCACAGAACACGCCTCTGCCAAGGAGGGATTCGATCCCAGCGACATCGAGTGCACGCCAACGTACCCGTAGCAAGAATGATGGTTCTGCCCGTGATCGTTTCTTCGCCATCCAGGCTGATGCGATAGCCAAGATTGGACATCCGTTCCACGGAGCTAACCCGGCGCGTCAGAATAAGCTCGGCGCCGAATCGTTTGGCTTGGCGGACCGCGCGTTCGGTTAGGTCCGCTCCGGAAATTCCAGTTGGGAAACCGAGATAATTCTCGATCCGAGATGAAGTCCCGGCCTGCCCGCCCATGGCCTATTGTTCAATCAGCAGAACCCTCAGACCCTCGGAGGCGCCATACACCGCAGCAGCAAGTCCAGCCGGGCCGCCACCAATGATCACGACGTCATAATGTGGGCGATAGGGTCGTGTGTCCAGCCCATAGGCATCGGCAATCGACCTTTCAGTCCAGGGACGCCTGACCGGCACGCCGTCAATCAGGAGCCCCGGAGATAGGGCTCTCGGATCGGGATTGGAGACACATACTGTTGTCGTTTCCTTGACTGTCTTGTAGTGGATCCGATTTGATTTAAGAAACGCGAGCACCCGGGTAAGCGACGGATCGTTCTGCTGCCCGACGATACGAACACGAACCGCCGGCAAACCCATCGCGTGCCGTGGGCCACCTTCCAGACCCTTCCGGAGTGATTCAAGAATGATATCCCCGCACTTCGTGCGACTCTGGAGCAGCCCCTGCAACTGCTGTAGCTCAAAGGCGGCGATGCGGCACGCTGTCCTGGCGCGCAGTGAAGAGAGAGCTGGAATGCCGAACAATGTATTGACTTCACCGAAGAAGTCTCCGCTGTTGTAGTCGGAGATATGAATCGCGCGGCCCTCGATCTCCTTTGTGAGCTCAAGGGAACCCCTAAGGATGACGAAGAATGCGAGACGCTCCCCCTCGCGAGCAAGCCATTCCCCTGGAGCCAAACGTATGTCTGCAGCCTTTGCCGCGAGGCCCGCCAACATATTGGGCGGAAGGGAAGAGAACAAGTGTCTTCTTTGCAATAGCTTCGTTGTGATCATCGTCGTGACGTCATACGGCTCACCTCGCCAAACGCGCAAGGGCTAATACTTGATCTAACTTAATACCTACCAGTACGTATGTCAACCGGTTTCAGGCGCGAATCTGACCACAAAACTCCGGCAGCCAATTCCAGGGATGTGGAAAGAGCTTGTATGGGTCTCTGGAGGAAAGAAGGCCTGGCATTGAGCAGTGCAACGTCAATCCTCCGGCCGTGTGGTCGCTTATCGGAATAGACTTGGGAGAGCGATTGGAACGCAGCCTGGCCGGGATCGTACTCGATCTGGCCGTGCACCGCGCTCATCACCGGGGCCAGATTCAATATTGCTTCGCCGGCGTGCATAGGAACGCCCACGTCGACGGACTGTGTTCCCTGGCTCCGGTTGAGCGGTGTGATTGCCAAGCAAAACAACGCTGGATGAAGGACTCATGGCCGAAAATGTTCTGGAGTTGCTGTCAGCAAAGAGAGGTCACTTCCTCCTGGAGTCGGGACACCACGGCGATCTCTGGCTCGATCTGGAAGCATTATGCTATCGACCGCATCGCGTGCAAGCAATGACGGCCGATCTCGCGAAGGGGATTTCAGAATGGGGGCTGGATGCCATTTGCGCACCACTCATTGAAGGAGCGTTCGTTGGGCTATTTGTCGCGTTGGACCTAAATGTTGACTTCACATACAGTGAGCGCTTTGCCCGCCCCTCCCGCGACGGCCTGTATCCCGCAGCGTATAGAATTCCAGCAGCACTTCGTGACAAGATCCGGGGGCGACGAGTTGCAATTGTCGATGACGTGATCAATGCCGGATCAGCGGTGCGTGGCACCTTTGACGATCTCGAAAGCTGTGGCGCGAACGTCGTCGGGATTTCTGCGCTACTCGTTCTGGGTACCGCAATTTTGGAATATTCGTCATCCAAAGGGGTTCCAGTGATAAGCATGGCCCACGTTCCCAACCACCTGTGGGCTCCATCAGAGTGTCCTCTTTGCACGACAGGGGTTCCGTTAATGGATGTTGAGGGCTTTAGCTAGGACTTTTCATCTGTTCGCGAGAACGAAGGCTGCTAACCCACTCTCACAACCGCGGCGGCGCATGCTCCCTATTGCTTTCCAATGCTGTTGATCTCCCTTTGGAGAGCAACAGCATCCAGCGTTGCGAGCGGCAGACTTAAAAAGAGGCTGATGCGCCTATCAAGTATGACGAATGCGTGATGAAAGGCACGCTCAACCTCTTCTTGAGTTCCTTCCACGGCGGCAGGATCGGGGACACCCCAATGAGCCGTCATAGGTTGTCCTGGCCACAAGGGGCAGCTCTCTTTGGCCGCGTTGTCACAGACCGTGAAGACGAAATCGAGTCGAGGGGAATTCGCCTTCGAGAACTCGTCCCAGGGCTTACTTCGAAGATGCTGGGTGCTAAAACCAGCATCCTCAATTTGCTTGATGGCTTCCGGTCTGACCTTGCCTGTCGGGTGGCTTCCGGCGCTGTATGCCGTAAAGGTTGGCGCGCCCTTACGATTCATGATTGCTTCAGCCATGATCGAACGGGCGGAGTTTCCAGTGCAAAGAAACATCACGCTGTAGTGCGCCATGATTTGAGCCCTCAAAGGCTTCTTCACGAACCGCAGCAAGGCTCCGCAACGGCGGTTGCAGATTTCAAGGCGTAGACTTTGACACTAGCCGCCGCCTGGTTCACGTCATACATGGATAGCAGGGATGAAAGATCTTCGTGGAGCCTGGTTGTCTCAGGCTGACCGGATGTCATGGCTGGAGAACAGCAACCGGATTGATTTTCGATCTTTGCGTAAGCGTTTAGGTCGGATCCACTCTCAACGATCTCGACGAACTCGAAGCCGGCTTTCAGCAGCTCTCTCCGGTATGTGTCGATTGCAATGGCGCCACTGATGCAGCCGACATGAGCGGCCAGGCTCGAAGCAATCGCTTCAGGAAGCTCACCCTTTAACGCAATGTCGCTGACCGCCAACCGTCCACCCGGCTTCAACACCCGGGCAATCTCACGAAACACAGCGGGTTTATCGGGTGCAAGGTTGATCACACAATTGCTGATGACACAGTCCACAGACGCATCCGCGAGCGGGAGACGGTCAATATTTGCCAGGTGGAACTCGACATTCTTGTACCCGCCGGCCTCAGCATTCGCCTCCGCACGTTCTATCATCGCTGGGGTCATGTCAATGCCGATTGCTCGCCCTTCTGCGCCAACCAGCTTCGACGCGAGAAACACATCCAGCCCGCCGCCTGACCCGAGATCGACCACTACTTCACCCCGCCTCAAGCGCGCTGTAGCAGTGGGATTGCCGCATGAAAGTCCCATGTTCGCGGCCGCAGGTATCGAGGTTAGTTCCTCAGCGGTGTAACCGAATGCTTCTGCGACCGCTCTCACTCCGTCGTGGTCGGTCGAAAGCGAACTCTCGGCAACGGAACCGTATTTGGATTTCACAGAGTTCATCAGACTTGTGGCGTTCTCTGCAGACCCGCCTGCAACCGCGCAACATGACCGCTTCTGTGACAGCGCCGCTTCTGACATTGAAATCCTCCTCACATCCGTTTATCCGAATATAATGTCATTGGCACACATCTGTCAAAGCGGATATATTGGGAGCATGGCAACAAAGCAGAAATTTAGCTTGGAACGGTTCTTTCAGGCTCTGGGCTGCAGCACTCGCCTGCGGCTCCTGAATCTCATGGGAGATCGGGAAATTTGTGTGTGCTACTTTGTCGAGATCCTTGGACAGCCTCAACCAAAGATTTCGCGGCATCTCGCGTACCTTCGCAGCGCTGGCATAGTGTCTGCTCGACGTGAGGGGAAGTGGATGCATTACCGCATCGTGATGCCGCCTCACGTTGGAGCGACACAGATTCTCAAGCAGACGCTCGGCTGGCTCAGGGAGGATCGATCCATGCAGGCGGATCGTAGTCGACTATCGAGGGCGTGCTGCACCCCCGCAAAGTTTGTCGCACTCGAAGGAGCACCCCTACCGGCACCGCCAAGAGAACTGTGGTCGTAAAGGCTCGTCTCGGTCGAGCCGGATCATTCAATCTGCGGAATGAGCAGATTTTCTGCTGGCTGCTCTGGGGGGATGGTTCTTTATTACCATATTACTTTCAGGCCCGTGTACTGCTTGAACGTACGATCCGATCCGATTAGCGGAATCTCCTCAGCCAGCGCAGTCGCGATCAGCATGCGGTCGAACGGATCGCGATGATGGCGCGGCAAGTCATACAACTGTAAAGCATGGTCCAATTCGAAAGGAATCACCTGTAGGCGAAGATCACGAATCGCCTGTCGCGTCTCAGCCGCTGCCATCTTTATTTTGCCCGCGTCGTGCTTCATCGCAATTTCCATGATGGAGACGGCACTAAGGAGCGGCAGAGTCTCGGCGCTGGAGAGCAGGGCGTATACCTTGCGTGGAAATGGGATGTCGCCAATGTAGGCGTGAACCAGAACCTGTGTGTCCAGAAGGACGCGCACGCTTCAATAGCGCCCTTTGAGGAAGGCGTCTGCTTCTTTATCCGTCATCGGCTCAAGCGCCCGGGGATCGATCAGCATGGCTTTGCCCTTGCCCGTGCCGAATTTGCGTGGAGTCGTTTCGCCGTTCGGGGGTGGCACCAGTTCGGCCATTGGCGTGTTGTAGCGCGAAATGATAATGCGCTCTCCTCGAGCCACCCGCGCCAGCAGTTCTGGAAGGTGCGCCTTGGCGTATGCAATCTTAACGTTTGCCATGCAAGTAGTATAACAAATGTGGACCATCATTTAATGATGAAACGGGACCTGACTACAACATCCCGACCGGAGCGTAGCGTAGTGGAGGGACTCATGCGGTTAATGCCTAATTTTCAGTGGGTCCAGGCGGCGCAAACGGCAGACCCGCTGCGCGCCATGCATGAAATCCGCCAACTATGTCCGTCGCGCGGTGGAGTCCAATATCCTGCAGAGCTGCGGCCGCAAGGCTTGAGGCATAGCCTTCGGAACAGAACACGATCACCTGGAGATCATGATCTGTCGCGACCGGCAGCCGCGCGCTGGAGGCCGGGTCGAACCGCCACTCGAGCACGTTACGTTCGACAACCAACGCGCCCGCAATACTGCCCTCGATCGCGCGCTGGCTTTCGGGACGAATATCGACCAGGATCGCCTCGGCTTCGTCCACTGCATCATAGGCCTCATCCGGAGATAGCCGCCGCAATCGCGCGCGGGCCGCTGAAAGCACCTGCTCAATGCTTAAGGCGCCGGTCCGGTCTACGGAGGCGCGTTCGCGCGGAACCAGTCGACTCCCCTCCAGCTCGTACTCGTTCATCTCGTCCAGCGGAGGAGAATATGCGTGAATGCTGATGGCCGGCGCGAGCGAGACGTTACGGACGTCATGCGTGTAATTAGGACCGAAGGAGCGCGGCTTGCCCGGATGTATCACGCTTGTCCGCTCACCAGGACGATGCTCCTCAAGAATCCCGGTCGCTACCACGAAGGCTCCCGAGGACGCACCGTGGTCGTGGAAGCCGGTGGATTGCCCTGGCAGCCAGCTGATCGCCCAAATGTCATAGTCCGGACCGTGATACAGCCGCTCATACCAGCGCCCTTCGGCGCGCAGCCGCACTTTATGGATCCATCCATCAGACGACGCGAACCGCGAGACGATGTCGGCTAGTTCCTCAGGCGCTGCTATCAGTGTGGTGCCGGCCTCGCGCGCCATTCTTTTATCTGTTGCCAAGGGATATCTCCTGAACCGTCGCAAACAAGCCCCGGCACGGATGCCGGCTTGCCGACGGATGCTAGGGCAAACGATGGATTTGGGATGAGCTTTGCAGAAGGCGTTTCAGGAATATCTGAGGATGCCGCGGCTCACCCAACGAAAGGCTGGTCGCAGCGACAACAACGAAGCAGGAGAAATGCCATATCTTGACGCTAGCATGGCCTGAAGAATCGGGTCAATGTTTGGGGCCTTGACCAGGGCGGCACGCCTGTGGAAAGCTCCCGCTAGTCGCCCGCTAACGCAACTTCCTCGCGAGCCTGGCTGCGCAGCGTCTGTTCCAGGGCAGCAAGCTGGGCCTCGATATCCCCCTCAATGCGCCGCTTCTTGACGATGTCTTCGCGGTAGCGGCGGAGGAAATAGTCGATCGTTTCTACGCGGATGCGAATGGAGCCGGAAGGCTTGTTCTCATCCAGATCTTTGAAGGAGAAATAAGGCGTCCCCGATTGCTCAATGATGCCCTCAATCACTCCGTAGATCGGGGCATCGTGGCCGCACTTGAAGCTCGAAACTTCCAGCGCAACCAGGTTGGGATGCCGCGCCGTGAACTTCGCCGCCCAGACTTTGTGATTGGTGCTGGTGGAGTAGCGGTTCTTCCACACATCCTGAATGTCGAGAGGATGGGTGATCATGCCGGCCCGCACTTCCTCTCCAAACAGGCGATCCAGAATATCCTCATCGATAGGCAGCGTGCTTTGCGAGAAGACAGGATAGCCAAGTTTCTGGAACTCCTCCATGATCTCGTGATTCAAGCCGGGATCGTGATGATAGACGCGCCCCAGCATCACGATGCCGATGCGGTCCTCCCGCTCCAACTGGTCGAGGGTCTCGCGAGCCTGGCGTCTTATCTCAGCCTCGCAGTCGAGCAGGGCTTTGAATCCAGCCTCGATGGCGCGCTCATTTTCTTCGCGTGTAAGCCCGAGGATCGGACCCCACGCCTTGAACATCTGGTCCGCGCAGATTCTCTTGTCCTGCAGGTTGAGAATGGGGTCGATGTACGCGACTCCGTTCTCGGTAAAGATGTCGCTTTCCTTGGTGAATGCGGCCTTGACCACCTCGGGTGTCGCGGTCACCGTCGGGCAAGCATTCGAGCCGGTCAGATTCACCAGCGACGTGTGCAGCACATCGTACATGGGGAACCAGATCGCGTGCAGCGGCTTCTTGTTGTGCTTGGTCGCGAGCAGGTTATAAACGTGCGCGATGCCGATCTTCGAGGGGTAGCAGGGATCGATCGCCCCTCTGCTTGCGCCTGCGCGGTAGAGCTCCGGCGTGGTGTAGTCGGAGTAGATCAGATTTTCCGACTTGAGCCCAAGACTGGCGAAGTACGCATTGAACAACGGCGCATAAGTGTACGTGTTGAGAAGGCGAGGCATGCCGATGCGATAGTCCTGACGCTTTTGCATCAGGGCCGCGCGCTCTTTCACTGCCTTCCCAACAAACAAGCCCTTGGTGCTTGGAATGGCATCGGCAACGATCTCCACCTGGCGATGACGGAAGACGTCGCGGGCCGCAATGTCGACATAGTTGGGGTTCGCTTCTTTGATCTTGTCGATATCGGCCTTGATGTCCTTCATGTCGGCGAGATCTTCTACCGTGCCCTTTTCGCAGGTGGCGATGATCAGGCGCTGCTCGCCGACACGCAGAGGAACCTTGGTCTTGCGAGGTTGGAAGTCGACTGGCTTGGGCAGCTCCACTACCTTGCTGGAACCGGGAGAAATCTGGATCTGGATAAGAGGCTCAACCTTGGCCTTGAAGCTTGCTTTTGAGCTGCCGGTGCTGCAGGACCCACCATGCGCGGCCTCCTGGATTTGCTCCAGGGGGGGCAGCTCCGGAGCGGTCGCGTGATCATGATTTTGGGCGCCTGTCACATCGACGTCGATAAAGGTGCGCAGGCAATTGTTCTTGCAGAAGTAGCAACGGGTGTCTTCATTGCGCGTGGTGCGGTACTTGATGTTAGCCACCGCTTCCAAGCCAATAAACGTAGTTTGCTTGCCGTTCTTCCACAGGCGCAGAGCCTCCTGTGCCGCACCGATCGCGCCCGACTCGCCGCAGTGCTCGTGAACGATGATCTCCGGCACCTTGCCGTTGGCGCGGAAGCTGGACTTGATGAAGTCCACTTCGGCCTTCACCACGGCCAGGTTGTTTTGCGTGCCGCCCTGCAGAACGAAACGCGTGCCCAGAGCCGCAAGATTCGGGATACTGGCAACGTATAAAAAGACATTCTTGGGTAACACATCGGCAAGGCCGGCGAGAATTTCTTCTGCCCGCCAGCCCTGGCGCTGGAAATTTACGATATCGGACTGCATAAAGACCGCGCAGCCATAGCCGAACGACGGCATGGACTTGGCAGAAAAGGCGAGATCGGCGAACTCCTCCACCTTCATGCCGAAGCCCTCGACCGTCGATTGCAGAAAGTATCCGTTGCCCGCGGAGCACTGCGTATTCAGCTTGAAGTCCTTCACCCGGCCGTCTTTGAGGACGATAAGCTTGATATCCTGCCCGCCTACATCAATGATGACGTGAGGATCGTCGTAGAACTTGAGCGCGGATTCCGTGTGCGCGACCGTCTCCACCAGGGCGACATCCGCGTTCAGCACGTCCCTGAGAATGTCCTTTGCATAACCCGTCGTTCCTACTCCCAGGACCTCGAGCGTCGCTCCTTTGCTCTCGATCTGCTCGCGCAGCTTCTCGAACATTTCAATCCCATCCTGGATGGGATTGCCGTTGGAGAGCTGATAGGTCTTGCACAGGATCTCGCCTTCTTTATCCAGCAAGACAGCCTTGGTGGAAGTGGAACCACCGTCGATGCCCATAAAGCCTGAAACAACCTCACCGGGCGCGAAGGCCGCAGGAGTGAACTTCTTCCTGCGATATTCGTTGCGGAACTGGTCGAGCTCCGAGTCTCCGGTGACAAGCCCCTTGCCGCCGGATGTTGCCTTTTCTTCTGCCCGGCCGTAATCGATGTAGTACAGCAGCTTCTCGATGCCGAGATAGCGGCCAACCTCCGGCTCTTCATCTTTGCCGAACTCCACTGCGCCGAGCGCGGCAAAGTACTGCGCGTTCTCCGGCACTTTGATCAACTCTTCGGGCTTCATCCCTTCCGGAATTTCAACCTTGCGCTCTTTCCACATGCGCGGGATATTCGCCTGCCATGCCTCCCGCATTCCGCGGATGAACCCATTGGGGCCGCCTAACAGCAGCACATGCGGCTTCAACGTGTGACCGCGCGTCAAGACGCTCAGGTTCTGTAGCACGATGGCTTCGAAGAGTGAGGCCATCAGCTCGTCCGGGGGGGTACCCGTTTTCTGCAGGCCGTTGATATCGGTCTCGGCAAACACACCGCACTTGCCGGCGACCTTGTGCAGCTTGACGCCGTTGTAGCCCTGGTTGGCAAGCTCGGCAGCGGGGATCTTGACCTTGGCGTTGATCTTGTCGATCACCGCCCCGGTGCCGCCGGCGCACTTGTCGTTCATTGACGGGATCTTTTTCTTTCGTCCCGTCTCCTCGTCGTCCTTGAAGACAATGATCTTGGCGTCCTGGCCGCCCAGCTCGATCACGGAGTACACCTCCGGATGGAGCTTTTCGACCGCCAGCGAGACAGCATGCACTTCCTGCACAAACTTGGCGCCCACCATCTCGGCGATGGTGCCGCCGCCGGAGCCGGTGATAAAGATCCGGGTGTTCGCCGGCGAGATGCCCGTCGCGGCTTCCATGCGGCGCAGAAAGTCGAGACATTTTTCCGGCTGCCGCGTCTCGTGGCGTTGGTAGTCGTGCCAGATCGTGGTGTCCGTTGCGGCGTCCACCACGATCGCTTTTACGGTAGTCGAGCCAACATCCAGACCGACCAGAAATTGTTGCATCAACCTCTCCTCAAACACGATGACAGCTTTCGGTTATCGGTAAGCGGCTGATGCTCAGGCCACTTGTGCGCTTGCGGCCGGAACCCGAACACGGCGCCGGTATGCGGCATCCTTGTTGATCAGGTCGCTCACATGCCAGGCAAACTGCGCCGCCGTCCCCGCTACTCCGTGGCGGTGAGGAACCTTGTAGAGGGCATGCTTCAGCTCGGGATGCTCGGCGACGTAAGCCCGCAGCTCATCCAGAGTCTTGCCTGTCTGGTTCAAAACTCCTTCGAACTCAGCCTTGGCCTTGGCCTTAGCTTCCGCCAACGCCATCTGCACGCGGCTGTGCGCATTCACCTCGCCCTCGCCCGAGGTTTCGATGGGCAGGAAGATCATGTCTTTGAATTTGTTCACGACCCGGGATTGCACACCATCGGATTGGGTCGAGGGCATGCAGCCGAAGGGCTTGAGCGCCAGCACCATGTGGCAAAGATGATTCACGGTGTAGTAGACGTTCTTGCCGACTTCCATAAAGCCTTCGCCGCCGCGCGCCAGCTGATGGTAGAAAGGATGCGCCAACCTGGACAGCTCCTTCTGCGGGATCAGACGGTGTGCTGTGTCGCCCATGTGGCGGATGGTGCGATGGTAGAAATGGTTCCACATCACGCTGCCGGCGCTTAGGCCGCCGGTCTTCTTGAAGACTTTCAGCTTGTTGGCCATGCGTTTTTTCACTTCGTACCACTTGGGATCCCGATAGGGAGCCTCGGCGTCCGCCCGGGCTTTCGCGCCCTCTTTGGCCACGTACATCATGTAGGCGATCCAGGTAGCGATGGGTTCCACCAGAACCTGCGCCCCTTCCTTCTCCAGGAAGGCGAACATGTTGAAATTGCCGTCGCCTTCGGTGGTCTGTGCCCAGAACTCGCCGGTGATCTTGATAACCGGCTTCACCCGCAGGCGATCCACTTCGATGGCGTTGATACTGTCGCGGCAAGTGTGCAGGGCATTCACATATTCCTTGCCATAAAGGTTGTGGCCGATCTTGCCCAGGGTGCAGCCGAGGCCTTCTATTTTCTTGTGCTTGGCAATGTAGGGCCTGGCCCACGCAGGGGCAGCCTCCATGATGTGCCAGCGCTTGCGGTCGCGGAGAGTATCGGTCAGGGTCTTGACCGACTCACGAATCACCCGGTCCGTCTCCCCCTTGTTCACTTCGAAGGGCCGCACCTGGTACACCAGCTCGTTGATCACGTCGCCCAGGTTGAGAGCGTTCAGCATGCCCATGCCAAAGTCGACAGAGAACTTCAAGCCTGGCTCGCCGCTAGCCGCCTTGATGCCGTCGGTCTGCTGGAAGAGCAATACGCGGAAGCCTTCAAAGCCGGAATTCTTCAGGGCAAAGCGGTACTCCGCCTCGTACATGCCGAAGCGGCAGGGGCCGCAGGAACCAGCGGTGAAGAAAACGTAGTTGTCGATGATCTGCTGCCGTGTCTCTCCCTGCTGTTCCAGCTCTTGCAGATAGCGCACCAGGTTGCCCACGGTAAAGTAGGTGGGATTGCACTGCCCGTTATTGCCAAATTCTTTGCCTGCCTGGAAGTCGGCGACTACCGGCGTAGGGATGTTCTCGCAACGATAGCCGCTGCCGTGGAAGACGGCCTTGATCATTTCTTCGTGCTTCCAGGTGAGTCCCCCGAAGAGGATCGTGACGTAATCGCGTTCTGGACCGGTGAATGTGCGCTCTACCGGTTTCTTGAACTCGCGCATGCGCGCCAGTCCGGCTTGCGCCCGTAGGCGCGCTCGCTCCGCATCGATGCGGGCCTGGATCTCTACTTCGAAGTCCGTCTGCACGATCTCGTTCACGACTACCGCCATGGGGGATCTCCTAATCTCGGATTGGATACGGCTGTTACATCTGGCCTGACATTCCCTGGAACCCGTGTGCGAGTTGCTTGAAGAAATATTTGATGACGCGCTGATCGTTATAGCACCAGCCCAGAATGTGGTTCAGCGTGGAGAAGCAATGAGTCTGGCAGGTTTCTTTCTGGTGGTCGAGTTGCTTGGTCTCGAACTTGTGGTTGCCCACCACACCCCAGTCGTAGCTGGCGGTGTACATCGGGAAGCACGGCGCGAGTGTTCCATCGACGCGAATAATCATGGAATTCTGGCCGGCCCGGCAGTTCCAGGGAAAGTGGTTGCCTTTCATGAAGTCAACCATCTGCCAGAGCCGCGAATTAGAGTTGACCATTTTATAGCCCGAATCCTGCTTCTCGGTCAACCATTGAATTGTCTCCTCGACCGCCGGCCAATCATCTTTGGAGATGTAAGTGACATTGTTGGCCGCGTGCTTGAAGTGCTCGTCCTGCTCGAGCAACGGCGACTCGTTGATGTGGTAATCGGTGGCGATACCGCAGTCATGCGCAATCTCGGTAAGTTGCCGCACGTCGTCCAGGTTGTTGCGGCAGATATTGATGTTTAGGAAAACGGAATAGCCGTACCCATATTGTTTACGAACCAGGTAATCGAATTGTTTCCGGATCGGAGCCAGAGCCTTGGGTAGGCCTTCCTTGAGATCCACCGCGTCCACGGCAATATTGAATGTGGAAATTCCCGCATCCGCCAGCTTATCGATGACATCAATACGCAGAAGGCGGGCATTGGTGGGCAGGTAGATCCAGAAGTCCTTCTTGGCAGCGTAGTAAGTGATGCGCTGGATCAGGTCTGGCCGCAAGAGCGGTTCGCCGCCCATGTATGCGAGCACCCGGCAACCCGTGCCATGCAGCCAGTCAATGGATCGTTTGGCCGTATCTTCCGTCATGCCTTTGACCTTGTTGTCAAAGGCCCAACAGTAATGGCAATCGAGATTGCACTTGAACTCGGTGAAGAGGTAGGCGATCAAGGGATGGAAATCACCGGCGGTGACGCGCGATCGGATGTAGGGAAAAAGCCAGCCCCGCATGGCATGGTATATCTCGGGGCCGCTCCAGTGGCGCTTTTCCGGCGGCCGCCACGCGGCGTCCTCGACGACCGGTCCCAGCAGTTCAGGACGCTGGGGGAAGACCGGCTCAGGGAATCGTTGTGGCTCGCCGGCCGGCTGCAGTCCCGTTACAGGAGCTGCGGGCTTGGTAAGCAGACTGTGCAGCGGGACATCGAGGCGGAAACTCGAAGCCTGCCCGGTATATTGTTCAACCTCCATCGACACCCCCGGCCGATAGCAAACCCACGGCCAAATACACCCCGGCCCACTGCAACTTTTGGGCCACACAGCGAGTCACATGTAAATGATTGATAGGCAACGAGATCAATTGCAGAGAAAATGCCCAGGCGAGCGCCCGGCTGCCAATCCATTGACGGGCTGTCAACAAGTTGGCAGCCCGAGGACTCAAGAAAACCTGCTTGCCAATTAGGTTCGGCAGTAAATGACGCTACTTATGTTGACACCTTCGGCCTGAGATTTCATCTATCAAACATCTGCTACCAAAGATCCGTAACGGGACTATATGCAGACCTCCCCTAAACCGAACGGCCGCCTCGCTCGCGGCGTCTCCCAAGAGAAACATGTTGAAGAGGTGCTGCGCTTTGCGCAGAAACTGGGGATGCACAGCCACCCGGAGCAGTTGTTGCGGGCTCTGCCGGCGGAGCTGTGCGCCTTTGTGGAGTGCACCACAGCGGCGCTCATTTTTCAGCGGGAGGGTGAGCTCTCCTTTCATATCGATGCCGGTCAGGGTGGGTTAACCTCTGCGGATCATGCCGCTCTGCGCTGGCCGCAGGAGATCTGGTCGGCGATCTCGGAGCAGGAGAGGGTGCTGCTTATTCCGTCGCTGGAGGAGGAGACACGATTTCCCGACGCGGCCCGGTTCTTCCGCCGGTACGGCAACCAATCGCTCTGCGTGCTTCCGCTCAGCGCGGGTGTTCACCGCCTGGGCGCACTCTGTATCGGCCGCAGCCGTCCGGATGCTTTCTCCGAGCAGGAGTCGTCTCTGCTGTCGCTCCTGAGCCACTACGCGGCATTGGCCATCAACGACCGCTTTAACTTCGACCAGTCTGAGCTGGTGCGTGCTCAATTGGAGGAGGAGAGGACAAAGCTAAGGCTGATCCTGGACTTGAACAACAGCGTGGTTTCGAATCTGGAATTGCGGGATGTTCTTCGCTCCATCTCACCCGGCATCCGCAAGGCGATGCGCCTGGATGGGGTGGCTTTGATTCTGCCCGATGGGGAAGGCCAAGAGCTCCAACTCTATGCCCTGGATTTTCCAGATGGGAACGCTTCGGGTTTGCCGGCTGCGCTTTATGGTTCTGTCGCCGGCCGGGTATTTCGCAGCGGGAAGCCTTGGCTAGGGGATGTGGGGCAGCTGCAAGAGGCAGGCCTGGACCACGGAGTGGAAACGTTGTGCATGCTGCCTTTGCTCCGGTGCAACCGTGCGCTCGGCGTTCTTTGCCTGGTGCGCTCGGAGAAGAATGCCTTTACCCAGTTCGATCTCGAATTCTTGTCTCAGATCGCCGGGCAGGTCGCGATCGCCATCGACAATGCCTTTGCGTACCGGCAGATTACCGAGCTGAAGGACAAGCTGACGCAGGAGAAGCTTTATTTCGAGGATGAGCTTCTGAGCGAGATGAATTTCCAGGAGATCATCGGGAACAGCACCGTGCTTCGGCGCGTGCTGCGCCAGGTGGAAGCGGTCGCTCCAACCGGGTCCACAGTCTTGATTCACGGCGAGACGGGGACAGGGAAGGAGCTGATCGCGCGGGCCGTGCACAACCTTAGCCAGCGCCAGGCCAACCCATTTGTCAAGCTGAACTGCGCAGCCATCCCTACCGGCCTGCTGGAGAGCGAGCTTTTCGGTCATGAGAGAGGAGCCTTTACCGGGGCAGTAGCGCAGCGTATTGGGCGGTTTGAACTGGCATCCCAGGGGACTATCTTCCTTGATGAGGTGAGTGAAATTCCCCTGGAGCTGCAGCCCAAGTTATTGCGCGTTCTGCAGGAGCGGGAGTTCGAGCGGTTGGGTAGTTCACGGACGTTTCGCACCAACGCCCGGCTCATCGCGGCGACCAATCGCGATTTGCAATGGATGGTCGACGAGCAGAAGTTCCGCTCCGACCTGTTCTACCGGCTGAATGTTTTTCCCATCTACGTTCCTCCGCTGCGCGAGCGGACCGAAGATATTCCTTTCCTTGTGCGGCACTTCGCGCAGTACTTTGCGATGAACATGTCGAAGCAGATTGACACCATCTCGTCCGAGACCATGAACGCGCTGGTCCGCTACCCGTGGCCGGGAAATATTCGTGAGTTGCAGAATGTAATCGAGCGCGCGGTGATTCTTTCCACGGGCCCGCAGCTCAAGGTTCCTCTTGCCGATCTGAAGGCGCGTCCAACGGAGGGAAACCATGGGAATGGCGCGTCGAATGGAAATGGTTATGGGACCCTTGAGGAAGTTGAGCGGAGGCATATCCTGGCGGTTCTGGAACAAAGCAACTGGGTGTTCGCGGGCCCGAATGGAGCAGCTGCGCGGCTGGGCATAAAGCGCCCCACCCTTCAATTTCGCATGCAGAAGCTGGGGATTTCCCGGCCGCAGAAACTGCCGCAAAGACCGTAGGACGGTTTGGTGGCGCACCTACCCCGGATTTCCTGTCGAGGTCGGTGACGCCGCGAGCTTCATGCGGTTTTCCTTACAGAAAACCGCACACGCTGGTCTCTCCAGTGCCGCTAGCAGGAAATCCGGGTACGGCGCTCAGATCATCTTGTTTCATGTCCCAGCCCTCCCGGGCTGGGCTGACGTTTGGGTGGCCGGCCCTCCGGGCCTCCGGGACGTGTGCCAATAAATTGGCATTCTGCCAGTAAATTGGCGCGTCGAGTTGTTCGTTGGCCTATGGTCTCCGTGAGCCGCACTGACCAAGCCTGCTTTTCGCTTTCTCCTCACCCCCGGGTCCGCGGTGAGGAGAAAGCGAAAGGTCGTCTAATGAGGCAGCCTGGGGCGCCGGGCACTCTTAGGCACGACGATTGCAACGAGCGGCTCAATAGAAGGATGCTTGCGAAGGATGCTTGCGGTCGAGCCACAAGATCGGAGGGATTTGCTGCCGGGAGGGCCTGGCGCAGTTACGGGATAGAGAACATGTTACGAATCACAGTTGTGGAAGACGCCGCGGAGGAAAAATGGATCCTCCAGGGCCGGCTCACCAAGCGATCGATCGCCGAATTGGTTTCCAGTTGGAGGGCATCCACGGCCCGCCCAGCTCCCCGGCGTCGCATCGTGGATCTGAATGAAGTTACCTCCATCGACAAGAGCGGGGAAGAGGCTCTGTCGATGATGGTGCACGACGGCGCCACGTTTGTGGCGTCCGGTGTCTACACGTGCCATTTGCTGGACCAGCTTCAGGCACCCCGAAAGCACAGCTGATAGGCCGGATTCTCTCCAGCACCGGCAATACATTCCGCCAATGCTGGAGATAGCCCTCAAACGGCTCTCTGGGGATTTGAGAGCCAGTTGGACGTCACACAACGAAAGTTGCTCTAAAAGATAATCTTCCCCGCCAATTGCAGGTTGAAGGGCTCACCCGGGCCGATGCCCGGCGCGCCGAAATAGGTTCCGAAGGTTGAGCCGATCGTGCCGCCCCCGTCGCTGGTGGAAGGCTGTCCAGCAGGCGCAAGGTTGATCCGGTTGAAGAGATTGAACATCTCCGCGCGCAACTGTAGGGTGAACCGCTCGGTGATCTTGGTGTTTTTGAAGACGGAGAGATCGACATCAGAGAAGCCCGGGTTGCGATATGCCCCGCGTCCGCTGGTGCCGTAGCTGCCCAGGGCCGGGTTCTGGAATGCAGCCGTATTAATCCATTGCACGGAGCCGTTCACGATGCTGTGATTAACGCCGGCAAACGGGTTGCCGATCTGGTTGGCGCGATCGGCGCTCTCCCCGTTGCCGCTGTTTTCCGTGCTTGCAGTCACGCTGAACGGCAAGCCGCCGTGGAATGATAACAGCGAATTCAGCTGCCAGCCGTTGCTCAACCATTTGGGGCCGTGGGAAGACCCAGGTACGTCATAGCCTGCGTAGGCCGTGAAGGTATTTGTGACGTCGAAGTCGGCGTTTCCATATTCGCCGGCCAGGTTGGTGCTGTCTTGCGGAAGATAGGGAATCAATCCGGTCTCTTCATCCAGGTTGTGCGACCAGGTGTAGGTCATCTGCGTTGTTATGTGGTGGAAGTTGGTGGTCCTGATGAGCGCCTGTAGCGAGTTGTAATTGGAACTAGCCTCGCTTTCTACCTGGTTAATGACCGCATAATTGGGAAACTGGTTGAAGTAAGGCCGCGTCGTCTGCTGGTAGGTGTAGTTTCCGACCATAGTGGTGTTATTGCCGCTGCCCAATGCAGCCTGGTTGATGTCGCGCACATCGATCAGATGGCGGGCGAGCGTCCCCACGTATCCGATTTGGGTAATGATGTTCGGGCCAAAACTCTGCTGGATGTTCAGATTGAAGCTATAGGTGTAAGAGGGGCGGAAGTTGTAATTCACGGCAAAGAGGTTGATGACGCCCGCGCCTGCGATCGCGTCGGCCAATGGGGTGAAGATGAGCTGCCCAGGCGTCCAGATATTCACGCCCGGCAGGGGATTGGCGCTGGCCACCGGGTTAACGCCGGCTGGGTTGTCCTGCACGCCGTAGGGTCCACCATTCTGTGTGCCGCGCAGATTGAGAAATGGGACCATGTAAGGCGAGTCAAAGAACATGCCGAAACCGCCGCGAACCACGGTGTTGGCGAAACCCGTGGGTTGATAGGCAAAGCCAATACGCGGGCTGAAGCTCGGCCAGTACTGTTGATAGATGTTTTTCCGATTAACCCCGGCAACGGCAATCCCATTGGGCGCCGTAGGATCGAAGCTGGTCAGATCGTGATATTGGCTGTGGATCGGTCCGCTGTAGTCGTAGCGCAATCCATAGTTCAAATTCAACTGGTGGTTGACTTGCCAGGCGTCCTGCCCGAAAAGGGAAAAAGTATTTTCAAAGACCTGCCGCTTGGGGTCCCCCTCCACAATATTGGTCGGGGAAGTGAAGCAGCCGGACAGAAAATCCGCCAGGGAAAGAATGTTGCTGTCGTAACCAGTCGCGTATCCGGGCGGAGTTTTGCCTAGATTCTGTGTCGCCAACCCATCGCACGCGGTGGGTTGCAGGGTACCGCTGTTGGTGGCCTTCAGTATGCCGTAGGACCATGGGCCCTGAGAGCCGTCGAAGGTGAAGGTTCCGCGCTGGCCGCTTTGATAGAAATCATCTACCTGGGCTTGCCGGTATTCTCCGCCGAAGCGAAACTCATGCGCTCCCTTGGTCCAGGAGAGCGCGTCGTCGATGTGACCGGTAATGTCGTTGCGGCCGGAATCGACCGTCGGCCCCACAGGGTCGAAACCGTTGTTGGTTGCGCTCAACCCCGAACCTGCCCCGGCGGCCGAGATGTTGATGCGCGGGGAACCAGAGAGACTTTCCTTGGTGACACCGGTATTCAGGCCGAGAGCGACTGGGTCGAAACTGTGGTTCGCGTCAGAAAACACCTGGTTGTAGTAGTTCACTCCGAGAAAGAGCTGGTTCACGATCGACGGCGAGATGACCCGGTTATAGACGATCGAGTAGTTATACACATGGATCGGTGCTTCCTCGTAGTACGGCTGCAGGAAAGAAGTGGTGGGAGCGATCTGGTTTCCCTGACCCATAAACGCCTTGACCGACAGGTGATCCTTGGCCGTGAAATTCTGGTCGAACTTCGCGATGCCGTTGAAGCTGTGCCCGGTGAGGGGCGAAGTGTTGTAGTAATTATTCGCCTGCGCGGGTCCAGTCAGGGCATCGCCCGGCCACAGATTGGCCAGCAGGGTGGCAGACAAGGGGTTTACCGGAATACCGTAATATGCCAAAACATTTTGTGACTCGGCCTGATACGCGGCGGAGGGTTCGGTCGACCGGCTCTGGTTGCCAATAATAAAGTTATTGTGTTCGTAGTTCACAAAGAAGAAGGTCTTGTCTTTGATGATCGGACCGCCCACCGAGCCGCCGTAAATTAGGAAGCGAGTTTCGTTCTTGGCCGCGCCATTGGCAAAGGGGGTGTTGGCTGCCAGGGCCTCGTTGCGGTTGAAGTAGTACCCTGAGCCGTGGAGCTGATTGGTGCCCGACTTGATCACCAGGTTCGCCGTGCCTCCTGGGTTGCGGCCCGTCTCCGGACTCGAGCTGGTGACAAAGGAAAATTGATCGATGGCATCCAGCGGCAACACGATGCCCGCAATACCGTTGACGCCGCCTTGATTGACGGCCGGAATATTCCACCACAGATCGTTGTTGTCAGTGCCTTCGATCTGCCAGTTCACCTGGTTTGATCGCGCTCCATTCACCGACGCGATACCTGCGCCCCCGCCCGCGGAATAGCCGGCAAAGCCTGGCGTCAGTTGCATGAACTGGGTGAAATCCCGGCCATTCATCGGCGTGTCCTGAATGGTCTTGGTGGGAAGAACCGTGGTTTGCGTGACATTAGTTGTGTCTAATGCGACGCCGGCAGCATTTACCTCGACGGTCGTTGCCTGCGAAGCGACCGCGAGCTTCAATGGGAGGCTATAGATGCTTCCTGCGGAAACCTGAACTTTTTGAACTTTGAGGGTCTCGAAGCCCGACGTTGTGGCCGAAACCGTGTACAGGCCAAGCGGAAGGTCGGGAAAGTTGTATTCGCCTGCGCTGGAGGCAATCGCGGATTGAGTGACTCCTGTGGACTCGTTTGTAATCTCCACCTGTGCGCCGGGTATTGAGGCGCCGCCCTGGTCGGTTACTATGCCGTTAATGCCGCCTCGGAAGTTCTGGGCTCCAGCAATGGTCGCGAACAGAAGCACGATAGCGAGTAGGGGGAAGAAACGAGTGCGAATAGCGCCAACGGACATGGAACAACCTCCAAAGATTTTGTACGTAGAAATAGATATCTTCCGGCCCTCGGAAACCCGGGGCGGATGAGTAACATTCGGAGCTATCTTCGACTTGGAAGGGTGCTACAGGCCTGTTCCCACGCAAGAAGGGCCATTTAAGGTGAATGAGCGCTTCGACAGCGAAGGCATTCACCGCGAACACTTCTTGGTCCCGCGAACGCTGGCGGTATCCGTTTAAGGTACCCGTATACGCGGTCGAACGCAACTACAAAATGAAACAATGGACTGCGTAATCCTGCCGGCGGCCGAGATCGAGTAAGTGTTCTAACCCTCTCTGCTGACAGTCATTTACCCTTCGTGCGCCCGGGTGAGGTGATAATACACAACCGGGGTGACAACCAGGCTCAGCACGATGGAGAGGGTGAGACCGCCGATCACGGCGATGGCCAAGGGTTGCAACATCTGGGAGCCGGCGCCCAGGGCCAACGCCAGGGGAAACATTCCGCAAACAGTGGCGATGGCAGTCATGAGGATGGGCCGCCTTCTGCGCTGGACCGCCTGGAGCATGGCTTGGCGCGCTTCGACACCCACGGCCCGCAGTTGCTCATCGGCGTCGAGCAGCAGGATGCCGTTCTTGGCGACGATCCCAATCACCATGATGAGACCCATAAAGCTGGCGACATTGAAGTCAGTGCCTGTAACGAGCAGGGCGAACACCACGCCGGCGAGCGAAAGGACGGAGCTGGTAAGGATGGAAACGGGAGCAGCAAAGTTGCGAAACTCGGCCAGCAGCACACCGAAGACGAGAGCGAGGGCCAGCACCAGAACGCGGGCCAGATCGGCAAACGAACGTTGCTGTTCCTGGTAAGTGCCGCCGTACTCCACGCGAACGGACGCGGGCAGCTGCAGCCCGCTGACCACCGACCTTACGGAAGCCATGGCGCCGCCCAGGTCGGAGCCCTCCAGCCGGCCACTCACCAGCACCACCTGCTGTAGATTCTCGCGGCGAATTTCGTTTTGTGGCGGCAGCTGCGTCACCTGGGCCATGGCGCCGAGAGTAGCCGTGTGGCCGCTGCTGCTATTGAAAACCGTGTTCTGAATGGAATCTAACGAGGCGCGGTTAGCCTCCGGCAGGCGGACCCGGATGGTGTACGGACGGCCACCCACAATGAGCGGATCATTGGTTGGCAAACCGTCGAGGATAGAGGTGGCGTCCTCCGCGATCTCGGCCGGCGTAAAGCCCAGCCGCCCGGCTAAGACGGGATCGATCTGGAAGTTGGTCGCCGGACCGCTGATGGTGTTCTCCACTCCGTTTTGCGTGTCCACCACCCCGGGGATTTTTGCGATCGCCTGTTCGACGCGTGGAGCCAGACCGAGCAGCAAGTTGCGGTCGTTGGAGAAGAGCTTGATCTGGATCGGCTCGGGCGAATTGGAGAGGTCTCCGATCATATCCTGCAGAACCTGGGTGAATTCGATATCCAGCGCCGGCTCGGCGGACTTGATCTTCTGCCGTACGTCGTCCATTACCTCTTCGATAGAACGCGAACGATCGGTCTTGAGACGTACCGTAAAATCGCCTCGGTTGGCCTCCGTGACCGCGGCCAGACCCATCTCCAGACCGGTTCGGCGAGAGGTTATCAGCACCTCCGGAGTGTGCTGCAGAATTTGCTCCACATGCTGGAGAATGCGATTGGTTTCGGTAAGAGAGGCCCCGGCGGGCGTGAAGTAGTCCAGGATGAAGGCGCCTTCATCCATCTCCGGCAGAAGATCCGAACCGAGGCTTTGATAGCAGAAATAGCCGGCAAGGATAAGCACGGCACAGATGCCGATAAGCGCCGCCGGGCGCTGGAACGACCAGGCGAGCGCGCGCTGATGGAACTGGAGAATACGCTGCAGAATGGCTGCTTCCGCTCGGTCACTCGGGCGCGCGCGAACCGCCGAGTGAACTTTGCCGGCCAGCCTGAGCGACAGCGCAGGGGTGAAAGTAAGCGCCAGCAACAGCGAGATGAGAAGAGCCACTGTCATGGTGACAGCCAGCGCGCGGAAGAAGCTGCCCGTGACGCCGGTGACGGAGATGAGCGGCAGGAAGACAATGACCGGAGTAATGGTGGAGAAGACCAGCGGGCGGCTGATCTCACGGATCGCCTTTCGCACCGCATCGATAGGTGAGTTTCCCGCCTCGCGATGCACGGCGATGTTCTCCACCACCACGATCGCGTCATCGATGACCAATCCGATCGCCGCCGCAAGGCCGCCCAGGGTCATCAGGTTGAAGGTCTGCCCGGTGATCCAGAGAAAGAGAATCGTTACCGCGACGGTGACAGGAATGACCAGGCCTGCGACCAGAGAGGAAGTCCAATCGTGAAGAAAGAGATAGAGGATGATGCAGGCGAGGACCAGGCCCATGAGAATCGCGTCGCGGACGCTCAGGATGCTTTCGCGGACCAGCTCCGATTGGTCGTAGAAGGCCTTCATGTGGACGCCCGGAGGCAGCTTCGATTGCAGCTGATCGATCTCGGCCGCAACCCCGCGGGCAACGGCAACGGTATTGCCGGAGGGCTGGCGGGCGATGTTGAGCAGGACCGCGGGTTTGCCATCCGCCGTGACCGCGGTGTAGACCGGCATGGTCGAGGGTTCGACGGTGGCGATGTCGGCCACCCGGATGGGCGCGCCGCCGGCTGAAGTTTTTACTACCAGGTTGCCGAGCTCAGCGGCGCTGTGAGCCTGGGCTCCAATCAGAGCAAGGATTAGTTCATGGTTGGCTTCGTACAGCCCGGGTGAGTCAATGATGTTCGATTCCTGCACAGCATTGACCAGTTCGAGCAGGGTTACTCCGGCTGCCTGCAGCCGGGACAGGTTGGGCACGATGTGGAACTCAGGAACCTGCCCGCCCTGCACAGCGACCGTGCTGACCCCTGGCACTCGGTTCAGCGGCGGCTTCAAGTCGTAGGTAGCAATCTCCCACAGGCGGGTCTGCGAGACAATATCTTGGCCGCGGTCGTCGGCGGTAAGCGCGTAGCCGAGGATAGGGAAGGTCGCGAAGGTGAGGCGGTTGGTGGTGATGCGTGCGGTAGCAGGGAGTGACTGAGCCACTTTGGAAAGCGCTGCGTCGGTTAGCTGCAGCGTATGGAACATGTCCACATTCCAATCGAAAAACAGGCTTATCTCCGCGGAGCCGCGGCTGGTCGTGCTGCGTACCGTCATAAGGCCGGGGACGCTGTTGACTGCATCTTCAATGCGCTTCGTGATGGTGACCTGCATCTGTTCCACCGGCATGACCCCGTTGTCCACACCGATGACGACGCGAGGAAAATTAGTTTCCGGAAAGACCGAGATAGGCACCTGGAATGCCGCGTAGACTCCAGCGAGCGTCAACAGCGCTAGGAAGAAAAAGATCGGCTTGGCAGCGCCTGCGACGGAGTTCTCGGGCATCAGTCCTTGTCTCCGCCGATCTTGACCCGGGCGCCCTCATCCAGGCCATAAGCACCGCTGGTGATGACCGTGTCTGTGGTGCTCAGACCACTGAGGATCTGGACCGACGCAGGCGTCTGGATGCCGAGCGTCACGGCACGCTTGGCG
>Ga0302325_10007804_pt1 | contig 23634 bp, 24 predicted proteins | sample Palsa_T0_2_FD_201948 | JGI IMG/M metagenome (GOLD analysis project Ga0302325, IMG submission 201948) | Peat permafrost microbial communities from Stordalen Mire near Abisko, Sweden - Palsa_T0_2 | ecosystem: Environmental > Terrestrial > Soil > Palsa > Peat permafrost | place: Sweden: Abisko... | reverse complement strand
CGGAGGTGTCGACATGGACGACTTGCCCGATGACAAGCGTCGGCTCCATCGACCCCGAAACAACGCGATACACCGGGACAGGGGTACGATTGAGCTCGGACCCGACGGCTACCAGGGCGAGCGTGATCGCCAGCACGAGCCCTAGGTAGCTGGCCGTGTACGCGCCCCGACCGCGCGGGGCACTCTGGCCCTCCGCCCAGCGGATTTGTCCGTCAGCAAAGGTGTGCCCCGCCTCAGCCACACGGTCACTATCGTCCGATCGCCGCCGATCCCACACCAAATCGCCCGCGGCTCGACCGTTGGACGTGCCGCCAACAGCGCTCGATGCCGCGGTCACCAGGGCCGGGAAGTATCACGCACGCTTGTGTGGCCACCGCTTTGTGAACCCCAGCCAGCGTACGCACTAGACCCGCGCAGACGATCGCAGCGGAAGGTGCCGGTGTCCGGTTTTGGGGCCGAGGGTCTTACGCACCGCAATCTGAGGTATGACACGATCGGCACACGCACTCAAGCAAGCGAATGGAAGAGGCTCAGAATGGATGAGGCAAGCGCGCGGGCAACGATCAGCCGTCATGCGGACTCGGTCGTGGCGGGAGACACGGACGCCGTTGCAGCGGACTTCTCGGAGGAACTGCGCCCCCATCTTCCTCAGATCGCCGCGGCGTTGCCACAGCCCACGACCGCGGCGGAGGTCGTCAGCATCGAGTTCTCGGGCGATGAGGCCGTCGCCATGATCAACTACTCCGGCGAGAACGGCGCGCTCACGGTCCGCTCGCAGTGGCGAGAGATCGGCGGACGTCCGCTGATCGTGGCCGCTGCAGCAGCCTAACGTCAGCTGGCCCACGTCCGGCCTAACGCGCACCCGGGGCCTGGTCGGGGTCAGGACGACGGCTCCGCAGACGATCGCATTTGCCGGGTCGAAGCTCGGGCCTGCCGCCGATCTGTCCAAATCCGGCGAGTCGCTTGTGTTTCGTTGGGGTAGGTTGAGGCGATGACCCCGAAGGAGACAGTGCAGGCGCTCTACGCGGCCTACGCCACGGGAGACCCGGATCGCATCACAGCGTTGCTGCATCCCGATGTCATCTGGGTGGCTCCTGCAGGCAATGCCACACAGATCGCGCTCGGGCTGGGAAGTGCCGATGACGCAGGGCCGCCGCGGGGCCTCAACGACCTCGACCGTGCTGCGATCGTGGCATTCATGGCGTATGACTACCCGCGGTTCTTCGCAAACGTGGCATTCGAGCCCCGGTCGATGGTTGGCGAGGGGGACGTGGTGCTGGCCGAGCACAGGATGTCGGCGACGCTTCCCAACGGTCGCCCTTACGTCAACGACTACTGCTCGCCTACGAGGTCGCCGACGGCCGGGTTACGGCGATTCGCGAGTACATGGACACGCGCGGCGGCTGGTTGCAGGTCTTCGGCGCCGATCGTCCCGAGGTCCTGCTAGAAGGCACGCCGCCTGACTCGTGACGAGCGACGCAAAGCCGCTTCATGAAGGGCAGCGACTCCTTCGCCATGAAAAGTAGTCCGTTGAGCGGACGCTCGGACGCCCGCGGCTCGTCCCGGTCGGGCGTCTGGAACAGAGCTCAGCCCACGCTCGCAAACCGCGGTGGCTGTTGCACAAACCCCCGAAGCCCTCACTGAGCCCGTTCTAAGGGCGCGGTCGAAAAGGCGAAGGCGATCGCTCACCCACGGCTCGTTCGCCTCGACCTCGGCGCTCCCATTGCCTTCCACGGCCCTCACAGCAAACGCCACACGGGTTCTCGCCGGCGGCTTTGTGCAACAGCCTCCGCGGCAAGGAGCAGCGATGGCGCGACTACTGGATCGCATGGAGTGGCGGCCGCTGTGCGCATGAGGCTCACGCCGCCGGGGTGGGATTCGGGCAGCGCGCACCAGTGGTGACGCAAGCGTATGTCGGGACGGCGGCTAGCGACGGTCAGCCGCCGTCCCGATAGCCCGACAGCGCGCCCGAGGGGACGCCGCGCCGGTGCCTCAGACGGATGCGATCTCCCGGACCTGGGTCAGTCGAATGCTGTTGCCTGACGGGTCGCGGAACCCGGAGTCGATTCCATACGGCCGGTCCTCGGGCTGCTCGGTGAATTCGACGCCGCGCGCCTTGAGCTCTTCGTATGAGGCGTGACAGTCGTCTGTCGTGAGGAAGACGGCCCCCGCGAAGCCCTTCGCCATCAGGCTCCGCACCTGCTCAGCGGTCTCGGGGTCCATCACCGGCGGTCCGGGGATGGCCATCAGCACGATCGCGAAGTCGGGCTGCCCGGTCGGGCCAACGGTCAGCCAGCGGAAATTGCCCATCTCGGCAAGGGTGACGTCGGCCCGCACCTCCATGCCTAGCTTCTGGGTGTAGAACGCGAGCGCGTCGTCTTGGTCGTGCACCCACAGCTGCGCGTTGGCGATCCTGATCATCGGTTGCTCCTAAGGGTTGATGGAACGGTTGCTGACCAAGCTAGTGCAGCGCGGGCTGCCTGTCTTCTCGAAACGTGCGGTGTCGCGGGCGCCCGTGAGCGCGGAGTACGCACGTCGGAACAAGTGCGTGTTGGGCTGCCGGCGGGAAGTTCGCGCGGTAGGTCGTTGGAGACATACCGTATGTCCGGGTAAAGCTGGTCGTGAACGAACCGACGCTCCGCAATCCCACGGAGAAACAGATGTAGGCGACGGACCGGTCGGTGGTTCGCAGGAGCGCGGCGGCCCGCTCCAAGCGCCTGGTCAGCAGGTACGCGTGCGGCGACTCGCCGAAGGCTCGCCGGAACTCGCGACTGAAGTGAGCACGCGACAGGCCGGCGGCGTGCGCCAAGTCGTCCACGTCGAGCGATTCGAAATAACGGCTGTCGGCCGCGTCCTTCGCGCGAAGCAGGTGGCGGGCAGGCGGGACGAAGGCCATGCCTCGAGTATCGCACCAGTAGGCCAGGTCTCATAGACCATCGCTCGTTTTCAGCTACCGCCGAATGGCCGCGAGTCAGGACCGTCTGACGCGCCTCGCGCGAGGCGCCCGCTCGCGAGAGTTGCCGAGGGCGACGACGTGATCATGCCTGCTTCGGCCATGCGGAAAGCGATCGTCTCCCGAGCGGCAGACGGCGGGATCGAGAATCGTCTGTTGCGCAAGGTTGCCCCTGAGGTGCCAAGAACACTCGCATTGCCCCCGCCCGATGAGCAACCAGGTGACGCGAAGTTACCTTCCACGGAAGAATTGCGCGCAAACTAAAGGAGGATCTTGATGCGCAGCCTGATCTACTCGATGACTGTGTCGCTGGACGGATTTATCGCTGGGCCGGACGGCGGGATCGACTGGTCGGTGCCCGACGAGGAGCTGTTTGGGTTCCACACCCAGCAGGTGCAGGAAACCGGTATGCACCTCTGCGGACGGCGGCTCTACGAAACGATGGTCTACTGGGAGACCGCTGAGGAGAGTCCGCTGGCGCCGGAGTACGTCGAGTTCGCGCAGATCTGGAAGGCCCTGCCGAAGGTTGTGTTCTCCACGACGCTGGAGAGCGTGGTGGGCAACACCCGGCTGGCCAGGGACGGTGTCTGCGAGGAGGTCTCAAGGCTCAAGGAACAGCCCGGAAAGGACATCGGCGTCGGCGGCGCCGGCCTCGCCCGCGCATGTATGAAGCTTGAGCTGATCGACGAGTGGCGGCTGTTCGTCAGCCCGGTCCTACTGGGCGGCGGCACGCCCTACTTCCCGACCCTGGACGAAAGGGTCAACCTGGAGTTGGTCGAGACGCAGACGTTTGGCTCTCGCGTCGTTTACGTTCGTTACAGGCGCGTGTCAGACAGCTTGTAGAGCTCGAGATATTCCGGGCTCGTGCGAGCCGAGTAGAGGATCTCCATCCGGACGATCGGAGTGAGCCGGTCCTCCCGCACGGCGCTCTGAGAAAGCGCCGAGATCGCCTGGCAATGCGCTCGCTCGCCACCACGCCGATGCGTCTGCCACGAACGGCACGTAGGGATGCGGAGAAAGGACGGCTGATCGGGACGCCCGGATTTCAGAACTGGTGACCTCACCGACCGGAGTTCCACTCCGCTGCGCACTGCGCGTCGAGCTGCTATTCGCCGGCGATCCGACTCTGCAGAGCGAGAACGTCGCGTACGTACTGTTCCGTTTCCGGAGCCTCGCCTTGCTGGCGGACGGATTGCAGGCCTTGGATGTAACCGGCGGCGGCGAGTGCGGGATCGCCTTCCGTTTCATCCAGTAGCCTGCGGAGCAGGAGGACCCCCCCGCGAACGTTGGCTGTGGCGGAGGCGGGTTCCAACGGCGTTGGCCCTGCGAGGTCTTGGCTGATCCATCTCCATGTTTCGGGCAGGATCTGCATCACGCCGCGCGCGTCGGCGCTCGAGGTGAGGCCGTTGTTGAACCCGCTCTCCTGTTCAGCGATGGCCTCGGCCAGCGACGGCGGTACGCCGTGTTCGGCCGCGATCGACCCGACTTCCGACGGAGAAACGGTTTCATCAGTTGGATTCGGCGGCTCATTCGCAACTTCCGCCGTTGAGGGTTGACCTTCTCCGGCGGCCACCGGCTGGTCGGAGGACCCACCTGGCAACTTGAGCAGCGAACCGGAGAGCAAGGGTGCGTTGGGATCGATGCCGTTCAGCGCCGCGAGTGCTTCGACACTCGTGTCGTCGCGCGCCGCGATCTCCCCGAGCGTGTCTCCCGGCTGGACGAAATATGCGCCGGCTTCGGCCGAGCTGGGCGGCGTTTCCTCTGCACCCGATGCCTCCTGTTTGACTTCGCCTGCTGCGGGGGATTCGCCGCTCCCTGCAGTCGATTCCGCCTGGACCGTGGGCTGCGGGGGGATCAGTAGGATGCTGCCAGCGACCAGAGGTGCTTGCGGTGCCAGTCCGTTGGCGGCAGCAAGTTCTGCGACGCTCAGCCCGTCGCTTTCTGCGACCGATGACAGCGAGTCTCCTGGCGTGATGACATGCGTAAACGCCGCCGAGGCGATCGACGGACCCGCGAGCAGTATCACGGCGAGCGGGATTGCGGCGAATGTCGTGAACGCTCGAGTGCGCATCCAATTGATGTCGGCGCGGCATGCGTCGACATCAACCGGTGCAACCAACTCCCCAGCCTGCAACATCGCGTGCGTCCAGCTCGCCGACCTTCTCGCCGACCGCCGAGTGAGGAGACCACTGCGCGAGCGAGCCGGTGGCCTGTGCCCGACTGTCTGCGCCGGAGCCTGGGTCCAGGGCGCGGAGCGCCGCGACCGCCACCGCGGGCGGTAGGGTGCACCTGGTCGGGGGTGCGTGCCCCAGGTCGTATTCCGTCGGTCCGTTTTCCACCGCTATCGCGAAAGTTTGAGACATCATGGATCCCGATCGTCTGAAGACCATTCCGCTGTTCTCGTCGCTGTCCGATAAGGCTCTCGACACGGTGAGCGTGTTCGCGAGCGAGACCTCGGTCTCTACCGGCAAGCGGCTCGTGCACGAAGGCGACTACTCCTACGACTTGATCGTCATCGAGACCGGCACGGCCGACGTGATCAAGGGCGGCCAGGTCATCGGGTCGCTGGGTCCGGGCGACGTCTTCGGCGAGATGGGGATGCTCTCCGGCGCCAAGCGTTCGGCTGACGTCATCGCAACCTCCTCAATGCGCCTGATCACCCTCAGCAAATGGGATCTCAAGCGCATCTCCAGCGAGGTCAGCGACCAGCTGGAGTCGCTCGTCGAGCAGCGCCAAGAGCTCAACCAGGAGCGCGCTCAACCGTCGTAGCTATCTCGGCAGTCGAGAGCCTCGCGGGAGCGAAAGCAAGAGGGATAGGCGATGTCGCGTCGTCGCGTCGACATAGCCCGTGCGCTCTTCGAGCGCTGGAATGCCGGAGATCGCGGCAACGAGTTGTTCCCCGAGTATTTCGATCCTGCGATCGAACTTGAGTCCCCACTTTCGTCCGTTGGCGGCGAGCCCTATCGAGGCTATGCAGGGATGGAGCGATGGGTGGGCGACCTCGATGAACAGTTCACCCTCTGGTCGATCAGCCCCGACGACGTTCGGGAGATCGGCAACCGCGTGTTCACGCTCACGACCATCCGTGCGCGTGGGCGTGCCAGCGGCGTCGCCCTGCATTTCCCCGCCGCAGGCATCGTGGAGTTCGCGGCCGACGATCGGGTCACGCGAATACGCATCTATCTGGACGTGGGCGAGGCCCTCAATGCGGCGGGTCTCTCCAAGTAGCGGTCAGGCGCGCATCAGCAGGGGAGCTCGGACTCGATCGCGTCGGTCAGCTCCTGCGATTCGGGTTCCACCATGGGGCGAAAGCGCGCCACCGGGCGCCCGTCAGCGGAGACGAGGAACTTCTCGAAGTTCCACTGCACGTCACCCGCGTCACCCGCCTCGTCGGCGGTGGCGGTCAGCGTTTTGTACAGCGGATGGCGCTCGGGTCCATTGACCTCGAGCTTTTCGGTCATCGGGAAGCTGACGCCGTAGGTGGTCGAGCAGAACGTCTGGATTTCCTCTGCGCTGCCCGGCTCCTGTTCGCCGAACTGGTTGCACGGAACGCCCAGCACCGTGAAGCCGCGCTCGCCGTAGCGCTCCTGGAGCTGCTCGAGGCCCGTGTACTGCGGCGTAAGCCCGCAGCGCGAGGCGACGTTCACCACCAGCACCGCGCGTCCCTCAAGGTCGGCCTCCTCCAGCGGGGCGCCGCTCAGCGTGCTGAGGTTTTCGAAGATCGCCATCGTGCCGATCCTATGCGAGCGTCGATGCGGGGATGCGCTTGGCCCATCCCTGGCGCAGCAGATCGAGCAGCGCCTCAGGCGGTTGCGCGCCGGAGGCGCCGAGCTTGCGGTCGACCACGAAGGTCGGCACCGCGCTGATACCCAGCTCGGCGGCAGTGCGCTCGTCCTCGCGAACCGCATCGGCGTAGCGCTCGCCGGCGAGCAGCTCGCGGACCTCCCGCTCATCCAGCCCCACCTCCACGGCAAGGCGCACGAGCGTGTCGTGGTCGGATATCAGCTCGCCTTCGGTGAAGTACGCGCGCAGCAGGCGCTCCTTCATCGCGTCCTGGACGTCGTGGGTCCCGGCCAGGTGCACAAGGCGGTGGCCGTCGAAGGTGGTGCCGCTGCGGGCGATGTCGAAGCGGAAGGGAAGGTCCTCGCCTGCCGCCTCCGCCGTCAGCCGCGCCTCGGCTTCGCGTGCCTGCTGGACGGTCATGCCGTACTTCTCCGCCAGGCGCTCGGCGCGGTCGCCGGTGCGCTCGTGCGGCGCTCCGGGGTCGAGCTCGAAGCTCCGCCAAGTCACGTCTACGTCGTCGCGGTGCTCGAACTGCTCGAGCGCCGCCTCGAACCGGCGCTTGCCGATGTAGCACCAGGGGCAGGCGACGTCAGACCAGATCTCCACTTCCACAGCGGGCTCCTTTGTTGAGTGGACAACCAATCCCACTATAGGAGCAGAGGCCGAGCCGGTCAGCGGGCACGACGTTGCGGGGGCGTGAACTCCTGTCCCGTCAAGGCAACCGCCTGGGCGGCGGCCTCCCGCGCGATCGCGTCCGCAAGCCGATCGATGATCCTCTTGGAGGCGCTTCAGCGGGTGAGGCCGGCCGACTGCTTGGCACGCGGCCGGCCTGGCGGCTGAGTCCGCCGTGCGCGCTTCGCGCTCGTGTTGTCTCAAGCAGCGATCCACTCAGCAACTCGCTAACGACCCGATTCGCCGCCGCCGAGCTGTCGCGTTTAATGTGCCTCGACTAACGGCGGCCAGCGCGCCGGAGCAGCCGACTGGTCGCCGGCCGGCTGTAGGAGCCATCGGATATCGATGCCAAAAAGTGGGGGTCAGGAGGGCCGGCTTGCTGCCCCTATATGGCGTCGTCCGATGCGGACATTCGCGCATCCTCCGATCGCTATCTGCGCAACGCGATCATCGCCGTGCTCGCCTACGATCGCGCATCGACCCTGTGGGATGCCGCACGTTTGCTGTCGGTCGGGGAGGAGGGCTACTCCTATCGGAGCAGCGTCGGCGCGAGGGTTCGCATGTTGCCTGAGTTCAAGGAGATATCCCAGTTCTTCACCGCCGAGCTGACGGCACAGCTGGCGGACGCGCGCAGCATGACGACGGCCAAGCTCGACGCCCCCGTCAACAAGCTCGCGCGACTGCTCAATTCCCCTTCGATCAAGCGCGTGCTGCTCAACGACTCGCTGACAGTCGACTTCGACCGCGTGATCTCCAACGAGGAGGTGCTCGTCGTCAAGGGAGCGCTCGGGGCGATGGGCGCCGGAAACACATCCGTACTGATGCAACTGCTCGTCGGCATGCTTGATGCGGCGCTCGGCCGTCAGCAGGATCTAGTGCCCGCCCGTGAGCGGGTGGCCGTCGCCCTGAAGGTGGACGAGGCGCCCCTGGTTCTCAACCGCGGCTTCGCCGAGACGATGGCGCTCAAGCGCTCCGCGGGACTCGAGACGGTGGCGTGCTGGCAGACCGACGCGCAGTGGACCGACCGGGAGGTCCGCGACCAGCTGGATGCCCTGTTCGCACACCGCGTGTACTTCGCCACGGCATCCGCCCGCGAGGCGAGGACTGCGGCCGAGCTGACAATGGCCGAGTTCTCAGACACGGTGCGCCCGGGCCTCGGGCAGCTCTCCACGCTCGGGCGCCCCGACGTTCGCCTGCATCTGCCGAAGCACCACGCGATCGCGAGCTGGGCCACTCCGGACGGGCGCCAGGCTCCGTTCGTCGCTCAGACGATTCCGCTGCGCGTCGATCAGGAGCGCATGGCGCTGCATGCCGCACGCCAGCTCGAGCGCGGCGGGCGTCATCGAACGGATCTGCGCCAACCGCATTGGGATCACCGCCACCGTGGGCCGCAGGGCGCCGGGGCAGGTGGGGACCGGCCACGTCAGTCGCATACGGCGGCGGAGGATACGGCGGCGGTGATCGTCGCTGAAAGTGCCGGGGACACAGCAATCAGCCTGCCCGCGAATCCATCGGTCAGCTATCGCGAGCTGGTCGAACTCGACGCCGCGCACAGCGTGCGCTGGGCCAAACGAGTCGCGTCGCCGCGGTCGCTCGAGCCCGATCCGCTGGACCTCGAGATCCTCACCCTCATCGCCCGCATGAGGCACGTCCTTACCAGCCAGGTCCATCGCCGCTTCAACGCGCAGCGGGCCACGACGACGACTCAGAGGAGGCTCAAGCGCCTGTCGGATGCCGGCCTCGTCGACCGCTTCCAATTTCACCGCCGCGACGGGGGAGGGGTGCCCATGTGCTACGTGATCACCGCCGCTGGTATCGAGCTGCTGCGGACCGTTGGGCGCCTGACGGTCTCCGATGAGGCGCCGGGTGCTGATCGTGCTTCCACCACCGGCTCCTCTGCCCAAGGCAGGGGTCTGCTCCGCCAGGCTCGTCACGAGGTGCACGTGACGGGCTGGGTGCTGGCACTGGGACAGGCCGTGAGCGACGCCAGTCCGGCGTTACGCGGGCCCGCGGAATCCGTGCTCTCGCCGCCGATGCGATCAACTGCGGAGATGAGGGTGGGGCTCGCGCCCGGGGACCTGCAACTGCCAGGAGGACGTGCGCCCCACGACTTCCTGCGCACCACCGCGACCGGTGAGAGCGTCGAGGTCGAGCACTTTGAGACGGTGCGCCCGGACGCGATCGTCGAAGTTCGCGCGGCTGCCGGCGGCGAGCGGCCCGACGGTGGGGATGATGGTGCTTCCTCGCAGACGCCGGTGGTGGACCTGCTGGTCGAGCTCGACGACCGCCTTCCCGTCGGCCGCGCGGCAGCGAAGCTCGAGCGCTACGACCATTTCCTCGCGGGCTGGTCTGTCCATCTGAGCCGCTACGGCCGCCGCATGCAGGCGCTGGCGGCGGCGGTGTTCGTGTGTCGCGATCGAGCCCGGGCGCGGGAGTGTGCGAGGCGCGCAGACGCCGTGCTTAGGGCCTGCCGTGCCTACGCAGGCGAGTATCCGTTCGACTGGGAGTATCCAGGAAGGGAACGGATCCTGTTCGCTTCAGAGCGCGATATCCACGAGGGCGTTCTGCTCGCCTATGGGGTTCCTCGGCTGCCCCCGCAGGTGCGCGTGACGGCTGCCCATGGTGATCCTCGAGCCGGTGAGGCGTCGGCCGAGCCGAGGGAGATACCGGTTCAGTGTCCTCTCGCGCCGGCGCCTTAAACGCAAAACGGGTTCCATGGCCAACAGCGGAGGCGCCGCGCTGCGCGCCTCCGCTGTCGTGCTCGTCCGCGGCGGGTGCGAACGGTGCTCGTCACGCACGCTCCAAGCGTCGCTAGAAGACGAGCTCCTGCTCCGCGACGCCGGCCTCGTCGCTCGGCTCGTCGTCTCCGTCCTGACCCATCTCCGAGCGCTCGCCGGGGCTGTCCAGGAACTGAACGGTGTCGGCGACAACGCTCACGGCCTGGCGCTTCTGCTGATCGGCGGTTTCCCACTCGCGCCACTCAAGCCGGCCATCGACGGCGACCCGGCTGCCCTTGCGCATGTAGTGGCTCACGCTGTCAGCGGAGGCCCCGTAGATGCTCACGTCGAAGAAGTTCGGCTTCTCGGTGTAGCCGCCGTCTCCGTCGCGCCGGCTCGAGTTGCAGGCGATGCGCACGCTGCAGACGCTCACGCCCGAGGGCAGTCCCCGCAGCTCGGGGTCCCGCGTGAGGCGCCCCACCAGAACGACGCGGTTGATGCTGAAATAGGACATTGTGGGCTTCCTTTGCTAGTGGTTGACCCCCCTGGTGGTAAACGTACGCGGCGCCTGTGACGGTTCTCACGATCGACCCGCCGGCTTGACTGGCCGCAGGGACGGCAGAGCTTCGAGCGGCACCACCGCGATCCGCTCGCTCGCTCGAGCCGCCTCGACCGCTCGCCTGACCGCCTGCTCGACCTCCGGCGGCACGAGATACAGCACGCCCGCAACGCAGCGACAGCGTGCCCACGCGGTGCAGATGCCCGCCAGGCGGCGTGGCGCCTTGACCGTCAACTCGACCTCGACCGCGACCGGCAGCCCATCGGCGGGGCGGGTCGGGCGCAGAACGAGGTCCGGACGGTGGAGCATCGGTCCTCCGGCCCGGGCGATGCCCACGGTCGCGCTCGCCAGCGGACGGCCACACTCGCGCTCGTCGCGTCGCAGCTCGCGCTCGCCGAGCACCCGATGGTCCGGATAGCAGCGCTCGAGGCCCGCGGCGACCTCGGCGCAGACAATCGAGTGCAGAGCGCTTGAGGCGCTCACCCGACAGGGCTCCAGGCCAACCAGGCCGAAGGTGCGCCGACCCGTCGGGGTGATCGTGTACAGCGCCGGCTGCCCGGTCAGCGGGCGGTGGCGCGTGAGCAGCCGGGCGCGCTCTGCGCCCAGCAGCCGGGCCCGCGCTGAGGCCACGGAGATGTCGTGGCGATACGCGAGGGCCTCGGCGGTGACGGCGCCGATGCGCGCCGTCCAGCCGATGATCGCGTCCCGCTCCGGCGGGAGCGTCTGTCCTTTGGTGACCATCGTCGATCCTCCATTCCGGTGCTTTTCAGGGGCCGGGATCGGCCCGCCTGCCTGTTCTCCTCAGCGCCGTCGGCTCGCGGAGAGAATGCGCGCAAAACGCACGCCCCCGCCGCCGCTCAGCACGATCACCGCGGCCCAGCCCGTCCCAAGCCTCACGACGTCGGTCGAGTCGAGCACGTCCTCGCTAACACGGGTGCGGGTCACGCCGCCGTCGCTGCGGCGCGATGTTCTCCAGGCACCTCTCCTCCCGGCCAGACTCGCGATCAGCCGGGCCGAGTCGGGCACCACCTGGCGGTGTGCGACAAGCACCGACAGGTTGCCCAGGACCTGCTCGAGCAGCCTCTCCCGCCCGGGCAGGCGCAGATCGGAGAGCTCCTGTGCGCACAGCAGGAGGCTGAAGCCCGCCGAGCGCGCACGGCCGAACAGCCGCACCACCTGTGCCGCGGCGATTGCCGAGAACTCATCTATGACGACGAGCGTGGGCAGCGGCCGTCCCTGAAGCGCTGCGACAATCGTCTGCAGGTCCTGCACGATCGCCGCTCCGAGCATCTGGGTGAGCAGCGGCCGGCGATCGGATTCGAGGCTGAAGTAGACCACGGCTCGGGCATGCACGGCCTCGAGCAGGTCGAATCGCTCGACGCTCGGCGTCTGCGGATCGAGCCACGCTCCCGCGTCTGACTCAGCCAGGATCGCGAGACGGTCGCGGACGCCCGCCAGGTCGCTCTGCTGGCGGGCGCTCAGCGAGTCCAGATAGTCGTGCGTCGCCGAAGCCTCGGCCTCCGGCAGGCGGCGTGCAAGGCACTCGAGCCGCTCGGGATCCATGTGCTGGACGATCCGCCGGAGGCTCACCTCATGACCGGCTCCGCGCAGCGTGCGCACCACATGGCCGAGGTAGCGCTGGGCCTGGCGCAGGTAGTGCGGCTCGGTGAAATGCTCGCCGGCGAGGGCCTTGTCGGCGACCTCGGTCTCGCTTCCCCGCGCCAGGGGGTTGTACACCGACGGGCCGGCGGGTGACCACTCGATGAACGGCCTGCCCGCAGCGCGGGCCGCCCGGCCCAGCTGCGTACGCATCGCCTGATCGCCCTTGGGATCGACCACGACACAGCCCATGCCGCGCTCGACCGCGTTCACTGCCACCCAGGTCTGGGTGACGGTCTTGCCCGAGCCGGTCGCTCCGACCACGAGCGTATGAGTGCCCCCGGTCTCGCCCCCGAACGGGATCGAGACCACACGGTGGTTCTCGTCATGGCCGAGAATCAGCTGCCCGGCTTGCGCTCGCGCACAAGCGCGCAGCTGCGGCCGAGTCAGCCGCAGCCGGCGGGCTGTGATGCGCAGGACGTCCAGCGGACCACGGCGGCCCGTCGCGATCTCAGCCAGGTCGCCGCCCGCCTCGATGTCTTCGCGATGCCAGCGACGACTCCACGCGGTCGCGCTGAGAGCCGCCACGGCAGGGGTCGAGATCAAAGTCGAGCTCGCGAGGGCGTGGCCGGGGAACAGTACGAACGTCAGTGCGGCCGCGGCCCAGCTCCAGTGCAGGTGCCTGCTTCGCATCACCCGTGCAACGAGCAGGCCGATCAGCACGCCGAGCAGCACGTGGGTCGTCGTGCTCGCCAGCCAGTCGGCGAGTTGCTGCAGGGGCGCCAGTGGATCGGCCCCTGGTTCAGGCGCCGAGTTCGATGAGCGCATGATGTAGCTCCTTTCTTCAGGCCGGCGCCCATGGCGCAGGCCCATGGGCCGGCCTAGCCGGCGGTTGTGGTCGGCGCACGACGGCGAGCCGCGGCCCGCCGTCGTGATGCCGTGTGTGCTCGCCGGGCCGTTTGGGCCCGCCAAGATTCGAGTCGCGCGCCCGCACCACCCGCCATGCGCGGTGTGGGCTCGGGCTCAGATCAGCCGGTAGCCGACTCCCCACACGTTGATCACCCAACGGCCGCTGCCGTCAACGTCGAGCTTGCGCCGCAGTCGGCTGGCGTGGCTCGCGAGGGTGCGCGTGGAGCCGGCCGAGCGGTACCCCCACACCGCCCGCAGCAGCTCATCGCGAGTGAAGACCTGTTCCGGCTCGCGCGCCAGGTGCACGAGCAGCTGGAACTCCTGCCGGCGCAGGTTCACGGCTCGGCCGTGAACACTCGCCGAGTGCGCGTTCAGCTCGATCGACAGCGCTCCAACTCGGAGTGCGGGCCCGCGTGGCTGAACGCCCCCGGCGCGGCGAAGGACGGCGCGCAAACGCGCCCGCAGCTCCAGATACCGGGCCGGCCGGGCGAGGTAGTCGTCGGCTCCCGCCTCGAACGCTCGCAGTGCGTCAGGCTCACGCGCCCCCGGGCCGATCACGACGATCGGCGTCTGCTCGCCCCAGGGCGCCCCCGCAGCATCTCCCCGACGTATCTCTTCAAGCAGCTCCAGGGCGCCGCGCGGGGAGCCGAGATATCCGAGCACAACGAGGCTCGGTGCGCTCGCGCCGGCTCGGACGCGGGCATGCTCGGCGGTCCGGGCGAGCTCGGCCCGATAGGCGTCGGCCGTCAGCTGCTCGACGAGCGCGCGGCCGACCTGCGGATCGGACTCGACGACTAGGATCCGCGCGCCGCCCGGGCGATGCTCGCCGCCCGCCGGTGGGCCGGCCGTCATTGCAGTTCCACCTCACGCGGGCTGACTCCCAGCCCGCGGCGGGCGATCAGGGCCAGCACGTCGCTGTGGATCCAGGGGGTGGGCGTGTCCCGCCCGCCCTCCGGCAGCATCCCCAGGCGACGAGCCAGCCAGCTCGTCTCTCCACTCTCGTTGCCTCGCAGATCGCGCTTGACTCGCCCGCAGCGGATCGCGATCTCGCTCAGGCTGAGTTGCTGGCGGTCGATTATCTCAAGCGCGGTCTCTCGGAGCCCGCGATTGAGGACGATTGGACTGATGAGAACCCGCTGAAGCTCGGCCCGCAGCACCGCCACCGACATGCCGGCGTCGTTGCGATGCAGTGCCAGCGCGCGGCGGGTCATCGCGCGCACCGGCTCATATGCCTCCAGGTGGGCGATCGCGTCGCGGACGCTCACGGGACGGGGACCGTCTCCCGCGGATGTAGGCGGGTGCCGGCGCCAGCGCAGCTCAGGGATCGACATGGCGCTCAGCACGGGCTCGAGTCGGTAGCAGCGACCCTGCCCGTCGAGCAGATCACCGGCGCCCCCGCTCGCGGCCGGCGAGCCGTCCGCATCCGTCTCTTCGGCGAACGGCGCCGTGCGCAGGTCAGCGGCGGTCAGCAGCCGGCAGCGACCGCGGCCGGCATCCGCCAGATAGCGCTCGCATTCGAGCCCTGCATTTCCCTCCGGCTCGTCGGCCGCAAGGTGCGCCACGAGCCGGCGATCACCGCGGGAGCCGAGTTCGCGATCGAGCAGCAGGACGCTTCCGGCTGGCCCCTGCTGGGTGACGACCTCGCGAGCCCGGCCCAGGATGTCGGTGTAGCGAGCGAGCACTCGGCACTGCTCGCGGATCTCTCCCGCCCGGCGTTTGCGAATGCGAGCTTGGCCGGTACGCGGCGGTATGCCGTTCTCACTGCGGGCGGATCGGCGTGCGGCGGACGGTGGCGAGGACAGGGTGGCGGCGGTCATGGCGGTCTCCTGGCCGGTCTTGGTTGGGGCACCGCGCTGGGGCGGTACAGGGCGTTTGCCGCGCTGCTTGTAGGAGCAGAACGGGCAGCCGTCAAGCGGCGCGATCGATCAGCGGGCGAGGAGAAGCCGCGCTCCGAGAACCCCCTTTAGGGGGTCTCGGAAATCTCGATTCCGCGCGCCCTCGTCAGGAGAACTTGGCGCGAAAACGCACGTTGCCGGGCGAGCGTGAACCGGTCGCGGCGAGGACGGAGCCGGGCTGCGCGGGGCTCCTCGATCGGGCGAGAAGGTCGCTGCTATCGAGCTGCGGGGGGGCCGGCGGCGTGCCGTATGGCTCAGGGGAGGGAAAAGTGAAGGCAGTGAGCGTAGCCGCTCGGGGGGAGGTGGGTCGCCGCTGCGCCTCGAGCTGCCCTCAGGCCGTGCCGTCGCCCGTCGTGTATCGCCGCGGTTTGGCTCTGGGATGCGGGAATGAAGGGTCATGAGCTTGCAGTCGGGCGTCCTTTGCGCGCGGGGGCGACTGCGCGATGTTCTCTGCGCAGGGGACGGCGACTGCGTCGATCGGGGACGCGGCGGCGCCTTGACGGGCCCAGATGCGTGGGCGTTTGCGCGCCACCGCGATGAGCCCTTTCGCGCGAGCGCGAAGGCCGGGCCCGGCCGAGCGCGATCGCCGCCGCAAGAGCCGGCCGCGGTGCAAAGTCAAGCGCCGGCCGCATAGACTGGCGCGCCAGAGCAGCCCCAAAACAGCCCGTCCCGTAAGGAGCCGTCTCAGATGCCAGTCAACACCCAAGCGGTCGGCAAGACCTACGAGCCCACGCTGTACGCGGCTGGTAGGGAGAAGATCAAGGAGTACGCTCGCGCGGTAGGCGAGACCAACCCCGTGCATCTCGACGAGCAGGCAGCCCGCGCCGCGGGCTATGCGGATGTCGTGGCGCCGCCGATGTTCGCGGTGGTCTACTCCAGCCCGGCGCTCGGCCCATCCATATTCGACCCCGACCTCGAAATAAACTTCGCCATGATGGTCCACGGCGGCCAGGAGTTCGAGTGGGGTCCGCTGGTGGTGGCCGGGGATGAGATCACGACCACCGTGAGCGTGAAGGACATCTCCGAACGCGGCGGTCTCGGCTACTACGCGTTCGAGTCGACATCCACCAACCAGCGTGGCGAGCAGGTGTGCCGCGCAATATGGACCCAGATAGTCCGAGGAGTGTGAGCGCGATGGCAGATCTAGAGCCCGGAGCCGAGATACCCGAGGTGAGGGTCGTCCCCGACAAATACCTCACGGTCCGCTACGCGGGCGCCTCGGGCGACTTCAATCCGATTCACGTGGACGATGAGTTCGCCCGCTCGGTCGGTCTGCCCGGGCGGATTCTCCACGGCTTGTGGACGATGGCCCAGGTGGCCCGCGCCCAGACCGAGGCAGCCGGCGGTCCCGAGCACCTCAAGCGCCTGTCGGTGCAGTTCCGCGGCATGGGAGTGCCCGAGCAGGAGGTTCTCGTCAGCGGAACCGTGCGCGAGTCCGGCGACGGGCGCGTGGTGATCGACACGGTTGCCGAACAGGCGGGCAAGCAGATCGTGCGCAACGCCGAGGCCGAGCTCGAGATCTAGCGACCGAGCAGTCTGGCGGGCGCCGGCACGCCCCTACAATCAAGCAATGTCCAGGGGTGCTGCCAACAATCCAGGCGGGCTTGCGCGGCCCGCCCAGCTGCTTTGAGAGACACGCTCACCTCCCGGCAGGAGCTGATCCTGTGCAAGGTGGTGGAGGACTACCTGCGAACGGGACAGCCCGTGGCGTCGAGGGCGATCGCCGCCGACCCGGAGCTCGATTGCGGGCCGTCCACCGTTCGCAATGAACTGGCTCTGCTCGAGGAGCTTGGGCTGCTCGCCCATCCCCATGTGTCGGCCGGTCGTCTGCCCACCGACGCCGGTCACCGCTATGTGGTCGATCGCATGCTCACCTCCGGGCAGGGGCTCGAGCCCGAGCGGCGAATGGAGCTGTCCCTGATCCGCCGCGAGGTGGAGGAGGCGATGCGCACCACCACGGAAACCCTCTCGAAGATGACCAACCTGCTCGCGGTCGTCTCCGCGCCGTCCCTGAACACGGCCACGATCAGGCACATCGAGGTCCTGTCGCTGCAGCCACAGGTCGTGATGGTGGTGATCATCACCTCCACCGGCGGCGTATCGAAGATGCTCGCCACCTTCGATGGAGCCGTCGATCAGGGTCTCGTGGCGTGGGCCGGTGAGTATCTCAATGAGCGGCTCGTGGGCCTCGGACTTGGCTCGCGCCTTCTGCACCAGCGACTCGGCGAGCCGGGCCTGTCGGCGGTCGAGTCGGCATTCCTCGAGCACCTCGTGCCGGCGTTCGGCGATCTCTCCTACGGGGCGGAGGACTCGTTGTACGTGGAGGGGACCGGACGCCTGCTGTCGGTGGGCGGGATCGAGGACACCGGTCAGATCAACGAGCTGATGACCCTGCTCGAGCGTCGCGTCGCGCTGCTGCGCGTGCTGAGGGCGGCGCTGGGCGAGCCCGGTGTCTACGTGAGGATCGGCCAGGAGAACGAGATTCCGGCAATGCACTCGTTCGCGCTGGTCGCCACCAGCTACGGAGTCCCCCGGCGCAAGCTGGGCACGGTGTCGGTGATCGGGCCGGTGCGCATGGACTACGCCGGGGCGATCGTGACCGTACGCGAGGCGGCAAGCGAGCTCTCGCGCTTCGTCGAAGACGCCTACTCGGAGAGCTGAGCCGATCCCGCCATGCATGAGCGCTCCGAAGCAGGCCGGCCATGAGCACGACATCCACGCCGCGTGACCCCTACGAGGTGCTCGGTGTCGAGCGCTCGGCCTCGGAGGGTCAGATAAAGAAAGCCTTTCGCCAGCTGGCCCGGGAGCTGCACCCCGACGTCAACGCGCACGATCCCGACGCCGAGGAGAAGTTCAAGGAGGCGGCCGAGGCGTACGAGATCCTGTCGGACTCCGAGCGGCGCGCGACCTACGACCGCTATGGGCACGAAGGCCTGCGGTCCGGTGGATATGCACCCAACTTCGATGGCTTCTCCTCGATCGGAGACCTGTTCGACGCGTTCTTCGGCGGCGCCGGCTTCGGCGGGCGCGCCGGACCGGCGGCGGGCGCCGATATCGCGGTCGCGGTGGAGGTGGATCTGATCCAGGCCCTGCACGGCGCGAAGATCGAGGTCTCCTTCGAGGCGGTCGACCGCTGCGAGCATTGCCACGGCAACGGCGCCGAGCCGGGCACTCCGATCGAGACCTGCGAGCGCTGTGGCGGCGCCGGGCAGCTGCAGGCGGCGACGCGCACGCCGTTCGGCCAGATGGTGCGGACGATGGTGTGCGACGTCTGCCATGGCGACGGCCGCGTGCCCAAGGAGCCCTGCCAGGAGTGCCGCGGCCGCGGGAGGGTGGCCACCACGCGCAGGCTCGAGGTCGAGGTGCCGGCCGGGATCTCAGACGGCCAGCGCATCAGGCTGACCGGGCGCGGACACGCCGGCGAGGCCGGTGCTTCGGCCGGCGATCTGTACGTGCTCGTGCGGGTGAGGGAGGACGAGCGCTTCGTGCGTGAAGGCGATCACCTGATCACCGCGCTCGACGTCCCGGCCCCGCTGGCGGCGCTGGGAGCCACGCTCGAGGTCTCAGGACTCGAGCAGCAGGTCTCGGTCGAGGTCCCGGCGGGCACTCAGCCCGGCGACGCGATCACGCTCCGCGGCCAGGGCATGCCGTCGCTCTCTCGCGGTCGGCGCGGCGATCTGCGGGTGATGGTCAACGTCGTGATTCCGCGGCGGCTGAGCGAGGAGCAGCGAGCGCTGCTCGAGCGCCTCAACGAGACACTCACTGCCGAGAACCTGCGCTCGGAGGAGTCGCTGTTCGGCAAGCTGCGCCGGGCGCTGGGCAACCACGCCGCGTGATCCGTCTTGCCGTGCGCGTTCAGCGCGAGCAGGCCGAGCTCGTTCTGGCGGAGCTGCTGGAGCTCGCGCCGGCCGGAGTGGAGGAGGTGCAGCTCGGAGCAGAGACGATCGAGTACGCGGTGTACGGGGCGCCCGGCGAGCTACCGAGCCTCCCCGACCTGAAGGCGGCCGCGGGCGACGCGCTCGTGGACATCTCGACCAGCCATACCGCCGACGACTGGCCGGAGCGCTGGAAGAGCTTCCATCGCCCCATCCTGATCGAGGCCCCGCGTCCGCCGGGCGGCGGCGGGCGCGAGGTGCCGGACCTGTTCGTGCGGCCTCCGTGGGAGCCCGCCAGCGCGCGGCGCGGCGCGCCGCTTGAGGAGATCGTGATCGATCCGGGACAGGCATTCGGCACCGGCGCCCATGCCAGCACCCGCCTATGTCTCGAGCTTCTGCTCGAGCTGGCAGCGCTCGAACGCCCGGCAGGGCCCCTGCTGGACGTCGGCACCGGGTCGGGCGTGCTCGCGATAGCGGCGGCGCGACTGGGGTTCGGCCCGGTGCTCGGTCTCGATCACGAGCGCGAGAGCGTCGAGGCGGCGCTCGAGAACGCCGCGGCGAACCGCGTGAGCGTGGAGGTGCGTCGCCTCGACCTGCGCTCTGAGGCGTTGCCGTCGATGGCCGCGGAGGATGCTCGGTCGAGGCCGATCGTGGTGACGGCGAACCTGTTGCGCCCGCTGCTGCTCGAGCTCGCGAAAACCATGCCTCGCGCACCGGCGCACCTGCTGGCGGGCGGGCTGCTCGCAGACGAGGTCGCCGAGGTCACGTCCGCCTTTGAACGGCGCCTGGGTCTGCGCAGGCGTGCCGAGCGCCAGAGCGCCGGCTGGGCCGCCGTGTGGCTCAGCGCGGCGTGACCGCGGTGGCTCAGACCCGCTCAGGTATCTCGGTGGCTGCGCGGACGATCGAGCGATACACCAAATCGATCGCCGGGCGCAGGCCGTCCTCGTTCCCGACTAGGACGGCAGCAGCGCCCAGCGCCGTGCCGATGGTGTCGAGCGCCTCCCCGACGGACCCCGGCTCGGGGTCGCGGCACGCCGCCAGCGCCATGTCGAGCATCGCCCCCGCCTGCTCGCGCGCGCCGCTGAACAGTGCCGGTCCGACCAGGCTGGCGTAGCCGTATACGCGCGCGAGCCGCCCGGACAGCGTGATCTCATCGCTCCGCCGTGGCGGATTGATCGCGGGCAGGGGCTCGCCGTCGAGGAGCTTCGCCATCGTGGCGCCGAGCATGCCCCTGGTGGCCGCCTCGTCAAGGCCGGCATGCCGCGCGACGCGCAGCACCATGTACAGGGAGGTGGCGGGCAGCCCATACGGTGGATCGGAGGCGAACACGATCCGCTCGGCCGGCACGCGCGCGAGCAGCTCGATCACGTCGAGGGGGAAGAAGCAGGAGGTGTCGTACAGCACACCGGGATGGTCGGCCAGCCGCGTGGTGAGGATCCCCTGGTCGCAGATCGCGCCATGCGCCAGGATCAGGACGGCGCCGGGATGGCGCAGGGCGAGATCGACGAGGCCCTCCGCCAGCGGCGGCAGACCGCGCCCGGCGTGGATCAGGATCGGCACGCGGGCGTCTTCGGCGAGGGCGAACACATCGTCCATGTCCGGTCCGTCGAACACGAAGTCCTGGGCCCGCGGGTGGAGCTTGATGCCACGCGCCCCGTTCGTCAGGCAACGTTCGCACTCGGCCAGCGGGCCTTCGGCGGGGTCCAGGCGGCAGAAGGCCGTGAGCCGCCCGTCGCTTTCGCCGGCCCACCCGATCACGCGGTCGTTGGGCAGGCTGTAGGCGGGACGGCGCTCGGGGTCGTGCAGGGGGAACACGCACGCCCGGCGCGCCTGTGCGTCGTCGAGCTGCGACAGCAGTTGCTCCAGGGTCAGCGAACGTCCGTCCTCATCCAGACCGAGATGGGTGTGCGCGTCGATCACTTCGGCCTCAGCGGGGCGCAGGCGCCGAACCTCCTCGAGGAATGGGGCCAGGGCTTGGCTGTAGAGAGACGAGCTCATCCTCGGCACCCTATTCTGTCCCGGTGGCCTGGCAGGTTGTGATCGCCGGCGGCGGCTTCGGCGGCTTCTATGCGGCGCGTGCGCTCGAGCGGCTGCTGCCCGCACAGAGCGCCCGCGTGACGCTGGTCAACGACGCCAACTACATGCTCTACACGCCGCTGCTCCCCGGGGCCGCCGGGGCGACGCTCGACCCGCGTCACGTGGCGGTCCCGCTGCGCTCACAGCTGAAGCGCACGGATCTCGTGATCGGCGTCGTGACCGGCGCCGATATGGCGGGGCGCGCGCTCGCCGTCAAGCGCATCGACGGCGTGAACCTCGATCTTCCCTTCCACCAGCTCGTCGTCGCGCTGGGGTCGGTCTCGCGCACGCTCCCGGTCCCGGGCCTGGCCGACCACGCGATCGGCCTGAAGTCCCTGGCGGATGCGATCGCGCTGCGAAATCAGGTGCTCACCTGTCTCGACATCGCCGAGTCGCTGGAGGACCCGGCCATGCGCGCGGAGTACCTCGGATTCGTGTTTGTCGGAGCGGGTTACGCCGGCGTCGAGGGGCTGGCCGAGCTGCAGGACTTCGCCACCGAGGCGATCGAGCTGTATCCCCGATGCCGGGCCGAGGGGATGCGCTGGCTGCTGGTCGAGGCGGGTAAGCGGATCATGCAGGAGGTGCCCGAGAGCCTGTCCGAGTTCGCCGAACGCGAGCTGCGCGGGCGGGGCATCGAGGTGTCCACCAACACGACCCTGCGCGAGGTCGCGCAGGGTCATGCCACGCTGTCGGATGGCAGGTCGATTCCGGCGCGCACCGTCGTGTGGACGGCGGGGGTTAAGCCGAACCCGGCCGTCGCAAGGCTCGGGCTGCCGCTGGGTCCCGGCGGGCGGGTGGTTGTCGATCCGACCATGCGCGTGGACGTCCCCCAACTGACTCAGGCCGCAGCCGGCGGCGCGGGCGCGGTGTGGGCGATCGGGGACTGTGCGGCGGTTCCCGACGCCTACGCACAGGGACGGCCGTCCCCTCCGACGGCCCAGCACGCGATCAGACAGGGGCGCCGGGTGGCGCGCAACGTGGCCGCGACGTTGGCGGGAGGCAGGGCGCGGCCGTTCCGCTACCGGACCAAAGGGGTTGTGGCGGAGCTCGGACACAACCAGGCGGTCGCGATAACGCTCGGGATCCGCTGGCGCGGCTTCCCGGCGTGGTTCATCGCGCGGACCTACCATCTGCTGCTGATGCCGGGCATGGGACGCAAACTGCGCCTGGTCGCGGACTGGACCGTCGCGCTCCTGTTCGGCCGGGATGCCTCGGCCCCCGGGCGCCTCGGCAACCCGACGTCACTGGAACGCGAGTGACAGACGGTCGTGAAATCGCCGCAGCGGCGTATCCTAACCCGAGGATGGCGATACTTGAGGAGATCAAGGACGACCTGAAGGGGGCTATGCGCGCGGGCGAGAAGGAGAAGGTCGGCGCGCTGCGGCTCGTGCTGTCCGAGCTGCAGAAGGCCGCCAAGGAGGGCTCTGATGACGAGCTGTCGGTGTTGCGTCGCGAGCGCAAGCGTCGTCTCGAGGCCGCCCGGGCATATCGCGAGGCCGGGCGGGACGACCTCGCCGACGGCGAGCAGGCCGAGGCGGAGCTGATCAGCGGCTACCTGCCGAGCGAGCTCTCAGAAGAGGAGCTCCAGGCGATCGTCAAGCAGGCGGTGCGTGACAGCGGCGCGCAGTCGGCGAAGGACATGGGAAGGGTCATGAAGCAGGCGATGGCCGCTGTCGACGGCCGTGCCGACGGCAGCCGCGTGTCCGGCCTCGTGAGGGCCTCGCTGAGCGGATGAGGACGCAGGTAGAGCTTCCGAACGATGTCGCCGTTGAGCTGGCGGGCAGTCAGGACGCCGTTCTGCGGGCCTTGGAGGCGCATCTGGAGTGCAAGGTGTTCCTGCGCGGCAATCTGCTCACCTTCGACGGCGAGGAGTCCGAGACCCACGCCGGCGAGCGTGTCGTGCGCGAGCTGTCAGAGCTGATCGCACGCGGCCATCAGATCGGACCCGGGACGATCGCGGCCGTGACTGGCGCGCTGGACGCGCACGAGTCACCCGCGCGCGTGCTGGAGGACGTGGTCTGGCGTCATCGCGGGTTGCGGGTGGCCCCAAAGACGGTCAACCAGAAGGCCTACGTCGACTCCGTGCGCATGAACACCGTCACCTTCGGGGTGGGGCCGGCGGGCACCGGCAAGACGTTCCTGGCGGTTGCGATGGCGTCCGCCGCGCTCGCACGGCATGAGGTGAATCGCATCATCCTCACGCGGCCCGCCGTCGAGGCGGGCGAGCGTCTCGGATTCCTGCCGGGCGACCTGATGGCCAAGGTCGACCCGTATCTGCGCCCGCTGTTCGACGCGCTGCACGACATGCTCGACCCTGACAAGGTCTCCCAGTACATCGACCGCGGCGTCATCGAGATCGCCCCGCTCGCGTTCATGCGCGGGCGCACCCTGAACGACTCGTTCGTGATTCTCGACGAGGCGCAGAACACGACACCCGAGCAGATGAAGATGTTCCTCACACGCCTGGGTTTCGGATCGAGGATGGTGGTGACCGGCGACGTCACGCAGGTTGACCTCCCTCGCGAGCAGCGGTCGGGATTGATCGTGGTGGGTGACGTGCTGCAGGAGATCGAGGGAATCGAGTTCGTGCGCTTCG
>Ga0302325_10007803_pt1 | contig 23635 bp, 17 predicted proteins | sample Palsa_T0_2_FD_201948 | JGI IMG/M metagenome (GOLD analysis project Ga0302325, IMG submission 201948) | Peat permafrost microbial communities from Stordalen Mire near Abisko, Sweden - Palsa_T0_2 | ecosystem: Environmental > Terrestrial > Soil > Palsa > Peat permafrost | place: Sweden: Abisko... | reverse complement strand
GACGAGACAGAGCGCAAACGGGAAACGAAGGAGCGCGTGCAGGGGCAGGAGCGTCAGCAGCGGCCAGTGCTGGTGCACGCCGAAGTGGTTGAGGCCGTAAATCGGCGACCACATGAAGCGGCCGCGCAGCGTGTTCTCCAGCATCCAGTCGAAGATGGAGTAGTCGACGCCCTTCACCTGCATGGCGAGGAAGTTGAGGGTCTCCCCGGCCAGCATCCACACGACGAGGGCGGCCAGAAAGACGTTCCTCAGCCAGGCCGGGACGCGGGCGGGTGCCGAAGGGGAGAGCTGCGCAAAGACGATGGCCCCGAAGAGGAGCACCGCGAGGCCGTATTGCCAGTTGCGCAGGGCGCCCACCTCGCGCCCGAAGACGGCGAGGGCCGGGACGGCGCAGGCACACAGCGCGAAGGCCAGAAGGGCGACGCGACTCGCGCGCGAGGGGTGAAACGCCAACACCTCCTCGGCCGCCCCCATGTCGGCTCAGGAGTCTGCCACCGGAGAGGCAGTCGGCGCACGGGTGGCGGCACGCCGGCCTGGCGCGCCCCGCTTACTTCTTGGCGAAGAGTGCCTCGGCGGCGGACAGAAGCTTGTTGCGGTTGGCCTCTCCGGTGAGGCCGCCATCCCCAATCTGGAAAAACTCGCAGAAGTTGGCGTCGTCCTTGTCGCTCGGGACTTCGGCGAAGGGCTCCTTGCACTGCTTGGCCACGGACTCGTCGAAGTGGCGGCACTGACGGCAGGCATGCAAGTCATGCCCGCAGGAGGGACAGGTGTCTCCCCGGCCGATTTGATTGCCGACGACGTCCAGACGGCTGCCGCACCACGCGCACCCGGGCATAACGGCGCGCACTCTAGCGCTCGTGTGCCCGCGAGTGTGCACTGGCGTCCGGACGCCGCACCGCGCTAGGGACAGGCCGAGGAATGGGAAAGCCTTACCGCCCGAAAGACCACTACTTCCAGAAGGCGAAGGCCGAAGGCCTGCGGGCCCGGAGCGCCTTCAAGCTGGAGGAGGTGGCCCGGCGCTTCCACCTCCTGCGGCCCGGGTCCCGGGTGCTGGACCTCGGGGCGGCGCCCGGCGGCTTCCTCCAAGTCATCGCCCAGGCGGTGGGGCCCTCCGGGCTGGCCGTCGGCGTGGACATCGTCCCCTTGCATCCCTTCAAGGAGGCCTGGGTGCGCACCGCCGTCCTCGACGTCCTGGCCGACGACGCGCTCACTCGGCTGGAGGCGCTGGTGCCCGGCGTCTTCGACGTCGTCCTCTCGGACATGGCGCCCAAGACGAGCGGCATCCGCAGCGTGGACGAGGCGCGCTCGCTGCGCCTGTCGGAGCGGGCCCTGGAAGTGGCACGGGCCCGTGGGAAGCCGGGCTCCAGCTTCCTCGTCAAGCTCTTCATGGGCGGGGACTTCGAGGGCTACCGGGCGAACCTGCGTCGCTCCTACGAGGAGGTGAAGGTCATCCGGCCCGAGGCCACGCGCTCGGCCAGCATCGAGGTGTACCTCCTCGGGCTCACGCTGAAGGCGTGAACCCGAAGCCGTCGACGCACGTCGACGTGCATCTCGTCAGCCGCCCGAAAGTTTGAGCCGGGCCGCCCGCAGCTTCCCCACCTGCACGAGGGAAGTGCCTGGCTTGAGCTCCAGCTTCACGTCCGTGACGCGCGCCCCGTCCAGGCGGACAGCGCCCTGGGCGATGAGACGACGCGCGTCGCTGGTGGACGGGGCGAGGCCCGCGTCCACGAGCGCCCGGACGAGGGGAAGGGCGGCGGCGCCGGCCGGGAGCGCGAGCGGTACCTCCGGCAGGCTCTCGACGTCGAGCTGCTTCTTGCTGAAGCGGCTGTCGAAGTCCGCCGCGGCGGCTTCTGCGGCCTCCTGGCCGTGGAAGCGCTCCACCATCTCCTTGGCGAAGCGCACCTTCACGTCCTTCGGGTGCAGCGTGCCTTTGGCCACCTGGGCCTTGGCCTGGGCCACCTCGGAGAGGGGCGTGGCGGAGAGGAGCTCGAGGTAGCGCCACATGAGGTCGTCGGAGATGGACATCAGCTTTCCGAAGATGCTCTCCGGCGGCTCGGCCACCCCCACGTAGTTGTCCAGGCTCTTGGACATCTTCTCGCCGACAATCCGGCCGCCCTCGAGCTTGGCGTGCAGGCCCTCCAAGAGGGGCCCGGTGAGGATGACTTGCGCCTCCATCCCGAGCTCTCGCATCAGCGTCCGGCCGACGAGGAGGTTGAAGAGTTGGTCGGAGCTTCCGAGCTCCACGTCGGCCTTCAGCGCCACCGAGTCGTACCCTTGCAGCAAGGGGTAGAGGAGCTCGTGCAGGGCGATGCTCTTCCCCTCCCGGAAGCGCGTCTTGAAGTCCTCGCGCTCCAGCATGCGTGCCAGGGGCCACCGGGCGGCGAGGCGCACCAGCCCCTCCGTCCCCAGGGCGTCCAGCCACTCGGAGTTGAAGCGCACCGAGGTGTGCTCCGCATCCAGCACCTTGAAGACTTGTGCCTTGTAGGTCTCGGCGTTCGCCAGCACCTCCTGGCGCGAGAGCGCGGGACGGGTGAGGTTTCTTCCAGAGGGGTCGCCGATGAGGGCCGTGAAGTCGCCGATGAGAAACACCACCTGGTGGCCAAAGTCCTGAAAGCGCCGCATCCGGCTCAACAGCAGCGTGTGGCCGAGGTGGAGGTCCGGGCGGTTGGGGTCGAAGCCGGCCTTCACCACCAGCGGCTTCTCGGTCTCGTAGGAGCGCTTCAGCTTCGCCTTGAGCTCGTCGGCGACGTGGACCTCGACGCTACCGCGAGTCACCTCGGCAAACTGCTCGTCTGGCGTCGCGCGGCGGAGAAGGGAGCTCATTTCTTGGAAGAGCGAGCACCTAGCACAGTTGCTCGGGACTCCGTTGCGACGAAGGCCTCGTCCTCCGTCACCACCTGGTGGACGGGGACGTCCTCCTCGCCCACCGGGAGCGCCTCGAGCACCTGCTCAGAGAAGGCCAGGGCGATGCGCGGCGTGGCTTCCGGCGCCGCGGCCAGCGTCGCGTCGTAGTAGCCGGCGCCCCGCCCGAGCCTGTGCCCCTTTCGGGTGAAGCCGAGGCCGGGGACGACGAAGAGCTCGATGGCCGAAAGCTTTACCAGGGGGCGCGACGGGAGTGGCTCGCGGATGGAGAGACGGCCGCCGGGCACGAGGTGGGAGGCGTCCTTCACCGAGCGAAAGGTGAGCAGCCGTCCCTCGGCGGGCACCACCGGGAAGGCCACCGTCTTCCCGTCGGCCAGGGCCTGGGCCAGAAGCGCGTCGGTGGGCACCTCGCCCGGGAGCGCGGCGTAGAGGGCCACGGTGCGCGCGGCGCGGAATTCGGGGGTGGCCAGAAGCCGGGCCTGGGCGCGAGCGCCACGGCGAAGGACGTCCTCGGGGCCAAGCCCGCGCCGCAGGGCAGTCAACTGAGCGCGGGCCTGCCTCTTCGCCTCCGCGCCCTTCGTCCCCTTCACTTGCGTCGGCAGCGGACTGCCGAGTTCAAGAAAAAAGTCCCCCGCTGAGCCGTGTGGGCGGCGTCCATTGAACCCAGTCGAATAGGTGGGAACCAAGACGGTCGCCGTAGGTCTCCCGCCCTCCTAAGAGGGCGGGCATGACGCATGGAGACCAAGGATGGCTCCCGGAATGGACGTATCGGTTCGAATTTCTGCCGCACATCACGCACCCCGCAGGGGACAGCCGAGCCGGGCACCCTTTGAAGCGTTTCCTCCTCTTTCAGAGCGTCCCGTAAGGGTCGAGGGAGACGTCTTTCCCTCACGAAGGCCAGAGTAAGAAGCGCGCTCCGACGGGTCAAGGGAAGCTGCGCACCCTTCAACGAGCAACCCCCCAGTGCAGCCCCTGGCGGGGTAGACTCTTGCAAGCCCAGGACTGCCAGGCCCATACAAGCGCGGCTGCCGCCGTCCAAGGCGGCCGCTTCCCGCCCCGTGAACGCCTCAGCGCGCACCCTCTGCGCCCTCCTCTCCCTGCTTCCGGCCGCGGTGCGTGCTGTGCCACAGCTGCCCGAGCGCGCGCGCTGGGGCCCGGAGGGCGAGCTGCGCTGGGAGACGGCGGACGGGCTTCATGTCTTAGGCCGGGCAGGCACCCCCAACCCCTGCGGCTACGAGGCCGGGCGGCCGGTGGTGGACGCCGTCTGGCAGGGGAATGTGCTGGTGGGCACCATAAAGCTGTGCACCGCGGGCCGTGTCTGCCCGAGCGGCGAGCTGCCGCTGTTCGCCATCTACAACGGCTCGGACGGCACCCTCGTCGCGGACCTCCTCTTGCCGCAGGGCTGCACCTCGGCGGGTCTCGACGGGCGCCGGCTGGTGCTCGGCCCGCGGGCCAAGCTGCGCACCGACTTGCCCCACCACATCGCCCTGGGGACGCAAGCCATGGAGGAGCGCCGGGGTAAGGCGGCGCGCGCCGAGTTCGAGAAGGCGCTCGCGGCCAACGAGAACCCGGCGCAGGTGTACCTCGGCCTCGGGCAAGCGGCCGTCCTCCTCGGGGAGAATGACGCGGCCATCGAGGCCTACAAGAAGGCCTTCCAGTACGCCCCGGGCGGCACCGTCCTCTACAACCTGGCCTGCGCGCAGGCGCGCAAGGGCGACCTCGAGGAGTCCTTCGAATCCCTCGAGGAAGCCATGAAGCACGGCTTCAAAGAGTCAGACGACATGGCCCGCGACCCGGACCTCCACGTCCTGCAGACGCAAGACTCGGTGCGCTTCGCGGCCCTCCTTCAGCGCGCGAAGGCCAACGCCACGCGCCGCCCCGGCCGCTCAGGCGGAGGCGGCGCACCATGAGCCCCTTTGCCCAGGCGGGCTGGCAGCCGGGGAGGGTGTTTGGACAGTACGAAATTCTCGCCCCCTTGGGCCGGGGCGGCATGGCCGAGGTGGTGCGGGCCCGCACCCTGGGAGGGCCGTGGGCCGGCCAGCAGGTGGCGCTGAAGCGGCTTCTTCCGGAGCTGGCCCAGGTGTCCACCTACGTGCAGCGCTTCGCGCGCGAGGGCGAGCTCGCCACCACGCTGCACTCGCCGAACATTGTCCAGACGCTGGAAGTCGGCCTCTTCGAGGGCATCTGCTTCATCGTCATGGAGTGGGTGGACGGCCGCGACCTGGCGGCCGTGCTGCGCAAGTGCCGCCAGCGTCACATCCCGGTGCCAGTGGACTTCGCCGTCTACCTCACCCACGTCCTACTGGCGGCGCTCGACTACGCGCACCATGCCAAGTCGCTGTCCGGCGAGCCCTTGGGCCTCATCCACTGCGACGTCTCTCCCTCCAACGTCTTCATCTCCCGGGGCGGCGAGGTGAAGCTCGGGGACTTTGGCATCGCCCGGGTGCGGACCGCCCAGGGCCGCGACGCGCAGCTGGCCGGAAAGCCCTACTACCTGGCCCCGGAAGTCCTCCAGGGCGAGGTGCAGCAGGCGGCGGACCTCTGGGCGGTGGCCGTCATGCTCTACGAGCTCTTGACGCTGCAGCGGCCCTTCCAGGGGCGCGACCCGGAGACGGTGTTTGCCGCCATCGAGGCCGGCCGCTGGCGTCCGCTGTCCGAGGCCCGTCCCGAGGCGGGCAAGGCCCTGGATGCGGCCATGGTGCGGGCCCTGGACCCGAATCCCGCCCGCCGCTTCGCCACCGCCGCCGACTTCGCCGGTGCGCTCGAGTCGCTCTACGACGAGCGGGTGGGGACGACGCTGGCCATCGCCGCGCTGGTGCGGGGCCTCTTCGGGGCCAGCGAAGAGCAGACGGTGCCCTAGAGAGAAGACCGGGACGCGCACCTGGAGCGGCGGCCACCTGGACGTCGAGCGGTCCGCCCGAAGGTTCGACGAGGAGATTCGCTGGGACCGAGCGAGGCGGCCGTTCTCAGAAGCGCACGTCGAGTGTCACGTCGCCGGTTTGCGTATTAATCGCCGGAGTGGGCACGAGGGTGGCTTTCAAGGTGCCGTGCAGGTCGCGCCAGTCGTACGGCCATCCAGTCCCATCCGGCGGCGAGGGGGCCCCGGTGGCGGTGACGAGCAGCTCGAACGTGCCCACCGCTGTGCCACCGGTGGATGCGAAGGATTGCGTCCACTGGCCAGCGTCGAGGGAGGTCTCGGCGTCGAGCGTGTTGGACGTCGTGAAGATGCCCGCCATGGGCGCGTTTCCGGGAAGGAAGATGTTGACGGAAAACGGCGGGTAGCCTTCGACGGACGCCGGGCCCATGGCGAAGGCCCACATGGGCGTTGTCTCTATCAGGTGAGAGTTGAGGCCCGCCGTCACGACGACGCTCTCCGTGGCCGTCACGGCCCCACTGAGTGTCGCGATGGCTCCGGACGCGCCTCCGCATCCCACCGTGAGAAAACCGAGAGCTCGCAGCAACCAGCGCATGTCGTCCCTCCGCTGCCGCGGAGCCTACTGCACGGCCGCGCCGAGACGGGCGCGGTGCCTGCCCATCAGGCCGCGGCAGCGCCGAGACCGAGCCGCGTGACGTGCCGGACGAGCGCGTCCACGGCTAGGTCCACCTCGTCGGCCGTGGAGGCGGGCCCCAGGGAGACGCGCAGGCTCGAGCGGGCCTGCTTGGCGGACAGCCCCATGGCCGTCAGGACGTGGCTTGCCTGCAGCGTGCCCGAGGCGCACGCCGCCCCGGTGGAGACGCAGATGCCGTCGAGGTCCAGGGCGATGAGAAGCGTCTCCGCCTCCACCCCCTCGAAGCGGAGGTTGGTGGTGTTGGGGACTCTCTGCGCGGTGCCATTCACCCGGGCGCCGCTCACGCGCTCCAGCACCGCATGCTCGAGCCGGTTTCGCAGGGCGGCGATGCGCGGCCCCGACTCCGGGAGGTCCTTCTGGGCAAGCTCCAGGGCCAGGGCGATTGCCTCGGCAAAGGCCACCGAGGGCGTGCCGCCCCGGCGTCCCGCCTCCTGGTGGCCTGGAGAGAGCGCCTCGAGGTTCACGCCCCGGCGGACGATGAGGATGCCCACGCCCGGCGGCCCGCCAAACTTGTGGGCGGAGAGCGACAGCAAGTCCGCGTCCACGTCTCGCAAGGAGACGTCCACCTTGCCCGCGGCCTGCACCGCGTCGGTGTGGAAGAGGATGCCGGCCGCGCGGCAGGCCCGGGCCACCTCCGCCACCGGCTGAAGGACGCCCGTCTCGTTGTTGGCCCACATGAGGGAGCACAGCGCGACGTCCGGCCCCAGGGCCGCGAGAAACGCCTGGGTGGACACCTGTCCGTCCGTGCCTGGCACCACCTCCGTCACCGTGGCGCCAAGGGCGGTGAGCTGCCGGGCGGCGTACAGCACGCCCGGGTGCTCCACCGCCGACGTCACCACCCGGGTGCGGCGGACGTCGGGGCGGGCAAGCCAGCTGCCCTTGATGGCCAGCGCGTCGGACTCGGTGCCCGAGGCGGTAAACACCACCTCCCGCGGCTCGCAGCCAAGGACGCGGGCCACCCGCGCCCGCGCGCCGTCCAGCCGCGCCCGCGCCGCCCGGCCGGCGGCATGGACGCTGCTCGGGTTGGCCGGGGAGACGCTGGAGAAGGCCTGGCTCAGCGCCGCCGAGACTTCCCGGGCAAGCGGGGTACTGGCGTTGTGGTCGAGGTACACCATTCGGGAAAAGCCCTGGGACGACTCTAACGCCTCCCCGCGGACTGAGAAGGGCGTCAGGTGTCGCCGGCCAAGAGCGAGCGCGGGGCTTCGCCCTGCACGCCGAAGGCCTTGAGGAAGTCGCGCAGCAGTCTTCGCTTCAGCCGGGCGACGGCATCCCGCGAGGTGGGCAACGGCAGCCGCGCGCCGGCCATGCTGCCGTGGCCGCCGGCCGAGCCGCCGCGGTTCTCGCAGAGCTCGCGCATCAGCCGCCCGGCATTCATCCGCCTGTCGCGGACGCGCAAGGAGACGTAGAGGCTTCCCTCGTAGGTGCCGTAGGCCAAGGACCACTTCAGCCCCTCGAGGGACATGAGGCGCTCGGCCACCTCGGCCACCATGTCCGGGGTGTAGATGTCCTTCAAGTCCGCGACGACGACGGTGTCGCCGTACAGCTTCGCCCGCTCGATGGCCAGGTGGTAGAGGCGGAAGTACTCCGCCGGCAAGTCCGGGTGCTCGATGCGGCCGAGCAGGTGCTTGTCCACCCGCGGGAAGAGCCAGAGGTAGGCCTCCACGTCGCGCGGCGTCGTCTGTCGGCCGAGGTCCCGGCTGTCCGTCTTGATGCCGTAGAAGAGGGCGGTGGCCAGCTCCTCGGAGGGCTCGAGGCGCGCCGCGCGCAGGTACTCCACCACCATGGTGGAGGTGGCGCCGTAGTCCCCACCCACGTCGGCGAAGGGCGCATTCAGGCTCTCGTCCCGCAACGGATGGTGGTCCACGACAATGTCCACCGGGTAGCGCGCCGGGATGCAGTGGTTTCTGGTGGGCGGCTGGGTGTCCACGAGGCCGAGGAGGTCGTACTCGTCGAACACCACCTGGCTCACCGGCACCACCGGCAGGTGCAGCACCTTCACCAGGGCCAGGTTTTCCGAGCGCCCGATGATGCCGCCGTAGGCGGCGTGGGCCTCGAGGCCGGCCTTCTTCTGAAGGAGGAAGGCCAGGCCCACCGCGGCGGCCAGGCTGTCCGGGTCCGGGTTGTCGTGGGTGAGGATGAGGGCCCGCTGCCGGTGCTGGGCGAGTGCCAGCAGGGCCTCCAGCTTGTCCCGGGCCGGGAGGTCCCCGAGGGGACGCTCTGCTTCCTCGGCTTTCACGCGACTGGACAGCGGGGACGGCATGGGGGGAGCTGGCCTCTTACTTCCGGACAGAAGCCGGGGCGCCCAACCCATAGCGCTCCGGACCGGGCGTTTCCAGCGCGGCGCCGTTTCGGCGCCGGCTCTGCGTTACAACTCGCTGAAATAATTATGGAATTCTCATTGGCCGGAGCTGAGCAGTCCCAGGCCGGCACACCCTCAGTGAGTGCCCGCTCGGCCCTTCGGGTGGACTCGGCCCCCCTCCGTGACGGCCTTCCGTGCGACGGCGGTTGACACGCGTCGCGCCTCCAAGGGCGGGTGGGACGTCATCCGACAGGGACGTCCAGGCCCCTGTCCAGCCGGGCCAAGGGGGGCGACACGCGCCGGCGCGGGACCGTGGCCGAGGGGGCGGGCCGCAGCATGGCCCGGAGACGGCGCAGCGTCGTCCGGTAGGACTCCGGCCTCGGCGTCTCCAGGACGGCCGGGGTGCCGGCGAAGCGCGCGTCGTTGATGAGCGCCCGGAAGCCGCCCAGCCCCAAGAGGCCCTTGCCAATCTCGGCGTGCCTGTCTTTCCGGCAGCCGCGCGGCCCGACGCTGTCATTGAGGTGGAAGCAGCGGATGCGCCGGCGGCCGAAGCGGCGGAGGGACTCGTCCAGCACGGCCGTCATGCCGCGCGCCGTGGAGACGTCGTAGCCGGCGGCAAAGAGGTGGCAGGTGTCGAGGCAGATGCCCACCCGCTCCGGCGCCGACGTCCGGAGGAGAATCTCCTCGAGGTGCTCGAGCCTGTGCCCGAGGCAGTTGCCCTGGCCGGCGGTGACTTCGAGGCACACCCGGGGGCGGAGGCCAGCCGTCTCGGCATGGATGGCGTCCAGCGCCCGGGCCACCAGGCGCAGGCCGAGGGCCGTGTCCGGGTGCGAGCCCGGGTGAAGGACGAGGCAGGAGATGCCGAGGGCGGCGCAGCGCTGGAGCTCGTCCACCACCGCGGCCATGGAACGACTCCGGAGGACAGCGTCCTCGGTGGCCAGGTTGACGAGGTAGCTGCCGTGGGCGATGGCCGGGAGCGCGTGCTTGCGCGCCTCGCGCCGGAAGGCGCGGGCCTCGGCCTCGGGCAGGGCGGGGCTCGTCCACCCCCGGGCGGAGCGGGTGAAGAGTTGCAGGCACTCGCCGCCGTCCTTGCCCGCCCGGCCGATGGCCAGGCTGGCGCCGCCGGCGATGGAGGTGTGTGCGCCGAGGAGGACGCGGCGCGCCTTGCGCCTCACTAGTTGATGGCGCGGTAGCGGCGCGCCTGGTCGCGGAAGAATTTCAGCCCGTTGTCGAGCGAGTTCTCCATGGCGTCCATGAGGAGGGTGCGGAAGGTGGAGGGGGTGCCGCGGAAGGACTCGTAGTAGCGCTGCCTGTCGATGGAGTGGATGACGCAGGGCAGGTAGCCGTGGCGCTGCAGGACGAGGTTACTGGCCATGCGTCCCACCTTCCCCGAGTGCTCGCTGAAGGGGAAAATCTGCAGGAATTGAAACTGGAACGTCGCTGCCTGCTTGATGGGGTGGTACTCGCGAAACTCCGTCGACCCGGTGAATTCCACGAGCTTCTCGAGGAGGGCCGGAATTTTCGCCGGCTGGGCGATGTCGTGAAAGTAGGTTCGGTGCAGCGGCATGTCCCGCCGCAGCCCGGCCCGGTCGCGCTCCTTGTTGAGCTCCTTCTCGGTGCGCTCGCGGCGCTCGGCCGCCGCCCGCGAGGCCTGGGCCTCGGGGGTGTTTCCGAGAAGCAAGTCATGGATGCGCTTGATGACGGCCATGGACACCGCCGACTGCTTGCGGCCCGCGGACTTGGCCTCCTCGCGGATGTAGTCGATGGCTGCCTTCTGGTTCCGGATGTCGAGGACGGCCGGCACCATGGAGGCGTCGGGCGGCCCGTCGGGATGGAGGGCGGCCTGCAGCTCCGGCGGCGCGTAGACGACGCCCTCCAGCGCGTTGTCGTGGTACACCCACGACATCTCGAAGCGGTCGAGAAATTCGCGTGCCTTGGGGTGCTCGGCGAACAGCTCGCGCAACGACTCGTTCTTGTCGTCGATTTCCTGGTAACGCTCTTTCACGGGGCCGGGGCGCGCACGAATCGAGAGCGGTCTTGCGTCTCGAAGGGGCGCAGGACAATAAGCACCCCGACGCGCCGCTGCAAGCTTGCTTCTACGGCTCAGGGGCTGCGTCCCTCGCCGAAGGAAGCGGCGTCCACGACGGGCGTCTCTCCGGACGCTCCTCGGGGGAGGGCAAACCAGCGCGCCGCACGGACCAGGCACGGCGCGCGCTCGAAGGACAGCTCCAGCACCTTCACCTCGACGCCCAGGGGCGGAAGGAAGAGGAGGACGCCTCCAGGGGCACGCACCACCTCCACCGAGTGCCTCCGGCCCGCAGCGTCCAGCGCTCGGCCCTCTGTCCGGCCCTCCTCCTGGCCGCCGCAGAGGAGCTCGACGGCGAGGGCGGTGTCCACCCACGCCGCGTCGGCCCGGAGTCTCACCTCCACCTCTGCCGACTCGAGGTGCAGGCCCAAGAGCCCCGGCTCCTCGGTGTGCGGGACGTCCTTCACGGTGCGCGGCCGGTACAGCGAGAAACGGTCGACGGAGTCATCGAGAAACGTCGCCTCCTGGCGCTCGAGGAGTGTCCCGTAGGCGACGAGGTAGCGAGGCTCCGTCCCCTGTGGGCCACGCAGGAGCTTCCGGTGGCCGACGAGGACGCTTTCCGCCGAGGCCAGCTGTGCCTCCACAGCAGGCATGCGGAGCGAGTCCTCCGCCAGCGGCAGAAGCAGCCCCGGGGGCGCCAGGGCGGCGAAGACGTACGTCCCCCAGTAGCCGTCGAGGAGGACGGCGCCCGGAGCGCTCGCGGCCAGTGTCTCGGCCGTCGTGGAAAGTCGCGCATAGCCCGGGTTCTTGCCGTCGCCTGGAAGAAGCTGCCAGCCAAGCGTCCCAAGCACCACCGTCCCTGCGGCGACGGCCAGGGCTGCGCTGTAGCCCCGAAGCCGCGCGGGCAAGGCCACGGTGGCCACCACGAGGCCCCCGAAGACGGCGAAGAAGGCACTCGGGGTGAAGTAGCGCGGCGCGTACTCGTTGAGGCGGACGTGGGCCAGAAGGGCCAGCGCCGGAAGCGGAAGCACGGCCAGGAGGAAGGCGCCGGCCACGGTGGAGGCGAGGGGGCCGAGGCGCCAGTCGGCCCAGGGCCTGTGCCGCCGCCTCTGGACGCCCAAGCCCACGCCCAGCGTGAGGACGAGAAGCAGGCTGAAGGCGAAGGGTGTCGCGAGGCGAGAGACCACCTGCGCCACGTTGGCGAGGAGGTGCCCCGTGTCCAGGTGCATGAGGGTGCGGAAGTCCCGGTGGAAGGTGCCGCGGACATAGCGGTGGTAGGCGCCGCGCAAAAGCGCCTCGGCCAGCATGCCCACCACCGCCGGAAACAGCTGCAAGACGAGCCGCACCGGGGGCCGCAAGCCAGTGCGGGCGCCCTGGCCCGCGCCCTCGAGACACAAGAGCCCGAGCAGTAGCGGGCCGCTGAGGGCCGACGTCCAGGTGGCAAGGACGCACAACAGTGTCAGGAGGCCAAGCCAGAGGCGGCGCGCCGACGCCGTGTCCGCCGTCCAGGCGCGGCGGCTGGCCCACCAGGCCCAGAGAAGAAGCGGCACCTGCCAGGTGTAGGGCTGGGAGTCGAAGAGGAAGGCGCGCGTCTCGGGGACGAGGAGAGCCACGAGGTAGGCCAGGGCCGCTAGGCCCGCGCGCCCCGGAAGCAGCAGCATGGCCGGGACGGCGCCGAGGGCGAGGAAGGCCATGGCCAAGCCGTGCAGGCCCCACGGCGTCACCTCCGTGTGCAGCGCGCTGGCCACGAGGTGGGCGAGGAGGAAGGGCCAGGCGCCGAAGCGGTCCTCGCCGAGGTAGTAGGCGTGAAAGAGGGTGAGGTGCGTCTCGTTTCCCATCAGCACCGGGATGGCGGTGTCCGAGTTGAAGAGGGGAAGCGCGAGGCTGTCCGGCCCGAGCGCGCGGGCGGCCAGAAAAAACAACAGCGACGCGACGGCCACCGCCAGGGCGGTGAGTCCGTGCTGGAGGAGGCTGGGGGCGTCTTCCTCAGCGGCCCCGGCGCCGCCTGCGGCCGGCACGGGACAGGCCCCCCACGGGGCGCGGGGAGGGCCCGCCTGCTTCACACGTACGTCAACCACTCGGCGTACTTGGCCTCTTGTCCGCGCACCGTCCGGAAGTACGCCTCCTGAAGCCCCTTCACCACCGGGCCCGGGCGCCCGGTGCCGACGGTGCGGTTGTCCACCTCACGCACCGGGGTAATTTCTGCCGCGGTGCCGGTGAAGAAGACTTCCCGGGCCAGGTACAGGGCATCCCTCGTGAAGCCCAGCTCCTCCACGGTGTGCCCCGCGTCCCGCAGGAGCGCGATGGCCGTCTTCCTCGTGATGCCGTCGAGGATGGGGGAGGAGAGCGGCGGCGTCTTCACCAGGCCGTCCTGGTTGACGATGAAAATATTCTCGCCCGAGGCCTCGGCCACCATGCCGTGGATGTCGAGGAGGATGGCCTCGTCGTAGCCGGCCTGCACCGCCTCGCGCTTGGCGAGGATGGAGTTGACGTACTGCCCGGTAATTTTACCGCGGGCCATGGTGACGTTCACCGGGTTCCGGCTGAAGCTGCTCACCTTGGCCCGGATGCCCTCGCGCAGGCCCTTCTCGCCGAGGTAGGCGCCCCAGTCCCAGGCGGTGATGGCCAGCCGGGTGGGGTTGGTGGCTCCGAGCCCCATGGCCCCGTCCCCCATGAAGGCGATGGGACGGAGGTAGGCGCCGCCCTTGAAGCGCTCGCTCTGCACTCGCAGCAGCTCCCGGCAGGCCTCGGCCACCGCGTCCTCGCTCCAGGGCATCTTCAGCTGGATGATGTGCGCCGAGCCGAAGAGGCGGCGCAGGTGGTCCCGCAGCCGGAAGATGGCCAGCCGTCCGTCGACGGTGGCATAGGCGCGGATGCCCTCGAAGACGCCCAGGCCGTAGTGCAGGGCGTGCGTCATGACGGGCACCTGGCCGTCCGCCCAGGCCACCAGCTTTCCGTCCAGCCAGATGTGGTCCGCGGTGAGTACCGTCGAGGAGGTGGAGCTCATGGGCGGGTGCTGTTTGAGCAGGCACGAGCCCCCAAAGTCAAAGGCCGGAACGCTTGCCTTTTTGTTTCTGCAGCTGGTTGGCCCAGCCGAGGATGCTGAGCTCCCGCAGGGCCTCGGCGCTGGAGGGGTTGCATTCCAGGGCTCGCTCGAAGGCCCGCGTCGCCTCCTCGGCACGTCCCAGGGACTTCTGCACGTAGCCCAGGAAGAGGTGGGCCTTCTCCAGCGTCGGGCTCAGCTGGACGGCGCGCTCCAGGGCGGCGCGGGCGACTTGCGCCTCCGAGGCATCCTTGGGGTTTGCCTGGAAGCGGGCCCAGCCGAGGTAGGCGACGAATTCTCCCTCCTCGGGCTGCAGCTGCACCGCCTCCTCGAAGAGGGGCCGGGCCCCGACGACGTCCCCCAGGGCGAGCAGCTGCTGGCCCCTTCGGAAGGTACTCTCCGCCTGCAGCATCCTCCCTACCGCCTCGCCCACCTCGTGCCGGACGCCGCCCGAGCCAAGCTTGGCCCGGTAGTCGGCCCGGGCGCCGGTGTCCGCCAGCGCGTCGCGTGCCGCCGAGAGGAGCTCCTGGACGGCCCTGGCCAGCTCGCGCACCTCGGCGCTGGAGGAGGCGACGAATTTGTCCAGGTGGTACTCCCGGACGAGCTCCCGGTGCGCGCGGCGCACGGCGTCCGCGGTGGCGTCCTTCCGCACGCCCAACAGCTCGAAGTAGTCCATGCGCTTCATCGCCGCCAGCGTCCCGAGGAGGCGCTCGCGCAGCGCGCTGTCCTCGTCTTCCGCCACCTCGTCCTTGAGCTCGAGCGGCTCCTCGTCGTCGTCGCTGCCCGGGCCAATCTCCTCGGTGATGGCCTCCACGTGGGAGATGTCGGCAGCCGGGACGGGCAGGGGGGAGTCCCTGCGCGTGGTGCGCAGCTCCACCATCTGCGCCGCGAGGAGCGCATAGAGGAGCCTGTCGGTGTCGAGCGGCGGCAAGAGGGCCAGCTCCCGGAGGTCGGCCACCGTCCGGCTCCCGTCCATCCTCGACAAGAGCTGCAGCTCCTCCTCGCCCAGCCCCATGTCCTGGCCGGCGAAGAGCGGGTCCTCGGTGGGCCACACCGTGCGCGACGAGACGTCGCCCAGGCGCGTCCGCAGCCGCGCCTCGTCAAAGCCCTGCTTGACGCCCTCGTGGATGATGGCCGCCGGGGAGAGCTCGAGCCGGACGGTGTCCGGGGGCGGCTGGGCGGCGGGGTTGAATTGCCACTCACCGGCCATCCAGGAGAAGACGTCCATCAGCTTCTGGCGCAGCTGCAAGTCGAGGGCGTAGCGCAGGTTGTGGGGGCTGATGACGCCCATCTCGATGAGCACCGTCCCCTGCTGCCTTCCGGCGGACTTCATCCGCTGTAGCGAGCGCTCGCAGTCCACCTCCGAGAGCATCCCCTCGCGCACCATGACGCGCCCCAGGCACTCGCTCAGCCGGTTGCTCTTCACGCTCACCGGGACGCCGGAGCGGAAGAAAATGATTTTCTTCACCTTCTCCCGGCGCAGGAGGAGGGCGCCCGTCACCCCCTGACGGTGGAGGCTGGCCAGCACCTCGGCGAAGGGCGCCTCGGCGAAGTCCCCGCGGGCGGAGGCCAGCGGCGCCGCGGCCGAGTCCACCTGGGCCGCCTCGGCCTCGGCGCGGGCGTCGGCCAGGGGGTCCGGCCGGGTGGGCTCCGGCGTCGAGGCCAACGGCGGCGGGGCGGCGGGGTACTTCTCCTGCAGGACGCCGCGCAGCTTCTCGAAGAGGGCCCCCAGCTTGAAGGGCTTCTCCACGAAGGCCGCGGCCCCGTGGCGCTCCACCGCCTCCTTGGCCTGCAGCTGGGACTTGTAGATGCCGGAAATCATCAGCACCGGCACCTTTGCCCCGGCCGGGGTGGACTTGATGCGCCTGGCCACCTCGTACCCGTTGAGGAGGGGGAGAAGGACGTCCAGCACCACCACATCAAACGGCCGACGCTCGAAGGCCCGCAGGGCCGACTCGCCGTCGCGCTCCATGGTGACGGAGAAGCCGGCGCCTCTCAGCGCGTCGCCGAGCATCCGCTGGACGTGGCGGTCGTCGTCGACGACGAGGACGTGGACAGGTTCGCTCGAGGACACGGGTTTTAAAGGGGTGCCACTCGCGCCAGGTGTTAGCACGGCCCTCCCAGCAGCACACGGTTGTAGGCGGCCCGGACGGCCTCGGCCTGCTTCCTGTACGCGGCGAGGAAGGACCCACCCGGGTCAGCGCCGCCATGCCCGAGCCTTCTGGCGAGGAGGGCGAGCGGCGCCCCGCCCGTCGGGAGCCGCGTCAGGGCGCGCCCGTGCACCAGCCGGAGCCGGTTTTCCACCCGCCGGTGGAAGAGGTAGCCACTGCGCAGGGTGCGCGAAGCCTCCGGGGCGAGGACGCCGGCCGCCTGCAGCGCCTCGAGCGCCCGGAGGGTGTTGCTGACGCGGACGCTTTCCAGCCGCCCGCCGTGGAGTAGCTGCAGGTACTGGGTGGCGAACTCCACGTCCAGGAGTCCCCCGTGGCCGGCCTTGGGGTCGAGCTCCCCGGCCGTCTCCGAGGCCACCTCCACCTCGATGCGCTGGCGGAGCCGGTGGATTTCCTCCGCCGCCCCAACCGGCAGCCCCCGCCCGTAGACGAGAGGGGCCACCACCGAGGCCAGAAGCGCCGCGCCGAAGCGCGCGTCTCCTCCCACCGCCCGGGCCTTCACCAGCGCCTGGCGCTCCCACAGCTGGGCCCGCCTCTCGTGGTGCTCGCGAAAGGCGGCCTCGCTCACCACCAGCGTCCCCTGGTTTCCGGAAGGCCGCAGCCGCGCGTCCACCTGGTACAGCCGCCCCTCCCGCAGCTGGACTTGCAAGAGGGAGAGGAGCCGCTGCACCAGGCGGGCGAAGTACTCGAGGTGGCCGACGGCCCCCTTCGTCCCCCCGGCCGTCTCCTCGTCGGCGCCGCCGCCCTGGTAGACGAAGAGCAAGTCCAAGTCCGAGTGGTAGCCGAGCTCCTGTCCCCCGAGTTTCCCGAGGCCCAGCACCGCCAGGGCCGCCCGGCCACCGGCCCGGAGGCGTGGCGCCCCGAAGCGCTCGCGCACCTCGGCCTCGGCCTGGAAGAGACAGGCGTCGAGGAGCGCATCGGCCAGGCCGCTCAGCTGCGCCGCCACCTCCGGGACGTCGAGGTCCCCGCTGATGTCGGAGAGACCGATGCGCAGCACCTCCTCGTTCTTGAAGCGGCGCATGGCCCCGAGCCGCTCCTCGTCGAGGGGCGAGCGCGCCAGCCGTCCGCTCAACTCGGCCGCGATGACGTCCACGCTCTTGTGCGCCTCGGCGCCCTCGGCCTGCACCAGGACGTCGAGGAGCTCCGGGTTTCGGACGAAGTAGCCGCTGAGAAAGGCGCTCTGCCCGAAGAGGCCGATGAGGCGCCGGGCCACCGCCGGCCGCTGCAAGAGGAGGCGCAGGTAGCCCAAGGGCGCGACGAGGCTTCCCAGAAACTCGGAGAGGAAGAAGAGGGCCTGGTCCGGGTCCGGGCTTCTGGCGCACTCCGAGAGAAACAGGGCCGCCGGGACGCCCGGGCCAGGCCCTTCTTGCAGGCCCGCCGTGCTGAGGGCGCGCCGCAGCCGCGCCAGCGCGCGCAGCGCGGCCTCGGCGTCGGCGAAGCCGCGGGCAGAGAGCGCCTCCAGGCGCCGGCTGTCCGGGAGCTCCGCATCCAGGGCCAGGGAGAGGAGTGGCTCGTCCGGCACCTCGTGGCGGACGGTTTGCCCAAGCAGCGTCTGGAAGGCCTGTGCGACGAAGCTGCGGTGCCGGAGAAGCTGCGCGTCCAGGGCCTCTGTGGACGGAAGGCCCAAGGTGCGGGCCAGCCGGAGCCGCTCCCTCTCCGTCACCGGGAGGCTTTGCGTCTGCTGCTCCTCCACCATTTGAAGCCGATTCTCCACCCGCCGCAGAAACACGTAGGCGTCCCCGAGCGCGTCGGCGTCCGGCTGGGTGAGGAGGCCCACCTCCGCCAGGCGCAGAAGCGCCTGCAGCGTCGGCCCGGCCCTGAGGAGGGGCGCCTTTCCGCCGTGCAACAGCTGCAGCGCCACGGCGAAGAATTCCACCTCCCGGATGCCGCCCGGGCCCAGCTTGACGTCCTGGGCGCTGGCCTTTCCCCGCAAGTCGATTTCCGCCTTCAGCGCCCGGAGCGCGTCCACCGCGCCGAAGTCCAGGCTTCGTCTCCAGACGAAGGGCTCGAGTGCCGTGAGGAGGGCGTGGGCCAGGCCGTCGTCCCCGGCCACCCCGCGCGCCTTCACCCAGGCGGCGCGCTCCCAGGTGCGGCCGGCCCGCTCGTAGTACTGCAGGGCCGCGTTGAGGGAGATGACGGCCGGGCCTCCCCGTCCCTGCGGACGAAGCCCCAAGTCCACCCGGAAGCAGAAGCCGTCCTCCGTCACGAGACTCAGGGCCCGGGTGAGGCCCTCGGCCAGCCGCGTGTAGTAGGCGACGTTGGGCAGGCTGCCCTGACTTCCGCCCCGTGTCTCCCCGTCTGCGCGGTAGAGGTAGACGAGGTCCACGTCGCTGCTGAAATTCAAGTCCTGCCCGCCGAGTTTCCCGAGGCCGAGGACGGAGAAGCCCTCTGGCTCGGGCGCCCCGTGCCGCTCGCGCAGCGCCGCCTCGAGGGGCGGAAGCGCGGCGCGCAGCACGGCCTCGGCCACGTCGGACTGCTCCTGGCCCACCTCCTTCAGCGGGGCATGGGCCCACAGCTCCCGCGCCGCCAGGCGCAGCATGGAGCGTGCCTTGAAGCGTCGCAGCCGCCGGTGCAGCCCGTCCCTGTCGCCTGACTGGAGGCCACGGACGGCGCCCCGCGCCGCGGCCAGCGTCCTCTCCTTCGGCCAGGGCCGCTCGAGGCGCCCCCCAGAAAGCCAGCGCAACAGCCCGGGCCGCGACTCGAGCAGCCGGGCCAAGGACTCGCTGGCCTGCACCACGGCCACGGCCAGGCCGCCCGCCTCGGGCGCCAGGCCGAGGGCCGGGAGGAGCCGCTCCAGGCTGGACAGGACGTGGCCCGCATCGAAGGTGGCCTCGGCAGCGCGAAAGAGGCCTTCTGCCCGAGCCTCTCCCAGAGTCTTGAGAAGGCGCTCCCTGGTGCGGGCGGTGGGGTTACCGCGAGGCCCGCGACTTCCCGGGCTCAACGGCTACCCCTGGGCGAGCTGGTGCGCCACGGGACGGGCCCGCTCGGCGTCCGACTCGTACTTGAGGACGACGTTGAGGGTGGCCGCCACCAGCTCCGGGGTGAGGACGTCGGCATTCAGCAGCACCAGGCTTTGCGCCCAGTCCAGGGTTTCGCTGATGGAGGGCGGCTTCTTCAACTCCATGGCCCGGAGTTTTCCCACCGCCTGCACCACCGAGTCGGCGAGGGCCGAAGGAAGGGCAGGGAAGCGGGCGCGGAGGATGCGCAGCTCGCGCTCCCTACTGGGGAAGTCGATGTAGAGGTGCAGGCAGCGGCGCTTGAGCGCGTCGGACAGTTCCCGCGAGGCGTTGGAGGTGAGCACCACCCGCGGGATGGCCGTGGCGCGCAGCGTCCCGAGCTCGGGGATGGTGACGGCGTTGTCGGCCAGGACTTCCAGGAGGAAGGCCTCGAATTCCGGGTCCGCCTTGTCCACCTCGTCCACGAGGAGGAGCGCCGGCGCCGGAGACAAGAGGGCGCGGAGGATGGGGCGCATGACGAGGAAGCGCTCGCTGAAGAAGACGGCGTCACTCTTGGCGATGCGGTCCGCCGCCTCGCCGAGGCTACTGGCGCCCTGGAGCGTCTCCCCAATCTTGTCCTTCAACAGCTGGGTGTAGAGCAGCTGCTTGGCGTACTCCCACTCGTAGAGGGCCTTGGCCTCGTCCAGGCCCTCGTAGCACTGCAGGTGGATGACGGGCCGGCCCAGCGCGCGTCCCAGCGCCCGCGCGAATTCCGTCTTCCCCACGCCGGCCGGGCCCTCCACCAGCACCGGCTTCTCCATCCTGTCGGCGAGGAAGGCGCAGGTGGCGATTTCGCGGGAGGCCCAGTAGCCGCTGGCCTCGAGGCGCACGAGCGCCTCCTCCACGGAGGCGAAGGAAGGCGTGGTGGAAGCCGGGGAAGCCACAGGAGGACTTCGTAGCTTACGGGGACAAGGCCACCTGACGCGACTCCAGAGACGGCACGAAGCCGTGCAAGCGGCGCGTCGTCGCGGGGCGCTAGCGGCCGGGCTTGTCCAGCTCGTCGACGAGGGCGTTCCAGTCCTCGGGGTCCGGCCGACGCCCGGACTGGCTCGTCTCCGGAATGCGCGGAAGCTGCGCGGTGGGCGCGCGGGTGACGCCCGGGCTGGAGGTGCGCGGCACGGCGGGCTCCAGGGCCTGCGGCATCTCCTGGCTTCGCGTGACGGGCGCGCCGGGGCGGGCCTTGAAGCGGGCCAGCTCCAGCTCCACCACCTTCAAGGCCCGGCTGCGCTCCTGGACGGCGGCCTGCAGCCGCGCCACCTCCTGGGCCTTGGCCGCGTCGCGGCGCTCGAGCTCCGCCCGCTGGCGGGCGACGAGCTCGTTGAGCTCCGCCGCCATGCGTCCTTCGAGCTCCTTGCGCTCCTTCAGGGACTGCGTCAGCCGCGAGGCGGCCTCGTTGGTTTTGGCCTCCGAGGCAGCCAGCCGCGCCTGGAGCTCCCGCTCGGTGCGTACCTTGGAGGAGGCCGAGGCCTCGAGCGCATTCTCCAGCTCCTGGGCCCTTCGCGTCCTCGCCGCCGCCGAAGCCGTGGCCTGGGTGAGGGCCGCCTCCAGCTCCGCGATGCGAGCCGCCGAGGCCTGGCGCTCCCCGAGGGTGCGCGCCTCCGCCGCCTGCAGCTGGCCACTCACCGCTGTCTGGGAGGCGTGGGCCTCGGCCTCGGCCGCCTCCAGCCGGGCGGCGAAGTCCTCGGCCTGCGCGGTGGCCGCCCGCAGCTGCTCGCCCAGGGTTTCCTCGAGGCGCTCGCGCGCCGTGGCGCTCTCGGCCTGGAGCGCGGCCAGGGCCTGGCGCCGTTTTTCCGCGTCGGCGGTGGCCTTCTCCGCCTGCTGCGTGGCCGCGGCCAGCTTCTGGCTCAGCTCCGCCTGCTTCTGCCCGGCCGCTTCCTGCAGCTCGCGCAGCTTGGCCTCCGTCGCCCGCAGCTGCTCGCCACGGGTTTGGGCCTCGTGGGCCGCCGCGTCGCTCGCCCGTCGGGACTCGGACTGGACGTCGGCCAGACGGCTGCGCGAGTCCTCCGCCTGCTGCACGAGCGCCATCAAGTCTCCTCGCAGAAGCTCCTCGCGCCGGCCGGCCTCCTCCTGGACGTCGGCCAGCCTCTCCTCGAGGTGCATCCGCGCGTCCTCGGCGGTGGTGGCCCGGGCGGTGAGCTGGGTGACTTCCGCCATCCGCGCGCCGACTTCCAGCTTGAGGTGGGCGTGCTGCTCGTGGAGCTCGGCCAGCTCGGCGTCGAGCGAGCCCACCTTGGCGGCGATGGTGGCGGACTGGTGGTCGGCCCGGGCCCGGGCCGCGCTCTCCTGCTCCAGCGCCGTGCGGGACTCCTCGAGCGCGGCCGTGGTGCGCTGGAGCCCTTCCTGGGTTTCCAGGACGAGCTGCTCGGTGGAGGCGAGGTGGGCTTGGGACTCGGTGAGGGCCTGGTGGGTGGCCTCCAGCTCTCCGCGCAGCGAGGCCAGGCTGCTTTCCCGCTCACCCAGCGTCGACTCGAGCGCCGTGGCGCGGGCGTCGAGGTCGCGGGCGTGGACGTCCGCCTCCTCGAGCTGCTTCATGAATTCCGCCGCCGCCGCCGCCCGCTTCTCGAGCTCGGCCCGGGCGTTGCCGAGCTCCGTCTCCCGCGCCTCGAGGGTGGAGTTGGTGGTGGACAGCTTGGAGGTGACGTCGGCCCGGGCCGCGCGCTCCGCCTGGAGCTCCTCCTCCAGGCCTACGCCGCGCTTCTGGGCCTCGCCCAGCCGGGAGGTGAGGTCGCCCTCCGCCGTCCGCTTGGCCTCCACCAGCGTGGCGTACTCGGCCCCCAGCTCCGCCTCGCGCTCCTGGGCGCTGGCCCGGGCCGCGTCGAGCTCTCCTTCCAGCTCTCCAATGCGCTCCAGCTTGGTCTGGATTTGGCGGTGAAAGTCCGCGTCGGCCGCCTCGCGCTGCTCGACGGCGTGGGCCAGCTCGCGCTCCAGCGCCGCCAGCTTGGTGTCGCGTTCGGCGAGGCGGTCCGCCATCTGCGTCGTGAGGTGCTCCACCTCCAGGCGCAAGTCCTCGCCGCGCGACTCGGCGGCGTAGGCCCGCTGCTCGAGCCCCTCCGCGGCCTGGGCGTGGTCGGTCTCGGCCTTCTTCTTCGCCTCGAGGAGGGCGGCCACCTCGGTGTCCCGCGCCTGCCCGTGGGCCTCGGCCCTTTGGGCCCGGGCCTCGAGCTCGGAGATGGTGGCCGCGCTGGTCGCCGCCTTGCGCTCGAGCTCCTCCTTCTGCGCGGCGATGGTGCGAGCATTCTCCTCGTCGTGGGCGTTGCGCTCGGCCTCGGTGCGAGCGAGCTGCTCGCGGGCCACGGTGAGCTCGGCCTCGAGGGTGAGGGCCTTGGCGCTCTTCTCGCTGAGGGCCTCGGTGAGCTTCTGCTCGCGCACCTCCGCCTCGAGGGTGGCGACGGAGTGCTGGCGCTCCAGGGCCTCGTGGGCGCTAGCGGCCTCGGTGGCGGCGGCCCCCCGCCGCTGCAGCTCGTCCTCCAGGGCCAACAGCTCGCGGCGGGCGAGATTCAGGTCCCGCTCCTTGCTGGCCACCACCTCAATGAGGTCCTTCTCGGTGGCGAAGCGCTGCAGGAGGAGGTCATCCACCGTGGCGCCGTGCTCGCGCTCTTTCTGCAGCATCGCCGCCTGGGCGTCGTTGAAGCGGCGGAGCAAGTCGTCGACCTGCATCTTCAGGCCCTGCAGCTCGACGTCCTTCTCGTGGACCCGGTCCTCGACGCTGAGGAGCTCCCGCTCGCGCACCGTCCAGATTTCGGAGATGCGCGCCACCTGGGCCTCGCGGGCCTTGAGCTCGTCTCGGAGGATTTGGATTTTCCCCTCCGGCGTCCCCATCTGCTCGCGGCGGGGCGCGGTGCGGCGCACCTGGCGGGACTCGGCCAGAAGCTCTGCCTTTCTGTCGGCGATGGACTGGAAGGCGCGGTCGAGGAAGGCCCGGTCCTCGTCGTTGAGGGCGCTGCGGCGCTCGCGACGGGGAAGCCTCGGCGGGCTTCCCGGCGGCGGGGCGCGCAGCGGCGGCGGCACCGAGGCCATCTCCCTGGTGGGGGTGGGGCCGGCGCCGGTGAGGGCGTCGTCGAGGGAGCGCTCCATGTCATCGAGGGGAAGCAGCCCGGACGTCATCTGCGCCAGGTCCCCCATCTCGAAGGGAATGCTGAGGTAGGCGTCGGCGGCGTTGGGCCCCTGGGCGTGCTGGTTGAGCCCGTCCTGGCCCACGTCGGAGCTGAGGAGCAGCACCGGGATGGGATGGCTGAATTTGCCCTTCTTCAGCTGGCCGCAGAGGACGAAGCCGGACTGGTCCGGCAGCTCGGCCCTGAGCACCACCAAGTCCGGGCGGCGCAGCTCGACTTCGCGCTGGGCCTCGGCCGCGCTGTCCGCGGTGGCCGTCTGGTAGCCAGCGGTCCGCAGGACGGAAGCCATGGTGAGGGCGAATTCGTGCTGACTCTCGACGATGAGGACGCGGCGCTCCATGGACCCTTTCGCGGGTGAGACGGCACGGGCCCGGGCAGTCTACGGCAGAGGCCCTGGGGCTTGGGAAGCCGGGGGGCCAGCGCGTGTTGACAACCGCGGGCGGGCACGCGACGAAGTCCCAACGTTAGAGTTGGCGAACATGACGCGGGATGACCTCGAGCAGCTGGACACGCGGGCCCTGCGCGCCCTGGCCCAGAAGCGCCTGGCGGCGAGCGCGCGC
>Ga0302325_10007800_pt1 | contig 23641 bp, 20 predicted proteins | sample Palsa_T0_2_FD_201948 | JGI IMG/M metagenome (GOLD analysis project Ga0302325, IMG submission 201948) | Peat permafrost microbial communities from Stordalen Mire near Abisko, Sweden - Palsa_T0_2 | ecosystem: Environmental > Terrestrial > Soil > Palsa > Peat permafrost | place: Sweden: Abisko... | reverse complement strand
TCTCTGAACCTCGATATGTTTCTCGGACCAATATCCGAAGCTGAGCGAGTTCTTTTCCGCCGGGCTCAGCGGCGTGCGGGGAAGCTGGATTTCCGAAATTCGCGAAGCCATCTTGTTGATGAGCGCAAGATTCGCCTTCTGGCCCTTGGCGAGACCCTCGAGGTGATCGGACAGCTCGAATAGCGTGGAAAGGGAGACCAACCGCTGGGACTCGAAGATCCGGATCATGTCTTCGACCAGTTGGGTATGCGCGTCCGAGTTGTCGTCCTGAGCGCCGCCCGCCAGCAGATCGATCATGCGATCCTGCGGCGAGACGCCGGCGGGCGATTGGGTTGCCGCCAGAAGCGCCTTTATGCCTTCGCGTCCACTTTCGAAAACCTCGCGCTCGGTCTTGACCTTGGCGAACGAAGCCAGGATGGCGGACAAGGCGTGGTCGGCATCGGCGGGCGCGATGGACCCTTGCCGATAGAAAATCTGCCACAATCCGACCAGCGCTTGGAGCGAGCCGGCTTCATCGGCGCGAACCGCAAGATCCTTGATTTGATTCGTCGCGGTGGCGGCATCCAGGAACTGATTTATGGTTGCGTCGGAGATTTCGGGAACTTCGGCGAAGATCGGATATTGAGCGCCGAACACGTGGTACTCGCGAGCCAGACGATCGATCGTTTTCGAATCCAGCGGAGTCTTGCGGCGGCGATCCAGGTCGCTTAGCGCCATGAACATCTTCAGCGGTTCGTTCTCCACCGACTTGCGGCACAAGCCGAACAGCGCTTCGAGAACATCGTCCGGATCTTTCCAGGCGGGCGCGGCCTTGCTGAGCTTGACGTCATACTTGCCCGCGCCGGAGGGGTGCTCCATGAAAAGCGCGCGCCACACTTCGATGCCTCCCGGGACGTGCGGGCGGCCGTCGGGATCGAGGCGCAGACGCGTAGTGAGCAGCAGCATGTCGGTGTTGGATCGAAACACGGGCCGCGCGGGGCCGGGGCTGGTCACTCGACCGCGAATAGCGGAGTAGAAGCGCTTCAGACGTTCCGGGTCGGCGAGATAGTTCAGAACAGGCCCGTTGGCGGCGTTGTTGTTGATGCGGGAAAGAGCGTCGAAATAGCTGGCCAACCATCCGTCGTCTTTGGCCACCAGCCGCTCGAAAAACGGGCCGGGCCGGTCGCGGGAAACGCCCACCAGATCGGACCAGGCCTTTTCGGAGCGGACGTCGCCCGGCACCACCGCCTTGCCGTCGCGAATTTGGAACATGCCGCCGTAGAAATCCAGGACGTGGGCGTAGGCGCGAATTTTCTGGACCGTGGTGTCCTTGCGCAGCTCTTCGGCGGCGGCGGGATCGAGCTTGGCCAACCCCAGATACAAACGGCACAGAGATGGATCGGCGAGGAAGGTGTCGATGAATTCGGCGCCTTGGCGGTCCTTGGCGATCAGCCAATAGTCGGGCCCGTACAGCACCGGGGTTTGAGTGGGCTTATAGTCGTAGGCGAAAGGGCGGTTGACGCGGAGGCTTTGTTCGAGTTCCGCCAGCGGAAAGCCGGAGTCGATGGTAAGGAAGGCTCGAGTTGCGTTGACGGTTTCAAGCACGACTTCGCTGCCGCAGCCGCCGCGCATGCGGTAGCCGAGAACGCGCAGCAACTCGCCGGTTTGCGTCGAATCGCAGGTCTCGATTCTGATTACTTTGTCGGCGCTGGCCAGCTTGTCCAGCTCGCGAGCCTGGGAGAGATAACGAACGATGAGTTTGAGGTACTCGGTTTGTTCCAGCGCCTCATTGTTGGAGCCCGCCTGATAACCGTTGGTGACGACGTTGCGGGCCAGCGCGGGCAGGAGATCCTCCGGGCCGATTTCGGGCGAGAGCGCGGCCATGCGGGCGAACGAGCGCAGGGGTCCGGGAATCGGGATGGTCGCCTGGGCGGGCGTGGCCGCGGCGACGCCGGTCGAGAAAGCGAGATCGCTGGCTCCGGCGGCACGATACTGTTCGAGATGATGCTGGGCGGTGTCGCGATCATTCGCCAAAAGATCGAGGACTACCAAACGGCGAGCGGCCAACCCGCGTTCGGTTCCTTGCGCGGCGGCAAAAAGTTTTTCATACACGGCGCGCGCGGAAGGGTCGTGATGGCTATCCAGGAATTGGGCGTAAGCTTCCAGCGCCGCCGGTCCGCCGGATTGAGCGGCGCGTTCGAGAAACTCTCGCGCGCCTGACGCATCGCCTTGGCTTTCCATCTGCCAGGCTCGAAGGCTGAAGTCTTGGGCCGTGGCTGCCAAGCTCATCACGAAGACCGAGAGGACTACCGTTACGAGGGTCCGCATGCGATGTTCCCTACCCTTTCCCGTTTTCCGCTGGCAAATACTGTAGCATTCGCGCCGGTCGCGCTGCTTGCACAACCTTAGCCCGTGAGCGCCTGAGTTACGTTCTCGTTTCCGGTTGCCTCTATAATTGGGGCTTGACCGAACCCCCTCGCGTTTTCAAGTACTACGATCTGCTGGCAAGCGTGTTCATCGTGGTCCTGGTGATTTCAAATCTGGTGGGGCAAAAGATTTGCGCCTTCGGACCTTTTCGCGTAAGCGGAGCGCAGTTGCTCTTTCCGATCACGTACATATTCGGAGACATATTTACGGAGGTGTACGGTTACGGCGGATCGCGGCGCATCATCTGGATCGGGTTCATCGCTAACTTTCTTATGGCGCTGCTAGGCAACGTCATCGTCGCGCTGCCGGCGGCGCCCGAGTGGCACAATCAGGATGCGTTCGCGACGGTGTTCCACCAGGTCCCGAGGCTGGTGGTGGCGAGTCTGATCGCATACTGGTGCGGCGAGTTCGCCAACTCGTTCACGCTTGCCAAGATGAAGCTTTTAACGAAGGGGCGCTATTTGTGGACGCGCACAGTGGGCTCGACAGTGGTGGGCCAGGGCGTGGATACGATCGTGCTCATGGTGATCGCGTTCGGTGGAACGATGAGCGCGTCCGTGATTATCAGCCTGATCCTGTCGGGATACCTTTTCAAGGTTGTCTACGAAGTGCTGGCGACTCCGCTGACGTACTGGATCGTCGGATTTCTAAAACGAACCGAAGGCGTCGACAAATTCGACTACGATACGAACTTCACTCCGTTCGCGACCGGGATGTAACCAGGGTGTCGCACAGCCGATCGAGCTCTTCGGATTTGTCCTCGATCATGTTCGTCGCGAGCGCCTTGAGCGCAGCCATATTGGCCGCGCAGGTATTGTCGATCCGGTGGTTGCAGGCGCTGAGCGTGGTTTGGAAGCGATAGTATCGCTGGCACTGGCCAGGGGCGTCGGGCAGCAACTGGCGCAGCTGGTAATCGACGGTACGGCTGACCCCGTCGAAGACCACGTCGAGCACCGGCATGGCCCAGCGAGCCAGCCCCCAGTTCTTGGTTTGGTCGTAAGGCAAGCTGAGACTCAATTCTCCAGTTCCGAGCGAGACCACCAGGAAGTCGCCGGACTCCGGAAATGAGGTGCGCGCTTCAACCAGCGCGCAAGCGGCGGGATTGTTGGCAAACACGCCGCCATCGATGAGGGTGTAGTGATCGGGAACAGTGCCAGTCAGCATTTTCATGGGTTTGAAATAAGTGGGTGCGGCGGAAGCGGCGCGAGCAACGTCGCGTGCCGGGAAATCGTAATCCGCGTGCTCGCGCGCGTTCGAACTGCGGAAGAAGAATGGAAAACTACGCTCCAATTCGTAGCTGGTAATCAGCACGTTGGTAGCGGCGTCACGCAGGCGAGCGTCGCCGAAGAATTGGTGCAGCACATGTTCGATGCCGGAGGTCGAGTATTTGGGGTGGTGCAGATTGTCGAAAGCCGTGAGCCGGTGCCAGAACGAGCGGTCGAAGATGCGCGGGCCTTCGAGCTCGTACATTTCGACAAATTGTTGGGCGGAATTGAGCGGCGCGCAGGGTTGTTTGGGGATAGTCAGACCAAGCGCCAGGATGGCGCCGGTGGAAGTGCCCGCCACCAGGTCAAAGAGGTGAGCGATAGGCTGGTTCGTTCGGTTTTCGATCTCTGCCAGAAGCATGGCCGGAATGACGCCGCGTATGCCGCCGCCATCGATGGAGAGGATTCTAATCACGCAGCATCGTCCTAACGTCAGATTAAGACCAGGCTACGGCGCCCGGGCACGCCCGAGATCGGTAACTTGCCGATGCGCAAGAAGAAATGATCGCGGAAGTGTTGGGACCGCCGCGAGCCGTCCGCTTGACAAGAACTTAACCCTAATCCTATCATTGGGTTTGCTCCTGCCCTGTAACCTTCAGGGGCGTGGCGCGGAGCAATTTCAATTTTCATTGGCTTCGTTTTCGAGGGGGATATCAGTGATCAAGCTCGACATCATCAATGAAGTGGTAAACAAAACCGGGATTACGAAAACCAAAGCCGAAATGGCGGTGGAGACGGTTTTCGAAAGCATGAAGCGGGCGCTTTCCCACGGCGAACGCATCGAGTTGCGCGGATTTGGGATCTTCAATGTGCGGCCGCGCAAGACCGGCATTGGGCGCAACCCTCGCACCGGAGCCGAAGTAGCGATTCCTCCCGGCAAAGCGGTGCGGTTCAAGCCCGGTAAGGAGCTGCAGTCGCTGCAGTAGTAGGGTTGTCGTGGTTCCCCGCCCATTGAGCGACGGTCTCCGAGCCGCGCTCACCTTTCCGCAAAGCACAATTTCCGTTTCGCGCTGGGCGCTGCATGCCGTCCTGTTTGCAGCGACCCTGGCGTCAACTACTATCGTCGGCGTTGTGCTACACGAGAGCTTTCAAGCGGGTCAACCTATCGAGGTGGACCGATACTGGGAGGTAATCAAGCAGCTTTACCATTATCCGCGTATGCTATCGGAAGGATTGGCATTTTCGCTTCCTTTGATGACAATTCTTTTGGCCCACGAGTTGGGTCACTACTTTGCCTGCCGGTACTACGGTATCGACGCCAGCCTTCCCTACTTTCTTCCCGCGCCGACGCCGGTCGTTGGGACTCTTGGTGCATTCATTCGGATCCGATCGCCGATTTATACGTTGCGCGCGCTGTTCGATGTTGGCATTGCTGGGCCGCTAGCTGGGTTCATCGTCTTGGTACCCGTTCTAGCGATCGGCCTCGCGAACTCGCACGTCATTCCGGGAATCGCGGAGAGAGGAGACGTGGTTTTCGGCGTCCCGTTGATCCAACGGATCATGGAATGGATGATTTTTCCGAGCGTGCCGTCGTCGAACATCCTGTTGCACCCGGTGGCGCGAGCCGCTTGGGTGGGCATTCTCGCCACGGCGCTAAATCTGCTTCCCATCGGGCAACTGGACGGCGGACACATCCTGTACGCCTTCGCGGGAGGCAGGCACAAGTTGCTCTCACGCGTTTTCGTCTTCGTATTAGTGCTGCTGGGAATTTTTTATTCCCGGACCTGGCTGGTATGGGCGGTGCTGCTGTTCTTCTTCGCGCTCCGTCATCCCGCCATTTACGATTTCCGGAAATTGGACAGCAACCGAGTGGCGCTGGGGCTTGTTGCATTGGCCATTCTGATACTGACGTTCACACTGGTGCCTATCCGATAAAGCAATCCACGCCGCTGGGACACTCTGTCCATAAGGGTGTGCAAATGTTTCACACATCCGTGTCAGGATGCCACTCGGAATCGCTTTTCGGAGACGAGGACAGCATCGACAAAAACAGCCCGAAGATCAATAAAACCGCGATGATGGCAGTTAACAGCATCCGCAAAGACCCGCCTTTTGTCAGTCTATAGTGCACGCGAGCTTCCACCGTTGCCGGAAAGCTCGAAGACCATATCTCTTATCGACTGGATCACCAATTCTGGTTGGTCTAATTGAATCCAGTGTCCGCTCTGGGCGGCGACGATGTGTCGACCGTTCGGCGAATGGCGCGCCAGTTGGTCACGCTCGGCCAGTTGAGCGGGCGTCGAATGGCCGGCCGATAGTATGGTGACAGGAACGGGCGGCAGAGGCCCGAGAGAAGCGGCTTCAGCCGAGCTCGCCGGCAGCGCTTCCAGATAGTCGGCCATGGCCAGGAAGCTCTTCGGCTGGCTCCAGTGGGCTTGTATGATCGGCCAGGTTTCGCGGGGCATTTTCTGGACCTCCCCGACCAGGCGCGAGATTAGTGTTTCGCCAGCACCGCTGGTGAGCTTAGCGATCCCTTTCGGTATCCGGCGAGCGCCGCCGGTCAACAGACCGAGCGAAAGGCGAACCACTCCGATCCTTGCCAGGAGCGCTCCGCGGCGCGCCAATCCGACTCCTCGGCGGAGCATGCGCGAATGCGGCGCCGGGGGATTGAGCCACTCGCCGGCGGGCAACGGGTCCACCAGGATCAGGCCTGCTACCTCCTCCGGATATCGGGCCGCGTAAGCGCCCACCAGCAAGCCTCCAAAGGAATGGCCGACCAAAACGTAAGGTGAAGGAATCTTAGCCTCGGCGAGTAACGCGCGCAATTCCTCGACGATCCGCGTGGTAACGCGTGGAGTTGTTGCGCGTTCGCTCCAGCCGAGGCCGGCGCGGTCGTAGGCGCAGGCGCGCGCGAATAGGGAGACTTCGGTTCGAACCCGCGTCCAGTTGAGACAGGAAGCCGAGATTCCCGATTCGAAAATCACGGCGGGCGCGCACGGTCCCGAATCGATCAAGTGCAACCGGCAGCCGGAGACGTCGAACACGCGGCCGGGCGGAGGGAACTTGCGCCGGTCGATCGCCGTTGCAATAGCTTGATAAAGAGAACCGCAGAGGATCAGGACGAGGACGATGGAAGCAACAAACAGTAGAATTTCCAAGCGCGGGCGAGAACGATTCTAGCGCGTTTCGCGGGCGCGGGTTGCAGGTTGTCGCGCCTGCAACCCACGAAACACGATCTTAGTCGGATTCGGTTCCCGCGGCGGGCCGCCGATGGCGCGGATGCATCGCCTCTTGAAGCGCCACCAGCTTATGTTGCTGGTCCGGCGTCAAGCTCTGAAACACCTGCGCGAACGCCGAGCTTCGGATAGCGGTCAACTGTCCGATCTCGCTTCCCTCGGTAGCGGAGAGCTGCTGGATTTGTTGCGTATTCCCAGCTTGCACCGCGGCTCGAAGCGATCCGCGAGTCCCCATCAACTGCTGGCGGACCGGCCGAGCCGATTCCCGGGCCTGCTTGAAGACGGAGGTGGCTTGCGCCTTCTGGGCATCGGTCATGTTTAAGGCGGTGGCCATCACTCGGACGAATCTCGACTGATGGTCGGCGCGCCTCGGATTCACTTTGGCTTGCGCGAACAGGCTGGCGGCGCCCAGTGCCACCACAGCCGTCCAGGCGGCCAATTTATTTCTGACTTGCATTGGTTTGGTTTCCCTTCTCTACCTATTTGGACGAGGCGCGAACTCGGGGGTTTAGCTTAGGGGCGTAAAGTCGCGTAAAACTTGCTCGGCAAAAACCGCATTTCTCGCTCGTTGGCAGTGTGGTCCGCTCTATGACCGCACAACCCGCCATACACCTCACCCGCCGTTTGACACTTCCCCGCCCCATTCGGTAAGCTAAAGTGACCGAAAAGCTCCAGGGGAGAAGGTCTGTCTTTATGAAAACCCAGATTCCGTCCGAAGGTGAAATCGTGCGCCAATGGCACGTCTTGGACGCCCAAGATCAAGTGCTCGGACGTCTTGCCAGCAAGGCCGCGCTGATCCTGATGGGCAAGCACAAGCCTACTTACACCACCTTCCTGGACACCGGCGATCACGTGATCGTCATCAACGCCGAAAAGGTGAAGCTCACGGGCCGGAAAGACGCGCAAAAGGTCTATCGCCGACACAGCGGCTACCCGGGCGGGCTTACCGAAATCGGCGCTCAGAAGATGCGGGCCACGCGCCCCGCGAAAATGGTGGAGCAGGCTGTCGCCGGAATGCTCCCCAAAACGAAACTCGGCAAGCAGATGTATCGCAAGCTGAAAGTCTATACCGGCGACAAGCATCCCCATCAGGCGCAAAAGCCGGTGGCGCTTTCATTATCGTGACGATGACGAAGAAAGGTTTTTGAGTGGCAGGATTGGTACAGCATCTAGGAACGGGCCGCAGGAAGACTTCGGTCGCGCGCATTTTTCTGCGATCGGGTAAGGGCCAGATTACCGTCAACGGCAGGACTTTGGAGAATTATTTCCCAAACGAGTCGTCGCGCGCCATGGTGCGGCAGCCGCTGCTGGCCGCCGAGATGGCCGACAAGTTCGATATTCTCATTCTGGCGGACGGGGGCGGCCCCACCGGGCAGGCGGGCGCGGCCCGGCTCGGCATCGCCCGCGCGCTCATCGAATTTAATTCCGAACTGCGGCCGAAGCTGAAGCAGCTCGGTTTGCTGACGCGCGACCCGCGCTCTCGCGAGCGCAAGAAGTACGGTCAAAAGGGCGCGCGTAAGCGGTTCCAGTTCTCCAAACGCTAGCGCACCGATTTTTGGCGCGTTGAAACGGCCGGTTTCGTCGCTCGCACGCAAATTCCGCTTTGGACCGCGTGCGCGGGCGAGATCGGGCGAAATCGCAACTGACAAGACAAGGAGGCATTTTGCCGTCAATTTCCATGAAGGAATTGCTCGAAGCCGGCGTTCATTTCGGGCACCAGACCAAGCGCTGGAATCCAAAGATGAAGGAATACATCTTTGGCGAACGCAACGGAATTTACATCATCGATCTGCAGAAGACGCTGAAATTGTTCAAGGACGCCATGCGCTACATGGCCGAGGCCGCCGCGCAGGGCAAAACGGTCCTGTTCGTCGGCACCAAGCGCCAGGCCCAGGAAGCGATCGCCGAAGAGGCCACGCGCTGCAGCCAGTACTACGTCAATCAGCGCTGGCTGGGCGGGCTGCTCACGAACATGCTGACCGTGCAAAAGTCCATCAAGCGCCTCAAGGAGCTGGACGCGATGGCGGCCGACGGCGCTTACGCCGGACGTGCCAAGAAGGAAGCCAGCCGCCTCGACCGCGAGCGCAAACACCTGCAGCAGAACCTGGCGGGCATCAAGGAAATGAGCGGACTGCCGGACGTGCTCTTTGTCGTCGATTCGAACAAGGAAGCCATCGCCGTCAAGGAAGCGCGCAAGCTCGGCATCCCGGTGGTGGCGGTGGTGGATACCAATTGCGATCCCGATGAAGTAGACCACGTGATTCCCGGCAACGACGACGCGCTGCGCGCCATCCGGCTGTTCACCACCAAGGTGGCCGACGCCGTCATCGAGGGCCGCGCTCTGGCCACCGAGCAGGATTTCGCGGCGGAGAAGATCATTACCGACGAAACGCCGGCCGAAGAGATCCCCGAGTACACCCAGTTCGATCCGCAGCAGCTCGATCAGCTGATGTCGGAAGGACTCACGGAGGAAGATCTGCCTTCCATTTCGCTGCCGCGCAAGAGCGTGGCGTCGGAAACTCCGGAAGAAGTCGGCAGTACTTCAAAGACGGGCGAATAGCTCGCTATCGGGACGCCCGGGCGGCAAGCCTCCGGCGTCCCAACGAAACCAATGAACGAAGGAACCAACCAAAGAACCGCAACCATGGAGATCAGCGCCAAGCTAGTGAAAGAACTCCGCGACCGCACCGGCGCGGGAATGATGGAATGCAAGAGCGCCCTGGCGGAGGCCCACGGCAACCTCGCGGAGGCCGAGATCATCTTGCGCAAGCGCGGGATCGCTTCGGCGTCGAAGAAGGCGGCGCGCACCACGCGACAGGGCGTGGTGGGAAGCTACATCCATGCCGGCTCGCAGTTGGGCGTGCTGGTGGAGGTGAATTGCGAGTCCGATTTCGTGGCGCGCACCGACGATTTCCAGCAACTGGTCAAGGATCTGGCCATGCAGGTGGCCGCCGCCGATCCGCAATTCATCCGCCGGGAAGACGTCACGCCGGACGCGATCGCCAAAGAACGCGACATCCAGCGCGCGCGCGCCTTGCAGGAAGGCAAGCCCGAGAAGATGGTCGACAAGATCGTGGATGGACGGATGAACAAGTTCTACGAAGAGGTCTGCCTGTATGACCAGCCCTTCATTCGCGAAAACTCCACCACCGTGGGCGATTTGATTAAAGCGATGATCGCTAAAGTGGGCGAGAATATCTCGGTTTCGCGGTTCGTTCGTTTCAAGGTGGGCGAGGCCGCGCTCATCGAGGAGACGGCCGAGAAATCGCCGCCCGAAGAGTAAGGCGTCCCCTCATCCCGTTCTCGCCCGGCCGGGGGAGTCCGGCTCGAAAAATGGCCCGATACCAGAGAATCGTTCTCAAGCTCAGCGGCGAAGTGCTCGCGGGCGGCGGCTCGTTCGGCATCAATCCCGAGCGCGTGCGAAGCCTCACGGCCGAGATCGCCGAAGTGGCGCAGACCGGCGTTCAGATGGGACTGGTGGTGGGCGGCGGCAACTTCTTCCGCGGAACCGCCGCGGCCGCCATGAATATGGAACGCGTCGCAGCCGACCACATGGGCATGCTGGCCACCGTCATCAACGCGCTGGCGCTCCAGGACGCGCTCGAGAAGGCCGGCGCTCCCACCCGCGTGATGACCGCCATCCAGATGCACCAGGTGGCCGAGCCGTACATTCGCCGCCGGGCCATCCGTCACTTCGAAAAAGGACGCATCGTCATCTTCGCGGCCGGCACTTCGAACCCGTATTTTTCCACCGATACCGCCGCTACTCTGCGGGCGCTCGAAATCCACGCCGACGTGATCGCCAAGGGTACCCGCGTGGACGGCGTGTACGACAAGGACCCTTTGCGTCACTCCGACGCCGTGCTCTATCCCGAAGTGACGTATAACGAGGTGTTGGCCAAGGCGCTGGCCGTGCTGGACGCCTCGGCGGTGGCCATGTGCCGCGACAACCGGCTTCCCATCCGGGTTTTCAATCTCAACGTGTTCGGAAATATAATGCGTATGGCGATGGGCGAGCCCATCGGAACGATCATTCACTAAACTCACGAAACAAACTCACGAAAACGACACGCTATGAAAAACGAACCTCAAGCAACGCCGGCGGCCCAGACCTTTCAGAATACCCGCGAGGTCGAGGCCAATTCCAAGACCCGCATGGAAAAGGTGCTGTCGGACTTGCAGCACGAAATGGCGGGCGTGCGCACCGGACGCGCTTCGGTGAGTCTGCTGGACAACGTGCGCGCGGACTACTACGGCACGCCCACGCCGCTCAACCAACTGGCGACGCTGCACGTTCCCGAGCCTACCCAGATCACGGTGCAGCCTTGGGACGTTTCTCAAATCGGCATTATCGAGAAGGCGGTTCGCGCCGCCGACCTGGGTTTGAATCCGTCCAACGACGGCAAGTTGATCCGCGTGCCTATTCCGCCCTTGACCGAAGAGCGCCGCAAGGATCTGGTGAAGAAACTGCATCACATCGCCGAGGACCACCGGGTGGCCTTGCGCAACATCCGCCGCGACGGGAACGAGAGCGTTAAGAAGCTTCTAAAGGACAAGCTCGTCAGCGAGGACGAAGACCGGCGCGCGCACGACGAGATCCAGAAGCTCACCGACGGTTACATGCAGAAGCTCGACCAGGCCGCCAAGACGAAGGAAAAGGAAATCCTCGAGATTAAGTAGAACGCATGCTTCAGCCCGCTAGGCCGACGCGCCCGCTCCGCGCGGGAACCCGGCGTCAGCTTTTACTTCCTCCAACTGCCGCACGTGGCGCTCGCAATGCCCGGCGATCAAGAGCAGCCATTGATAGCAATCCGCGTCGCCCAATATAGGATGGGGGAAAACGCGGCTCCGCAAATCGGCTTCGGTCTCTTGGACGAACCGCACCGTGCGCCCGCGCGTGGCCTCGAACTGGCGCATCGATTCGGCGAATTCCGGCCAGCGGCCGTTGGGCATCAGTGGGGGCGGACCTTGCACCCGAAATTCGCGGCTCGGAACGGTCTTGATGAGCATGTCGTCGTTGGCACGCAGATCCGGCGGCTGGCCCGCGGGCGGGGGCGCTTCGGCGGCTGCCTGTACCCGATTGAACACCAGGCTTTCGACCACCGTGATGTGCTCCACACAATCGGCCACCGACCAGCGGTCTTCCGCGGGCCGAAAACCGAGCTGCTCGCTCGATAATCCATCCACTGTCTGAATCAGCCGCTCGCGGCTCTCGGCCAGCTGCCGCAAAGCCAATTCCCGTTCCTCTGGTTGCATTATTCGCCTCCTCCGACTTCCGTTTTGTTGCTAGCCGTCGATTCCCGAATGCGCACCCCGGCGGCGCGGTCGGCAGGGTATGACAGCACCAGCGTACCGGCCCGGTCGGTCTCGATCTCGCACATTTCCTCGTCGTCGGTCTCGACCAAATACTTGCTTAGCGGCTTCAATCCTATCACCAATACCGTCCCGCCTTCCGTCGAAAACCGCAAAGGACTCGTCCCCGGGAGAACGCTGGCGTCCCCGATCACAATGGGTTTCGTATCCCTGCCGCTCCCGACGTTCTGGTTGTCCAAGGTGTTGAGCACCGTAATCCGTCCATTGTCGAAGAGCTGGGCCTCGCCATGATAAAGCCCGAACCAGACGGCGTTGTCCTCCCAGTTGGATCTCAGGAACAGCGCGCCCGAAAGTGGGTTGTGATAGAGCACCGGCAGCTGAAAATAACTGAGGCCCGGCTGATACGGGTTGGCCCACAGGAATTCGTAGGGAGCTCCCACCGTTCCCTGCAGCATGAAGCGATCCTGGATCAGCCAGCCTTGCAGGAATTGGTTTTCTAGAGCGTTGTTGTCGTAGGCGACCATGGCGAGTCCTGCCGCGCGCGCCAGCGCCGCATGATCGACATCGGGCTGTCCGGCGCCGGTATAGACCGGTATGCGGTACTCGTTCTCCGGGGCGGCCAGCGGCGCCGGATAATTCCCGAGAATCTGAAACTTGGGCAACTCGCGGAAGAACTCGGGAGCGTCTTCCCGCAGTTCGATTTTCAAGTTGTCGCGTAGGGCGTGCAGGATCTCGAGCAGCGCATACAGCTCGTGCGGGGCGGGCGTGAGGCGGCCGTCCGCCAGGGCCGGCGCCACTTGGCCCCGCCACCAATCGCTTACGGTCTCTCGCAAGGGCGCTTCTTCGCCGTGCGCGTTCCCGTCGGCTGTCGCGATCCAAGCCAAGACGCGATCCCGGCGGGCAGCGAAACCATCGGCCGGCCGTTGGTCGGCCAAGCGACGAATCTTGGCGGCCAGAGCCTTGGCGCGCGCGGGTCCGAGGATGGCCTGGCACCAGTCGTAGACCAGCGCCAGTTGGCGAAGGTCGGTGCCCGGGCCGAGCGCCCAATCCACCGCGCGCCGTCCGAGCGCCTCGTCGCCGGTGACTGAGGTATAAAGACCCAGGGCAAAACCGGGCTCCGGCAGCTCGGCGGCCGACCTGACCAGCAGGGAGAACTGCCGCCATCGCATGGAATCGCGATCGCGCTCCCGCTTCAGCAGCTTGAGCCTCGGGGCGGTGAGCAGCAGCCGGGGATGGTCGCTATAGACGCGATAGTCCTCCTCCACTGCTTGAGAGAAAGCGGGTAGGGCGGCGAGACAGCAAAGGATAAAGGCAGCCAAACGCATGTCGAGGCCGGCGGTTCCGGGGATCGAACCCTACGGATTTAAACCCTAATTGTGTCACACTGACACACCCCCGGGATCGCGCAGCCCCAAACGCTATCCGTTCGCGTTCGCAACTTACTCAATGTATGGGGGAGCAGCATGGCGAGGCGCGTGCAACGAAGCAGCCGAATTGATGAAGTGACCTTTGAAACCTGCCCTCCCGTTGCAACCGGCGGATCGGGGGGTTGGGGCGGGCTGGTGAACGGCGTGCTTGCGGGAACCGGCGATATGAGTTCTAACCGCTCTTGCCTCTGTTCGGCAAGTTGCAACGGAGGGTTTTTTTAGGTCGCTTCGCGCCGCATCGTACTCACGCACGGGGATGTGGTATCGGTCGCGTCAGGCGTTCTAGGTCGAGGAAAGAAGGACGCGGGCCTCGCCAGAATGGGAATATTCCGGCTTGACGTGCCGACGCCAGATTCCGAGCCCGTTGGGGCCAACCCGCACCGGAACCGGCGGCTTCCGATAGTCCTCACCAGCCGGCTCCCCGGTGCGGTCTCTTTGGATCTTCTTACTCTAATACAAGAAATCAAACAATTCAAGAATCGAATGTACTCCAGTACTTGAAGCGTCACGACCCCGAGTTCCCTTATAATCGGAGCAAGGCTTCCTATGTACTGGCGGGTTTTTCCGGGTATCTTCCTCGCGCTGTCTTTGCCGGCTCAGACGTCTTCCTCAGGGAACGCGGTCTCCACCGCGCCTGCCCCCAACCAGAATGCCGCGCCCTCCATCAAGGTGCAGGTCAACGAAGTGATCGTGCCCGTGACGGTTACCGACGACAAGGGCCGCTTTGTGTCCGATCTCGACCAGAAGGATTTCCAGATCTTCGATCAGGGCAAGGCGCAGACCATTCAATTTTTTACGCGCGAGCGGAGTCAGCCGGTAGTGGTCGGGTTCCTGGTGGACGTCAGTAACGCCAGCCGCCTGCACTGGAAGAACTACCTGGACGCAGCCGTCGAATTGGTGCAGAACCTGGTGCCGGGGGACAATCCGAAATTCAGCGGCTATCTGATCTCCTTTTCGAGCGACGCCGAGCTTCTACAGGACACCACCACGGACCCCGAGCCGATGGTCCAGAAACTCAACAAGCTCAAGACCGGCGGGGGCGCGGCGCTCTATGACGCCATCTACATGGCCTGCACCAGCCGTAAACTGATCCAGGGCGAACCCATCGAGCCGCGCCGCGTGCTGGTGATCATCAGCGACGGCCACGACAACGCCAGCAAGAAGACGCTCGATCAGGCGGTCGAGATCGCCCAGCGGAACCTGGTCACCATTTACGGAGTGAGCACGGTGGGGTTCGGCTTCGCCAGCGACGACGAACAGAATCTGGTCCGGCTGGCCGAAGAGACCGGAGGCCGGGTATTGTATCCGCTGCAAGGCGTCTATAACGATGTATCCGGCTATCTCTCGACCCCGTCCGACGACGGCAACTACGCGCTGCACGTCGGATCCGGGGGCTACGCTTCGGCGCTTGCCAACGGACTGTACAAATCCGTCGAAGCGGTGGCAGGCGAGGTGACCACGCAATACATCATCCGCTATATTCCGGATTCGACCGACGAGAAACGGCAGTTCCGCAACATCGTGGTAAGAGTGAATCTGCCGAACATGAAGGTACGCGCGCGAAAGGGGTACTATCCATTCTCGCCGTGATCGCATCCAGGCGCCGCGAATCTCGCCGATAAGGTCATCAAGCCCGAAGGTAATCCAGCAATGTCCGCTTCCGCCGCATTACAAACGCGCATGGGCAGGTACGCAGTCCTCAAGGCCGATTTGCCGGGCCGCGGCCTCCTGAGTATCGGCGTACTGTTGCAGGATCCCGAGGCCGATCGCCTCTATCTGAGGCTGCGCCGCGATCTGGACTCGCTGGCCACCGAAGAAGACCTGGAAGTGCTCTCCGCGCTAGGGGACGACCTCGCCGCCAAGGCGGCCGAGATGGGCGCGGAAAAACTGTTCGAATACCTCGAGAGCGCTTTGTCCGGCTCGGTTCGAATTACGGATCGCGAACAGGCCATAGTCGACCAATTCGACCGCGCCCTGGACCGGCTCTACAGCCGCCATGTCCAAAGCAAGGTGCTCGAATTCCGCACGCACCTGCCGCTCTATTCGCTGCGAGCGGCGGCGGGGCGGTTTCTCGACAACGACGAGATCGTGGAAGAAGGCTGGGTGGAAACGCCCGAAAACATAAAAACCCTGTACCCGGACATGTTCGTCGCCAGGGTGGTGGGCCATTCCATGGAACCGTCGATTCCCGACGGCAGCCTGTGCGTCTTCCGCGCGGGCGTTACAGGGAGCCGCGCGAACCGGCTGGTGCTGGCCGAAGATCGCCAGATGTCGCCGGGCAAAGACTCGGCCTACGCGGTGAAGCGCTATAAGAGCGAAAAGCAAGCCACCGAAGAAGGCTGGCAACACGGCCGGATTCGCCTGGAATCCCTGAACCCGGATTATCCCTCCTGGGACCTCGATCCGGACGAAGACAAATACCGCATCGTGGCCGAGTTCGTCCGCGTTCTCGAATAACTCAGCTTTGCGCCGCCAACTGCCGCACGACGTAGGGCAGGATTCCGCCGTTGCGGAAGTAAGCCGCCTCCATGGGCGTATCGATTCGCACCACGGCCTCGAAAGTTTTCTCGACGCCCTGGCCCGTCGCGGCCTTCACGCGCGCTCGGGCGCCCGAAGCGATCGCGTCGGCAATCCCAGAGATCGAGTAGCGCTCGAAACCGGTGAGCCCCAGCGTCTCGCGGCTTTCGCCGGGGAGAAATTGCATCGGCAGCACGCCCATGCCCACCAGGTTGGAGCGATGAATCCGCTCGAAGCTTTCCGCGATAACGGCCTTTACGCCCAATAGCAGCGTGCCCTTGGCGGCCCAGTCGCGCGACGAGCCGGAGCCGTACTCCTTGCCCGCGATGATCAGGAGCGGCGTGCCCTCGCGCTGATAGCGGATCGAGGCATCGTAGATGAAGAGCTTCTCGCCGCTGGGAATGTGCGTGGTCCAGCCGCCTTCGGTTCCGGGCGCGAGCAGGTTGCGGAGGCGAATATTCGCCAGCGTGCCCCGCACCATCACCTCGTGATTGCCGCGCCGCGCGCCGTAGGAATTGAAATCCACCGGCTTCACGCCCAGGCCGATCAGATATTTTCCCGCAGGACTGTCGGAGGGAATGTTGCCGGCCGGCGAAATATGATCGGTGGTCACCGAATCGCCCAGAACGGCCAGCGCGCGCAGACCGTCGAAATCGTGCACGGACGTCTTCGGGTTAACCATGTTTTCGAAATAAGGCGGCTTGCGGATGTAGGTGGAACGGTCGCTCCACTCGTACAGATCGCCGGCGGGAACCTGGACGCTGTTCCAGCGCTCGTCACCCTGAAAAACTGCGGCATACTGTTTTTGAAACATCTCGCTCCGCACCGAGCGCTTCACCACAGCCGCGATTTCCTCGGGCGTCGGCCAGATATCCTTGAGGTAAACGTTCTTCCCGTCGCCGTCCACGCCCAGCGGATCGTTTTCCAGATCCACGTCCACGCGGCCGGCCAGCGCGTAAGCCACCACCAGCGGAGGCGAAGCGAGATAATTGGCACGCACCAAGGCATTGATGCGGCCCTCGAAGTTGCGGTTGCCACTCAGCACGGCCGCCACCACCAGCTTCTCCTTTTGCACGGCATCGGCCACCGCTTCGGGCAGCGGCCCGCTGTTGCCGATGCAAGTGGTGCAGCCGTATCCGACCAGATTGAAGCGCAGCTTTTCCAGATACGGCGTCAAGCCCGCGTCGTCGAGATAATCCGAGACCACTTTCGATCCGGGCGCGAGGCTCGATTTCACCCACGGCTGGGTCTGCAGCCCTTTCTCGACGGCTTTCTTGGCGAGCAATCCCGCGGCCACCATCACCGAAGGATTCGACGTGTTGGTGCAACTGGTGATCGCGGCGATCACAACCGAGCCGTCCTGGATGGTGGCCTTCGATCCGTTGGAGGCCATTTCGGCGGTATGCGGCGCGCCGTTCAACGTAGCCAGAAAGTTCTTCTTCACGTCGGGCAGGTTGATGCGGTCTTGCGGACGCTTGGGCCCGGCCAGCGACGGAACCACGGTGGCAAGATCCAACTCCAGGGTATCGGAGTAATCCGGTTCCGGCGAGTCCTCGGAGAGGAACAAACCCTGGGCTTTGGCGTACGCTTCCACCAGCGCGATCAATTCCGGCGGGCGATTCGACAGCCGCAGATAGTCGAGCGTCTGGTGATCGATGGGAAAGAAGCCGATGGTTGCGCCATATTCGGGCGCCATGTTGCCGATGGTGGCGCGATCCGCCAGCGGCAACGCGGCCACGCCAGCGCCGAAGAACTCGACGAATTTTCCGACCACGCCTTTCTTGCGCAACATCTGCGTGACGGTGAGTACGAGATCGGTGGCCGTCGATCCGGCGGGCAGCCGTCCGCGCAGCCTGAAGCCTACCACTTCCGGCAGGAGCATCGAAATCGGCTGGCCCAGCATGCAGGCTTCGGCCTCGATACCGCCCACGCCCCATCCCACCACGCCCAGTCCGTTGATCATGGTGGTGTGCGAGTCGGTGCCCATCAGCGTGTCGGGATAGGCCAGCGGCGGCGTCTCGCGGCGATCGGTGAAAACCACCGGGGCCAGGTATTCCAAGTTCACCTGATGCACGATGCCGGTGTCGGGCGGCACCACTCGAAAATCCCGAAAGGCTTTTTGACCCCACCGCAGAAAGGCGTAGCGCTCCTGGTTGCGCTGAAATTCGAGCAGGGCGTTGAAGCCGAACGCGTCCTGGGTGCCGAACCGATCCACCTGCACCGAATGGTCGATCACCAGATCGACCGGAATCAGGGGATTCGCTCGCTTCGGATCGGAGCCCATGTCGCCCAATGCGTCGCGCATGGCGGCCAGATCCACCACGCAGGGGACGCCCGTGAAATCCTGCAACAACACGCGCGCGGGACGGAAATTGATCTCCTGCGCCGGTCCGCCGATTTGCCATTTCGCGACGTACTCGATATCGGACGCCTTCACCGTGCGGTCGTCTTCGGAGCGCAACAGGTTTTCAAGCAGAATTTTGATCGAGTAGGGAATGCGGGAAATTCTCGCGACTCCGGCCTTTTCGAGCGACTCGAGCGCGTAGTACCTATACTTGCTCCCGCCGGCGTCCAGAAGCGAAGCGGCGCCGAAGCTATTCAATTGAGGCATCGACTTTATTGTAGTTCCCGGAAGGCTACATGTACTCGGGCGCCGCGATGCCGAGCACGCCCAAGGCGCGCTCGAGCTGAGCGCGGAAGTAGTCGGTCATCCACAGCAGGAAGGTCCGCTTCTCGCGATTCTCCTCGGTGAGCACCGGATACTCGTGATAGAAATTGTTGAACGCCTGCGCGAGTTGAAACGCATACTTGGCGACGTGGGCGGGCTCGCCGGAAGCGATGGCGCGTTCGATGGCCGAATCGGATTTCGAAGCGATCAGCAACAGTTGCCAGAAATCCTCGGACGCGAGCTGTCGCGCGAGCGCGGTTTGATCGAGCGCGGTCTGGAAGTCCGGCAGTCGCTCGCCTCGCTCGGCCAGTTTGCGCAGGATGTTGCGGGCGCGCACGGCGGTGTATTGGACGTAGGGTCCCGTGTCGCCGTCGAAACTGAGCGCTTCTTGAAAATCGAAAGCAATCACGGAATTGCGCGTGTACTTGAGCATGAAGTAGCGGAGCGCGCCGACCGCGATCTGCGTCGCGATGTTCAGCCGCTCGGCGGCGGGGGCTTCCGGGTGCCGGGAATCGACCTCCGCGCGGGCTTCTTCGATCAGCTTGTCGATCAGATCATCCGCCTTCACGCCGAGGCCCTTACGGCCGGAAACTTCAACGTGCGCGCGCTTCTTGTCTTCGTCCGAAAGCTGGATGCCCAGCCCGGCGCAAGTGCGCGGCGAGAGCGCGACCATTTCGTACGAAAAATGGATGGATCGGTTGGCCTGTTCGTTGTAGCCGAGCGCGCGCAGCCCCGCCACCACGACGTCCTGCAGGTAGGACTGGCGCGAATCGATGACATTGTAGACCCAGTCGGCGTGACCGAACTGATGGTCCGGGGGCGGTTGCGGCGGGCCGGTTGTTATCCACACGTCTTTCTCCGGCCAGAACAAATAGTAAAAGTCTTTGCCCAATAACCCGAACTTCCAGAGCTGATACGCGATGTCCTTGCCGACATAGGTGACGGTATTGTTCGAACGCACGATCACTTTGCTGTCATCGGTGTCCTCGCCGGTCTGCTCCTTGAACGCGCTGGCAGGCATCACCCAGCAACCCTTGTTCTTGCCCTCGGTCTCGAAGTAGATCGCCTTGCGCTCCTTTAATTGCGCGAAAGCCGTTTCCCAGAATTTGAGGTAAAGAATCTCGCTCTCGCGGGGAAGCAGGTCGTAGGAAATGCCCAGCCTGCGCATGGTCGCGAGATGATAGCCCACGATCGAGTCGGCGACCAGCGCGGCAAGCTTCGCGGCGTCGCCCGTTGATTGTTCGATATCGTGCAGGGTATCCAACCTCCACGCCAAGTCTTCCTTGTGCTCCTGGAAATGGGAGGAAATTCTGGCGTAAAGATCCCAACAGTAATAGTCGAAGCGCACGCTAGGATCGTCCAGCAGCTCTTGGACGTCGTCCGCGGACTTCCGCTCCAGATGCTCGAAACCCGCCACCACGTCGGCCACTTGCACGCCGGTATTATCGATGTAATTCTGCACTTCCACGGTTCGGCCGGCCGATCGCAGCATGCGCACGAACGTGTCGCCGAGAATCGCGTTGCGCAAGTGTCCGATGTGCGCCGCCTTGTTGGGATTGATGTTGGTATGTTCGACGATGATCTTGCCGGGCAAGTTCTCGCGCGCTTCCCCAATGCCGCGCAACACGCCTACCCCGTACGCGCCGCGATCCAACCGGACGTTGATGTAGCCGTTGCCGGCCACTTCGAACGCGGAGACCCCTTCGATCTGGCCGAGTTCGGACACGATTTGCGCGGCGATCGTCTTCGGCGGCTGCTTAAGCTGGCGCGCCAAGTGAAAAGCGACGGGGATCGCCAGTTCGCCGAAGGACGCCTGCTTGGGCTGCTCCAGCGCTCCCCCGGCCTCCACGCCGTAACGGGAGCGCACGAACGTCGCCACACGCTCGGAAATCTTCTTCTCGATGAAATGGAACACTTTTACCAGTATGCAGGAGGGCGGCGGCGACCCGCACGTTATAATGAATCGTGCCGAAGGTAACCATCGACGGGAAGACCGTGGAGTTTGAATCGGGCAAGCTGCCGTATCACGAGCACGGCAAACCGGCATCCCTTCTGGACGTCTGCCTCAATTTCGGGATCCACCTGGAGCACGCCTGCGGCGGGAATTGCGCCTGCACCACCTGCCACGTCATCGTGACCAAAGGCGAGGACAATCTTTCCGAAGCCGATGACGACGAGCTGGACCGGCTGGACATGGCCGCGGGGCTCACCAGGCGGTCGCGTCTAGGCTGCCAGTGCGTCATTACCGGCGACGTGGAAGTGGAAATCCCCTCCTGGAATCGCAATTACGTCAGCGAAGGCGGCGGCTCCATGAACCTGGGCGACGCGATCCCGGCCGGCAAGCGATAGCGGCACTTGGCGGCGGTCCAGCGCCAAGTGACCTAAGACTTCCGCGATCATCCTCGCCTGTTTCGAGCTGTGAAGATATTTGCGGCCAAGCTAGGGGCCACCCTGAAAGCGATGGCCGTGGATGCGCTGACGGCTCGCTTTATCGCAGCAGCCGGAAAACCGGGCCCTCCCGCGCGCGGCTAACAAGAGCTCCGCCGATCTGACAACCACCAAGCAGCGTCCTGCCTGATACTCAGCGCTTTCCAACCGACTTGGTCTGGACGAGCACTACGTCGTGGCGATGATCACAAGCAACTTGAAAGACATCGGCTTTTTAGGCGATACTCGATAGTCTGGCGGCTGGCAACCGGCTGGCCGTCCTATCTGCTCCGCGCAGGATTGCTTGCAATGCGGTACGTGATACTCCATTATCACATTCTGAAAAATGCAGGATCGACGGTTGAGGAGATTCTCGAGAATAGTTTTCGGAAAAGCTTCTACCGATTCGACACCGCGGAGCGCGAGGCATCGATCCAGAATTCCGACCTGGTGTCATTCGTTGAAAATAATCCTCAGCTGATGGCGGTGACCAGCCACCAGATGCGGCACCCGGTTCCGGTGGCGCCGGGCAACATTTTTCTGGATATTTGCTTTCTGCGCGATCCGCTCGATCGGATCAGGTCCATGTATCATTACTTCCGCGACAAACCGTTGGCGGGCGATCCGGTGAGCGAATATGCGAACGGGCTGGCGCTGGGAGAGTTCGTGCGACGTTTGGTCGACGAGATCCCGTGGTACGCAAATGACATCCAGGTGAATCTTCTGGGAAACGGCATTGCGAACGATCCGCCGAATCGGGGAGATTTGGAGAGGGCCGTCGCAAGGATGCTCGAAACGTCGTTCCTCGGCGTGGTGGATTGCTTTAACGAGAGCTTGGCGGCAGGCCAATATGTTCTTAACGGGCTTTTCCCGGGCCTGCACTGCGCGCAACCGCCGGTCAATGTTTCACGGGGGCTCGAAAGGACCCTGGAAGCGCGGAAAGCGGAGGTAAGAGAGGCTTGCGATCGGCGAGTGTATGCCAAATTGCTGGAACTGAATGCCTTGGATTGCGACCTGGTCGAGCGCGCCCGCGCGGAGGTTCTGCGGCGATTCGAGATGATTCCGAATCGGGAGGCTTGGTTGCGAAAGGTGACACCGGAAGCCGCCGAGCAGAGACCACTGCCGCGGGAGGATCGAGCGCCGGCGGTTTTGCAGATCTCGCCGAACGGAACCAACGATGCGCCCGCCCCCGTTAGTCCTTCCAAGGGACGGGGCGGAGTGGTGAGGCGGCTGCCGCGACTCATGCGGATTCTTCGGCACGGCGCCGCTTATCAATACGGGTGGGATGCGGGTTTTAGAGGGAGCGCGCCCCATCCGTTGTTCGACAGTGCTTTTTACGTACGCACTTACCCGGATGTCGACAAGGCCAATCCGCTCCGTCATTATCTTAAACACGGCACGTACCTGGGACACGGTGTTGCGGAAGCGCGTCAACCGCATCCTCTGTTCGATGCCGCGTATTACCTCAGATGCAATCCGGATATTCGCACGGCGAAGGTGAACGCGCTGGCTCACTATATGCTGCACGGGGCGCGGGAAAATCGTCAGCCGCATCCCTTGTTTCTGCCCGATTACTACCGGCGGGAGGATGGGTGCGGTGGCGAAAATCCGCTGATGCACTTTCTCGAAAGCGATCCGGCCAAGTGCCGGAGTCCGCACCCGTTGTTTGATTGCGACTATTACCTACGCGAAAATCCGGACGTCGTCGGCGTAAATCCGCTGGTGCACTTCCTGGTTGCAGGCGCCTTCGAGGAGCGCAATCCGCATCCGCTGTTCGACACCGCTTTCTATCTTCGAAAATACCCTGCCGTCCGGGCGTCCGGCGCGAATCCGCTGGTCGATTATCTGAAGCATGGGGCCGCCGAAGGCCGTCAACCACATCCGCTTTTCGATCCCGCGTATTACCTGGAACGCTATCCGGAGGTTCGCAACCTGGAGATGAACCCTCTGATCGACTTCGTGCAGCATGCAGCGGAGAATCGTCAGCCGCATCCGCTCTTTCTGCCCGAGTATTACTTAACCAGGTACCCGGAAGCGCGCGGAAGTTGCGGCGGAAATCCCCTGATACACTTTCTCGAATGCGATCCGAAGAATTGCGGCAGTCCGCATCCGCTATTCGACTGCGAATATTACGTGCACGCCAAGCCCGAGGTCTCCTCGGATGCCATTAACCCATTGGTGCATTACGTACTCTCCGGCGGTGGAGGGGATGGCCCAGAAGTAAGTTTGGAAAATTTCCAGACACTACGGCTGGACGTTCACGGCGCGACCGCAGTGATTGTCTTCGTTGACGCGGCGGATGAGAAGCTCGCCGAAAGTGTCGTGCAGATTTGGAAGGACGGCTTCGGCAGGACCGGCTATCTCGCTCCACCGCAGCAGCGTCCATTCTTCCAAGGCTTAAGCTACGATCAGCTCTACGCGCAGGTTCACGCGCCGGTTTTA
>Ga0302325_10007799_pt1 | contig 23642 bp, 22 predicted proteins | sample Palsa_T0_2_FD_201948 | JGI IMG/M metagenome (GOLD analysis project Ga0302325, IMG submission 201948) | Peat permafrost microbial communities from Stordalen Mire near Abisko, Sweden - Palsa_T0_2 | ecosystem: Environmental > Terrestrial > Soil > Palsa > Peat permafrost | place: Sweden: Abisko... | reverse complement strand
CACTTGACTAACGTGGGTATCGGAGCTGACATATGCGTAGCTAAGTGTGCTACTAGGAAATGCCGTCTGCTGTCGAGCTTCAATGACGTTGGTGTCGCGCTTTATGTCAATACTGTACAGTACACGAAGAATGCTTTCATGATGAGCAGAGTTTGAGTTTTTAAATAGCTGAAATGTTCGGTTTCTGCGCACCTACAGACGTAAGTACGAGATGAAAGTCTATGCTATACAACAACTTTTATGTTTCTGCCAAGAACGATACATGACAGTTAAGATTACTTTCGTGAATTACGCATACGGATAAGTTTCTGAATGTGGGGTACTCGGCGGAGCTGAGACGCAAGGACATCACATTTGACTTGAAAAGGCTTGAAAGTAAGATGATGGCTGACACCGACAAGCAAAAACTTTAATGCATTTTTGAGCTTCTCTTACTGAAGCAGTAAGTTGAAAGGAGCTGTAACAGACTACTTGTGCGCAAAAAGAATTGAATACAGCGATAGTTAAAAAAAAGCCAAGCGATTTTATGAATATTTCAGAGAAGTGGGTAAGGGACTATGAATGATGCGAAAGTTCGAAGGCTGCTGTAATGCACGTCCTCAATATTGTGGCCTACAGTAACTAAGACATTTCCGGATAAGGACCTCGGATGAACTTCGAACTTTGCCTTCATGATCTTTTGAATGCAGGAATGGCAGACACAAGTAAAAATGCTCCAGCACTTAATGGAGATCTTACTAGAGTCATTCAAACAGATTAAACAAGAAAAGGTGATGAAGACGAACTGGCGTCTAATTCTATAAGAGATATCAGAACATGGCCACACTGCCATGGCTTTTGATGTCTTTTCGTATCATTGACTTTTTCTTGAAGCACCCTAAAAATCCATTCCATCAGCCCTGCCCTCCCCAAGGGTCAAGCTTTTTGCATGAGCGCCTTGTTCCTCTGTTCGACGAAGCTAACTAGGAGCTTATACCTATATCTGCCCCAACCATTAGCCCGCCATCATTTTAGAATAGAAATTCAGGGGCATGATAGAACCATACCGACAATTGTCACACCTGCAACCTGGAAAATGGTGATCACAACCCCATTTATAGCCCCATTCTAGTCTATAGCACGTCTAATGAAATCTGCTATGCCAATAGTTGTAAAGTTTAACAAAGTCCCAATTCATTTCGTTCTATATTTTCCCATGCTTCGTCAGCCGGATATTCGAACTCTCTGTTGTGGATTCTTACTCACCTCAAACTTATCCTTTAATTGTCAACCTAAGTCACGATCTCAAGTGCACTGTTATTTCTGCCTCTATTATTGCAACGTTGGATATTCTCGGGAACATTGAGCTAAATTGTTGGGTATGTCTTTGGCGGCTTTTTCTAGGGTTGGAAGATAAGTCGGAGGAACGGATGTCGCTTTGCAAAGCCATTATTCAAGTGTTCAATTGAAGTAAGTGGGGTGAGGGATTAAGAGTTAGCGCCTTACATGTCGCGAACGCGTGAAGTTGGGTTGGGCTTGACCTGCAATGGTGTGACGTTGCCTGGGGGGACCATTCGTTCATCTCCGTGTCCCTGACGAAGCCGTTGAAGCTGATGGAAAGGTAGACAAATGTACATTCACTCCTTACGCACCAAAAATATCAGCTGAAAGGGACAAATCGTATACTTACCCATGTCCTTCGTAAAGAGCGATGTGTCGCGGCTCGGACCCTTGTCGAGATTATCTTCTCAGAGTGAGAGTCGGAGGTTCATAAGAACCAACAATCAGATGGCGGGAATATCCTGCATACAATAAAGATTGACATTGTATTGTAGTGAAGCGGCCCTGACTCTTTCTTTTCCCCTGGATGATTTAGAAAGTACAGTACCTGCAGCGTCCGGCACTTGACCCCTGGAACCCCTTAAATAAGCGAGGGCCCCAAAAGTTTACCCCTGTCCACTTCGGCAATTTTCAATAGATTACTAAACACCTTGAAGCAGTGAGAGTGAGCTTGACATAATACTTCACCCCAGAACTTAAACTGCTCGATGCTAACCTAAACCGATCTAAGGTGATAATTGACATCAGAATAATAGATGTATTGCAAGGCTACATAGAAGCTGTGGGTCCGCGAACAAAGACACACGAGTGCTCCTTGTCTCTCGACTGGAAAGAGCGAAAGAGTGTATTTGTGTGGCAGATACGACTAGTTTTCTGTGACAAGAGAATTTCTCGAACTTCGAGGAAGGAGTGCCCGGGCTGTGAACGATCTTCAATTCAAACGAAAAGGGAAGGACCCGCGTATTTCACAAATCTGCAGCAACGCTCCTACCTCATCATTGCAATAGAGAATATTAGTGCTCAAAAACACTGAACGCATATCGGCAGTTGTGAATATTTGAGACCATACTAACTCGCTATTTCGGGTATCAACTGAAAGACTTTATCCACAAGAAGCAATCAACATTCATGGAGAAAATAATGTCCCCCAACCAACAAGTCCCCAGACCCCCCCAACCAAACATCAACGTAATGCAGCCCAATACAAGCATCGCCAGCCATCGGACAATAACAATCTCTCAAATTCCAACGTAGATCACTCTCTAGAATCGAAGAAGCATGGGAGCTTCGGATATTGTTGGCAATGTTTGCATAGGATGGAGATGAAGGTGTACTTCAATCATAACCCGCCCCATATCTTGTGCTGGGAACGCGTGCCAAGAGTGCGAAACCTCGAAGGATGGGCCTTAGAAACAACCTACAGGGGATGGAGCCAGGAGATAAGTCTGATAGGCTTTGTCTGGATGGTCGTACTTGAAGCTTACTCCACTGTGCTTCCCCAGGTCTAGTCTTTGTGAGCTAGTGAAAATGCTCGACTTTGTTCTCCTGAAGTGATTCGACAGCGCTAGAAACTAAAATTCGGCCTAATTCTCTAGTGATTCCTTTTGTAAATTAGCGCGGTGCTTTCCAGACCGAGTCCTGCCTCGCCATTATGTATTGTGATCGAATGTATGGTTGGTTTGGATCTGTGTTGTCAGGCTGGCTACTTGGAATTTTCGCAACATCTTCGATTCTACTCGAGTATCCCATTGTGTAATTCGCTTGCGGCTGCGCTGCGTAAGTCATCTGATACGTATCTGGATTGTTGAAGGGCTGTCCTGACTGATAAGGTCCAAACGTCTGCGCGCCTTGCATCGGGGACACTGGTTGCATTGTCTGGTAAGGCGGAGAGGGGTACTGTTCGAATGAAGGTTGCTGAGCTGCTGGTCCAAGCCCCCCTGGCCCTCCGGGGTAAATCTGGTCCTGATACGCGAATGAAGGTTGGTGCAGGTTTGTATTCGGCTCTGGCTCTTCGAGCATGCTCGAAGCTTCGCGAGAACTCCTGTTCGTCGACGAAGGAGAAGTTTTCGGCGAACCCCCTTTCTTCTTTTTCGGCTTTTTGCTCACTCGATGGTGACTTCGCGTGCGGTCTTTGGGTTTTGCTGTTACAGATGCCACGGGCGGCGACGTTGCAACGAGAGTTGCATCTTGACTAGGTCCACCTTGCTCGGGTGTGAGGTTGGAAAGCACTTAATAGATATCAGCGACGGCACCTCATCATGCTCTCATGAACTAAGAGAAACATGATTCACATACAGGCGCCCACGGACAATAATTCGGTCATTTTTCCACAGTTGCAAGTAGCAAACTCGTGCCCGCAACTCTCCAACGGCCGCCCTGGCTTACGAACTTCGATGAGGATACGGTCGGTATGCGCGCAGGATGTGGCTCGGTGACCGCGAATACACGGCTCACTAAACTGGGGTCAGATTCTGAGAACTTTGAGACTACACGCATCATGTATATGTCCATGCTTCCTAAGAGTCTGGAAATAAGTACCAGGAATATTTGCAACCATTGATGAGTGGCATCCTTAACACCTCGGAGATATCCGATAGGCTGGAACTGAGTATCTATTCCACCAAGGCGATGATGGGCCGGTATTTTGTGCATTCAGCAAGAAGATCGGCGTTGAGAATAGAACGAAGAGGAGTAGAGCGTGAACAGAGCTTGAGGATGTTCGTGAAAGAGCTACAAAAGTCTGTGGGGTTCTAGCCAACCTTTAAAGAACATCACAGTAGAAGGAGTTCGAGCTAAAAAGTCGTTTCACGATATTAATCCAATCATTGATTCTGTCAGAGTAAATGGGGCAAGTTGCCAAGGATGAGAGCAAGTTTCCAGCCACCAACAGCACTAGCTGCGGAACACATTGCGAAGAGGGACGAGGCGCTCACCGTTGTGTTGAGGTTATTTGAGCAAATATTGCACTCGGTTGTCCATCTTCAGAATATTAATTCTCCGCGTTCCCTCGCATTGGACATAAATTCGCCAGGCTGAATATTTTGGCCTAACTTTTGTTGATTGATTTTTGATGGCTTCATAATGGCATAAATGATGCTGGAGTATACTCGGCGAGTTGCAGACGAAATCTCGAACAGAGGATGAAAGCAAGAGCGGTTTTACAGGCCAGGAGTTATCAGAAGGAAAGTTCAGGCGGTCACTAGCAGGCGTGGGGGGTTTTTGATTAATAAATGTTACAGTTGACCATGTCACGATGTGTGCTCCCCCGGTTGAGGTCCGAAGATGAGGCTCCGAGGGTCATGGTTTTCTTGAACTCGAAGCTGAAATTGTCCCAGATTCATTAACATCAAAATGGAAAAGGAATAATTCTTCTGGATGCCGATGTCACTGGAAAAGCGAAACGTCAAAATGCTCAAGACCAGGTGAGATCAAAGACAACTTACTTTAAAGATGTTTATAGTAATCATGCTACTATCCAAACCCTGACTGACTCTCAACTTATACCACAATCCAGCGCTACTTGGAACACCGAGGAGATGGATATGGGCATGTAGAAACCAGGAGCTGTTTGCCATCGAGAAAAGGCATCTAAAATCGTAGGGACCTTAACTCTTAAGGACGTGCGTCACAGCTGGAACATTAAACAGGATCTAACTGCTGAATGTCTATTATGGGAGCGGGAAATTCAAGGGACTGGACATGCTCAATGTACGAAGGAATGTTGGGAAATCGCCCCGCAGGAGATCATGGCAGCCTCATCACGAAGTATTGTAAGATTCAAAAGCAGAGATTGGGTTGAATTTCGACAATCGCCAGTCAAAACTCGAAGAGACCATTTGAGCAAGTTCCCAAAAGCCAAGTCAGGAGGCGACGAACATGAAGGCACCACGAGGTACGGCCAGCTGTACCGGCCTCTAAATTTAGCCTACAGTGAGAAGTGAAGGATAATTTTGATTTGACCTAGCCGAAAGGTCGACAAACCATTTATGCAGTTATTTCTTGATTCTTCCTATCAAAAGTTAGTTGCAAGTGATGAGAATCTTACGGAAGACTCAGCATTGCTTATTTTCGCTGGGGTCTTGCCATGGATTTGATCCGCGAAGTGTACGAGTCGATTGTGCGCTTTCAAGGCCCTCCAAATCTTCCCCTCCCATATCCTGCAGCCTCAGGTGAGGTTGTAAGCACATGTTCATCAGCCATGTAAAAACTAGTGGATAACATTCTGTTCCTCCTTACCTGTCTTTTGAAAGTCGACCACTGCGATTGTTTGAAGTGCAGACCATCCCAAGGAGAAGGAGAATGAATATAGATACGACCTCGCCGAATTCGGTGCTCTCAACAGCAACTAGTGTAGCAGTTGCATCGGCCGCAGGGAGCTTGACGGCTATGCTGGTGGGCGGTGCTAGTGGCTGCAAGCTTTCGGCATGAAAACTCCGGGCAAAGAAGAGTGCGTGGAAACTTCATGCTCTGGAAAGCCGTCAGAGCCTTTGAGAAGGTTACCAAACACTCCACAAGCCTACTCCTTCTCAACCACATTCTACTATCCCACACTTACGGCCACAGATGCTTCCGAACTAGCATATTGTCGATGCATGCTTTCTATCTTCGGCTTTCCACATTCGTTCAAATTCTGCGTTCGTTCTGGCTTGTCTAGGCTCCTTTCCCCACGCAGTTTCCATCGAATTGCTCCGAAGGTGTCAGCGTGACTTCGATAGATACCTTCGGGGACGAGCTAGAGCACCAAAGAAGTATGTTGTGTATGAGAAGAGCGAGGAAAAGCTTCTCGAAAGCTGAAATGGACAAGTTTCGGGAATCGAGCTGAGGAGAGTGAATTTGGCGGTGATTTTGGGGCAAGAGAGGCTTCATCCATAAAGTGCAGTTTGCAATTAGCTACTGCGTGATGCTACTCTTCATGTATTGCAATGGTAAGTACCTCAATCCATCGACTTCCCATATGCCCATCGCCGACAATTTCTAGGATATATAATCAGCTCAATTTTGCTGGGTGCCTTGACGGGCCTTAGTCTTTTCTCTGGAGATATGCTGCACTTATATCGAGACTTGTGCATACAAATCAAATTTCTAGAACGAGAAGTCATACTGGTGGTAGTCTTAGGGATGAGAAATTGAGAGACAAGACTTGTTGCTAGAGTTCAGATGCTGCAATTGATCTAGGAGAGCTTTCTCCGGCCTGACTCCGGTGCCGCGAGTAACGAAGGCGGAATAAGAGAGTGGGGAAGTAAGACAGAACACCTTTGAACAAAGTTTGTCATTTGCCTTAGACTAGCTACAGCCTCGTTGGCTAAACCTTCGTCATACATGGAAGCCCTATGTTGTGTGGCCCTTTGAGGTATCATCAAAAGGTGGTACAGAAGGTCCCGTATGTCGATACATACTGTTATGCGGCACACCGCGAACCCATAGCTGTGTGATAGAGAACGCCATTCCCAATGACGCTAATTCCAAGTCGTTAAAACGTGATTTGAGATCCGTCAATATGTTGAGGGTTACGATGCTTCCCCTTCCTCGTCCGCCCTATTGATATCTGGTTCAAAGTTCCCCAGAACACCATTGTCGCCATTGGTAGTTGTGCCTTGGCCATACCCTGCTATCCGTTCGGCTTCTTTTCTCTCTCGTAAAGCCTCGGTTTCTTGTCGTAGCTTCTCCATATTCCAGGTGTCATCGTCGTCTTCCACACCATCGTCTTCTTCATCCTCATCACCGCTTGCGTCCCAGTCTCCCTTTTCAAACATAGCGCGGCCAGTGGCTTCTTTGGCAAGCCTGGCTTGATCCTCCGCAGCCTTCTTATCCATCCGTTCCGCTTTCCACTTCGCGAAAGTCTCTGGCGTGACAGGAGTGAGTGTTCCAGTCAGCTTGTGCCGTTCAGACTCGAGGAAATCCTCGAGGGTAAGCGTTTTGAGAGGTGATTTGTCCATAAGAGCTTTCTCTGCGGCCCGCTGCTCCTTTGTTTTCAAGACAAAGCTGTAAATGTTAGCAGGCATGAAAAAGTGCGTAGCAGAGACGTGCAAACCCTTGTGGTAATTTGTGTTGGTACATGCACTTATCGCCCCCGTTTGGGCAAGTCCAGAACCATCCATATTTACCTTCCTCCACAGCCTCTATGAAAAACTTGCAGACTTTGTCCGTAGTTGTCTTTTGGTTACCCTTCTTCGACAGGACAACCGTTCTCAGTTTCTCTTCATCCCAATCGGCAGAGGTTTCTTCTTTCTTACGCGCCTCTTCCTCCTCCCGAGTATCTTGATATAAGTCCTTCTTCTCGGTTTTCCGCTCAACATTCAAGTCGTGGGAGAACTTGCATTTCCTTCCCTTCTCGCAGTGGCCCTTCTTGTAGAATTGACAAAGTATCGTCTTAGGATCAACACCGAATGGAACTTTCTGAACTTGAACAGGCTTGAAAAGCTCAGCAGCTTCCTTCTTCGCAGCTTCGGATGCAGCCTTTTCCCTCTCCCTCTGTGCCTTCTCTGCTGCTCTTTTCTTCTCCTCTGGGGTGCCGCCAGCCTTGGCAGATTGTGTCATTTGTGCAATCTGTTTTTGTGTTTGTGCACCCTTCTTGTTTTTCATGCCAAAGGTCTTGTCCTCCACGACTTTAGTAGCAGAAGGCTTCTTGCCCCCGCCTTGCTTTTCGACTTTCTTTGGAGGCATCTTGAGGGTTCTGGATAGGATGTCGACAAGAAAAATCGGGATTGATACGGGCGAATACGCTTTATCAGGCCTGAGACCAAATGCAGATGCCCAAATGCGCAGAAATGACTGTGGGGTTGTCGTGGGGAAGTGCTTCAGTGACTTGGTGCGAGTCGAAGCTGAATGGCGAAATGCATATCTTGAATTTTGGTGGGGGTAGCCTTTATTGGCGCAAGAAGCGAAGGCTAGCTGCTGGTCCGAAATCTGGAGAGCGAGAGAGCTTCAAGCTGGCCTCATCCAGAAAGTTGCAGCGTGTTTCGCGACGACGAACGTTCACATTCAACAATTGATGCAAACACAGTCTCTGCAGGTACGCAATAACTCTACATATGCGGTATATGTATGCTTCTATGAAATTGGCCTAACATTCTCCTAGACGCCATCGATATTACCATTACGTGGCTTCTCTAGAAGCACTTTTGAGGATTTTCCAACCAGCACTCCAAGAACAGGAATTCTACGGCAAAGATGATTTCCGACAACGAGCTCTACCGTCTGGCCATTTTCCTCGGCTCTGCTGCCATGCTCCTCATCATACTCTACCACTTCCTCGAGATCAACGCAGTTGAGGAACCCGCGGACGTCAAAGACAAAACTACCACGTCAACGCAGCCAGAGTCAAAATCTGGGTCGATAGGGAGGTGATAGACCTTATGCGGGTGGAAGGATAGTCCAAGGACATATGAGATGACAGTGAAGTACCTTTTGACATGGAGTTGATCCTGCGAGCATTTATGGCGTTCTGGGACCCAATGGTGAAAACTTGTGAAGCTTAGGGGCAAGGAGAATGTACTATAAAGTCTCAATCCTGAGCATTCATGAATTCGGGGTAAAGGCGATCGAAGGGCAACTCGCGGCTGGTTCGAGGCAAATTCTGAAGCTGGTGGACCAGGAAGACTCCAACTTTGCCCAGGACGACAACATTTTCAGAATGCATATATTTCATCAGACCGCCGGAAATCCGATATCCACCGTGAACTCGCCATAGAGAGAAACATGAAAAGTGAAATATATTGCAAGAAACTGCTAGGAGAATCAGGATTATGTGATGATCACGTGATTTGGATGACTCAGAACGCGCTTTGCCGAAACGGAGACCGCAACAAACTACTCTCCTTTGTTGCTTCTCCGTTCAACTTCGCCTCGTCTTCTTCTGAAAAGACAATCACAACCCACCCCCAAAGCAAACTTCTTTGATTCTGCATCCACTCTCTCGAAATTCTTCATCAAACAATCATCGCGCGCTTCACCCAACTTTGACAGCCGCCACTTTATTGCCATTTTCCGAGTCGCGAGTCGCGATTCGCAAAACACAGCCTCATTCCTCTAGGCAAACACGCGATACAGCGCATCAATTTCAGAGTTAGCTAGCCTTCCCATCCATCGAATTTCGGATCACGATCGACTGCTATCGATCGTCCCTCTGCCCTGCGCTACTGATCCTAACGGTTCGATATACAACCACCTTGTCACCTTTCCCATCACTCCGCATCCACATCAAGATGTCTGCAAGACTCGATAAGTCGCTTGACGAGATCATCTCCACTCAACGACGATCTTCCGTCCGTGGTGGACGCACCGGTAGACGTATGCGTCGCACTGGCCAGACCACTGCCGCACCGGTCGGTGGTGTCAAGAAGAATCCTAAGCAAGCCAAGGGTGCCGTCAAGGCTATTCCAACCGGACCGTCGGGTGCAGGTGGTGAAGGCAAGATTCTCGTCACTGGCTTCGTGAGTATCATCGCAGCTCTTCAAAAAAAATTATCTGCTAACCTCAGACCAGCCTAAGGATATCACGGAACCTATGATCAAGGTATGTTGCCGATGAGGCTATCCAAGCCTTTGGACTTTTCGTCGAAATATTCCATCCTCGCCGAGTCTCCAAATCCGTCGATGTGGACACGAACAATCGTTTTGCGATGTTCATTATTTGTATTATGGGGGAGCCTTATCAAGACTGTCTCCTCTCCACGTCTGCTTGCAGTACATTTTGAAGTACTTGTGGATTGCAGTTGAGCACGTCAAGGTCTTGCAAAAAGTCTATGATTCGCAGAAGGTAGCCTGGCAAGCTCCTTCAATAGAACATGGCGCAGACAAACGATGATGGCGCTGTTTTAAAGGCATCACCTTTAAAACTTAGCAATGGGTTCCGGTGTTAGATGAGGAAGAGCAAGCTATAGCGAGTGGAGCAGTGAAGCATACAGCATAGCACACGATACTGCAATGGGGTCTCGAGATCATGTCCGGCACCAAATATGATACGCGCTCGCATCAAACATTCCGCGCAGAGACAGTCACTGTCGAAGGACCTTCGACTTTCGAATCGACATACAGACTTCGAATTGAATCCCTCCAACAACAACGTTAGATCGTCTCGGCACTATACTACACACCTCCATCAATCTGGCAGAAGAAATCAGTCGACGACGGGTGACCTCGGACCAGCAATGGCCACGGCCTCACTTCAGCGAGTGTATCACTTCACCTTTCGCGAGATCGATACCCTTGATTATGAAGTACCTTATCCAGCCCTGGTTTGAATGCTTTCGTGCTGACCTGGCTACTAACGCTCACTGCTCACTCGCTGTTGCTTTGCTATTTTCAATGCCACGAGGAGTGTTCCGGCCTCCTTGTGGTTACTTTTCCTTTCGTTCCGAGCTTCGACGTCGAGATTCGCGCGATTCCATGACATGAACGATATCCAGATCACTAACCAACCCTTGGGATAAATAGGAGTACTTTGCCAAGATCATAGGACCAGTCAAGAAAGTTGAATTGTCATATGGACCTGGAGGAGCAAGTCGTGGAATTGCAAATATTGTCTTCGCTCGTTCTGAGAGTGCAACCAAGGCCGTGGATGAATGCAATGGCATTCCTGTTGACGGTAGACCAATCAAGGTATGTGGACTTGCCCCTTCTATAACGAGAGACCTGTTAACACTTTCTCCCAGGTTGAACTGATCCTCGACGCCAATCGTGCCAAGGCAATTCCTGCTCCTAAGGGCCTCAGTGAGCGTATTACGTGAGTTACTTCCCTTGAAATCTAGTTTAACGTTGCTGACTTTCCCACAGGCAACCAAAGCCTCAACCAAAGTCTGCAGCAAGCACCAAGACTACTGGTAAAACCCGCGGAAAGACTGGTCGTGGAGGAGCACGTGGTGGTCGTAACGCTAGGCCCGCTAAGAAGACTGCGGAGGAACTTGATTCGGAGATGGTAGACTACTGGCAGGCAGGTGCTGCGACGACTGAGACGAATGGTGCTGCGAATGGTGTTGTCCAACCTGCTGCTGGCGGTGACGCTAATATGGATGACGAGATCTTGGTATGTCTAGCTGTGACAATTTGTTCTGATGGTAATTAACCTATATTCAGTGAGCTTGATCCAAGCACACGAGTTAAGATACGCAACTGACCAAGGGTGGATCATGATGCGTGATGCGAAACGTTTCCTTTCCGAACATTGAGATACTGCCAGCTGTATTACTGCTATTGCGCCTGGCTTCGAATTCGCTGGGCTTTTCATCGGGGAATGGGTATGGGAGACACTTCAGATGCGTCATAATTGCTTGCCGCTATTGTGGTAGAGCCGGATTTCCTATCCAAATTGTATTCAAAGAGATCATGATTCAGGGCGTCTCAGTCATCAAAATGGAAAGTATTGAAACAGTCCTCCACTTGCAGTGAATATACAATATTTGCCTTTGCTCTTATACTTAGACCGTGACGCCAACCCTACCACGAGTCTCGACATAGAAACTTTCCTCATACTTCAAAATTTGTTCATCGGCAAGTTGCCATTAATCCAACACTTAAAAGCCTAGGTCTAGGATTTAGAGAAAAGGCGTTCTTACTTCGTGATTGGGTTTCTCATCCTTGTGTGATTGTAAACCAGGCCCTGATTTAGCAACCCTCGAAATCTGCAAATCTCCGATTGGGTCTGCTGTAAGCAATCAAATCACAGATCTCTTATGTATCAATTGCTTAGCCGGCGGGAGTATATCTTAATGCGTACTGGCGTAATTGTGGCTGGTGGCTTACGCGCCCTGAATGCTTGTGAAGTCTTCGTCACATGCCGCAAACGGCTCGGCAACCGAGGCTCCAAAGCCACGAGAGTTGAGTTTGAGAAGACATCGCTCGTGCTTGTGCTTTTGGCTTTGGCAAGAAAGGAAACTGCAGAGATCCCCTACAGCCAGTATTCGAGTGTCAAGTTGGCTCTCTGAAGGAATATGGAGCTCAAGAAGATGGAATCTTTCTCGAAGAGTTTTGAGTGTGGTGAAATTCGCATCGCAAGTAATTCCAGCGAGCGGGCCGCCCTTGCGGGAAACCCGGTCGATCAGGAACTGGAACTCACAAAAATCGATTGCTGATCCTTTACCGGCCCTCTGGAATTAAGCTGTCACAGCCTTTCTTGTCTCTCGTTTTCCATTCGCCCAGCTGATAACCAGCATCAATAGCTCCAGGGCATGGTCACAACTCTGTTACAGTTCCGTGCAAACTCAAGAGTTAGAACCCTCATCATTGCCCCATTGGTGTAGTTATTGCCGCTGGTTTGGGTCATGAGGATACTTAATTTCCCTTGTTTCCCGTTTCCACACCGATATGTCTACATTATGTAGCTCAGGCCCCGAAAAAACATGTGTGATGGTTGTGGGATTTCGGACTTTGTTCTGTTTAAAGATTCAGTTCATGTCTAGTGATCGAGCTTTGGCTTGCAGACCCCTCCTTCCCCACACCCCGCATATGCCCTCCGCATCCGCCTTAGATATCGAATTCGCTCCCTCTTGTGTGCAGGCCACCAGGAGAACGACTATAAATCGACCCCGAGTCCTCCAAGATATGTTGCTATTGACAGCTCGATATCTTTGCACAAAAGTCTTGCCAATCTTTGGTCCCTCTTTCATCACAGCAAATCAAGGAGCCAACTGCTAGACCTAAAACTTCGACTCTATCAAAAGCGTGAAAAGACACCATGCGGTTCTCCTTCTGGGCTTTAAGTGCTCTTGCTGGCTTTGCACTCTCCTCTCCTGTCCCGGATCTTGGTAACAAACATCTGGTCAAAAGGGAGACAGCTCTCAACGCGTTCCTCACAGTCCTTTTGGACTATCTCCCTGCCATAGATGGGACCATCTCAGCTGTAGTCGGTGTACTTACGACCTTTGAGAACCTCATTGCACTTCTGACAGGTGAGCAAATCACTTACAACGGCCTCGGAGGAGCCTGCACGGCCTATACTGTCATCTTCGCTCGTGGGACTTCCGAGCCCGGGAACGTGGGAATCCTTGTCGGGCCACCTTTCTTTGATGCGTTGCGACCTCTGGTGGGCAGCTCGGGCCTGACCATTCAGGGGGTGAACGATTATTCTGCTTCAGTTGACGGATACTTGGAGGGCGGTGACCCAGCAGGTAGCACCGAAATGTAAGCTGATGCATCCATATTTGAGGATTTGATAAATTAACAGTCATTAGGGCATCACAAATTGAGGCTGCTTACGCAACTTGTCCAAATACCAAGCTTATAGCTTCTGGCTACTCACAAGGATGCCAGGTCGTTCATAATGCGGTCGCCCTTCTACCAGCCGCCACTGCTGCATGGAGTATGTTTGTTGTATTCTTCATTTCTCCGTTCAACTCAGCTTCACGAACTTCAAGTCAATCCAGTCTTTTGCGTTGCGTCAGGGGTAGAATCTTGACCCGCAGCTCGCGTGCATGATTTTCCGCGGTATTGACTATCGCCGCGAGGAAGCTTGATAGCTAATGATTTTTCCAGTTAGCAAAGTTGTCCTCTTTGGAGACCCAGGTATGCGTTGTTCCCAATCATGATTCCCCGAATGGCATACTGATGCATTGTAGACGATGGACAAGCACTTCTCAATGTCGCCTCTTCGAAAGTCGATACCTACTGCCACGCTGGAGATGATATCTGTTTAAATGGAGATTTGGTCTTGGTCCCGCATCTTACATATGCAGAAAATGCCGCTGCTGCTGCTGCTTTCGTGGTCTCTTAGCGCCTCGTTCGGATGAGGACATGGAGTGCTCCTAGCATCCTTAGCATAATAAAAGTTGAAGCATCGAAGTTCTGTCCTTCGAAGTACTTGTACCTTTGGAATATTTTCAAATATCATCAAACCAAGTTCTGCATATTCCTAGTCTACAAAAATCATGTGGTTGAACACCACACATCCCATCTTCCCTCCCGACACGACAAAATGCGAAAGTATCGTGCTCAAGGTATCATTCTGTTGACTTTCTCTTGCAGTCACCACCGTGCCTTCCCATCATTTCTCTGATCCATGGTCCTAGTTGAGGTTTCGGAATCTTCATTGCTTAACGCAACCTCATACATGAAACGATGGATAAGATCTCCAAATGTTTATTTATGTCTTGACTTTCCCTAACTGGGAGGTAGGTCTTCCAACGTTAAGACTCGAAGAATATGGCACCATGCTGACCATTTCTGAATTATTATATCTAATCAAAGCCTTCTTATTATCCATTAGTTGGAATATTAGTTGGAATATTAGTTGGAATCTAGAGACATGCTTAAAATTGCTCCTTGGTTGGGCTTCAATGTTGTGCAACCGTCATGGCTGCATGACTTCTTACGCTTACGGCGCGTAGAACTCGGCTCTGCCGGTTCACGAAATCGTATTTCGTATTTAGACAGTGGCAGGTTTCGAAGAATCACGAGTGCGAGAAGGGCCAGTCGTCGCGCGGAATTCGACGATAAAGGGGGGGCCGTTCTGCACCGATCGGCTTCTTGTATCTATGTCAGCGCAGCGAGCAACTTGTAATTTGCTAGCGTTGCGTCACTACAGTAAAACTAAAACTCCCCTCTCCATTGTAGCTATCCTAGCGCTACTTCACCACATCAACATCAGCACACAAATTCGACAAGATCATTCTGAAATATATACATAAACACTGTCCAATAAGTTTCTTGACATCCTGCCGCAAGGTGCGAAGACCTATTCCTATCACTAAATCTTTGAGCTCATTTAGGAAGCTTCTAAATTTCTTCAGAATTCATCTCCCAAACCCCGCCATCGCAACAATTCTCTTCATCGTTGCCACCAGCACTGCTCTCCCAGTCCTCCTCCCTCCGATCCTGAGGGGGGTGTGCTCTTTCTCCCTCGCCCAACGCGATCAAGTCATCCGTGGGGCCAATGGCGGATTGTCTATCTCGCAAAAAGAATGTTCTGATATCATACGTGAGGCTAGTGGAGGGATTCCTGCATCGCATAGGGTTCGTGATGAGAGTACAGATGAGACTAGGGTGACTAGAGACATTGAGCCTGATGGGACGAGAGTCACCAGGGATGAAGACCCGGACAGCACGAGGGTATCTCGAAATGTGACCTTCGAGAGGAGCATCCGTGGAATGCCTAGTGAGTAGGTTGAGAAGGCTCCAGTATGCTGTTAGATGGATTACAGGGGATCTAAAACGTTGACTTGATTTGACTGAGGCTTTTGCCGGATATGCACGCAACTTTGCATAATATTCAAATGAAAACCTGGTTCTGCTTGAAAGTCCTATTAAAATGGAAAGTGCTCAAAATCAGGATTGTAACAGAAGATGGTGGCATGTGAGAGAAAAACATGATCACTAAGCATTGCTCTAGCTCTCTTACAAACTTGAAGCATCATGTGATTTTCCCACTTCATGCCACGCATACTCAAGCCCCAAACTCACGCCTAAGCGTGCTTCCGATCAAGGCTCGTTCCAGAGGCTCGTTGCAACTTTAAAAAATCCAGCTGACGCACTGCATGCTTATGTTTGCCTCATGAGCCTCTCGCCGTGGTAAATAACCCAATGTACCATCTCCTCATGTCAAGCAAGACGATCATTTGTTAGGATGCTGTGTTGCTATCGAGCTGGATTTATTTGCAACAAGTGCTGATGGCCGGTGTTGAGCAAAAAAGACCAAGGGGAGGAATGGGAAGTATATTAAATTTGGAAGGGATGAGATAAGCGCTTTTCTTTTGAAGTACTCGGAACAGGAATTGTACGGTACTTTCCTCTGTTGCCGAGCTGAGCGCAGATTGAGCAGAAGAAGTCAGAACTTGGTCTATTGAAAGAAAGGGGGGCGGGCAGGGCGGGAGAATTAACGTCCGTGTTATCTAAGCGAGCTGGACCGCCACTACTGTACTGTAGGACTAGTGCGACTTCGCGAGAACGCGATTAACCCTACAGTAGACGATGGAGACTGTACTCGAGGCATCAAGTAGCTGGAGAGACCGTTCTAGTCGCAGCAGTTTTTGACTTTATGGAAAACCTCTCTTGCCGCTTAAAATCTTCAATGGAAGCTAAGAAGAATCTCAATTTTGTGTAATAAGACTGGCAGCAATGCCCTCTCTCGAATTTGCCGGCCCTCGGCCTCTGCCCCTACTACTTCCAGAAACCAATTGGGAGCTGCAGCCAAGTTATGCCGTCTCCTCGAAGGAAACGTGGGGCGCAGTGTGTAGGTGAAGCAGTGCACATTTCTCCATCCTGTCATGAACACCTGCATTAGTTTGGCATGTCTATAGCCATTTTCTCTCCCTCTCGCATATGAGCGCTGCAGCATTAGACTTTTGGCCTTGCTTATAGAGAAACTATTGCTTCACCTTGGAACTGTATCTAAAGATCATCATTATCATCAATCCAAGCAGACTACGCTACTTAGTTACACACAGCTCAAAGTTTAGCAAGTATGGAGTCTGTGCTTAAGGTCTTACAGTTTTGCGCTGATGCTCGTAATGATTTGCCCTATGCTGCACATCTGAAGATCAGAGATGTTGCATTCATAGCTTTAAGCTGAACGCAGTCAATAAAGATTGCCGTGCCTAAAAGGCTATTCTACTTTTACCTCTCGTCTTAAGTGTTCAAGCCAAGCAGTTCTTCGACTGTCTGCGACAGTAAATGCATCCTCAGTAGCGGCTGTTCTCCAGCACCGCCAGTATCTCTTCCTCAACTCTCCTCTACCCCTATTTATACTGAGCTCCGCTCCCCCGTAACCTCCCCCTCTTCATCAACAACTTCAATCACAAAATTCTGTTCCCCACCCTCAAATCTTCCAACCTCCTCTCAATCCTCATTCCTGCCTCATCAACAACCTACTACTCAACCAAACTATCAAAGGTTCGCACTTTCGACACATCGTCTTCATTTGTCCTTCCCACCTCAAATGCCCATCTACTCTCTCTTTCACACAATTTAATCACCTTACAAATTCTCCCCAACATCTGTGAGAGAGTTCAGCTGCTTATGAAATTAAACCCCTGCTACCCAACCATTTCTCGTCAACCTCGAACCTTGCCACATCAAAAGGCTCATTCACTTTCGTCATATCCCTTTTACAACAAATCTCAACATCTAGAACCGCAAAATACAGCTCTCAATTAAATCAAGGCGTCATAAGTGAGTCGTTCTTGATTTCAGTCCCTCGAGGGTTACTCCCTGTCACCTTCCTGGTCTCCACTTGAAGAAGTCTTCTAGCGCACCTCTCAAAAAGTGAATTGTTCTTGGACTCTCTCAAAAACTGAACTACATCTCTATCAAAATCTACTCATCAACTTTCCTCCATCTTTCCATCTTCCCTTCTCGTGGACTCCTCTCGTCCAATATCCCCATGTTCCATGAATATTTATCTCTTGTGTCTGGGGGCAGTCCTCAAATATTCCCGCATTTCTTGAGCATTCCATTGTTTGCACCTTGGAGGTACCCGCGCAAATCCTCCCACATTTGTTGAACTTTTACTCTTTTCATCTTGATCTACGAAGCAAACCACTATTTGTCTAACACACTTCCTTAGTTATTCGCCCATTCTGTAGCGTTCCATTGATGCGAAATGAGTGGTCTCACCCCACCACCGTCATGGAAGGAGCCTTCTGTCAAGCGGGAAATTTCGACCCCTCCAGAACTTCTTCAGGAGTCTGCAGCCGATGCCATGTCTAACGATGCTCTCGAGAATCAGCTCCTAATGGAGGCGCTAGAAAAGGAGCTATCTAGTGAGACTGTTGGGCATTTTCCTGCCAGCAATCCAGACTCCGAGATGCCAAATGCATTATCCTGTCACGAGGAAGACATCGACGGCGAGAGGAATTGCTCGCCGCCTCAACAACGAAAAGTGGGCACATCTGCTCAGCCCACACCAGCTGAGCGCGATGTTAGAGTCTTTCCTGACGACGTCAGTGAGTTCTCAGATGGCAAGGATGGTATCTCGGATGACGAGTCTGACGGTCTCTTCATCTCGCAATCTCCTGCCACTCCGAGTAGTGCTCACGAAAACTCTAATCAGCATGAAAAATCAAAGAAGCAGCGCAAATCTTCAGGACCACGTGCGAAAACTGCCAGAGAGTGGCATAAAAATCGGCTATCCAAATTAACACCTAGCCAGAAACGTGGCCCCGCAGTCAAGCGCCAAGAACTATTAATGCTCTTCGATAAAAGGAGATCTAGCCACCGAAAGAGAAAATCAGATAAAAAATTTCCGCGACAAAAAAAAGTCCGAGTTGACCCACGTATTTTCCTTCACGGAGCTCCCAAGGATCGCCAGCCCGACTCTGAGAGTCTTTCGGATTCGGAGCCCACTGAATTACCCAAAGAAGCCACTGGTTCGAATAAGAAACAATACTGGAACGACTTCTTGGAGCAAAACCATGGCATTGATATGCACAAATGCAGGACAGACTGGAGGCAAATGAACGAAAAGAGCGCCAGCTTTGGCCTACGTCAAGTGACGCGGATTGATGAAAGATGGCAATTGAAAGGCATGGACACCAGTAAGTCGACGCTTTCCGGCTTTCTAATTCCTGATGGGCAATTGACAATATATAGAGCTCTATAATCATCAACTTATTGGTGCTGCATTCATGGTGGAACGCGAGTGCTCTGAGGAAGGCCCATTCGGCTCAATCTGTGCAGATGACATGGTAAGTTAAATTATGCTTTGATTAAGCAACGATCTCACATTTTTGAAACATTAGGGCATAGGAAAGACTGTGCAAACAATTGCAGTATGACCCTCAAATTTTCATTCAATGATAACTTCTAATTTTGCAGACTATTGTTGGAAATCCTCCCACGTCAGAACATATTGCCAGGAACGAGAAAACTACGTTAATCATTGTTCCTAGTAGTTTGGTAAGCTAAGATCCATTGAATAAAATATCAGCGTTAAATTTCCATCAGCGGGGCCAATGGCTGGCCGAGATCAAGAAGCACGCTCCTATTCTCGGAGAGAATACGATGCAATTTAGATCCGCTGACGAAGACAACACTCTTACCAGATTAAAGTCTAATGACATCGTGTTGACGACTTACTGGGAGCTTTGCCAAAGCCTTCCTCAGCCACCAAAGAAGCTGCTCGAGGAGTGGAGAAATAATGAAGTGAACGAGTTTGGTGCTCTCCAGAAATGGGTCAAAGATCACATGGATGAAATGGGCCTGTTGCATCAAGTAACTTGGTACCGAGTAAGTTTTCAAGTGCCAACAGGCCTGGAGGCAGTGATTAACTTACACATTATTCAGGTGGTTCTTGATGAATGTGTAAGTTACCTATTTCCACTTGGCGCCGTTCAAACTTAACACTGGTAGCATTTCATCAAGAATTATTTGAGTCGAACTAGTCGCGCCGCTGTTTGGCTGAAAGGACCACACCGACTACTATTAAGCGGAGTAGGTCCTCCTTTTCCATTTTCAAGCAGCGACTAAATCTAGAAGACACCGATCATGAATCGATATTCAGGTTAGTAAAGTTTTGAGATTTCAGTTGCAAACATTTGCTGATTCGTCCAGAATTCCATCCCATGTTCCGCTTCCTTGGAGAACCTGTGACGGAGAATCTCAGCCCCCAAGCGTCAGTTCATGCCACATATTTTTGATTGTTATCTAATTACAGAACAGATTCGAAGACAAGTATTGCGACGAAACAGATGTACGTGAACCTTTATCTTCTGTGACTGCCCCCACAATTATTTAAACGATATAACAGACATATTGTGTCGAAGGGCTTTCCATCATTTTATCAGACTTGATCATTCGGTGAGTTGGAAAATCTGCGTCGCCTGGACCTGGCTAAATGTTCCGTACATAGTCGAACTATGAAAGACAAGCTCTTCCAGAAGCCCATTGTTGTACTTCCCAAATATCACAAGGATGTCAGAATGGTCAAGATGCAACCATCAGAGCTACTTCTTAATGCTGCTTTCGAAGTCCGCCTTAGAGAGCTGCGTGGCGATCACTTTGCTGATAATGATCCGCGAAAGAAGTTGTGTTGTCTAATGGCTCAGCTTACTCGTTTGAGACAGTAAGTTGCCCAGAACCCTATTCCAGCTCCGTTGCTGACACGTACAGATTGACGGCAAACGCAGATATTATCTCTCAACAAATGATAGTAAGGAATTCCCTAGACTTTCAAATTTCTTAGCTTATATACGAGTAGTTAGTCCTGAGTATTCAAGAACTTCAGGTCCTCCAACAGAAAGTGAAAGAGATGAAGGTTCCCAGACAAACGAAAGCAATTGCAAGCATTCTCTACGATCGTACGCCTCCTTGCATGCAATTTATCTATCACGTGATCACTGGCTAAGACCAACTTCAGGTTTCACAATGTGGATTCGAGAAAAGAAGAATAACGTATACAAAGCAGCTGCAGACATTGATGAGGAAGCAATCTGTCTGAAGTGTAAAGATGCTACGGAAGAACTTCTGATCATCAAGTGCAAACATACGTTCTGCGAGTCGTGCCTTGAAGATGGGGTTGAAAGAGACATGGATGAAGAGGTTGAAGTAGGTTCTCTATCAAGACCATCTTTTCAATTGCTCACCCCCTTTAGGTAATACTTTGTCCCACGTGCTCTAAGCCTTTCAAAGATTCAGATAAAAAATCTTATCACGAATCGAAAGCTCCTGCAAAGGCCGTAAGCAATAAGCTAAAGCATGCGATCAAGAGAGGCAAAGACGCGAGGGGGTTCAGACCCTTACCTAGCCCCAATCAGCTCTGCTTTATGAGATGGCTTGACAAGATTGATTCCCGCACAATCGAAATTCTGCCAAGCGCCAAGTTGATGGGTGTGATCGATCAAATTCAGGACTGGATTCGCATAGCTCCTGATGACAAGATCATTGTCTTCACACAGTTTCGTCATTTTCAGACAATGGTTGGTTGTATGCTTGAGAAGAAGAAGCTCGGATTTGTTTATTTCTCTGTAAGTTGATCATCCCTCCACCTTGCGAACCCCAGTAGCTAAGCGTCTGCAAGGGTGACATGAGCTTGAAGCAACGCGAAAAAGCAATTCAAATGTTCAGAGAACAAAAGAACATGCAAATCATGGTTGCAGGCTTGAAATGTGGTGGTCTGGGATTGAATCTCAGTTTCGCAAATCGGGTCATTGTTTCGTATGTATCACGTCATATTTGACGAGATATAGACTGACATGCATTAGGGACATATGGTGGAATTCGTGCATGTATGCTTTTCATCTTTGAGACTGTTGCTTTCTATTAACTGGGCTATTCTTTTTAGTGACAACCAGGCCTTCGGCCGCGTATTTCGCATTGGTCAGGAAAAGCAGACTTACTTTGTGAAGATGGTTGTGGAGGGAACGGTCGACTCTAGAATTATTCTGGCTCGTGAGTAAATCATATGGCAGCTGATCCTTGACTGACTGGCTACTTAGTGCAAAGAAAGAAGGAGAAGGCAATAAGCGAAGTCATGCGGGATGACTTTACCAAAGAAGAATTAGATGCAATTCTTGGTGGTTCGGAGGGTAAGATTTCGAATTTCCTGTGTGAATACCTTGCTAAAGACATGTTCAGAGACCTTCGATGATTTCATCAACAATGTTGATCAAGACCCTCGGTTTAATCACGATAACGATGAGGATGGCGGCTTGGTCGATATTGACGACTTGTAAGGCCACGCCATCTTTGCGTGCAAGTTTCGAAGTCCTGATTCAGAGTTTTAGACAGCCCTGACTTTGGGTACATGGTTCTTCGTCCCTTCTGCTTTCAGCACTCAATCGTCTCGTCGCCCAGTTGGGGCATTATCCGTCTTTGCTGTCTCCTCCGAGTCGGTTTTGAAGTAAGTGACCCTTCCCGCTCTAACTTTGTACAGTATAATGGCTGATTTCCTCCAAGACCTTCCATTTCGCCTTCTGATTGAGCACATACACTTTCAAGATTTCCAATTAGCACCAAACAAAAATTATTCTTGTGTTATCAATAACTGCAAAACGGTCAACATCAAGGATGTTATTACATCTTGAAAGCTCGATCAATAAGCAGTTATAGCCGCGGTGCATTTACCGGAGACACCGGCATGCCTTCAACACGGCTACTGGTTGATGAGGTTTACATTCATCGACCTTGCGTCTCTCTGGAGTTTTTACAATTGAAATTTGACATCTCAGACATTTCTGACATCCTTTTACATAGCCAGATGAGCCAGTCGGGGGAAAATAGAAGCATAGGCCGGAAAAATACTAAAACAAATTTACAATTATGCTGCATTTCCGTGAGAAATGAAATGACCATTGCCACATTGTTCCCAGGTAAACAATCTTTATTTATTTGAGACAAATCAAAAAAGTTAGGCTGGATGTGGGGTCAGGAGAAGGTTTGGGCATCGATTTATTCTTATTTCTGAAAGAAAGGGGCACGTATCACGTGATGTGAAGAAAATACTTGGAACAAGCTTCAGAAACTAGTGCAATTTAGTGAAGAAAAGTTTGACGAACTCTTCTATTTTCATGTTCAGAGTTGAATCAGATGCAGAAAATTTTGCTGTTCTGATTCTAAACGCTTCAAATGGAACACAGAGCTGACGGACTTCTGGGTGTTGTATCGCAATGCTTGCCGCTCACATGAACTCTCCTTGTGTGCCCTGCAAATAAAATCCTTGTAATGAATGAGACCATGCAGATTCATAAAGAATTGCAACCATGACATAGCAATGTGGTTGAGATTTCCAAGATTTCAAGCAACTCAAACGGAATCGATGCGTTGGCTAAGCCTTCCATCACAGCCCAAGATCAACTTTTATCGTTTCATGTCATGCTCCTGCAAAGACTCGCTTTTGTATGGCGTTTTAGACAATGCATTCGAGTGGCACTGCGTATGTCCCTTCCGATAAAAAACACCCAGTGAGGAAAGTGTCACTGTACAGTTACGATTCTCTCGAATGAACAACATACCCACGCATAATTCTCATAGCAACTGCCACTCTAACACGCACAATGCAGAGTATTAATATCAAGGAAGTGATCGTTGAATTGTCTAGCTAAAAAGTAGAAGAAAAAGAGGGGGAGCTCCCTTTGTTATAGGTACCTACGTGGTACGAGCGGCCGCTCACGTGAGCGCAAAGGGCGGGCGCTAAGTTGGAGGCCTGAGGCCACTACAAAGTGCGACACACTCCGTATGTATACAGCTTCTAACAAGATCACCTCGATCCAAAAGATGATGTTTGGTATCACCAATGCACGAAGAAACATGATGAGGTTCGCGGAAGCTTATTCACAGTAAGGCCGCTCTCCTAAGCAGAAAGCTCGGCTGGCCTCCTGGACCGCTAATTTCCCCTCGCACTCATTGCCTAATCCGGTAATCAAATTGCAGCGAAACTCAGCCCTGCGCAATTTTAACGAC
>Ga0302325_10007798_pt1 | contig 23645 bp, 17 predicted proteins | sample Palsa_T0_2_FD_201948 | JGI IMG/M metagenome (GOLD analysis project Ga0302325, IMG submission 201948) | Peat permafrost microbial communities from Stordalen Mire near Abisko, Sweden - Palsa_T0_2 | ecosystem: Environmental > Terrestrial > Soil > Palsa > Peat permafrost | place: Sweden: Abisko... | reverse complement strand
GGCGTTGAGGGCGACCTTTGGCTGGTCCTCCATCTGATGATTGCCGGACGTCTGCATTGGAAGCCTCCGCAAGCCAAGCTTGCAGGCCGCAATGGGCTTCTTGCCCTCGATTTTCCTAACGGAACACTCGTGCTGACCGAGGCCGGCTCCAAACGCCGCGCCTCGCTCTACGTCGTCCGCGGTGAAGAAGGTCTACATGACCTCGACCCGGGCGGTGTTGAAATTCTCTCTACCGATCTCGATGGCTTTCGCGCTGCACTCACGGTTGAGAACCGCACCCTGAAGCGCGCTCTCACCGATCCGCGCCTCATCAGCGGCGTGGGCAATGCATATTCTGACGAAATTCTGCACGCCGCGCAGCTCTCGCCCATTGCGCTCACGCACAAACTCAAGGACGACGAGTGGGAGCGCCTGTTTAGCGCGACGCGAACCACGCTCACCGAGTGGACGGAGAGGCTCTTGTCCGAAGCCGAAAAGAGTTTCCCGGAGAAGGTCACAGCCTTTCGCCCCGAGATGGCCGTGCATGGCCGATTCAATCAGCCCTGTCCGCGCTGTGGAGAAAAAGTGCAGCGCATCCGCTATGCCGATAACGAAACCAACTACTGCGCGCGTTGCCAGACCGGCGGCAAAGTGCTTGCCGATCGCAGTCTCTCGCGACTTCTTGGGTCCGATTGGCCCCGTACGCTCGACGAACTTGAGGCCCTGAAACGCCGCTGAGAGTGGGGTCGCGCAGCCCAGCGCGCAATTTGACACCTCTTGCCGCATTTGCGAGACTCAGAGATGCTGCCCGTCTGGCTCACCGAGTCAGACAAGTCTCCCGTGCCGAAGTGGCGGAATTGGCAGACGCGCGTGGTTCAGGTCCACGTACTCGCAAGGGTGTGGGGGTTCGAGTCCCTTCTTCGGCACCAACAGAACCTCCAAATCTCATTCTGCTGAGAGCGGATCAACCCAACACACCCAATAGCTCGGCTCTCAGTCGGACCTCCGTTTGGCATGCCTTTTGCACGATGCGCAGGCCATTACATGGTCGACATAGCGTGACAGTGCATCCTCGTGAGCGGTCTTCGCGCCATCGGTGCGGCGCGCAATCTGGCGCCACTCGTCCTCTCCCAACTTGGCTACTCCCGCTCGTTTTTCCGCTTCCGCAAAGATCCATTCGTTCGTTTCTCGAATGAAGGCGCTGTGCAGCGTAAGTCCCACCGCGCACTGTGAGCGCTGCAGGGCTGTCTCCGCTCGTTTCTTCTGCGCCTTCGATGGAAACATCGTCAATCCTCGCTTCATTGTGTCGCGCTCGATCTTCGCGAATATTCGCTCAGAAATAAATAACCCCGTCGGACAGACGGCGGCGCGAGAACATGCGCATCGCACATCGGGCATGCAATGACATGATCGAGATAATTGCATTTTGCTTTTTCGTATGCCGTCTTGGCTTCTTCCGCGCGGTGCGCGATATTAAACCATTCGCCTTTTGACGCCACGCACGCTGCCGCCCGCTTCCGTGTTTCGGCGACTCCCCAAACGAGGGTATTTTGCGTGTAGAGATTGTCGAGTTCGTCCCCGTGCTCGCAATGCCTTCGCTGCATTATTCCTCCGCGGTGAACGCGCAACGAGTCATACTCCCATTGACCCTACTTCGTGGGATGCCGGCGTACCTTCAAAGGTTAATCGAAGGAATGTTACGAAAGTTATGGATACCGCGGGCGAGAATATCTCGCGCGACTCCATCACTTCATCAGGCTTGGTGTCCCTCAAAATGCGCTTCGATTTCTTCCAGAGTTTTCCCCTTCGTTTCCGGTAGCAGGAACACTGCGGTCAGGAAATAGATCACTGTGAAACCGGCAAAGAGGAAGAAAATCGACGAGAAGCCGTGATTACTGACGAAGGGGAGAAAGATTCCGGCGAGGGTGGTCGACACGAGCTGGTTGATCAACAGCGCAATGCTCATGCCGTTCGATCGGATCCGCGTGGGCATGAGCTCTGACAGGGCCAGCCACACGCACACTCCGGGCCCCATTGCGTAAAAGGCGACGAAGGCATAGAGACCGAACGCAGCGACCCAGCCATTGCCTTCACTGGGGACGGCGCCGAGAATCGCCTTTTTGATCCGCAATGGCGCAGTGCGGGCCGCGTCAAGGTTGGCGAATGGATTCTGGAAGAAAGCCTGGACTTTGTTCGCCGGGACGCAGCTCTCTCGCGTGATGCTCAATGTCCGGGGCGATGGGTCGTCGGAACGGACGAAGCTGGTGGAAGCTGTAAAGTCGCCATAGGAGTAAATGACGGCGAAAGACGCTCGATCGGGCCGAATGCTTGTCTGCGTTGCTCCGGAACTGGCCAGTAATTGCGCTGTCCTAGCAGGATCGATCCGGAGTGTGAAAGTCTGATCGGGTCCGACCTGCGACTGCAGAAAGCTGCGGCAATCGATGCTGTGTTTCTCGGTACGGAGAAACAAAACGCCGACCCCGACCAGTGAACCAATAATGCCACTAGTCCCGATGATGAGCAGAAAGCGGCGTCCTTTGCGATCGACCAGCGACAGGCCGATCACCGTCATGAGGAAGTTGACAGTGGTGAAGATGACATAGCCCCAATGCGCCTGTAAGTCGGAAAGGCCGCTCTGCAGAAGGATGCCAGTGTTGAAGCCGACGAGAGAGTTAATGCCGGTCGCGGTGTTACAGGCGAGAATCACGCACGCGAGCAGAAATGGAATGACATACTTTCGCCGTAGGAGCGAATCGTGTCCCACCGCGCCGGAGTTGCCACGGACGGCAGCTTCGGCGGTCTCTTCCATCTCGCGCAACTCGATCGCGGCTTGCTCCGGAATTCGAGAGCGCAGAAGGGCTGCGAGCGCCTGTTCTCTGCGCCCCTTGCGAAAAAGCCAACGCGGCGATTCGCTCACCAAAAAGCTGCCAAAGACGAACAACAGTCCCGGCGGAAGCGATACCCAGAAAATTCTTCGCCACGCCTGGTCCTTGAATGCAAACAGCGCGGCAGCGTCCGACACTTGCGCTACCGCCGCGACGCGATAGCTGTAATAAATGCCAACCAGCGCGGCCGCGACAATACCCAGCGTCAGCAGCCACTGAAAAATACCCGTGCCCTTGCCGCGGCTAGATGCCGAGAGGCACTCGGCAAGATACAGCGGAACCACAACGCCGATGAATCCACCGCTCATTCCTTGCAGCAGCCTGCCGAAAAACAGCGGCCCGTACCCTTGCGATAGCGCGATCACCGGGATGCTGATGGTGAACGCGACCCCACTAAGAATCATGAGCGGCTTGCGGCCCATCCAGTCAGCAAACAGGCCCGCAAAAAGCGTAGAAAACACGCTGCCTAGTAGCACAGCTGCCACGATGGCCGAAAGCTCAGACGCATTCAGATGCGACGTTGCCTCGAGATAAGGCAATGCGCCGCCGATGATGCCCACGTCGATTCCATACAGCAGGCCGCCGAGCCCCGCCACCAGCAGCAGGAACTGGTTGTAACCGCGTTTGGCAGATGGATCGATAGGCAGTTGGGCAGGCAATTCAGCGTTGGCTGTCACTGGGTTGGACCTTTGCGAAGATTACGCTGTGCAGCGGTTCAGCGCAACCCAACACGTCACCGCACGGACCCGGGCGCGCATGCAGTGATCCTGCGACCAAAAGTAATTTGCGAAGGATTCAATCTGCCGTGCATGATTCTCCCTAGGTTCCACCGGCGACGACAGCAGCGTCGATGTTGAAGTTGCTCCCAATGCAGAAAGCAGATCGATCAGCGCTTCCAAATGCCGAATCGACATCGCATGAGCTTCAAGCACAGATGGGGATCACGGCGTCTGCTTGCACACGCATCGAAGGAAGGTTCGCCCCGAATCGGATTCGGAGAGTGCGTGGGGACGATCGTGTGACAGAAGGACGCCACGAGACGCAAGCTACGCGCGCGGATGAACATAGTAGACGAGGCCGAGGTAATCGTCGGTCAGCAGGAAGCTGTCAGGACCGACGCGCAAGATACCGCAGGGGCGGCCGAGAACAATGGGTCTTCCGTTCGCATAGGTAAGAAATTCGGTGATGAAGTCGTGCGGCGTGCGATCGGTTGGTGAAAATTGGACGACACGATAGCCGGTGCCGATATGCGGATGGCTGGCGCCATGAAGGGCGACAAGAAAGCTCGAGTCGAGAAATGGATCGGTGGGTCCGAAGTATTCGAAGCCCAGCGGAGAACTGTGCGCTGCGAAGGTGGCGTAGGCTGCGGGAACGTGCTCGCAGGATTTGAGTGGAGCTGGTGCAAGGCCGAGAGCAGCGTTTGGATCAGGCTTAAAGGCATGTCCTTCGCCAGCGGTGAGATTGGTGCCGGCCGCGGCGACGCCGGATTGCTTGCCATAGACAGAGTCGTTTGCTTGCCCAAGAGCGGATGCAGTCGGAATGGAAGCAATCGCGTTTGGATCGTCGAGCGACGGCAGTGGTGTGGTGTCGTGAACGGGCTTGCCGTGGGCGAAGTAGCAGGTGGGCCAGCCATAATTCGGCGGACTGGTGGACTCAGTATCCAACTTAAAGAAAGTGTCTTCGGGCAGCTTGTCGCCGAGGTGGTCGTCGCCCATGTTGGTGGCGAAGAGCGCGCCACCGAGCTCGGCGATGGAACGCAGATCGACGGCATTTCGCATTCCTTGCGCGACGAGCGATGGATGTTTGCCATCGGGATCTATGCTGACGATGGCTGCGCGCAGGACTTCGCGCTCCTGGCAGTAGTTGCAGGATGACCCAGCAGAGACAAAAACGCGGGTTGCCCCTCGAACCTGCGCAATGGCGACGGTGCGCGTGAGGTGCCAGCCGCCGTATTTGTAATTGAGGCCATAGTCGGGGAAGCGGATGAGTGTTTCAGGCGGAGATGTCGGGGCGTTGTCGCCGGCGCTGTATTTGTAGCGAACGAGCTTGTCGGTCAGGGGAAGATAGAGCCAGCTCCGGTGCGTTGCAGGGTCCGTCCAGAAGGCGAGATTGTTTGGGTTGCGGAGATGATCGAGATAGTGCGTAATGTGGGTGAAAGTGTGCGACCGCTCGTTCCAGCCATCCAAAATGAAGACAGAGCCCCGCGTGTTGTCGGCGAGATTGTACATGCTGGTGACAAAGATTCGGTCGTCAGGCGCCTGCGCAAAAAAGCGGACACGCCGCAAACCAGTGGCCGCGATATTGATGTCGAAGCGGTCGGGTAGCGATAAGGTGATCGACTTGCCTGGCGCGTAGGCGAGGGTGTGCGATGACTGCGCGGCGTATACGAGAGACACTTTCACGCACAAAAGCAGCAGCGCGAGCGCGAGGCGGCGGAAATGCGATCGTTCCATACCAAGAGATTAGACAATGAACGAGCAGGCGTGCGCGCGGCGGCCGAAGTTCGCACGAAAACCCACCAATGAAACGGGAGTCTTTGGGAAAACGGGATGTTTAGGCAGATTTGCGTCGGGCCGCTGTTTTTGCAGCCGGCTTGACCAGACCGATGCTCCGCCGTGCTGGTTCCTTCTCGCTCTTTACGGGCTTCTTGGGAGGACGCTTCGCAGCGGAATCGCTATCGAGGCTTTTGCGAAGCGCGTCCATGAGATTGACGACGTTGTTGCGTCGAGTATTCGGGGTCTCGTCTTTTGGCACGGGAAGATTGTTGACCTTGGCTTCGACGAGTTCCTTGACTGCGACCTCATAGCCATCTTCGAACTTGCCGAGGTCGAACTTTGCCGAACGCTTGGCGATGAGGGATTCGGCCAACTGCAGGGAATCTTCATTGATTTCGGCTGGCTTGATGTCGCGGAAATAGTCTGCCTGATTGCGCAGCTCATCTTGATAGCGCAAGGTGTAGCCCATCATTCCTCGACCGCCATCGGCAGGTTTGATCGCGATGATGTGTTCGCGGCCTGAAAAGGCGATCTTGCCGATCGCCGCCTTGCCGGTTTTCACGAGGGCTTCGCGCACGACTGCGAAAGCCTCCGCCTGGGAATCGTCTTCGGGAACGACGAAGTATGGTTTCTCAACGAATTCCGGATCGATTTCCTTCACGTCGATGAACTGAGATACTTCAATGGCGTGTTTGGAGGGGACGCGCAGGTTCTCGAGTTCGCTTGATTCGATCGTGACGTACTGGCCCTTGCGATACTCGTATCCTTTGACGATCTCGTCCTTCTGGACGACGGCCGCCTCGTCGCTATCCACGGTGCTTTCGAGCACCTTTTGATGGCGAACGCGCTCGCCGGTGCTGCGGCTGATCTGGTGAAAATTGATGCGGCTCTTGCTTTCTGTAGCCACGTAAAGGCTCACGCCAAAAGAGACGAGAGAAATCTGCATGGGACCGGACCAATAAGGACGCGCCATCGACCACCCCTGATAACAATTTGATTCTACGGATTGCTGGGGAGGTGTCTAGTGAAAAGGGAGTTAGAGGCTCTCTTCGTCTTACCTTCGCCTTTGAGCTGATCGTTAGGTTTTAATCGAGCTGGCGATGGTAGCCTGCAACCGCGCACTCATTGCTTCTCCTCCAGGTGCTTCTTCAGCCTTTGCAGCGACTCATTCCAGAACATCTCGTAGTCCTGAAGCCAATCGTTGACGAGGCGCAGAGGTTTGGGATCGAGGCTGCAGAAGTTTGCGGTTCCTTGTTGACGAGTGACAACCAAGCCTGCTGAATGCAGGAGGCGTAAGTGCTTGGAGATGGCAGGGCGGCTCATATGAAAATTTCGTGCGATTCCGCCGACTGTTTGCTGGCCGCCGCGAAGAATGTTCAGGATTTCCCGTCGCGTGGGATCAGAAATCGCACGGAAGACAACGTCATTTTTTTTGTGTTTATTCGTAACCATACGGTTACACGCAATGTAACCAGATAGTTTCCATCTGTCAAACACGTTTTCAGATATAGCCAAGCGAGAATCGCGGCGCGCGCGTTTCTTATGCGGCAGGTATGTGATGAACGTGTATGCGCCGGTACTACCACGCTAGACTCCGAATTGACGCAGGTGATGGTCCAGATGCTTGTACATGAGCACCGCCCACTCATTTGGTGTGAGCCGTCCGAAAAAGCTGTGTGGATTCCTGGTACACCCAGTTGGGCCTGCGGCGCAAAACCGATCGATTAGTCCGCATAGGCGCTCACATTCCATCCCCAGGTCGCGTTCATCCTGCACCACGAGTCCCTTCACCGTCGGCGAATTCCGGCGCATCGGCTCGTCGTTGCCGAGCACCATCGGTTTGATGACTCCGCCAATGATCCGACCAAGAAGCATCTGCGGCGGAGTCATGTCGCCCAGAGCCAACTCCATACCCGCTGCGCAATGCGCCATTGCCTGTGCCGCATTCATCGTGCCCCACTGTCGCGGGCTTTCGGGCTTGAGGTTCGCTATCCGCTCCTTCACTTCTTTCACCCTGGCCGCTTCAAAAAGATTCTTCATAGGGAAAGCATGCCTCTTTGAGATTTCCGCAGTGGGCCGCCTATTGGCGTAGATCGAATCTTCGCCGACTTCAGGAGAGAGCGCGCAGGCTCGTACGAAGCTCGTCGGGATTTCCGTTCGGAATCAACTGCTCGACCTCATGGTGAGTGCTCTGCCAGACGGGCATCGCGCTCGCCAGCAGGTTGCGCCCTTTGCCAGTAAGTTTCAAAACACGGTTCCGGCGATCCGTGGGATGATGCGACACCTTAACCAATCCGCGACGCTCCAGTGGCTTCAATGCGGCTGTTAACGTGGTTCGGTCCATCGCGAGCAGGGACGCTACCGGTCCCATGGGCGGCGGCTCCGGGCGGTTAAGAGACATCAAGAGGGAAAACTGACCATTGGTGAGGCCGAAAGGGCGCAACGCTTCATCGAAGCGCCGGGCTAGCGCACGAGCGGCGCGCTGCACGTGAAGGCAGAGACAGCAATCCCTGACCAAGAGCGTTGTTTCGTACGGAAGCACTTTTCCGCTTGACACGCTACCAGATTAGTTGATATCAACATATTTGTCAATTGGGTTTTCCTGAGTCGATCCGGTCCGCGATTTGTGACCAATGGTGTTGACACTCGGAAACCATTCGGTTACGTTGTTGGAAATCGAGCGCTCGTATTTGAAATGAGCGTTCGAGACAAAAGCATTTTCCCCAGCAAGAAATAAGAGATGAAAAATTCAACTGGAGGTCGGAGATGTCCTTCTTTCACGATTTGAAGATTGCCGTACGTTCCCTGGCGCGTGTTCCTTCCCTGTGGATCACAGTAGCGTTGACGCTGGCGCTCGGTATCGGCGCCAATGCGGCAATCTTCAGCGTGGTGCGCGCTGTGCTTCTGCGGCCGCTCGCCAACCGCGATGAGGACCGATTGCTCTACGTGCGGCAAAGCGCGCCAGGGCTCAAGGCGACGAACACGACGTTTTCCGTGCCGGAGATCGCGGACATTGGCGCAGGGCTGAAGTCGATCCAGGAGCTGGGGACGTTCTCCGAGATTGACTTCACGATTGTTGGTCTGGGGACGCCGCGGTCGGTGCCGGCTGGGGTGGTGGACGGGCACTACTTTGAGGTGATGGGGCTGAAGCCGGTGCTGGGACGGCTGCTGGGGCCGGGAGACGATGGGCAGAACGCGGCAGGCGCGATTGTGCTGACGCATCACTTCTGGCGGACGGAACTGCACTCCGACCCGAACGTGCTAGGGAAGACGGTGCGGCTGGAGAGCTACAGCGGGGCGCGCTCGGCGACGGTGGTTGGCGTGCTGGAGCCGTCCGTGCCATACCCGGTGGCGACGGAGATTATTGCCAACGTTGTAACGAGCCCGCATCATCTGTCGGCCACGATGGTGACGGGGCGCGAGCATCGCATGACGGAGGTGTTTGCACGGCTGGCTCCGGGGTCGTCGGTGGAGCAGGCGCAGGCGGAGCTGAGCACGGTCTATGGAGCGATGACGGCGGCGCATCCCGAGGTGTATAAGCCGGGTGACCACTACCAGATTCAAGTGACGCGGATGCACGAGCAGATTAACGCGCGGGCGAACACGGTTCTGTGGGTGCTGTTTGCGGCGTCGGGACTGCTGTTTGTGATTGCGAGCTCGAACGTGGCGAACCTGGTGCTGGCGCGGACGGTGCGGCGGGAGTCGGAGCTGCAGGTGCGGAGTGCACTGGGCGCGAGCACGGCGGTGCTGCGGCGGGCATTGCTGGCGGAGAGCCTGGTGTTGTGCGTGAGCGGGGCGGTGGCGGCGGTGCTGCTGGCGGTGCCGATGGTGGAGGTGCTGGGGCGGTATGCGGCGCGGTTTAGCGTGAGGGCGAATGACCTGAAGCTGGACTTCAGCGTGGTGTGGTTCGGGATTGGGTTGGCGCTGGTGGCGGCGGTGTTTCTGGCGTATATTCCGCGGCTACCTTCGGCGAATGCGCCACAGGGCGGTCTGGCGGGCCGTGGCGCACGGATTGTGGGCGGAAGCCGCCGGCGGCTGAGGGTGTTTGCGGTGACGCAGATTGCGGCGTCGTTTCTGCTGCTGGCCGGCGCCTGCGTGCTCATGAAGACGTTGTTTGTGTTGGAGCAGACTCGGCCGCAGTTCGACTCGGCCAATGTGCTGGCAGTGAATCTGCCGCTCATGTCGTATGGGAAGACGCCGCAGCAGGTGCAGGATTTTTATCGCGACGCGGTACGGCGGATCGGCGCGCTGCCTGGAGTGGAGCATGTGTCTTCAGGTTTCAGCGTTCCGTGGCGCGATGAGCAGGGGCTGAGCATCGGTTTTTCGTTTGCGGCGACGGGCGCGCGGAGGGCGGATGGGCAGGATTTTCGCGCGAAGTTCCGTAGCGTGTCGCCGAATTTTTTTGCGACGTTTGGCGTGCCGATTCTGGAGGGGCGTGACTTCAACGACGGAGACAAGGACGGTTCGGAGCGAGTGGTGATCATCAGCCAAAGTCTGGCGCAGATGCTTTACCCAGGGCAGGACGCGGTGAACCGGACGATGCGATGGACGGATGGGGTGATGAAGTTTATCGGCATCAGCTATGAGCCGCGGAGGATTATTGCGGTGGTGCCGGATTTCGATGACGAGAACATCATCCCGCAGCCGGCCATGACCATTTATCAGCCGGTGGATCAGGAATGGTCCAGCGGCCGGCTGTTTGTGCGCGCGCATCAGGATGCGTACGCGCTGGTGCCTGCAATTACGCGCACGATCCACGAAATGTCGGCGGATCAGCCGGTGGAGAAGGCGAGCACGCTAGGCGATGTGCGGGCGGAGGTGCTGACGCCCGACAAGTTGAATGCGGTGGTGTTTGGGGGGTTCGCCGCCGTTGCGCTTCTGATCTCCGTGGTGGGAGTCGCAGGCGTTCTTGCATTCTCCGTAAGCGGGCGCACGAGAGAATTTGGAATCCGCATGGCATTGGGCGCGCAGCCGCGCAACATTCTTACCAATGTTCTGACCGAGGGAGTCGTCATGGCCGGCATTGGCGTGGGGGCAGGTGGAGTGGTCGGGTTCATCCTCGCGCGCATCGTCAGCAAATACGTTACGGCGCTCGATCAACCGGGTGCTGCCGCGTTTATTGCGTCGGCCGGCGTCATTCTCGGGGCAGCGGTGATTGCTTCGGCTGTGCCTGCGGCGCGGGCTGCGAGAGTGAATGCGGTGGAGGCTCTGCGATCGGAATAATCCGCTTCGCTCACCGGCAGGGTTACGGGTGAGCAAGTTTCTCGATCTCAGATGCCGATCGGGATTGGATGTATTTCAATCGCTTAAGACTGCCATCCGCCGCCCAGTGCCCCGTAGAGTTGCACGAGCGTGAGCGCCTCGCCTTGCTGTGCGGTCACAAGGTTCAGTTGGGCCGAGAAGAGATTTGAATCGGTCGTCAGCACTTCGAGATACCCGGTCGATCCGCCTTGATAGCGAATGCGAGCCAGGCGGGTCGCATCCTTCGCCGCCTCTACGAGCTTTTCCTGTTGCTCACGGTATGCTCGCTGCTTGTTTAGAGCGATCAGGGCGTTCGAAACATCGCGGAATGCGCCTGCAATCGTCTTTTGATAGTTCAACACCATTTCCTTTTGAGTTTCTTGCGAAAGCTGAAGCTGGCCGCGTAACTTGCCGCCTTCGAAGAGAGGTTGAGCCAGCGAACCAATGCCATAGATGGTCTTGCCTGCCGGATCGAAGATGCTTGAAAGGCTGTCTCCGCCTACGCCCCCCGAGGCACTGATTGAAAGACTAGGAAAGAACTGTGCGCGCGCCACACCGATTTGTGCATTTGCGGCGATAAGAGTAGCTTCCGCCTGTTCGATGTCGGGGCGCCGTTCGAGCAGCTGCGAAGGTATGCCTGTTGGGAGATCCTGCGGCGGAGGCGCGAGCGCATTGGGGTCCTGGTGGGCGATGGGCCCGGGGTTCTCTCCGAGGAGAAGCGCGATGGCATTCTCTTGTTGCTGGATCTGTTCTTCGAGTTGCGGAACCTCTGAAGTTGCCGCGTAGAGCAGTTGTTCTGCCTGCCGGACGTCGGAGAGAGGAACTGACCCTCCGCTTTCCAATGTTCTTGTGAGGCTGACAGAATCTTCCCGAACCTTGATGGTCTGCCTGGTTATCTCGAGTTGACTATCCAGTGCGCGGATCTGCAAATAGGCAGTCGCGACTTGTTGCACAAGCGTCAGCCGAACCGCGCGCTGCGCCCATACCTGAGCCAGCAATTGCGCACGAGCTGCTTCGGTCTGTCTGCGATACAGTCCCCAGAAATCCGGCGTCCACGCAGCCGACACATTGAAGGAACCATCGACCAGCGGGCTCCCGATCTGTGTGCCGAGCGATGAGGGCAAAGTTGCGCCAATGCCCGTTCCACCCACTGTGATGGTAGGGAACTGTTGCGAGCGCGTAATCCTGACCTGCGCCTGTTGCTCTAGAATGCGCTGCGCTGCAATGCGCACATCGTAGTTATTCGCGAGAGCCTTCCGAATTAGGTCCTGAAGTTCCGGTTCGCGATAAACGGAGGCCCACTGCTCATCGCCAAGAGAGTTCTTGACGTCACTCGCGACTGCGGCTTCATCCGCACCGCGGTAGGCAGGCGGAGCCGTGATATTGGGCCGCACATATTTTGGCCCCACATTGCATCCAGCCAAGAAGCCAACGGCACTCGTAAGCAGGCCGATGCGAGCGAAGTTATTGAACCGTATCATGCGTGGCCTCCTCCAACACCGGCGTGGGACATAACTGGCTCTTCGGTCTGTGTTCCGGGGCCGCAGATCGAGTCCATCGTGGTGCCCTTGCCGCCTCTCACAAAGCGGTGCGAAAGGAACTCGACAACGGCGAACGTGACGGGAATGAAGATAAGGCCGAGGATGGTCGAGAGAGTCATGCCACCGACGACGACTGTTCCGAGGATTCGGCGGGAGGCAGCTCCCGACCCGCTTGCGGTCCACAACGGCAAACAGCCGACGATGAATGCCAATGCGGTCATAACAATCGGACGGAAGCGCAGGCGCGCCGCGTCGAGCGCTGCCTCGCAGATACTCTCCCCTCGCTCGTAGTTCAACTTAGCGAACTCGACGATCAGAATGGCATTCTTCGCTGATAGTCCGATGAGCATGACTAATCCAATGGTGGCGAAGATATCATTTTCGAAACTTCGGGCGTGCAGTGCTAAATACGCACCCAAAATTGCAACCGGCGTGCTGAGAAGAACGCTGAAGGGAAGTGTCCAGCTTTCATAGAGAGCTGCAAGGATCAGAAAGACGAACACGAGCGACAGGCCGAAAACAGCCCAGGATGGCACGCCTTTTTCGGCTTGCTGCTCCTGGAACGACATACCGGAGTAATCGAAGCCAGCGCCCGCAGGCATGGTCTCTTTGAATACTTCTTCGAGCGCCTTTCGCACCTGGCCGGAGCTATAGCCGGGTGCGCCAGTGATGTTGAGCTGCGCCGCGTTGAATTCGTTGAATCGGTAGATGAACTCGGGGCCAGTGATCCGGCTGACCTTGACAAGCGAGCCGAGCGGCACCTGGCTGCCGTTGGCGCTGCGCACATAGAACTGGTCGATGTTGGCGATGTTAGTCCGCGATGTGCCTTCTGCCTCAACGTAAGTCTGCCACTGGCGACCGAATCGGTTGAAGTAATTGACGAGATAGCCGCCCATGAAGGTCTGCATGGTCGTGTAGATCGTCGAGAGATCGACCTGCTGTTGAAGGGCCTTTTCCTTGTCTACATCGGCATAGAGTTGGGGCACGGCAGGCTGATAGGAAGGGATGGCGGCAGCAATCTCAGGACGCTTGGACAATGCGCCGAGAAAGGCGAAGACATTCTTCGTCAACGTTGCGGGATCGTCCGACCCTGAGCGGTCTTCGAGGATCATGGTGACACCGCCGGAGGTTCCGATGCCCGGAATCGACGGCGGCGGGAATGCGAAGGCAATGCCGTCCGGATTACCCGCGAGACGCTTCTGCAGGTTGCTCTGAATGTACTCGAGCTGCTGCTCTTTGGTTTTCCGCACAGCCCAGGGCTTGAGGCTCACGAAGAAGAAGCCAGCGTTCGTGCTCTGGACCTGGGTGAGGAGCGAGAAGTTATTGACGGCGATAACACCCTCGATACCGGGAGTCTTCAAAAGGGCGTCACTTATCTTTTGCTCAGCGGCATCGGTGCGCTGCGCCGAGGCACCGTCGGGAAGCTGCAACGCGAGAAACATGTAACCCTGATCTTCAGTTGGGATGAATCCACCTGGAAGGCTACTACCCAGGTACACAGCTACTGCGCCGACCAGGATGAGGCCAAGCATAGCGAATGTTGATTTGTGAATGAGCACGCGCGACAAGCCAACAAAACCGTCGGTGGTGCGTCCGAAAAACCTGTTGAAGCCTCCAAATCCCCTACCGAGCAGACCCTTCTTCCGACCTTCCTGCTTAGGCTTAAGAAGAAGCGCCGCAAGCGCGGGGGATAGAGTGAGTGCGTTGAATGCCGAGATAAGAACTGAAATCGCGATGGTGACGGCAAACTGTTGATACATCCGCCCGGTGATGCCGGGGATCGCCGCAGTGGGAATGAATACGGCCGCAAGGATCAGCGCGATGGCGACCACGGGACCACCGACTTCTTCCATGGCCTTCTCCGTAGCCGACTTCGGATCCATGCCTTCGTCGATGTGATGCTCTACTGCTTCAACAACAATGATGGCATCGTCGACGACCAAGCCGATCGCAAGCACAAGGCCGAACAGCGAAAGTGTGTTGATCGAAAACCCAAGCGCCGGAAAGATGGCGAACGTGCCGATGAGCGAGACAGGAACCGCCAGGAGTGGAATAAGTGTGGCTCGCCATCCTTGAAGGAATATAAAGACGACGATCACTACGAGGCCAAGTGCTTCAAGAAGCGTAAGCACGATTTCATGAATCCCGGCAGTCACGGCCTTCGTGGTGTCGAGTGGAACGCTGTACGCGATGCTTGGCGGAAAAGTGGCAGAGAGCTCCTTCATGCGCTGATTCACGGCGGACGCGGTCTCCACGGCATTGGAGCCGGGAAGCTGGTAGATCGCCATCACACCAGACGGAGCCTGGTTATAACGGGCCGAAACTCCGTATGCCTGATCTCCGAGTTCAATGCGAGCTACGTCGCTCAAGTGCAGAATCGACCCGTCGGGATTGGCGCGAAGGATGATGTTACCGAATTCTTCGGGTTTCACGAGGCGCCCCTGCGTGCGCACCGTGTAAGTGAATTGCTGACCATTCGGAATCGGCTCGCCACCAATCTGGCCGGCAGGGTTCACATTGTTCTGAGTCTGGATTGCAGCGATAACTTCAGTCGCCGTGACGCCGAGTTTCGCGAGCTTATCGGGTTGCACCCATACGCGCAACGCATACTGCCCACCAAAGACCTGTACGCGCGAGACGCCTTTGACGCGAGCGATTTGGTCTTGCAGATTGATGATGGCGTAGTTGGTAAGAAAGTCCTGGGTCAACTTACCGCCTGGCGAGTTGATGGCGACGAGCATGAGAGGCGAAGTAAGTGCCTTCTGCACAGTGAGGCCCGCCGTAGTTACCTGGGCAGGCAACTGCGATTGGGCCTGGTCAACGCGCAGCTGGGCGAGTACCTGGTCGATATTCGGATCGGTCTTGACATCGAAATCCACAAAGAGCTGAACCACGCCGTTGTTAGCGCTGACGGAGTCCATGTAGATCATGTTGTCCACGCCATTCATCTGTTGCTCGATAGGCGTTGACACTGCCTGGCTCACGGTCTTGGCGTCGGCGCCGGGGTAAGTGGCCGTAACGAGAATTTCCGGTGGAACGATGTTTGGATACTGTGAGATAGGCAGCGTCAGCATCGACACGGCGCCAACCACGACAGTGATAATAGCGATGACAATGGCCACGATGGGCCTGCGGATAAAGAATTTTGACATGAGTTACCGCCCCGCCGATGGTGGTGCCTGCGCGGCGTTGGAGGTATGAAACTCTCCGGGCTGCGGACTCACCGGCGCGCCTTCGCGGAGCTTCTGAAGATTGTCGATGATGACGTTGGAACCTGAAGGAAGTCCGCTTGTGACGATATAGCTATCGCCGTATTGCGGACCAAGGGTCACGGTATTTACATGGACCGTATTATTTGCGGCGACGGTGTAAACCTGCTCCTGCCCCTGAAATTCAGTTACTGCTATCTGCGGAATAAGGATTGCACCGTGAAGGGTCTGAGTCTCAGCTTTCACCCTTCCGAATTGACCGGGACGAAGTATGTTCCCCGGATTCGGGAAAGAGGCTGCTATGCGGATTGCTCCGGTCTGCGTGTTGAGCTGCCGATCTACAAATGCAACATAGCCCTTATGCGGATAGACTTCACCATTCGAAAGCGTCAACGTCAGAGGAATCCTCGACGCCCCATGAAGCAAATCACTACCGCCGGCGCCGGCACGTTTTGTCAGCGCAAGATATTCGCTGTCACTTATGGAGAAATAGACCTTGATCGGATCAAGCTGCGAGACCGAGGTAAGTACGGATTGGATACTTACAAGATTGCCCACCTGCGTTGTAGCCTGACCTGCGACGCCGGTTATCAACGATCGAACCTTGGTAAAGCCAAGGTTGAGATTGGCCGTCGCCACCGCGGCCTCTGCTGTCCGCACCGACGCTTCCGCTTGAGCCTTCACTTGAATCTCGTTGTCGAGTTGGCTTCTGGCTATGGCGTGCGCTTCAGCCAGCGGGGTATCCCGGTTCACGTTGATCTGTGCGAGAGCAAGTTGCGCTTGCGCCTGCCCGAGCTGACCTTGTGCTTGTTGAAGAGACGCTTCAAAGGGCCGAGGATCGATCTCGAATAGCACCTGGTCCTTTTCGACTTGCGAACCCTCGCGATAATCCTGGCGGATCAGATAGCCGTTCGCCTGGGGTTGGATCTGTGCGTTGACATACCCGTCGAGTGTGCCCACCCACTCCCCCGTCAAGGGCACATCGCTCTGCTCGGCCTTTACGATGGTCACTTTCATGGCGGGCCGCGCAGCGGAGGCTGTGGCGCCCACGCCCTTGTCGCAACCTGCCAGGAGCCCGGCAGCCAACCCCAGTGCACCCGCACCGGCAACAAGCATCGCGCGGTTAAGGAAGATAGTTTCAGCCGATTGTCTTTGCCGCACAGTCATACTCATTCTCCAGTCAAGCGTGAAAAGATGTTCTCAGCAGGGGACGTTCGCGCCGCGAAAAACACGTATGCGTGTCCAGCTTTGATGAGCCAGCGGAGATGCCGGATTCACAAAGTCGTCCGGATCTCCAAGCGCAAAACGTGAAATTTGCGCCATACTCCTTATGGATGGCTCATTTTGCTCATCAAGCGAGGCGGGACCGACCGAGGGTGTTTTCGGGATCCAGACGAGCGACAATCGCGTCAACCACTTTCCAGTACTGCCAGGCCGGCAGGGTGCGAGTGCGGGGCCAGCGCGAAGAGAGAGTTGCCGAATATGGAGTTGGGAGGGTGGGAAGAACACGTTCAGGCTCGCGCAAGAACTGGGGTTCGTAACAGACGTCACACCATCTGAGACAACTATGAATCCCTGTGATTCGCCTATTGATCTTGATTGTTTTCAGAATGGTCGGGGAGAGAGGATTCGAACCTCCGACCCCCTGGTCCCGAACCAGTTTTTCGCGATTGTTGAAATTTGTTGAAAACGCGTGAGTTTAAGTGTTTTTGATTGAATATGTTGCGGCCATGCTTTTGAAAGCTGTGGTTCTGAAGTGTTCTGGAGTGCTTTCGCCGCTACGAATTCGACTACATCGGTTCCTGGAATGAATGGAGCACAGAGGAGCGATTTTGGCTCTGTCGATACTTGAAGATCGCTGTGCTTTGACAGACACAAAAATCAACTACATTGATCAGTCCCGCCGTGCCTGACTGAATCCCGAACGAATAAGGGACATTTGTGCTGAGGTTCGGGACCACGCATAAACGCGCTTCACGTTGACCTCGTGGCCTCTGCGTTGAAGCAAAACATGCAGCCTTCGGTAGCCGTAACACGGCTTCTGCCGTGCCAGCTTCAACAGTGCTTCGCGCAGTTCGATGTTGCGGTCCGGGCGAGGCTCATATCGATAGCTCGACCGCTCCATGCCCAGCAGCTTGCAGGCCGTGCGTTCGCTCAGCCGGAACTCGACCGAGATGAACGCCACTTCTTCTCTCAGACCGGCAAGCTTACAATCTAGTATCGGTTGCCAAGTTGATGTAACCCACCTCTGAAGCTGCCAAATTGGAGAAGTGGAATGGCGCGATTAGACCGAAGACTTTTTTTGCAGGGAACAGGGTTACTGGCTGCTAGCGCGCTTGCCGAAGAGGTTCAAACATTTGCAATGGCGATTGCTACGGATGACAGCGGCTCAGGCCAAGACGGCAATGAATTGCCTGCTCCTTTATACGATCCGTTCGAATGGAATGCTCCAGAGCTGGTTTTTTCCTTTGAGTTCTTCGACAAGAGAATTCGTTCGAGAACTGTATTGCCGACTGGTGTTAAGCCTCCTGCGGACCTTCCTCCTTCGTCTGCAATTTCTGGTCTCGAGACCTCGATTCACTGTACCGGCGAAGATCCGAACGATCACCATGGACTGAAATTGACCGGGGGTAGCCCGGGTGTGAGGTTGTTTTATAAAGGGAGGACGGAAGTCCCCACTTCCGGCGGGAAACGATTGACGATATATCAGTCAGATCCGGTGTTGAGCCTGGATATCGAATCAATCTATGAGACCTTCGCCGACCTGCCGGTAGTGCGCAGATGCACACGGGTGATCAATCGCGGACACCAAGATGTGGGCATTGAATACCTCAGCTCAGCGATGCTTCACAATCTCTCTGCGCCGCGGCGATTCGAGCGGGAACTTCTCATCCACGTCGCTCAAAATACCTGGCAAGCTGAAGCGCAATGGCGAACGATGAAGCCTTCGCGTGCAGGCTTTATCGACAACGGCAACTTCACAATTTCGCCCGCTGCGTTCAGCAGCATAGGCACGTGGTCAACGCAACGCTATCTGCCCATAGGCATGGTCGAAAACACCGAGCTCGGCGTAGCCTGGTTCTGGCAGGTTGAACACAACGGCACGTGGCACTGGGAACTCGCGAATACCCAGGACAAAGCCGTTTACGCGTATGTTGGCGGACCGGACGAGCTCCATGGCCACGCCTGGAAGAATCTCAAACCCGGGGAGACATATACGACAGTTCCTGCGGCGGTCGGTTGCGTCCGTGGAGGCTTTGATGAGGCGGTTGATGCACTGACTCGGTATCGACGAACGGCCTGCCTTCGTCCGCGTGCCGACACCCATAATCTTCCAGTAATTTTCAACGACTACATGAATTCCTTGGAAGGCGATCCTACGACCGCCAAGGAGTTGCCGCTGATCGAGGCAGCTGCGGCGGCCGGCTGCGAATACTTCGTGATCGATGCCGGCTGGTATGCGGAGTTGAACGAAGACTGGTGGGGATCGGTTGGAGCCTGGCAGCCTTCCAAGTCCCGATTCCCCGGCGGTCTTCAAGAGGTGTTGGATCGCATCAGGGCTAAGGGAATGGTGCCGGGACTTTGGCTCGAGCCAGAGGTAATCGGTATCCATTCCCCACTTAAGAACAAGCCCGATGCATGGTTCTTCCAACGACATGGCAAACGGGTAATAGACCACTCGCGTTACCTCCTCGATCTCCGAAACCCGGAAGTGCGTGCCTATCTGAACGCAGTTGTGGACCGCTTGGTTGGCGAATACAAAGTGGGATACATCAAGATGGATTACAACGTCGATGGCCTTGAAGGAACCGAATATCTTGCCGACAGCCCCGGGCAGGGACTGTTAGAGCATAACCGGGCTCACCTTTCTTGGCTGGACGAAGTGCTTTCCCGTTACCCAGATCTCACGATCGAAAACTGCGCCAGCGGAGGTGGGCGTATGGAATACGCCATGCTTTCGCACTTGCAGCTCCAGTCTTCAAGCGATCAGGAAGACTATCGCCTCTACCCCGCCATCGTCGTAGGCGAATCTGCCGCAGTCTTGCCCGAGCAACTCGCCATCTGGTCTTACCAGCTAGCGAACGGCGAAACAGATGCTGCGACTTTCAACATGGTGAACGCCATGTTGTTCAGAATTCATCAAAGCGGCCACTTAGCTGAGTTGAGCCCAGAGAGCTTTATGCAGGTAAAGAATGGGCTGCGAGTCTACAAGGAGAAAATTCGACCCCACATCAGGTCCGCTGTGCCCTATTATCCGCTTGGTCTGCCCGATATGACGGATACTGTTTCCCCGATCTCTCTTGGAATGCGTTCACCGAGTAGCAACTTTGTTGCGGTATGGCGCTTGCAGGGCGACGCGAAAATTCATTTGCCGAAAATCGACCCGAAGATGAATATTCTCTATCCCAACGACCTCGGAATACAGATTGACAGAGATGGGGATGGAATCAGCGTCGTATTCCCGCGCAAATTGATGGCCTGCATCCTTAGCTCGAATGGGTAGCACTTGAAGGGGAAGCAGCCTACTAGACCGCGGATCTGCAATGTGGAAGTCCTTGCGCCGACAATTACCTGTATTCGGACGGCTAGCATATCCGGTACGTGTAGAGGCAACGATACTCGTTCAGCGCTCTCCGAAATCTCTGATTGGGTAAGCGTTCGAAGCTCCTTTCAATTACCCACAATTCGGGGTGGGTTTGGATAGTTATTGATGGATCGTATTCTGCCTCAAGCCAGATACTTACGCTGTGAGGACGATGCATGGCGAAGTGATTGCCATGAGGAAACTGCGACAGGGTCAAGGTGTGCAATGCCGGGAGTCGTCTGCGGATTTCCGGTCGGAAGAATGGATAGACAATGAAGTGGTGGGATGCGAGTTTGAGGATGTTCGGCATGGCAAGCGACTGCGACAACTTTTGGAGCAGTTGTCAAGTAGAGTAGGTGCGACCACGCCGTGGGCTTGTCAGGACTGGGCCAACACCAAGGCGGCCTACCGCTTCTTTGGCAACGAACGGATCAGCGAATTCAATATTCTCGCCGGTCATTTTGCCTGCACGCGCGAGAGATTTTCCGCTAGCCGTGGCTTCCCCCTTCTGGTTCTTCACGACACGACGGAGTTGTCTTATCGGCACGAAGATACCGCATCGATCGGAATCCTGAAGAAGATACCTGCAGGCCACAAAGGGCGTGCAGGGCTTTACACCAGTTGCGGCATTCTGATGCACTCCAGTTTGGTAGCCACCCGCGAAGGGCTGCCACTGGGTCTGGCGGCGATCAAATTCTGGAACCGAGACAAGTTTCACGGCGCGAATGCGCTGAAGCGACGGGTTAATCCGACGCGTGTACCGATCGAAAAGAAAGAGAGCATTCGCTGGTTGGAGAACCTGAGACAGTCCACGGAATTACTGGCAGACCCTGGACGCTGTGTGCACATCGGAGATCGGGAGAGCGACATCTACGAACTGTTCTGTCTGGCTCAGCATCTAGGCACCCATTTTCTGGTGCGCACCTGCGTCGACCGGCGGGCCGGAGATGGCGAACATACGGTTCGCGAAGCAATGAAACAGGCTCCAGTTCGGGGACTGCATCGTGTTCAGGTGCGGAACAAGCGAGGGGAATTTTTTACCGCGGTTCTTGAAATTCGCTGTCGACGCATGGTGGTCCGCCCACCCATCGGCAAGCAGAAAGACTATCCGGAACTGATCCTCACGGCGATCCACGCCAGCGAGAGAGATACTCCGAAAGATCGCGAGAAGATCGACTGGAAACTGCTTACCGATCTGCCTGTGCGCACGCGTCAGGAAGCTGCCGAGAAACTTGACTGGTACGCGCAGAGATGGAAGATCGAGACCTTCCACAAAATCCTGAAGTCCGGATGCAGGGCGGAAGAAGCGAAGCTGAGAACGGCGGAGCGACTTGTAAACCTCATTGCGATCCTATGCATCCTGAGTTGGAGAATCTTCTGGATCACCATGCTCAATCGCGCACGGCCGGAAGCATCGCCTCATGAGGCCTTTACAGAACTTGACCAATATCTGTTGGACGAATTGGTGCCCGATAAACCTGCGCGGAATCAAACAGCACCTCTTGCGCACTACATCACGAAGCTTGCCCGATTAGGTGGCTATCTCGCTCGCGCACACGATCCCCCACCGGGCAACACCGTAATTTGGAGAGGTATGTCGCGACTCACCGACATAGAACTGGGCATCATGATCGGAGTGCAACTTGTGGGTAATTGAAAGGAACTATGGACGCTTACAAAGAAGCCGCACGAATTGACGCGGCTCTGCCCGAAGCACTCGTGCCGCAGGCAATGGTAGAGCTTTGCTATTTTCGGATGTCAGCAAGCCCAGAAGAGAAATTCCGGAAAGCAATGAAAGCAAAACCGTCGCTTCCTCTGGCTCATAACGGATTGGGACTCTTCCAGGCGGCAACTGGTCGGGCGGAAGCGTGCGTAGCATCCTTGCGTCAAGCGATCGCCTTCGGCCCGCTTTCTGCTCCTCTGAATGCATTTCTGTGTTATAGCCTGTGCTTTACTCGTCGATTTGAGGACGCAATTATCGCCGGCCGAAAAGCCGTCCTCGGAGCGCCTGAGTCTTGCCTTGCTCACGTCTGCTTGGGAAACGCATTAGTCTATCAAGGGCAATACGATGATGCATTGATCCATTTAGATGAGGCGCGCTCGCTGTCCCACGACAGTAAGCATGCCCTTGGATTTTGGGCTTATGCCTGTGCCATGGCAGGGTTACGGGAAAAGGCGGAACAGGCGCTATCGAAATTGACTTCGCTCCCTCGGCATGAGTATGTGCCGTCCTACTTTGTAGGCTTAATCCATCTTGGGCTTGGTCATACAGATTTGGAGGGACACGACGAAGGATGGCGCAACCTCGCCCTCTGTTTCCGCAACGGCGACGGGGTGCTGGTGTTGACCAACAGCTCCAACGGAGAAGGTATCTTCAAGCCGCTGGTCGAGGCGCTGCTTGGCGAGACCGGCTTCCCCTTCGACTGGGAGGGCTATACGCCCTACGACAAGCTGCCTCCGCTACCGAAACTCAAAGAGCACAAGCCGGTCACGCTCACCGCCGAACAGTTAAGCCGCCTTGCTGGCCGCTACGCGCTCAGCGCAGACATAGTGCTGACAATCACCGTCGAAAACGGCCGTATCTATATTCGCGAGGGCGACGAGGATAAACAAGAGTATCTCGCCGAGAGCCCGAACGATTTCTACTCGGCAACCTCGACCGACGAATGCAGCTTCAAACCCGAAACTGGTCCGGCAAAGGTGCTCGTGCTGCATCTCGATAACGGCCAGAATCCGGAGCTGAAGCGGGTGCCATAAGAAGCGCGGTACTGTTCGTTTGCGTTATTGCCGGATCAGGCATCAACGTGCATTTTCGCGACCATAAGCTGGGTTCCGGCAGAGTGACCGCCCACCGAGAAGTAACCGCCGAAAAGAGACTCTGCGGTTACTTCCCCATGGGCCACGATCCAACCGGAACCCGCGAAAAAAACGAATCGATAGAACTCGAAGCTGAGTGAGATGCTCTGTCGCTGAAGAGCGTGGATCGCAGCCACTGCTGAAGCTGGTCGAGGTCGAGGACCGCAGAGTGATTGGGTTGCAAACAAACGCGCGCCGGAAAAGTCCAATTGTTGAGTTCACTGGGTATGAAAGGTGCTACGTTCGTTCGTGATAGTGGAGAGGTCCGCTGAATGTATCCTTTGCGACTGGCTCTATTCACTCTCGTAATAGCCCAATTTCTGTCCGCTCAAGGCAGCGTAACTCAATCGTCCGATGGGATGGCACTTCTGCAGCGAATGAGCGATCACTACGCAGGGGCCAGCTCGTGGTATATCGAGGCAACGTCAGAGCGAACAAGCGCAACGGAGTACAACCGGAGCTGGACTAAGACCGTATTGATCAGCGCCGTATCCGGCAACAAGTACCATTACGAGGGCCATTCGGAGGGAGGTTCAGCCTTCCATATTTCCGATGGCAAAACAGCGTGGGACCTGCATCCTGAGGAACGCGCATATACGCGAGAGCCTGCTCCTGCCAATGGCTATCACCCACCGAAAGAATGGCAGTTGAATGAGCAGGGAGCGTTTGAGGCGGTGAACCTGCGGAAGGAACTTGCGGAGTATTCGGGACACTACAATCCGGCTAGTCGCCTGCCGGACGAAGAGATCTTTCAGGATGGAATTGAAGTTCCCTGTTATGTGGTGCAGGTGAAGACGGAGCAGCGGAAGGGCCCGAAGAGCGTGGGCGTTTCCCTCGATGAGACTCTGTGGATT
>Ga0302325_10007796_pt1 | contig 23650 bp, 18 predicted proteins | sample Palsa_T0_2_FD_201948 | JGI IMG/M metagenome (GOLD analysis project Ga0302325, IMG submission 201948) | Peat permafrost microbial communities from Stordalen Mire near Abisko, Sweden - Palsa_T0_2 | ecosystem: Environmental > Terrestrial > Soil > Palsa > Peat permafrost | place: Sweden: Abisko... | reverse complement strand
AGCTATTCACGGACTATCAGGGCCGGGGAGTGGCCGTGGTTGTGATCATGGGGAATGATCCAAAAGCAGAGGAGCTCAGCGAATACGGATACACCGATGTAGGCGATTCTTTTGCGGATATGAAGGCACGCGCGGCCTACAGGAACTTCCCGTATCCGTACCTGTACGATGGCGCTACTCAGGCGGTTGCGCTCAAATACGGACCTACTGCAACTCCCCATGCGTTCATTTTTGACCAGCAGCGCATTCTGCGTTACGAGGGACGGATCGATAGCAATCAACGTGAGGAGTTGGCGACGAAACACGAGGCCAGAGACGCGGTCGATGATCTGCTTGCTGGAAAGCCGGTCGCCGTGACAGATACGCCCGCGGTTGGGTGCTCTACAAAGTGGGCCTACAAAGCGGCCAATGTCGAAAATGAGATTGCCCATTTCAACGAAAGGCCGGTAACCCTGGATTTGATCTCCGCCGATCAGCTCAAGACATTGCGCCAGAATGCCGGCACGGGGAAGGTTTTGCTCGTGAACGTGTGGGCTACCTGGTGCGGGCCATGTGTCGAAGAATTCCCGGAATTGCAAACCATGGTCCGCATGTATGCAAACCGGCCGTTGAATATCGTGACGTTAAGCATCAACAATCCAGACGAGAAGCAATTGGTCTCCGCATTTCTTCAGAAACAGCACGCGTTCAATAAGAACTTTCTCTTCAACAGCAACGATGCGGCGGATGCGGTAAAAGCTCTCGACACGGGGTGGGAGGGTGGCGCTCCATACACAGTTCTGATTGGAACCAAAGGCGAAGTGCTCTACAGAACGCAGGGAGCAATGAACGTTTTGGACGTGCGCCGCGCCATATTGAAGAACGTTGCGGACGACCTTTATATCGGGCAGCACTCCTATTGGAACAGCACATTCTGAAGCCTCGAAACTTGTCTAAAAAGACGACGAACCCGTAGCCGTAAGCGGTTATGCATCAGACAGACCTTTTCGCGGACGGAGTTGGCACTTTGGACTCCACCGAGTAGGCACTTTGGCTGCCGAGGGACGGAACAACCACCATTGCGTCAGAGCTTTGTGGCGAAGCAAGCGACCCTTACTCACACTTATCAGTTTCCCAAAGCCCCGTTTTTCGGGAGCGACAGCGCCAATCGCTCTCTGTCAGCCGTGTGTGATGAACAGGACGTGCGCCGCTAGACAATCTTTACCCCTTGACACTCGACAGGGCGGTAATGCAATCTCTTGTTGAATGCCGAGGGGAATATGGCAACTACCGATTTGTTGCAAGGAACGCTTGATCTACTGATCTTGAGGACACTCGCGCTGGAGCCTATGCACGGCTGGGGTATCGCACAACGCATTCAGCAAGTGTCGAAAGACGCGCTTCAGATTGGGCAGGGTTCGCTCTACCCCGCTCTTCACCGGTTGGAGTACAAAGGGTGGATTAGGGCTGAGTGGGGAGCTTCCGAAAACAATCGCAAGGCCAAGTTTTATTCGTTGACGAAGACTGGGCAAAAACAACTGCAAGCTGAGCTCGAAGACTGGGGCCGTATCTCAACGGCAATTGCACTGGTGCTCAAGTAGGAGGGGACAGATGCTCAGGGAAGGGTTGACACGCCTTCGTTTCTTCATGTCTCCGAAGCCCAATCGTGAAATAGACGATGAGCTGCGTTTCCACATCGAACGGCAGGCCCAGGAATACATCGCGGCCGGAATGACGCCGCAGGAGGCACGCCGAAAAGCCGTCGTAGCGTTCGGAGGAGTTGAGAGTGTACGAGCGCAATCACACGAACAGCGTCCAAGCTTCTTCCTTGGAACTCTTCTTCAAGACGTCCGTTACGCGATCCGGCAGCTGCGAAAGACGCGCGGCTTCACCGTGACTGCCGTCTTGACCCTGGCCCTCGGCATAGGAGCCAACGCTGCCATTTTCACTCTGGTCAACGCCGTCCTGCTCAAAAATCTGCCCGTCGTTGACCCCTCCAGCCTCGTCCGCATAGGCAACAACAACGAGTGCTGCGTCAACTGGGGAACGGAAAACTCCGGAGGGGCGGATGACGGCAGCTACGCCTTGTTCGCCACCGACACCTGGCACCAGCTGCAGAAGAATGCCCCGGAGTTTGAAGAATTAGCCGCCATGCAGGCCGGCATCGGTCAAATCATCGCTCGACGCGACAAGACTCAGGAGAGTGCACGCTCCGTGAGTGGCGAATTCGTCTCCGGAAACTACTTCCGCACCTTCGGCCTTCAGCCGCAGATCGGACGTCTCTTCACGGACGCGGACAACGTTGAAGGCGCACCGTTCGTCGCCATCATGAGCTATGACATGTGGCAGAACAACTACGCCGGCGACCCCTCCGTTGTGGGCAGCACCTTCTGGATCAACACCAAGGCCGTCACCATCACAGGCATCGCTCCCAAAGGCTACTACGGCGATCGCCTGTCCAGCACCCCGCCCGACTTTTATCTCCCCATCGAATCCATGCCGGTTCTGGCAAATGCCACACACGTACACGTTCCCGAGGACCGTTGGCTCTACATCATAGGCCGCGTAAAACCCGGCGTAGCCACAGCTCCCCTCCAGGCCAAAATCATCGAGTTGGTCCGGCAGTCATTCGCAGCCACAAAGACCTTCTCAGACGCAGAAGGCAAGCGTGCTCTGGCTAAAGCCAGGGTAGTTCTGTCCCCCGGCGGCGCCGGTATCCAGAGCATGCAGGACGACTACGCCTCCAAGCTTAAGCTGCTGATGTGGATCTCCGGCCTCGTACTCCTCATCGCCTGCGCCAACATCGCCAACCTTCTGCTCGTCCGAGGGATGAACCGCCGCGCAGAGATGTCCATCCGTACCGCTCTAGGCGCGATGCGTACAAGAATCGTCCGCCAGCTCATCACCGAAAGCCTCGTCCTCTCGATCATCAGCGGCATGGCTGGACTTGTCGTCGCCTACGCCGGTACACGCATGCTCCTCGCGATGGCCTTTCCCGGCGCGCAAAACCTTCCCATCGATGCCAGTCCCTCCGGAGTAGTGCTCGCCTTTGCCTTCGGAATCTCGCTTCTCACCGGCATTCTCTTCGGCGTAGCCCCTGCATGGATCACATCCAACGCCAACCCCGCCGACGCCCTCCGCAGCGGTACCCGCGCCACCACCTCCGGAGCCTCACTGCTGCAGCGCAGCCTCATCGTGCTCCAATCGGCTCTGGCCCTGGTGCTGCTGGTCGGAGCAGGCATGTTTATCCAAAGCCTGAATAAGCTCAGAAACATCGATCTCAAGCTCAACCCGACGAACCGATACATCGTCCATTTCAACCCGCAGGCAGCGGGCTACTCCCCGGCCCAGGTTGAAGCCCTCTATCGAACCATCGAAGAGCGCTTCCACACCATCCCCGGCGTGCAAAAGGTCGGCATCTCCACCTACACGCCAATGGAGGCCAACAACTGGGGCGAAGGCGTACAGATACAGGGCCAGCCCGACACCAAGGAGGGGGCCTCCTGGCTCAGGGGCAACGCCGAGTACTTCGACTCAGTAGGCACCCACATCCTCATGGGACGAGGATTCACCACTCAGGACACCTCAACCTCTCCAGCCGTCGCCGTCGTCAATCAGTCCTTCGTCAAAAAATTCCTCAAGCCCGGCGAGAATCCGATCGGCCGCCGGTTCGGCTCACCCGGTCCAGTCTCCTCCGGAGACTTTGAGATCGTCGGTGTAGTCGAGGACACCGCCTACACCTCCGTCACCTGGAAAAACCACGCCATGTACTTCATCCCCATGACCCGGCGCATACCAGGCTCCATACTCCAGCGCCCCATCGACCAGGATACCGGCCTCTACGCCGGCGCGGTCGTCATCCAGACGGACCGGCCCATGGACAACATGCAGTCCCTCGCTCGCCAGACCCTCACTGCCATCAACCCCAACCTCACCGTAGTCAAGTTCCAGACCTTCGGCGAACAGATTGCCGACCGCTTCACCGAGGACCGCATGATCACGCGCCTCATGACCCTCTTCAGCATCCTGGCCCTGCTGCTCGCTACTCTCGGCCTCTATGGAGTCAATGCCTACACCGTAGCCCGCCGTACCTCCGAGATCGGCATCCGCATGGCCCTCGGTGCAAACCGCAGTTCCGTAGTCGGCATGATCATGCGCGGAGCCATGCTCCAGACCGTGATCGGCCTCGCAGCCATCGGAATCCCTGTAGCCTGGTTCTGCGTCCGCTACATCGAATCCCAGCTCTATGAATCCAAGGGCATGAGCCTCGCCGTCCTCACCATCGCGACCCTGACACTGATCGCAGCAGCCGCAGCTGCTGGACTCATCCCAGCTCAACGCGCAGCCTCAACCAATCCATCGCAAGCTTTGAGAACCGAATAGCATCGTAATTTGCTCTCCGTTCGGAGAAGTGTGATGGCGTGGATGTCCCGAACCTGTAGGGTCCCGAAAAGTCTTAGTGCTGTATCTGAAGCGCCCGCAAGTGAAAGGCTCGTCTTGAGCTGTTCTTGATGGACGAAAGGCCGTGGCGATCCCGGTGGGCGAGCAGTTGAAAGCTGTCACCGTATTAGGCCCACTCCTTCGGATAGAATTCTGCCGGGGATTTCCATGCGCAACGATGACAGCCTGAAAAATCGCGAGGCGCCGCTGGCCATGAGTTCCGAACAGTTTCGAGAACTGGGCGCGCAGCTTATCGATCGTGTTGCCGGCTTTCTTGAATCGCTTCCCGGCCGGCCCGTGACCGGCGCGGAGTCTCCCGCCGACGTACGGCATGCCCTCGCAGCCGAGCGCTCTTTGCCGCAACAGGGTGTCGATTCGGCGCAGCTGCTCCATCATGCCGCGGATCTGCTCTTCGATCACTCTCTCTTCAATGGCCATCCTCGCTTCTGGGGGTACATCACCTCGTCGGCTGCGCCCATCGGCGCACTGGGTGAACTACTGGCCGCCGCCGTCAACCCCAATGTGGGCGCCTGGCTGCTTTCACCGATGGCGAGCGAGATTGAAGGGCAGACAATTCGCTGGGTCGCCGAGATGCTGCGCTATCCCGTGGATTGCGGAGGCCTGTTTGTCAGCGGCGGTAACATGGCCAACTTTGTCTGCTTTCTTGCCGCGCGGCAGGCAAAGGCGCCGTTGGATGTGCGCACCAAAGGAATGGACGGGACACGTTTGCGCGCGTACTGCTCGAAAGAGACGCACACCTGGATTCAGAAGGCGGCGGACATGGCGGGAATGGGGACGGACGCGATTCGTTGGATACCAGTCGATGGCGAAATGAAGATGGATCTGACGGCGCTAAGGGAACAAATCCTCAAGGACATTGCGGCGGGAGACAGGCCGGCACTGGTGGTGGGAAATGCCGGTTCGGTGAGCACGGGGACGGTTGACCCACTCCCTGAACTGGCTGTTCTTTGTCGAGAGTTCGGGCTCTGGTTCCATGTGGATGGGGCCTATGGAGGCTTGGCAGCCGTACTATCGGATGCGCAGGATGCGTTCGCCGGATTGCGTGAGGCAGACTCAGTCGCGCTGGTGCGCGATCCGGAAAGGCTCCGCGCTGCTTTCTCCTATCATCCGGTCTACTATCACTTCGGCGTGGAAGCCACGAATTACTTTGACCTTGGTCCCCAGAATTCACGTGGCTTTCGCGCATTAAAACTGTGGCTCGCTCTGCAACAGGTGGGACGCGAGGGCTACGAGCGGATGATCTCCGATGATATCCGTCTGGCCCGGACCCTCTTCGAGAGGATTTCACAATGCCCCGAGCTTGAAGCGCTGTCCCAATCTCTCAGCATCACGACTTTTCGGTTTGTGCCAACGGACCTCGCTTTAGGTGACGATAAAGCGGCGAGCTATCTGGACGAACTGAACCTTAAACTGCTAACTCGTCTCCAGGCGAGCGGCGAGGCTTATCTTTCCAATGCGGTGGTCCATGGAAAGTTCGCGCTGCGTGCCTGCATCGTGAACTTTCGCACGTCCCTGACAGATATCGAAGCATTGCTACCCATCGTTGTCAGGATAGGTAAAGCCCTGGATCTGGAAATGCGCGGGACATGATACCTATCCCCCATGAAATGGCCGCATTCGGTATGCTGTCCCTGTATCTCCCCGTTGGAAATCATTTCACAGTGTCGCGAATAAGCGAGACGGGTGTACTATGGTGTCGTTTTCGAGATCAAAACGGAAATTCCGCCTTAGGCGTATTTCGCGGTGTTTTCGCTCGAAACCGTCTAAGTTGTTTTAGGTATTGGTTAGTTGGCCTTTGATACGGTAGAGGTCTGGGGTTGGAGTCCCCACGGGCACTATCATTTCAGTAACTTCCAGTGGTGACGGAGCAATCACAATTGGCGACACCGGCGTTAGCCCACCTACCGGAGGGAAGTGTGTATGCGCATTTCACGGTTTTGGCTAGCGGCTCCAGTTCTTCTTAGCGCAGGCTTTCTGCCATGGAACTTGCTGCCGGCGAAGGCTCGGCACGAGCCAGCAATGCTGGAAAGGGAAAGCCCAAGGCCGCCGCGCCCATCAACCGGTGACTCTGTACCGAGTGGACTCGTTGTAGTGAGGCATGTAAATGACTCGCCGCAACAGGACCGGCAATTGTACGACAAAGCCATCAAGAATCCCTTCATCAGTGGCGTCGCGTTTCAGATTCATTGGAGAGAAATCGAGCCGGTAGAGGGAAGACCGGATTGGTCCAAGCTGGATCAACTGTTCGCCGCTGCGGAATCATCAAAGAAATGGGTACAACTCTGCGTCTACGCCGGCTTTTTTTCGCCCGCGTGGGCCTTGGAAGGCGCGAGGACCGATCAATTCCCGGCACAATGGGAGTTGGCCGCCACCGCGGCGCGGATGAGTTGCTTGAAGGTAGCTTCGTTGATCTTCTCCCTTAATTGCCGTCGCCGAGTTTCCACTACTGAGGTTTCGTGGACGGACGGAACTGACACTGGACGAGTCGCACTTGAGGTCCGCGGTAACGTACGTCAGTCTGAATCCGGTTCGGGCTCGGCTTGTGTCTCGTGCCGAGGATTGGGCGTGGTCGAGCGCGCGGGCACACCTTGCCGGCGAGGATGACAGCCTGGTGTCTATGCGTCCTGTGCTCGACCGCTGGCCGACTTTTTTCAGGAGTTGTTACTAGAGGGTTATGAAGATAAGTTCACCTCATTGAGAGAGGCGGAGGGGCATCGGGCGCCCGCTGGGCACGGCGGATTTCGTAACCGAACTAGAACGTCGGCTTGGCAGACCGATTGCCCGTTGGGCTCCAGGGCGAAAGGCCGTGGCGATCCCGGTGAGCGAGCAGTTTAATTTGCTGCAATAGGTAAGCTGCCACCGTATTAGGCCCCCATTATCCAGCGGTTCGAATTGCGTTTAAGCCGCTTCCACTACCGACAAAATATTCCCTGCCGGATCCTTGAACCATGCGATGGTTGGCCCATTCCCGCGAGAAATTCCGCGCGCGTCTGTCTTCAGGCTTGGTTCGTTATAGACCTCAAATCGCACGCCGCGTCGGCTCAATTCCTCGACAGCTTTTTCTACGCTTTCTACCGGAAAATTTAGAACCGTGAAAGTGGCCGGCTCGTGATTAGGTTTCGGGTACATCAGAGCTTTGGTGTCACCGGAAAGTGGCACAACCAATGTACCTTCCGGACCGCTGGAAAGTTCCAGCCCGAGGGTCTTGCCATAGAATTCCTTCGCCCTCGGAATATCGTTCACAGAGAAACTGCTGAACGCCTTCTTCGTGTTGAGCATGGTCAACTCCTAAGTTTTGACGTCCTAGTCTTGATGCTGAACCAGCTTTCGCGGTTGTGAGTGCGAGGCCACAAATCATGGGGAAGCGTGGAGGTGGCAGGCAATCCGGGAGCGATCCGTGGATTGAAATTCGTGACCAGACAGGACTCGGGTAACCCGTGGACTCGAAGTTTCAAACAGACGAAATAAACCCCCATTGTACTGAGCTGCAGGATCGGATGAAATTTTGCGTGGCGAAGGTAGCCCTAGGAGGCCTCAACTCCCGATTCAAACACCTCTACGTCCGAAACTTCCTCGGTGACGGATTCCGGTGACCTTTCTCGATGGGGTTATTTCGTCCCTTCAATGCCCGGCCGCCTCGGCAGAGGTTGCTGCGTGGGCGGGGTATGTGTGGGGCGAATCGAGATCAGAGGTGCAGAGCGGCCAGCTTCGTGTGCAGCATCGCAATCCAGTCAGCTTCGGCGCTGGGTTCCATACGCAGTGCAATGGAGAGAGCTTTGTTGTATGCGGCTGCGCTTTCGTGGTCGCGGTGAAGCGCAGCGAGAGTGTCTCCCAGGACGATCTGCCCTTGCATGAGATTGGGATTGATGGCAACTGCCTCCTCGGCTGCGTGAAGAGCCGCGTCGGGTTGTTTGTCGGCGAGTGCCTTGGTAGCACGCGTGAAGTACCCAAACGCAGAGGACAGCGACGTATCGAAGGTGCCGCGATACACAAAGACGCCGTCGTCAATTGTGTCGACCGGTCGCACGTTCATGAAGGGCTGAAACGGACTAAGGATGACGGAGCCGAACTCGTACCCCGTCAGCGTACCGGCGCTCACCAGGATTGTGCCGGAGATCGTGGCCGGAACATCGACCTGCTGTTCGGTCCACATACTGTTTGCCGTCGGCAGTTGACGACAGGGGATTCCATACGAGTGATAGTCGATGGAGGGTTGCACAAAGTAGCCAAACCAGCAGTCGTGGATGTTGTGCCGGTCGAGGTACTTCTTGACCGAGACGAGCTGCTGTCCCCAGTCAGTGTTGGAGTCGGTGAGGTATCGGTGCGTGTTCGCCGGGCCGCCGAACAATTCGTTGGAGTACGCCAGATAATTCGGCGCACTCCGCGTTGCTGACCAAACATGCCACCCGAGCAGCAGGAGTGTGGCGTAAATCCAGAGGCGCTTCTCCCGCCAGATGGAAACGACCGCGCCACCTATGAGTACGGCGAGAAACGGGTACATGGGCAGGATATGGCGCGCACCTATATTGAGACCCGTACCGATCGCAACCAGGAGATAGACAAGGGGCGGCACAGCGAGATAGCTGAGCCGCTGCCACCCTGCGAGGTGCTTGGAAAAAACCGCATAGATGGCAAGCACCAGGAGCAGCATGAAGCCAAGCGTGGATTTGATAACGAAAGCGGCCGGGAAGTAGTACGGGACACCATGTGCGTGAACCTGTCCGAAGATATAGGTTGGGAACGACTGCCCGGCTACAGACTGCACGCGGATGTCGACCATCCCGTACAAGTACGACTCGGGAAGGATATGCCATCGGGCAAGGAAACCATACACCTTGGGCTCGGCCCCGTGCAGCGAGTTCATATACGCGCTGAGGCTGGGTTGCATGCCTCCATCCGGGTGCGCGAGAAAGCGGAAATGGTAGGTAGCCCACAGGATGGGCAAACCCACGGCAATCGCCGCGCCAAACGCCGCCGCATAGAGGCGGAGGACCTGAGCCCGTTTCTCCTCCGCACGCGGGTGCACGAGTTCGAAAACCAACAGGACGAGTGTGATCGGGAGCAGCAGAACAGCCGAGTGTTTAAGCGCCAGGGCTACGCCGGTTGCTGCCCCCACCACCGCGAGCCTGCCGATGGAGGGCCGCACGCGAAAACGATACAGTGCGTAAACGGTGGCGAAGATCCCGAAGGTCACGGCCATGTCCGTGGTTACATAGGCACCGTGGGCAATGAGGTTGGGCTCGAAGACGACAAGTGCAAGACCGAAGAGGCCCGCAACGGGGCCGAAGATCTCAAGACCCGCGAAGTAGACCACAGTGGCCAGCGCAAGCGAAAAGATCGCCGCCATCATTCGCGTGCGGAAGATAATCTTGCTTGCGGTTTCGAGACCGCCGTTGTCATAGATCAGGCTGCGACCGTTGAAGTATGCTTCGGTTTTTGAAAACCTGGGGCTCTTCCGTGGAGGAGCGCTGAGGTGCATGGTGAGCAACGGAAGGGTGGCAATCTCTTTGAGTAAGGGTGGATGCTCTGGATTGATGCCAAACTCCCCGGCAGCCCAGCTCTCGTAACCGGCGTAGATGTGATCGCCCTCGTCCCAGCTCAGGGACTGGCGGTGCACGGAAAATACCAGCTCGCCTAGAAACATCAAGACGAGCAGGAAAGCGACGGCGTGCACTCTGCGTCGTGGCATGAGGCTCGTGAGATATGCTTCGTTTGCTGTCCTGAAGTGACGATTCTGAGAAGTCATGCCCGCTTGGCGTATTGTTTTGCTGCTCAACATTTTGGTTCAGTTAAATAGCATTATTCCGGTATCGAGGCCAAGTGCGCCAGTAAAACCTCGTGTGCTTAGCTGGGCACATCGGCTGATCCGGATGAGCCTCGAAAAACGCACTTCCGTTGACTAACGCCTGAGCCCTGGCTGACCGGTCGAGTTGACGTTCCCGCAAAGTCGGATTATCGTCCGGGCAGGCGGACGGAGCTGGGGGTTGCAGGACAGACGAAGTAATTCCGCGAGCTATTCGGGGGTTATTTCGTCTGTCACGCATCACCCGGTCAATGGCCGGACACTCACCGACGACGTCATGGATGTCTTTCTTCCTATTCTCACGAATGGGAAGGTAACACGAGACAACGTGGGGCCCCACAACGACCTGCTCGCCGCGTTCCCCTACCTGGGCCCGCCGCACAAGGTCCGGTCGGCGGAATCGAGCAGGGGACCAATTTGAATTCCTTGGCTGCGATGGAACAGGCGGAAGCTTCGAGAAGCAACGGCATCGTGACAACTAGCCTGATCGCTCGCGCCGGAATCCTTCAAACACCTGGATCCCACTCATGCAGCAATCCATGAACGAATGTTGACGTCGGCGATCCAACAACTCCGCGGAGAGCTAGACGAAAAAGGCCCCGGCACCTACTACCAGAGCAGAACGATGATCCGATGAGTCGAATCCTCACGGCGATGCAACCTACCTAACAAAAGATAAGTTGTCCTCCCATAGGAACATGTGGTACACAGAATCATCGCGATTCTGCTTCCCCCCCCACCTGAACCGCAACAGGGCCCAGCACAAACTTCTCACCCGTCTACCAGCCAGCCGCTGACTCACCAGCCGCACGGATCGACCTGTTGCGAAGTTTATCCTCGCCCGGGGCGTTTATCCCGGAGCAAGCTGCCCAGGAGGCAGCGTGAAATGACCAAGCATTACAAGCTAACGCTAACCACGTTAGCCCTGCTACTCTCCGCCTTGATGCCCTTCGCCGCCAACGCTCAACTCGCTCCCAACTTCGTCCGTCCACGCCTTGCCAACGAAGCCCCCGCGCCCAAGGTCGTCTTCATCGGTGATTGGGTTACGTATAGTTGGACCGGCGCTTTTGCTGCCAACCCTAATTGGGTCAACCAAGGCACACCTTTTGTAGGGCTTTACGGGCAAACTGGAGACTCGGTATCTACGGCTGCCAGGTTTCAGGCGGACGTGGTGGCTCTCCACCCGGCGATCGTCCACATCATGGTTGGCTCCAGTGATGCGAACGAGGTGCATGATTCAACCTTCCGATTGTATAGCCAAGGCTTCCTCCTTTCGCTTACCGAGATGGTGCAGGAAGCGAAGGCCGCGGATATCCAAGTGGTCCTGGGATTGGAACCGACGAACTTCGCCGCTCCTTACAATGAACCTGTCTTCCTTGAGCAGCTAAATTCCCTGGTTGCAAATTACGGTGCAGTCAACAACATCCCGGTCATCAATTACGGCGATGCACTGTGCGGCTGTGTCGGATCCACGGGCGCTACTGGTATCGGTTCCAGTTTCAATCTCACTTCATCGAGCACTCCATACATTGTTCCAGACTTCATTACGACAGTCGATGGCTTTCAGATTGCCGGTCCCGGCGCTTCCGGGTATGCACTGATGACGCAAATGGCTGAAGCAACCATCAACACCTTGAATGCCAAATTGGCGGGAGGCTACCTACAGAACATCGAGCAGGCAAACACTAATGAAGACAACGGCCCAACATCCAATGTGAACACTGTGTATCCGGGGGCTGTCATCCAGTTCACGCCATACGGGTACTACAGCAATGGATTGTTGGAGCCATTCCTCAACAGCAACTTTGCCGGGTCCACGGGTACATGGGCATCGAGCAATCCGCTGGTGATGTATGTCAGCCAGAAAGGTTTGGCGTGGGCGCTCAGTCCGGGTACCGCTATCATTACCTACACCTCACCCACCGGGGTCAAATTCTCCGAGTGGATCATGTACATCCACAGCACCTATTAGCTGAGCCGTTGCAGCCAGTCAGCTTCGCCAGCGCTAGACAAGCACTGCGGGCGTCTTGGTTCGTAAAGGTCTTATCCACGCGTTGAATCGAGCGAGATTGCAAACATCCTGGAGTCTACATCGAGACCTCCGCTGTCGGTTTCTGGTAGTAGCCGGCTTGCTGGCAGCGCCTCTTCGCTCTTCCTGTGGGGATAGAACCTACCAGGGGAGGTTGACACCTTGTTTTGGGATCAGTCGATTCGGGCTGGGCCGCAGACGCTGAGGCTTGGCGATCCGTTTGGCTGCGCCGATGGCTCCACAGTTGGGCATGACCGGGCGGACCCGCAGCGGTGGCCTTCCAGCAGGGGGTGACACCCTGAAACGCCCGCCTGGCTCTCACTCCCGATAAAGCCACGCACCTGCAACGGCTGCAATCACAAGGGCAGGGAGCGATGTCGCCACGGGCACCAGCAAGGCGTGCGGAGAAACGAAGCCTAAGGATCCCCAGGTGGAATCGTCGATGACCGCGATAAACCACCAGGCGAAGCCCGCGATCGCGGCGGCTTTGATACCCGGCCCGTAGCGCGGACGAATGGCCGCGTAGAGCCACATGGCCCACATGCCCATCAGCAGGTTCAGGATGAGTAGAAACGCGACCATGCCATGGGGCGGTGTCGTTAATCTTCCGCCGGGAACGGCGGCCACAAATTCTTTGGAGAAGAAGGCGGTGATCAGGGAAGTAAGTACGGTCCACACGAGGCCCGCAACAATTCCGCAAATGATGACCCGGGCCCAGTTGATCTTGCCCATCTCAACCTCTGGCAAGTAAAGAGTAGCACCGGGGCAGCCAGTCCATTCCGCTTCGGCGAAATCGAATTCGAGGGTTACCGTTCCAATCAAGATTCGGAGTCTGCCCCAAAAGGAAGGCGCAGTTCCCTCTGCCGGAGAGGATGGAGTCACTGCCTTTTCTGATGGGTCAGCCAGAAATTGCCGGACAGGATTATGGTCGAGCTTTTTCGCGACTACATGAATTTCCTTTCGCCCCGGGAGCACGAAGAAATCCTCAGCCGGACCGTGCAGCACGTCTGGCACTTCGTCCTGCGAAACGCATCCGCGATGGATCGGCGCCAAGTGACCACAGCTGAGAGGATAGAATAATCCGTGCGCCTCCCGCGTCTGCAACTGTTCGAACTTGAGGATCTCGCCTGGTTCACGCGCACCATCCGCAACCTTGCGACCGACTACCTACAATTTATGCAGGAGCGCTTTCAACTCCATGCGCCTGCAGTGCCGCTTCTGCGCAATCTGCTTGAGAAGTCGAAGTCTACGCATATAGTCGATCTTTGCTCCGGCGGCGGCGGGCCTGTTCTCGCCATCTTTGAGTCCCTGCTTGCTGCCGGCGTGCGCGTGCCCATCATCTTGACTGACAAGTATCCAAACACCGAAGCTCTTTCCCGACACGCCGCGCTCCACCCGGAAGGCATTCTCTATCGGCCTGACTCTGTCGATGCCATGAGTGTTCCCGGCACATTGACCGGCCTGCGTTCAGTCTTCAACGCCTTTCACCATTTCAATCCGCGGGAAGCGAGAGCCGTGCTGGAATCCGCTGTCCAGGCGTGGCAGCCGATAGGCATCTTTGAGATTCCAGAACGCAGCCTGGTGGACTGCACCCAGGGTGTCTGAGCGGTCCATAGGTCCCTGATATAAATGGAGTTGACGTCGGCTCCACGGAAACATGATTTAGGCTAGCCAAAGAAGCGCTGTGATCATGGCATAATTTATTGACATTGGACCACACTGCTCTACGTTCTAATCTTCGACCAGCAAAAAAGCCACAGACTCGAATCGGGGAAGCCGTCCCGATCGCGAGATCGCCCTTTCCTCCAAGAGAAAGTCCTTATCGCTGAGCCTGCATTGGACCTTGCAATGGATGGAGTTGCAATGAAGAGCCTACGTCGCTCCCATAGCCCAAATACAAGAGGCATTCCTGGTACAAGAGGATCAGATCCAGCTGCGAAGAGACAGTTCGTTTTGTGCAGAAAGCCTCCAACTCAATACAAGAAGCCGCAAACACCAGATGGAGTCTGATGGATCCAGTGGAAGCCCATCTCGGACGTCGACGCCTATTAAAAGGTTCGCTCGTCGCCACCGCCTCACTGTTGCTCGGAGGTGGCTACCTGGCCCTGCACAAAATGGAAAACGACGCGGCCTCCATGGTGATGCAACTCGGCTGGCTTCCGGGTAGCCTGCAGGTCGGCGAGATTGTCGCGAAGCGTCTGGGTTACTACCGCGAAGAAGGGATCGAGCTTCGCATAGCAGGCGGCGGCCCCAGCATCGATGGCGTCTCTGTTGTCGCATCGGGTAGCGCCACCATAGGCCAGATCTCATCAAGCCCCTCGATCATGCTAGCCGTCTCACAACGGATTCCCATCCAGTGCTTTGCCACAGCCTTTCAGAAACATCCCTATTGCTATTTCTCTTTGCCCAGCAAGCCAGCTCGCTCCATCTCGGACTTAGTCAATAAACGGGTTGGGATTCCGTCCACCGCGGGCGTGCTGCTCAAGGCAGTGCTGGCCAAAGCCAACCTCAGCGAGGACAGCGTTGAGGTGGTTCCCGTAGGAGCAGACATGACTCCACTGCTTACCGGACAGGTGGACGTGATCTCCGGCTGGTCAACCAGCACCACCGCCCTGCGCGTTCTTGGCCCAGATAGGGTTGATCTGCCGCTTTGGGATACGGGTGTACATCTGTATGCTCTGCCTTACTACACGACAGTAAAGAATCTGCAGACGGAGTTCGACTCCATCGCCCGCTTCTTGCGGGCTACGGCGCGAGGCTGGATCTATGCTAAAGGCCACATGGATGAAGCTGCTGATCTACTGGTGCAGGAATATCCAAATCTCAATCGACAGGATGAGCGCGTTTCTATCGAGGCCGTACTCGGCTTCGCCTTCACCGAGAGGAGCATGGCACAGGGATGGGGAACGATGGACGCCGACGTGTGGCAAAATCAAATTTCCACCTACGCCAGCTTGGGACAGTTCACCAATCACGTGCCCTCCGTGGATGAAGTGATGACGATGAGGGTGCTGAACGCGACACGAGCCTACCGGATGAGGATGTGATTGGAGTGGGGGATACCGTACAACAAGCAATCGCAGGGCGGCCGCGGATCGAACGCGAAGTTTGCCTGCGTTGTACGGATGTGACCGTAAGCTTCTTCTCCGGCAGGCAGAGCGTGACCGCGGTTCAGAATGTATCGCTGGACGTCGCCAGAGGCGAATTTCTCGCCCTGCTGGGACCGTCGGGCTGCGGAAAGTCGACCCTCCTGCGACTCGTAGCCGGCCTCGTCCAGCCCACGGCAGGCGTCATGGAAGTACTGGGCACATCGCCCGTGATCGCACAAAAGCGCAGGGATATCGGCTTCGTCTTTCAGGACGCGGCCTTGCTGCCATGGCGCACGGCGCTGGAAAACGTAGCCCTTCCCCTGGAGGTTTCGCAGGAAGACCCCGGCAGAGCGAGAGCCAAATGCGAGGAGATGTTGGAGTTCATGGGCCTAGGCGCAAGGAAGCACGCCTACCCCCATGAACTCTCCGGAGGCATGAGACAACGGGTCTCGATTGCCCGGGCCCTGGTAAGCAACCCGAAGATCCTGTTGATGGACGAGCCCTTTGCCGCGCTCGATGAGATTACCCGCGACCGCCTGAACGAAGAACTGCGGCGCATATGGAGGCAGACTGGCGTCACCATCCTCTTCGTCACCCATGGTATCTACGAGGCTGCCTATCTGGGACAACGGGTGCTGATGCTGGCGGCGAATCCGGGCCGGATAAAGGAAATCGTTCCCGTAAACCTGGCGGAAGATCGAACCCTGAGCATTCGCGAGAGCGTCGAGTTCATCGCACTCGCAACCCGTCTCAGGCAACTTATGGAGGTGGGTACATGAACGCGTCCCAACCCGGAGAAGATGTTTTTCCCGCCACCCAGGCCGTGGCCCTGCAACGGCATCTGGCCAGGCGTCGCCGGGAAAATATGTGGAATTGGACACTGCCGGTCATCGGCTTCGCAGGGCTTTTGTTTTTCTGGTGGGCTGTCGTGGCCGGCTTCCATGTGCGGCCCTTCATCGCTCCTTCCCCCCTGCTGGTCGTGACCTCCCTGATCCATAATCGAATCCTCTTGTTCAACAACCTTGTACCGACCGCGGTGGAGGCCATCGGTGGCTTCCTCATCGGGGTCTTCGCCGGCATCCTGGTGGCGGCGGTCTTTGTCCACTGCAAACCCCTGCAGAAGATCTTCTTTCCCGTCGCCGTGGTGTTGAACTCCATCCCGGTGGTGGCCAAAGCGCCAATCCTGGTTCTCATGTTGGGGAGCGGTCTCGCGCCTAAAGTCACCATCGCGGCCTTCGTCTGCTTCTTTCCCACGCTGGTAAATATGATGGAGGGGCTCAGCTCGGTTGACCCGCAGGTGATGGAGCTGATGCGCATCATCTCCGCCAGCAGGATGCAGATCTTCTTCAAGCTCCGGCTCTATAACGCGCTTCCTCACCTGTTCTCATCCATGCGCATCGCGGCATCCATGTCGGTGATTGGCGCGGTTGTGGGTGAGTGGATCGGGGCCACCCGGGGCATCGGAGCGCTGATCCTGCAGGCAACCTATGCCTACGACACCGGGTTGCTTTACGCAGCCATCATCATGAGCACGCTTCTCGCTGGCGGGCTTTTCCTCGCCATTGCGTACTATGAAAAGATAACCATCGTTTGGCCTTCAGAAAGATCGCACTAGCGCAGAAGAGAGGGTGAGCTCAATGACGGAAGATGGAGAGTGGATCGAGCAGCCGGGGCGCAAGATCAGAGTCGCCGCCAGAGCCGACATCGTCGTTGTGGGTGGTGGACCGGCGGGCTTTTCCGCGGCCATCGCCGCCGCCCGTAATGGGGTGAAGGTGATTCTGATCGAACGTTATAACCATCTTGGCGGTCTGGCCTCCGGTGGCATGGTTCTGGTGCTGGACGATATGTGGGACGGCCACCTGCGGGAGATTTCCGTGCGCGGCATCTCCCTCGAGGTCATCGATCGCCTGGCCGCGTTGGGGCTGGCCAAGTATCCGCGAGCCGATGAATGGGGCACCGATCCAGCGTCCGTCCAGCGTTGGACGCGCTGGGGAACCTTCGATTTTCACACCCACGAGAAACCCCATCCTATCTGCTTTGCGGTTGCATTCGATCCCGATGGCTGGAAGCGTGTAGCTCTGGAGATGGTCCAGGAGCAGGGAATTCAACTGCGTCTGCACTCCTGGTTCTCGCAGACCATCGTCGAGGATGGCAAGGTGAAGGGCGTCATCTGCAATACCAAGCAGGGAGCGCAGGCGATTTTGGGAGATGTGATCATCGACGCGACTGGAGACCTCGATGTCGCCGCCTCAGCCCAGGCCCCGCACATCGGTGGCCGCTATATGCTCACCACTGTCTTCCGCCTGGGGGGCGTGGACACGGAGGCTGCGGAGCGCTTCGAGCGCGAAGAGCCGGCAGAGTTTGCTCTGCTGGACAAAGAGATAAAACAGATTCTGGGCGGATCGTGGGGTCTGTGGTGGCTTAAGACTCCGCTGCCCGGCGTGGTTTGGTGTAACTGCCCTCATATGCTCGGCCTCGACGGCTTACTTGTCGAAGATTTAACCAAGGCGGAGGTGACAGGAAGAAAACATATCGATGCCACCGTCGCGTATGCGCGCAGGAAGCTGCCAGGTTTCGAGCGATGCTATGTAATCGATGTGGCTCCGCAGACAGGAGTGCGCCAGTCTCGCCTGTTAGAAGGCGAATATGTTATGACCAAGCAGGATCTGGCCGAGCGTACGCGTTTCCCGGATAGCATCGCCCGCGGCCGGGACTATTACATGCCCTACCGCGTACTGGTACCGAAGGAGATCGAGAATTTGCTGGTAGCGGGAAGGCACTACTCCGCTACCGTGCAGGCGCAGAAGACATCCCGCGAAATTCCGCCCTGCATGGCGATGGGAGAAGCGGCGGGCACTGCCGCGGCGCTGGCGCTCAATGCAGGAGTCGCGGTTCGCAAGGTTGATATCGCCGCCCTGCAACGCACCTTACGCATGCAGGGCGCGGACCCGGGAGATCAATCCGGCCGAAATCCAGACATTCCCGCACTGGCAATGGAACAGCAAACTGTGGAGACCGCATGAGCAACCATAATCACGACACTGCATCGAGCTTGCCCCTGACAGGAATCCGCGTGGTCGACTTTTCCCAGGTGATGATGGGGCCGGTATGCACCCAGACGCTGGCTGACTTTGGCGCGGATGTCATCAAGATTGAAAGGATGGGCGCCGGGGATCTGAGCCGCTCCAGCTTCAAGCAGGTGGCGGGAACCGACAACCCCATATTTTGCAGCCTCAATCGCAATAAACGCAGCGTCGCGCTGGATCTGCGCAATGCGGAGCACATAGCGCAGGTCAAGCAGATGATCGCAGAGGTAGATGTGGTCGTAAATAACTTTCGCTCCGGAGTCATGGAGCGCCTTGGCCTTGGCTATGACGATTGCATCCAGTTGAACCCAACCATCATTTACGCAGTCGGAACGGGATACGGGGAAACTGGGCCCCATGCACACAAAGGCGGCCAGGACTTCCTCGCCCAGGCGCTGAGCGGCACCATGATGCGCAAAGCGGACCCATCCTTTCCCACCGCGCTTTATCCCACATCTCCGGCCGATTACGCCGCCGGAATGCACATGGTGCAGGGGATTCTGCTGGCCTTGATCCACCGCACCAAGACCGGGCAAGGGCAAAAAGTGAACGTCTCGCTGTATGACTCGATGCTCGCCATGCAGATGCAGGAAGCAGCCATGGTCATGATGGCCGACTCCGAGGTTAACTGGGCTGCAATGCCCCTGTGCGGCGTCTTCGAAACCCAGGATGGTCCGCTGGTGATGGTGGGCGCCTTCAAAGAAAACCCTCTGCGCAATATCTGCGTTGCGCTTGGTATTCCCGATTTGTCAGCGGACCCCAAGTTCTCCGATATGACAGCACAATTCAAAAACAAGCCGGAGTTGCAATCGATCTTGCGTAAGGCATTCCTTACTGGAAGCAGGTCGCACTGGCTGGACAGGCTGGACGGGCAGGACATATTGTGCGCTCCTGTGCGCGACATGAGAGAAGCTCTCTCTGATCCCCAGACCATGGAAAACCAGATGATCCTGGAGGGCCCGGGAGAAGGTCAGCAGCTTAAGCTGATCAGTAACCCCGTTCACCTTTCCCGCTCGCCGGTCAGCCTGCGCATCCCACCGCCGCGCCTGGGCCAGCACACGGAGGAAGTGATGGCAGAGTTTCGTGTGAAGGCTACCTGAGCAAGAGAAAACCAAATGGCAGAAGAAAGAAACCATCAGAGTGACTAATGTTCGTCTCACCATCGAAGATCATGTCGCTACCGTGACCATTGCACGGCCAGGCGCACTGAACGCAATCGACTCGGTCACCGCAAACCAATTGCAGGGCATCTGGGCGCAGCTGGAAGCCAATGCCGATGTTCGGGTCATCGTCTTGACCGGGGAAGGGGAGCGAGCCTTCTGTGTCGGAGCCGATTTAAAAGAAGAGAGTGGATCCGGGCTGAACTATTGGGCCAACTCCACCCCGGGAGGATTCGGCGGCCTCGCTCTGCGCGAAACGCTCGATATTCCGGTCATCGCCCGAGTCAACGGATATGCGCTCGGCGGCGGGTTCGAGATGATGCTCGGGACCGATATCGTGGTTGCCGTGGAAGACGCCAAATTCGGCCTGCCGGAGCCGCTCGTAGGACACATTCCTCTTGATGGCGGAGCCGTGCTCTTGCAACGGCAGATCCCCTACCGCCAGGCAATGGGCATTCTCATGACCGGACGCCGCGTCTCCGCCCAGGAGGCTCTGGCGATGGGATTGATCAATGAAGTGGCCGCCAGAGCGGAACTCGATGCAGCGGTCGCTCGTTGGGTCAAGGCTATCCTTGCCTGTTCGCCCACTTCCTTGCGCGCCATCAAGCAATGCGTACGCCGGACGGCGACTCTTTCTCCTGCTGAAGCACAACGTGCGCGACTTCCAGCATTGATGGCTGCCCTAACTTCCGACGATGCGCAGGAGGGAGTCCGGGCTTTCCGGGAGAAGCGGCCTCCGGTGTGGACGGGGAAATGAGCGCACTGCCGTTGTTCGCTTCCGGACAATGATTCTCAAACCCGGACAAGATGTTCTGCCATGGCACGCGTTCCTGCCAACATTTGCCTGCAAATGCAGTGTTTAGGCGCGGGCTTGGTTCGGCAGGGAACGTGCAACCACAAGGACGGATAATCATGCGCACGGAGGCTTTTCATGGGGACCTTGTTCCAGGATCTTCGCTTTGCCGTTCGTCAGCTCCGGAAGGCTCCGAGTTTTGCCGCCACCGCGGTGCTCACGCTGGCCCTCGGCATTGGCGCCAACACGGCCATCTTCAGCCTGGTGAATTCACTACTGCTCAAGCCTCTTCCAGTGCCAAATGCCGAGCAGATCGCGACCCTCTCTCCCCGCGAAAACAACGGTCCCTTGCAACAGGTTCTCTCCTGGAACGAATACAAGCAGGTCCGCGCCCAGAGCGGGCGAACCTTCAGTGACGTCTTCGCCTACACCATCAACCTCGACGGCCTGGCAACAAAAGGGCAACAGCCGGACCGGATCCTGACTATCTACGTCAGTGGTAATTTCTTCGCCGGGCTTGGACTGAAGCCTGCTGCCGGGCGCGTGTTCCTGCGGAGTGAAGGAGAGGTCCTGGGCCAGGACCCGGTGATCGTTCTTAGCTACGACTACTGGCAGCGAACGTTCAACGGCGATCCGAATGTTGTGGGGCGCCCGGTCACGCTCGACGGCCACCCTGTAACCATCGTAGGGGTGGCGCCGAAAGGCTTTAACGGCACGCAAAGCTTCTTGAACCCGGCCGCCTATTTACCCCTGTCCCAACTGCCCACCGCCGGCACTCCGGTCGATGCCATCAATAACTGGCAGACCCGGATGTTCGTCGTTCAAGGCCGTCTCCGTTCCGGAGTCAGCCTGAAGCAGGCAAACGCAGCCCTGAACCTGGTTGCCCAGGAGATTACTCGCCTCCACCCGGATATCGAAAAGAAGCTCAGCATTGAGGCCTTTCCCGAGGCGCAATTGCGCATCAATGCCGGCGATCCCAACACCATGTTGGTCATTGCGGGTCTTTTTCTTTCTCTCGCCCTCATGGTGCTCCTGCTGGCCTGCATCAATGTCGCCAATCTGGTCCTGGTCCGCGCGACCGCACGTGAGCGCGAGATGGCCATCCGCACCGCCCTGGGGGCGCAACACTCCCGGCTTATCGTTCAGATGATCACCGAAAGCGTGCTGTTGGCGCTGCTCGGCGGCGGCTTGGGCGTCGTGCTCGGCATGGCCGCCAGTAGCGCGCTCAGTCATCTCGATCTGCACGCGGACCTGCCGGTTCAGTTCGTCTTCGACTTCGATTGGCGCATCTTCTTCTATTCCTTCGCCATCGCGTTGCTTGCCGGGGTGGTCGTGGGCATCGTCCCCGCGCTGCGCATCGCCAAGGCAAACGTGAACACCGTCCTGCACGAGGGCAGCCGGGGCATGACCGCTGGGCGCCATTGGCTACGCGATGGTCTGGTCGCTATGCAGATTGCCGGGTCGCTGGTATTGCTGGTGGTCGCTGCACTGTTCGTGCGCAGCCTCGTCGCCATGCAGACCATGGATCTGGGCTTCAAACCGGATCACGTGATGAATTTCGCCATCGATTCCCATGAGATCGGGATGACCGATAGCCAAGCCCGCGATCTGGCGGCCAATATTACCGCCGGTCTCCACCAGCTCGCTGGGGTGGACTATGTGAGCCACGCCGGCTCGGTTCCGCTGGGCTACTTCAACAACGGCGGCGACCGCATGGTGATTGATGGAGCCCCGGTTCCCGCCGATCCTAACGAATTGAACTTCGGCTATAACGTCGTTTCGCCAGAATATTTCAGCGTGATGGGCATCGATCTTCTGCGCGGCCGAGCCTTTACAGATGCAGATAAAGAGCACAGCACAGATGTGGCAATGATCAGCGAGGCCGCGGCCAGAAAGTTCTGGCCCAAACAAGATCCCATCGGCCGCACCTTCCGCCTGAATAGTGAGAAAGATCGCAAGCTGCAGGTCGTCGGCATCGCTCGTGACGCCGAATTTCAGATCTACAACGGCGGCAAGTCGCAGCCCTACGTTTACCTTCCCTATGCTGAGCACTTCAAAGGGAGCACCCTGATGGCATTCCAGATAAGGTCAAACAGGGACCTGCTTGGTCTTGCCCCCATGGTGGAGAAGTCGATTCATGCCTTGGCCCCGCAGCTTCCTATCTTTCAAGTGCAAACTATGCGCCAGGCGCTTTACACCATGAATGGGCTCTTGCTCTTTCAGATTGGCGCTTCCCTGGCCGCCATCATGGGCGCCCTGGGATTGACGCTGGCTGTCATTGGCCTTTACGGCGTGGTCTCGTACGCGGTGGGCCGCCGCATCCACGAGATCGGCTTGCGCATTGCGCTTGGCGCCACCCGCGGCTCCGTCTTCCGCATGATCTACCGCCAGTCGCTCGTCATTATCACTATTGGCCTTGGCTTTGGCTTGGCCCTCGCCTTGTTGGTTGCGCGCACCGCGAGCGGTTTCGTAACCGTCAGTGTGTGGGATCCCGCGACCTACATAATCGTGGGCACTGTTCTGGCGATGGCAGCCCTCGCCGCCTGCTATTTTCCTGCCCGCTATGCAACGGCCGTGGAACCGATGGTAGCGCTACGCGAGGACTGACCTAAGAGCGCGCACGACCCGGTGCCTAGTGAACGACCTCGCTTTCAAAGGTCAGGTGCTCCGGAGCGAGGGCGCGTAGGAAGCTTGGCGCATCGAACATCTCACCCGGTGCAAGAACTCCCACTCCCTCGGCGGCGCCATCGAGGATGCGTTGAGCGGCTTCGACCACAAGCGGCGCCGTGAAGGCATAGATGTCGCGCCCATGCGCGATCGCGCGGCGTTTATCCATTCCATTTCGCACCATCACGTCTACCAGGAAGATCTGCGCCGAACGTCCCGTCTCGTCGGCCGCTCGGGGCGGAGGCGTGTTGGAGTCGCGTAGATCGCGTAGCGGCGCCAGGTTGAGGTAGGTGTGGAGGTGAGACACCCGCAGGTGGCGGCCGATCACGACAGTTTCTGTAAGCGGTAGTTCCGTGACCTCCTGGACGCCGAATGGTTCACCGAATGTCCATGATGATGTCGATCCCGGATTGCCGAGCGGTGCCAGCTTGCCCCCGCTGATGACAAGCCGCGTGGCCGTGTTCCGTTGCCCGGTGAGCCGCGTCCCCAACGTCGGCCGCCAGCTGTCGAGAGCGATCCCGATACGGATTTCGTCGGCCGACACCCAGTCTCCCATGGCGGCCGTGGCTAGGAGGTCGCCGAG
>Ga0302325_10007795_pt1 | contig 23652 bp, 22 predicted proteins | sample Palsa_T0_2_FD_201948 | JGI IMG/M metagenome (GOLD analysis project Ga0302325, IMG submission 201948) | Peat permafrost microbial communities from Stordalen Mire near Abisko, Sweden - Palsa_T0_2 | ecosystem: Environmental > Terrestrial > Soil > Palsa > Peat permafrost | place: Sweden: Abisko... | reverse complement strand
AAGGGGTTCGGTCGCATGGTGACCGCCCCCACCCCGTGTCCATGGATGGGTTTGCGCCCGGTCCTTGCTCACTTCGCGGATGCAATCGCGGCATTATTGGCTGACACCACCCTCAGGAGGTCTTCTCGCATGAGTACTGAGACGCGCGCTGCGCACGATTTGGATGTGACCACTCAGCGGTATCGGGCGGCGGTCGAGGGGCGGGATGTGGAGGGGGTGGTAGGCGTCCTGTCAGAGGATGCGGTGATGTACTCGCCGATCAGCGCTCTGGCGCGGTTTGAGGGTCCGGCGGCGATTCGCGAGGTGCTTGGGGTGGTGTTCGGGCAGATCACCGCTCCCAGCTGCGTCGCCGAGATCGGTGGTGGCACCGATCAGCGGGCGCTGATCGTGCGGTCCACCGTGCGGGGAGTTGAGATGGAGGAGGCGGTGTGGCTGCGCTTCGATGCTGACGGCCTGATCAACGAGCTGACCCTGTTCATCCGCCCGGCCGCCGCCCTGACCGCGCTCATGGCCGCCATCGGCCCACCCCTGGCCGCCCGCCAGTCACTTGGGGGCGGCATCGTGGCCGCCGCCATGACCCGCCCCCTGGCCGCCTTGGTCCGCCACGGAGACCCGCTGGCCGTCCGCCTGGCCGGGGTGGGCCGCCGCTGACCGACTATCGGAATCGGCGGGAGACCGCGCGGTCGTAGGTGAAGACGTCGGCGGCCGACGGGGCACTCGTGCCGCCCGGCGTCGTCAGGGTCACGTGCACCGATCCGGGCGCGTGCGGCGGCGCCAGCGCCAGCATCAGCGAGTGGTTGAGCACGAACCAGTCCGGCGACTGCACGGGGCCGAACCGCACGTCGCTGACCAGGTGCAGGTTGCGCCCGGTGACGATCACCAGGGTGCCACCGCGCCCGTCGCGCGGGCGCACGCCGGTGACCACCGGCGCGGCCTGCGTACTGGTCGAGGTGCTGGTGGTCGTCGTCGACGTCGAGGTGGAGGTCGACGAGGTGGTGGTCGTCGTGGAGATGCTCGAGGTCGTGGACGTGCTCGTGCTGGTGGTCGTGGTCGTGGTCGTCGCGGGCGACCCGGTGGAGATCAATTCGATGACGTTCAGCGCGTCGTCCGCCAGCAACACATCGCCGTTGGAGGCCGACGACAGCGACGACACGTGGTCTTGGTTGAAATCGGTGCCATCGGGCAGCGGGAACTGCGTGACCGCGCCGCTCGGCGTGATCCGAGCGATGTCAGCGGTGCCGGTCTCGAACCAGACGTTCCCGTCGCCACCCGCCGCCGCCTCGCCGGTCGGTTGCGGTGCCGCGGTGGGCACCGCGAAGGTGCTCAGGTGACCGTCGGTCGAAAGGCGATCGATCACGCTGCCGCTGGCGGTGAACGCCACGAACCACAGGCCATCAGCAGTCGGGACCAGCGGGCCCGCGGCCACCACGTTCGCCGGGTAGGGAAACAGCGTGGCCGTCCCGCCGGTCGTGAAGCGGGCGATGCCGAACGGGCCCGTGGTCGCGCCTCCGGCCGGGAAGACCTCGAACCAGAGCGCCCCGTCGGGGCCAGACACGATCGAGCCCGCGTTGGAGTTGTCGAACGCCGCCGGCAACGACGGGAACGCGTTGAAGGAGCCGTCGGCCGGAGAGAACCGGCCGACCAGCGGAGCTGTCCCCGTCGGGTCCTGGAGATACCAGATGTCTCCGCCTGGCCCAAACGTGATCGAGTCGAGGTTCGGGTAGGAGCCCGGCGCGTCGAATCGCGTCTCTGTGCCGTCGAGACCAAAACGGAAGATCGGCGAGCCGCTGGTACGGGTGAACTCTCCCACGAGCTCCCACACGTCGCCTTCGGGGCCAGTCAGGAGTTGCCCGGCTTCGCTCGTCGCGGACGGGATGATGGTTGTCGCCACCCCGCCGGGCGTCACCTGGCCGATGTCCCCGGACGACGTCAGGCTGTCCGCGGAATACCAGTAGTCGCCGTCCCCCGCGAGCGTCGCGCTGAACGGGGTCTCGCCTGCCACGACCGGCAGCGTGGTCACCTGTCCCGCCGTAGCCGCATGGGCAACCGGGGCGACGACGCCAATGGCCACGGCGGCCACCACACCGAGCCGCGAAAGTGTCTTCAGCCGGATCCGTCCCATCGACAAACCTCCGTGCTCGTTCCCCCTGCATGAATGCCGACCCCTGCCGGCGTCGCGAAATAGTCCCACAACGGTTCGAGGATGGGAAGTGAATCGAGACAACGGCGTGCACACCGTTCTGTGACGGTCGCGCGGCGGGCCCGCAAGGCTCCTGCCACTCTCGTCACACCCGTGCCACGCTCGACCACTGCCGCGACGGGGGTGTGGCGAGAACCTGGTCAATACGAAGGATTCCTCGCCACACCCCCCCGCCCCGCCCACCCCGGCGACCGAGGCCTTGGCGAGAAACTGATCACCACGACCAGTTCCGCGCCACACCCCCCGGACGCGCCAGCGTCACCCGCCCCACAAACCCCACCCAGCCCCCCAGACGAGCGATCGAAGCGCCCCGCCCCCGAGGGCCACCCCGGCAATCCGGACCAGCGCAAGGAGTCAGGCGCCGCGGCGGGTGAGGCACGCCGCTCCTCGACCCCCTTTTCCCGGGGGTCGAGGAGCGGCGTGCCTCACCCGCCCCGAACCAAACAAGAAACCCGAGCGAGCGGCTACCCCTCGACCGCCGAGTAGACCTCATCAAGCAAGGCCCCCCGATCAGCGATGTCAAAGTGCTCGGCCAGATACTTGTCGGCCTCCTCGCGAGACTGCCCGTTGAGCGCCATGTTCAGCGCGATCAGCCGGGCGTCGACCTCCGAGCCGCCGGCCGCCGGGGCATCGCCCTCCACGGGCTCGGCCTCCGGCTCCGCCGCGACGACGACAACCTCCTCGACCTCGGCCTCCTCCTCTACGACCTCGTCGGCCTCGTCGTCCTCGTCCTGCGCCCCGAAGGCGGTGGGCTCGTCGGGCGACTCGGTCTCGGGTTCGCTCTCGGCGACCTTCAGGCGGGTGGTCACCTTCCCGACGCCCTCGAAGTCGTCGGACCACTCGTCGCGGCCGCCGACGGTGCCCTCCGGATCGGCCGCCGGCTCGGCGCGGGCGGCCGACGGTGACGACGGGGCCGGTGGTGCGGAGCGTTTGCGGCCGGCCGCGTCGTAGAGATCGCCCATATTGCCCTCGAGCAGGGCGAGGTCGGCGGTGAGCCGGTTCGCTCCGGTGCGCAGGCTCTCGATGAGCGCCGACACCTCGGTCTCCATGGCGCCCACCCGCTGGAGCATTAGCGATGTCGCCTTGGACACCTCTTCGACGTGCGTCTGGGCTCGGGCCACCGCCTCATCACGCGTGTGCTCGGCGTCGCGCTCGGCGTCCTGGCTGACCCGGCGGGCCTCCAGGTCGGCCTGGCGCTTGATGTCGGCCGCGGTCGTCTCCGCGGCCTCGACGATCGCCTGCACCTGGGAGGCGGCCGCGGAGGCGAGCGACTCGGTCCCGCGGGGCTTCTGTGCCGCGGCGCGTTTGAGCGCCTCCACCTGGCCGGCCAGCGAGGCCAGGTGGGCATCCACGGCGGCGGTGTCGTACCCCCGCCGAACGAACGGAAAATCTCGCTTCTCGATGGTCTGCCGGTCGAGGTCCAAGCCTGGTTCCTCCGGAATGATCGGTGGTGGTCCCCGGCGCCCACACACGCGTCGGCAGGCGCGAGCAACCGAGCGCGGCCAAGCCTAGCGAAAGCCTCAGTCAGGAGCGACGCTCACGGGGCACCGGCCGGCGCCTCGCTTGACTGCGCCGTCTGCAGATCCCGGCGCAGCTCGCGCAGTTCGTCGCGCAGCTGGGCGGCGTACTCGAAGCGCAGATCCTCCGCGGCGGCGAGCATCTCCTCCTCGACCTCCACGATCACGCGCTGCAATTCGTGCTCGGGCAGATCCTCGGTCGAGCGGCGCCGCTGGGCTCGCCCGCGACCCTTGGGCACCTTCGACTCGGCGGTGAGGAACTCGGCGATGTCCGAGATCCCCTTGACGATCGTCGATGCGGTGATGTTGTGCTCCTCGTTGTACGCGACCTGGATGGCCCGACGGCGATTCGTCTCGGCCAGGGCGGCCCGCATAGCGTCGGTTTCCTTGTCTGCATACATCAACACGCGTCCGTCCACGTTGCGCGCGGCTCGCCCGATGGTCTGAATCAGCGACGTCTCGCCCCGGAGGAACCCCTCCTTGTCGGCGTCGAGGATCGCCACCAACGACACCTCCGGCAGGTCAAGCCCTTCGCGCAGCAGGTTCACCCCGACGAGCACGTCGTACTCGCCGAGCCGTAGGTCGCGGATGATCTGGATGCGCTCCAGGGTGTCGATCTCCGAGTGCAGGTAGCGCACCTTGAAGCCCATCTCGAGCAGGTAGCCGGACAGGTCCTCGCTCATCTTCTTGGTCAACGTGGTCACCAGCGTGCGCTCGTTGCGGTCCACCCGCTGGCGGATCTCGTTCATCAGATCGTCGATCTGGTTGCGCGTCGCCCGCACCTCGACCTCGGGGTCGGTGATCCCGGTGGGGCGGACGATCTGCTCGACGATCCGGCCCGAGCGCGTGCGCTCATACCGGCCCGGGGTGGCCGAGACGAACAACATCTGCGGCGTGATGGAGAGGAACTCGTCGAAGGTCTGCGGCCGGTTGTCCAGGGCGCTGGGCAGGCGGAAGCCGAAGTCCACCAGCGTCTGCTTGCGCGAGCGATCGCCCTCGTGCATGCCGCCGATCTGCGGGACGGTCTGGTGGGACTCGTCGAGGAAGCAGATGAAGTCCTTGGGGAAGTAGTCGATCAGGCAGTACGGGCGCTCGCCGGGCTGGCGTCCGTCGAGGATCCGCGAGTAGTTCTCGATCCCCGAGCAGAAGCCCATCTCGCGCAGCATCTCCATGTCGTACTGGGTGCGCTGACGCAGCCGGTGTGACTCGAGCAGCTTGCCCTCGCTCTCCAGTTGCTCGCAGCGCTCGTTGAGCTCGCGGCCGATCTCGGCCACCGCGGCGTCGATCGTGCCCTCCTTGACGTTGTAATGGGTGGCCGGCCAGATCGCCACGTGCTCGAGGTCGTCGGCGATCAGCTCGCCGGTGAGCGGGTCGAAGTGCTGCAGCCGCTCGACCTCGTCGCCGAACAGCGTCGCCCGGAACGCCGTCTCGGCATAGGCCGGGAACACCTCCAGGGTGTCTCCGCGCACCCGGAAGGTGCCGCGGGACAGCGCGGTGTCGTTGCGGGTGTACTGGATCGAGACGAGCTTGCGCAGCAGCTTGTCCCGGTCGATGAACTCACCGCGGCGGAGGATCTGCATGTTCATCTCGTAGGTCTCGGGCGAGCCGAGTCCGAAGATGCAGGACACCGAGGCCACCACGATCACGTCGCGCCGGGCGAACACCGCGGCGGTGGCGGCGTGGCGCAGCCGGTCGACCTCCTGGTTGATGGCCGAGTCCTTCTCGATGTACAGGTCGCGCGAGGGAACGTAGGCCTCGGGCTGGTAGTAGTCGTAGTAGGAGACGAAGTACTCGACCGCGTTGTCCGGGAAGAAGGTGCGGAACTCGTTGCACAGCTGCGCGGCGAGCGTCTTGTTGTGGGCCATGACCAGCGTCGGGCGCTGCACCGCCTCGATCACCCCGGCCATGGTCATTGTCTTGCCCGTGCCGGTGGCGCCGAGAAGGGTCTCGAAGCGCTCGCCCTTCTCGATGCCCTCGGCCAGCTGCTCGATCGCGCGCGGCTGATCGGCGGTGGGCGTGAAGGCGGAGTCGAGCTTGAAACGCGGCATCGGGACCCCTCACGTTAGCGTCCGCGAAGGGTCCCGCTGGCGGCGCCGCGCCGTTGCTTACGACGCGAGCTCTCCGTGTGGGTGAGCGTGATCGTGACGATGGCGGTGGGCGTGCTCATGCGTGTGGTCAGCGGGCCGACCCTCGCCCAACCGGACCGGCGTGCGAGCACCGGTCCAGTCGAGCTGAGTCACCGTCGCGGCGGTCACGCGCACGTGTCTTGCGCGCGCGACGCCGTACACCCACAGGGTGTAGCTGCCGTCCACCACGCGGTCGAACACCGCCGTATACGCGGGTCGACCGCCAGCCCGGCGTTCGAGCACGTCCTTGTGGCTGCGGCGAGCGTCGGCCCCGGTCGGGCTGATCTCCACCTCGACGCCGTGCAGCGCGGCGTCGGTGTGGACGATCAGGGCGCCAAGGCGATCGCCGATGTCCAGCACGACGAACTCGGGGTGCGGCCTGGCTGCATAGTCCTCGCTCATGGCGTCCTCCTCTCTAGCTCGACGGGTTGTCGAAGCCGTCGTGTGGCGTCCCGAGATACGGGAACGTCGACTGGTAGCGGGTCGGATCGGGGGTGAGTCCCTCGGTGAGCTCGCTGGCGGCGGCGTCCGCGGTGAACGACTTGTCGACCAGCGGGAACGTGGCACCGGCCAGCGCCCGCAGCTCGATCGACGTCGTGTCGTCCATGACGCGGCGGCCGTTGGGGAACCCGGCCAGGTCGTTTCCGAGCAGCCCGAACGGACTCGGGCTGACCGACGGCGGGATCGCCACATTGAGCCGCAGCATGTCGGCCATGACCTTGCCGGTGTTGTTCTGGAACCCCGGGATGATGCCCGCGGGCAATCCGGTCAGCAGAATCGCCACGAGGTCGGCCCGCGATTGGCTGGCGTTGAGCGTGGCGAGATTCGGGAACACGCCCGGGTAGAGATCCGGGAGCAGCCCCGACAGCGTCGGATGCTCGACGAACCGCACGTAGTCGGCATCGTCGACGGGATGACTGGCGTTCCAGCGGTCCTTCAGGCCGAGCGGCACGATGACCTCGTTGAACAGCGGATTGCCCAGGCGCGACACCTGCACCCACGGGCCGCTCTCCGACAGCTCGCCGGTGGCCGAGTCGATCACGCGTACCTTGCGCCGCGAGGCCGCGCCCCACACGCCGATGACCGCGTTGCCGCTGGTCACACTGGTCGGGGCCGAGCCGTTGCTCGTGAGCCGGCCGATGGGGACCTGGATGGCGATGGTGTGCACGTTGGTCGCCTCCAGCGAGTCCACGCCCGGGGCCGCCATCGTCGGGATCACCTGCAGGTTCTGGAACGGGCGCAGATCCGCGAGGTCGAAGATCGCCCCGAGGTCCACGATGAACCCGTCGGCGCGCTGCCCGGCGAACACCGTCTCCCCGCTCGGCAGTGAGTGAACGGCGGCCGCCCCGAGTGCCGCGTAGTTCGGCGTGCTCCGGGGGCCGATGTTGCAGGGCGGACACTGCAGGCCGCTGCCGAGCACCGTCGTCTTGCCGCCACCCGACTTCGTGTTGTCCCAGCGCGACACCGAGTAGAGCTGGCGCTTGTTCCAGGTCGCGCTGTCGAGCGAGGTGATCGGACCTGTCGCGTACAGGAAGGTGTTCGGATCCTGCAGCGTGGTCTGGAACTGGAACTCGTAGGTGATGTCGGCCACGCCGTCGCCGTTGTTGTCGATGTGGATCTGGTACAGGACGTCATCGCCGAACTCGAAGAAGTTCGGACCGCCGTCGGGCCCCTCCAGCGGGACGTAGTTGGTGATGAGGGTCACGGTTCCCGGCTTGTCCGGGCTGACGAACGCATACGTGTCCGTGTTGTCGGCGACCGGATCCTTGCTGATCTCTGGCGCTTCGCGGTGGGACGACATCAGCGGGCACCTCCGGTCAGCGTGCCGTCGGCGGCGGCCAGCAAGCGGCGGGCCAGCACTGGGTCACGGTACGTCGTTTCACTGGTCCCCGAGGTGACGGTGACGACATCGTGCTCGGCGTCGCGAACGTAGGCCGCGATGACCTCCCGCGCGGCCGGATCGGTGTGGACGACAACCTCGGCGGCCACGACCGCGCCGGCGGCAGCCGCCGCGCCGGTCGCGGTCACCGTGGTGGCGCCGGTTCCCATCGCCGCGCCCGCTGCCACGCCAGCCGAGCTGGCGAGGAACGTGCGCCGATCAATTGCACTCATGTGTGCCCCTTTCACAAATTCGGTTGTTGTAACTCTTGACAGGCATCACCGAAGTTACAACTCTAAGCAGGGTCCCACCAGACCATTGGCCTCACACAAGGCGGCCGTGCAACTGTAAGCCGCTGTCAGTTGGCGTGCCGGCTGCCCCACCGCTCCTCCACACGACCGTACTTCCAGAATGCCAGGGCAGCGACCCAGCACACGACGAACATGCCAACGATGACAAACCCGGCCTTGTTGATGTCGAAGTCGGCCATGAAGCTCCAGAAGCCGCCGGTGAGGCCGCCGATCTCCATCGGGAGCAGTCCGAGCACCTCGATCGTGCCGATGAAGAAGCAGATCGCCACGGACAGTCCGGTGATCGCGAGGTTGTAGTAGACCTTGCGGACGGGGTTGAAGAACGCCCACGAGTAGGCGAAGTTCATGAAGACGCCGTCGATGGTGTCCAGCAAGCACATGCCCGCGGTGAACAGGATCGGCAGGCACATGATCGCGTAGAAGGGCAGGTGCTGGGAGGCGAGCAGGGCGGTCGTGGCCAGCAGGGCGACCTCGGTCGCGGTGTCAAAGCCCATCCCGAACACCACACCGACCGGGTACATCTGCCATTCCTTGGTGATGGTGTTCATCCAGCGTCCGAAGAAGCGGTACATGAGGCCGCGGCTGTTCAGCTGCTTCTCGAGCTCGGCCTCGTCGTAGTCGCCGTTGCGCATGGCGCGGAAGACGCGGAAGATGCCGGCCAGGATGACGATGTTCAGCAACGCGATCAGGTACAGGAACGACGCGGATACCACGGTGCCGAAGATTCCGCCGAACTGCTCGAGGTGGGAGTTGTGGTTGGAGACGGCACCGTACACCGCCTTCTCAGCCACGACGATGCCGACGCCGATGGCGACCACGATGGTCGAATGGCCGAGGGAGAACCAGTAGCCGAGGCTGAGCGGGCGCTGGCCCTCGTTCATCAGTTTGCGCGTCGTGTTGTCGATCGCCGAGATGTGATCGGCATCGAAGGCGTGGCGCAGCCCGAGTGAATACGCCAGCCCGGCGACCCCGATGCCGAGGCCCTTGTAGTGCGACGGGGCGACGAAGGCGATGAACACACCGAACCCGATGACGTGTAGGGCGGTGATCGTCGCGAACATGAGCCCGACCCGGCGCCGTTCGCGCGGCGTGAGCGCCTTCACTACCGTAACGAGGTAGCCGAAGACGCCAAACCGCGCCCCGCGTGTTGTCACTTTCATGTCGACCTTTCTTGCCCGTTTGGTTGGCGGTCCTCTCACGGAACCGGCGATGCGATGACCATAGGCTCGAGTCCCAGCGGCGGCAACCGATCGTCGTCGCACTTGCCACCTTGTCGCAATTTCAGTGACAGCCACCCCGTCTATGACGGGTGCTCGTGGCCACTGGCTGGCAAGCCTGCGCACCTCGCGCACACGCCGACAATCGGAAAGTGGGTGAAGCGAGCCGCGTACCCGAACAGGTCCTCGATCAGCTCGCGCACCGGGTTCAGCTGACCCGGGGTGACCGCCCCCACCGCGCCGCAGCGGTCGCAGAACAGGTATTCGCGCTCACCGCGACCGAGGAGCACGTACAGCCCGGGACCGTGCCCGAGGTGAACGTGGTGAACCAGTCCGCAGCGCTCCAGCACGTCCAGGTTCCGGTACACCGAGACCTCGTCGATGCGGCCCGCGCGCGCGACGTATTCCGCGGAGACCGGCCCATCCGCGGCGAACAGGGTCTGCAGGACGAGGCGACGAGCCGTCGACAAGCGCAAGCCACGACGCCGCATCTCGGAGATCGCCTCGTCGAGATTCTCGAAGCGCAGGCGCGGAACTTCGGGGGCGCCGGTCACAGCGAAACAGGGCGACGTCTCGGCAGCCGCGCGGTCTCAGGCCAGGCGCGCGACGTAGCGCGGTGGCTCGGCGACCTCGACGACGCAGGAGGAGCACAGTCCCAACAGGGCGAAGTGCGAGAACTGCACTCGATAGCCGAAACGGTCCTCGATCGCCCGGCGAGCCTCGTCGAGATCCCGCGGATGGACCTCGCGGTAGTCACCACAGCGAGTACAGGCGAGGTATTCGCGATCGCCGAACAGGATGAGCGAATAGAGACCCGGACCGTCGCCCAGATGGACGTGCGCGACCAGGCCGATCTGCTCGAGGCGCTCGAGATTGCGGTAGACCGATCCGCGGTCGGAGCTCGGTACGCGGCCCCCGATCCCGTGGGCGATCTGCTCGGCGGACATCGGACCGTCGGCCACGATGAGCGCCTCGATCACCAGACGTCGCGCCGACGACAGGCGCAGCCCGTGCTCACGCAGGATCGCCGCCGCTGCCGCCAGGCGGTGCGTGGCGGCCACTGGCGGCCGCGGCGGGACCGGCGAGATTGCGGCGGTGACGCGACGGGACGCGACCTGCCCGGAGACCGAGATGCTGGCCATGACGTGCCTTCCTCTGATTGACGGTCCGCGGGTGACCCGGACGCCGCTGGACGATTCCCGTGTCCTAACGTGGCCGGTGGCGGATCGGATCACCCGCTGCCGTCAGGACCGCCGCCGCCGCGGCAGCCGCCCGTCGACCTTCCAGGCCGAGCCGGGACGACCGGGCAGCAGCAGGATGAGGATCAACCCGACGATGCTCAGCACGAGGCCGGCGGCCAGGCCGAGTCGCTCGCCGTAGCCCTTGCGGTCGGCCACCCAGGCCGCCCCCGCGGCCGAGAGGAGCCAGATGAACAGCAGGTACAGCGCCTTGGCGCCGATGACCCCGGTGTCGGCCAGGATGGTCATGCGCCGAGATAGGCCCGTTGGACCTCGGGATCGTCGCGCAGGCTCGCCGAGTCGTCGGCCAGGACGATGCGACCGGTCTCCAGCACGTAGCCCCGCTTGGCCGCTCCCAGCGCGTAGTTGGCGTTCTGCTCGACCAGCAGGATGGCCACGCCGCCGCGATTGATCTCGGCGATCGTCTCGTAGATGCGCTGCACGAGGATCGGCGCGATGCCCATCGACGGCTCGTCGAGCAGCAACAGGCGCGGGCGGCCCATGAGCGCGCGACCGATGGCGAGCATCTGCTGCTCGCCGCCGGACATCGTGCCCGCCTTCTGACGCTCGCGCTCGTGCAGCCGGGGAAACAGCTCGAAGATCCGCTCGAGGTCCTCGCTCGTGCTCTGCCCCCGGCGGAGGTAGGCGCCGAGATCGAGGTTCTCGCGCACCGTCATGCGGGCGAAGCAGTGACGGCCCTCCGGCGACAGGGCGATGCCGCGGGAGACGATCTCCTGGGGCGCCAGCCGGGCGATCTCCTGCCCGTCGAAGCGGATCGTCCCGGCCCGTGCGCGCGAGAGACCGGAGATCGAGCGCAGCGTGGTGGACTTGCCAGCGCCGTTGGAGCCGATGAGCGTCACCACCTCCCCGTCCTCCACGGTCAGCGACACGCCCTTGAGCGCCTCGATGGCGCCGTAGTAGGTGTGAATGTCCTGCACCTCGAGCAGCGCCATGGTCTCAGCCGTCCTCGGGGGGTTTGCCGAGGTAGGCCTCGATCACCGCGGGATTCGCGCGCACCGTCGGCGGATCGCCCTCGGCGATCTTCTCGCCGTGATCGAGCACGGTCACCCGCTCGGACACGCCCATGACCACCTTCATGTCGTGCTCGATCAGCAGGATGGTCAAGGACAGCTCGTCGCGCATGCGGCGCATGAACTCGGTCAGCTCGTCCGACTCTCTCGGGTTCATCCCCGCCGTCGGCTCGTCGAGCAGCAGCAGCTTCGGGTCGGAGGCCAGCGCGCGGGCGATCTCCACCCGGCGCTGGTCGCCGTAGGACAGGTTGGTGGCCAGCCGGTTGGCGCCCTGGTGCACGCCGACGTACTCGAGCACCTCCTGCGCGCGTTCGCGCACCTCGCGCTCCTCGCGCCGGGCCCGCGGGGTGCGGACGATCGCCCCGAACAACCCGGTGTGCAAGCGACTGTTGCGGCCGATCATGACGTTCTCCAGCGCGGTCATGGCACCGAACAGGCGGATGTTCTGGAACGTCCGGGCCACGCCCAGCTTGGTGATGCGGTCCGGACGGGCGTGGGTCACGTCGCGACCGTCGAAGCTGATCCGCCCGGCGGTGGGCTTGTACAGACCGGTGAGCATGTTGAAGAACGTCGTCTTGCCGGCGCCGTTGGGCCCGATGATCGAGACGATCGAGAGGCGCGGGATGGTGACCGAGACGTCGTTGACCGCCACCAGGCCGCCGAACTGCTTGACCACGTGCTCGGCGGTCATGATCGAGTCGGTCGCCGGCGTGGCGTACCGGGGACTGCTGGGGGCCGCGCTCACAGCGCCGGCTCCTTGACCTCTATCTCGCCGATCCCCTCGGTCAGCTCGAGCTGGCGTCTTCGCTCGGGGATGAGGCCCTGGGGACGGAGGATCATCACGAGCACGAGCAGGAAGCCGAAGATCCCGAACTCGACGTCGGTCAGCTGGAAGTTGAGCCCGAACTTCGAGGGCAGGGTGTTGAGGACCTGGGGGATGATGTAGTAGTTGATGTAGGACAGCAGCAACGCCCCGAGCGTGACGCCCCAGATCGACCCCAGCCCGCCAACGATGACCATGGCGAGCACGAAGATCGAGAAGCCGAAGGCGAACTGGTCGGAGTTGACCTCGTTGTAGTAGGCGCCGAGGAACGCGCCGGCCATCCCGCCGAAGGCCGCGCCGGTGGCGTAGGCCAGCAACTTGGTGCGCACCGCGGGGATGCCCATCGAGATGGCCGCCACCTCGTCCTCGCGCAGCGCGATCCAGGCCCGGCCGAGCCGCGAATCGCGCAGGCGGACGTTGACGAACAACACGATCAGGACGAGCACGAATACCACCCAGTACCACGGTCTCAGGTGGAGCTGATCAAACGTCCCGATCCCCGGCAGGTACACGGGATCGACCGGCGTGATGCCGATCTCCCCGGCGGTCAGCGTCTGACCACCGCCGAAGATGTGGATGTCCTGCCCGTTGACCGCGATCACCCGGATGATCTCGCCGAACCCGAGCGTGACGATGGCGATGTAGTCACCGCGCAGCCGCAACGTGGGCGCACCGATGATGATGCCGGCCACCGAGGCGATGATCACCGCGGCGATGAGGATGAGCACGAAGTTCAGGTGCACGCCCGGCAGCGAACTGGCGAAGCTGTTGACCAGCACGTGCACGTTGGCCTTGAAGAAGAAGCCCGAGCCAAGCCAGCCGACGGTGTAGGCGCCGAGCGCGAAGAAGGCGACGTAGCCGAGGTCGAGCAGGCCGGCGAAGCCGACCACGATGTTCAGGCCGAGCGCGAACACCACGTAGCTGAGCGCGATGATCGTCGCGTTGAGGAAGTCAGAGGTCTGCGCGAACAGGAACGGGAACACCACCCCGAACGCCAGCAGCGCGATCGCCAGCGCGCGCGGCCACCACGGCGGCAAGCGCGCCGACACCGCCGCCCGCCACTCGCTCAGCTGGGCCGCAAGCTCGCTCATCCGGCCTCCCGGGTCTCCTCGCCGAGCAGCCCGCGAGGCCGCAGGATCATGATGAGGATGAGGTAGACGAACACCACCGCGTCGGTCCACTCCGGGCCGATTCGCGCGTCGGAGATCTGCTGGATGCAGCCGATGATGATCCCGCCCAGGACGGCGCCGCGCACGTTGCCGATCCCGCCCATGACCGCCGCGGTGAAGGCGATGAGCCCGGCCTCGAAACCCTGGAAGTACCAGATCGTCGTCTCGTAGAGCGCGTAGACGAGTCCGGCCGCGCCGGCCAGCATCCCGCCGATCAGGAAGGTCAGCGAGATCGTGGCATCGACGTTGATGCCCATCAGCCGGGCGGCCTCGGGGTCCTGGGCGGTGGCGCGCATCGCCCGGCCCTGGCGCGTGCGGGTGATGAACCAGGCGAGCAGGATGACCAGCGGCGTGGTGACGCCCACGGCGAGGACGTCGGCGTTGCGCACGACGATGCCGAACACGGTGAAGATCACGTGGTTCTCGTTGATGAGATCCGGCACGCCGGTGGGCGAGCCGCCGAGCCACAGCAGGCCTACGTTTTGCAGGATGAAAGAAAAGCCCACCGCGGTGATGAGCGGCGCGAGCTTGGGCGCGTTGCGCAACGGTCGGTAGGCCACCCGCTCGATCAGCACGTTCAGCGAGCCGCAGGTCGCCATCGCGATGATCAGAGTGAGCAGCAGCCCGAGCACCAGTCCGAGCGGTCCGGTGGTCAGGCCGAGTCCGATCGATCCCCAGAAGCCGGCGGCGGTGAACGAGCCGATCATGAACACGTCGCCGTGGGCGAAGTTGATCAGCTCGATGATCCCGTAGACGAGCGTGTAGCCGATCGCGATGAGCGCCCAGATGGCGCCGTTGGACACCCCGTTGACCAGGTTCTGCCCGATCTCGGTGAGGTTGTGATAGACGACCTCGTGGCCGTTGACCGAGACCGTGTAGCCGGAGATGAGGTCCTGCAGGGCGTAGTAGACCGGCAGGATCGCCAACGCGATCGGCAGGGCCCAGGCCCCGGCGTGGCGGCGGATCGCGGCCAGCGGCCGGGGCGCTGGCGGCAGCCGCTGGGTCGCGCCACTGGCTTCCACGTCAGCGCACGCTACCGGCTGCGGTGGCTGGCCCGGGGAGGGGGCGCGAACGCCCCCTCCCCTGCGACCGGCACGCGATGTGACTGATCAGGAGCTCGGTGTGATCGTCTTGAAGAACACCGGGTTCCCTTGCGGGCTGATCTTGTACAGGCCGTAGGCGGTCAGGCTGGTGTCGCCGTCGGCGTTGAACGAGTACGTACCGAGCACGGAGTGCCGGTTCTTGGTGGCGAACAGCGCGGACAGCACGTCGGCCTTGTTGTCGCCGTTGGCTCCGAGGCTCGCGACCGTGTCGAGGCCCAGCTTCATCGCCTCGTAGCCGTAGATCGCGTATGGATCGGGTACCGAGTGATACGCGGCCTGGTAGGCGGACAGGAACGCCTTGCCGCCCGGATAGGCCGACAGGTCCTGCGTCGCCACCGTGCACTCGATCTGCGGAGCGAGACTGAGCGGCACGCCACCGTCCGACGGGTTGGTCCAGGTGTTCGTGCACATGCCGTCCGGGCCGAAGATCTTCACGCCCGGGATGGCCGCAGCCACGTCCTTGGTGATCTGCACGCCGCCGTTGGCGACGATGCCCGCGAACTCGAAGCAGTCCGCGCCCTGTGCCTTGATCGTCGCGGCATAGGAGCGGAAGTTCGGCGCCGTCGGGTCGATGCCGGTGTTGCTGGTGATCGTGATGCCGTACTTCGCCTTCTGCAGCTCGAGCAGCGTGGCGAGCCCGGATCCGTATGCCTCCTTGTCGTTGGCCACCGCGACCTTCGTGCAGCCGGCATCCTTCATCGCGACGAGATCGGCCGCCGCCTGAATGGTGTCGATCGGCACGATGCGCAGGAACGTGCGCTTACCGGTCGGGTAGTACTTCTGCGGCTCGCCCGGGGCGCTGCCCGGATCGTTGGTGGTCAGACCGACGTAGGTGTTGGCCGGGCTGACCTGCGGAACGCCGGCCTCGTTGAGGATCGGGATCGAGATCTCGCTCGCGCCCGAGTTGAACTCACCGATGTAGTACACGGTCTTGGGGTCCTCGGCCGCCTTACGAGCGTTGGACGCCGTTTGGCCCGGGTCCCACTTGCCGGCCTGGGCCGTCGAGTCGTCGAGCGACTGGTAGTTGACGGTGAACTTGCCGGCCTTGCCGCCCGCCTGAGCGAGCGCGAGCTTGGCACCATTGACGAGTGGAACCGTCTGAGCGCTGGACGCGCCCTGGAGCGGGAGGCTCGAGTAGAAGTCGACCGTGCTTCCCCCGCTGGCGGCGCTGCTGCTGCTGCTACTGCTACTGCTACTGCTGCTACTGCCGCACGCGCTCAACGCCACCAGACCGATGGCGAGCACACAGCCAACTATTGCCTTTCTGAACAAACCAGACTCTCCTCTTCGGTTGCAAAGCTCCACCCGCCTCGGGCAGGGCGCCAGCGTATTCCGACCGCCGACAGCGAGCAATAGCCAGCGGGTCCTCCGGCGGTCGACAATGAGGCCAGGACACTGGACTTTCCTGCAATTTGCGGTGTTTCGGTTCTGTTATCCCTGTGTAAAGGCGGCGGCCGCGCGACGTCACCCCGGGTGCGGGTGATGCAATACGATCCCGGCGATGATCGACGTCGACGGGTTCGCGGCGGTGGACATGCGCGTCGGCCGCGTGGTCGAGGTGCAGGACTTCCCCCAGGCCCGTCGTCCGGCCTGGAAGTTGACCGTCGACTTCGGCTCGGAACTGGGACTGCGGCGGTCCTCGGCGCAGCTGACCCACTACACGCGAGAGTCCCTGCTCGGTCGGCTGGTCATCGGCGTGGTCAACCTCCCGCCGCGCCAGATCGGCCCGTTCGTCTCGGAGGTGCTCGTGCTCGGCGCGCTGGACGATCAGGCGGGTGTCGTGCTCCTGACCCCAGACCGCGAGGTGGCGCTCGGTAGCCGTATCGCCTGACCGATCGCTCAGGAGCTCAGTCCCTCGACCCAATCGAGTGTCCGTCCGCACAGCGTGCCGACCGCGGACGGCGCCACGCTCAGCAGCGGCGGGGGAGGCACGTCCGGCGCCAGCGCGAGCGGCCCGACCACGTCCGGAGGACCGCCGCTGCCGGGGGCGAGCAGCTGTCCGCCGGGCCGCTGCAGCGATACCGAGTGCGTGCCGGCGGACAAGTTGACGGTGCCGAACTCGACGTACTGGCCATTGCGCTGGATGTCGTTGCGAACCGAACCCACCAGCCGTCCGTCCACCGAGATCCGGGTGAGGTCCCGGATCGATCCGCCGAGCCACACCTGGTAGCGGCCGGCGGCGGGCACGGTCACCGGGAAGCGGGCGGTGCCGGGTCCCGACAACTGGCTGTAGTGTCCGCCTCCGGCCGGATCGGTCCAGCTCGCGGGTTGGGTGCCGCTGGCCGTGCCGACGATGATCGGGTTGGTGACCGGCGCCGCCACCACGCGGTGCACGCCCGGCGCCAGCGCGAGCGTGTGCAGCGCACTGCACACCGGGACGCCGCCGGGTGCCACCACCCCGCCGAGCGGAGCGTAGTTGACGATCGGGCTCTTGGCGGTGGTCGAGCGTTGCCAGACCTGCCAGTAGTGCCCTTCGTAGGTGAGGTTGTAGCCGTACGGTGGGCGGCTGTTGACCGGTGAGCGATGCAGCACGATCGTCGGGTACTGCAGCACGGCGCCGAGCGAGAGCTGGTCGAGGTCGGCGTAGCCGCCGGTCGGGAGCGTCTGGCCGTTGACCAGCGGATCGGTACGCGACCGCAGCTCGCCGGGCGACTCCGGAGCGCCGTCGCGGAGGAAATAGCGCACCGCGAGCACCTCCGGGTCGGGCACCAGCGTCGGCCCGTGGCCGGCGATCCGTTGGTTGACCTGGACGAGCTCGGCCAGCTGCGCGCGGGGAGCCAGCCACACGTCGTGGTAACCGAGCGCGTCTGACCACAGCACGCCACCGACGACCACGACGACGAGCACCAGGCCGGCGGCCCGACGCCGGCCGGCGATCCACACGGCGCCGAGCAGCGCGGCGAAGGGAATCGCCGGGGAGGCCGCGGCCAACGCCTTGGCCGCCAGCCACGGCGACGCGAACGCCTCGACCAACCACGCCCCGGTGAGCGCGCAGGCGAGGTAGAGGATGACCTCGAGCCGACGCTGGCGGACGCTCATCACGAGTCCGACGACCGCGCCGATGACCGCCACGGCGATGAGCACGCACACCAACCCGAGCGGGGAAGCCGCCACGCGAAAGTCCCCGCTCGGCCAGATGCCCACCAGCTGCAGCGGGTTCAGCGGCTGGGCCAGCTCGCCCAGCCCGACTGAACCGCCAGCGGTGATCACGGCGTGAAACGTCCGGACCCAGCCGCCGGGCCGCAGCACGAGCACCAACCCACCGACGGCCAGGACGACGGCCGCGAGGACCAGACGCTGGGTCGGCGACGTATCGGTGAGCCACTCCCGGGGCGCCGGCAGCCCGGCCATGCGTGCGCGGGCAGCATCGAGCGAAACCCGCCATCGACCGGGTCCGCGCGAGCGCGGTCGGCGTGAGGTCGCGGACCGGGCGCCGGAGGTCTTGCGCCGGCGCGTCGCGGCCACGCTCGGCGTCGGTCCCCGGCGACCGCGGGCGGCCGCAACGGGCTTTGACGGCTTGGCCGTGGTCTTGGCCTTTGCGCTGGCTTTGGCTTTGGCTTTGCCGCTGGCCGGGGTCTGGCCGGGCGCCGCGGCCTGGGCGGGCGCCGCGGCCTCGACGGGCGGCGCGCCCGCGGACATGATCCGGCGACGCAGGGCCAGCAGCCCGAGCGCGACCAGCAGGCCGGGGCCGACCCACACCAGACCGCCCGGGCTCTCGGCGGCGATGAGCGCCCACAAGGTCACCAGCGCGGGAATGGCGGCGCGCACCCGGGCCCGGCCCTCGAGTGCGAGCGGCACCGAGACGGCGAAGGTGGCGATGAGGAAGGCGTCCGCCATCTCCTTCATGCCGCCCCACAGGTAGTAGCCGTAGAGGAGCGCCGACATCGCGGCCAGCGCGCCGATGAGCGCTGGCTGCCAGTTGGGCGCCCGCGGGAGCGCTCGGCGCGCGCCGTGGCCGAGCGCGAGCGCGAGCATGGCCGCCATGAAGGCCATCCACGAGTCGGTCAGCCAGGCGACGTCCTGGCCGAGCAGCGTGTGCCCGAGGCCGAGAGGCAGAAACGAACCGAGCGGGTAGCCGGTGACCAGGTAGTTCTCCAGGACCGCCTGGTAGGCCGAGGGCGGCACACCGGCCAGGTTCCGACCCTGCGAGAGCGCCCGGTTGACGACGGCCAGCCAGTTCGCGGTGTCGTCGAGCTTGAAGAAGCCGGCCCAGGTCGCCTCGCCGGACAGCACCACCGGCGCCGCGTACAGCGCGAACACGCCCACGGCGGCGGGCACCTCGGCCGGTGGTCGCGGCCAGCTCGCACGGCCACCCGCGCGGACGCGCGTGATGACCGCCACCGCGAGTCCGATGACCCCGAGCACGACGGCCGCGGCCACCGCCAGCGATGCGGTGGCGGTCGTGCGGGTGAACAGGTCGAGCACGGCGATGATGAGCGCGACACCGCAGGGCAGGCGCACGCCGAGCGCCAGCGGCCGACCAGCGGCGAGCTGCACGAGCGTTCCGCTGCCATAGGCGAGCAGCGCGAGGATGATCGGGTAGGCGACCCAGGCGGCGAGCAGCGCCATCACACTGTCACGAGCGATCGAGTCAGGTCAGGCCAAGTTGACTGGCGTAATCCGCGCGATAGTCACGTTGGGCCTGGAGCACCCGGTACACGTAGGCGCGGGTCTGCACGAACGGAATCTCGGCGACGGTGAGGGCGTGCCCGCGGGCCTGGGCCGCGGCGACCCAGCTGTCGACGTTGGCCAGACCGCCGTTGTAGGCGGCGACCGCGAGCATCTCGTCACCGTGGTAGTGATCAAGCAGATAGCGAAGGTAATAGGTGCCGTAGGCGATGTTGATACTCGGCGTGCCGAGGTCGTGCAGCGTGAACGCGTACCCGTCGGAGAGGTGGGCCAGGAACTGCGCGGTGGCCGGCTCGATCTGCATCAGCCCCTCGGCCCCGGTCGGCGATGTGCGGGGTTGGAACTTGGTCTCGGCGAAGATGACCGCGGCGACCAGCGCGGGATCGAGGTGCTTCTTCTGCGCCTGGGTGCGGATGATGTCCTGGTCCTTGAGCGGCAGGGTCAGATCGCGTACGGCGTGGTTGATGCGCGGCGCGATCCACAACACGAACAGGACGGTGACCGTCACGGCGACGAGCACGCCGACGCGCCGGCGACGGCGCGCCACGCCATCCCGCCGCGCCGCGCCGGCGCCGCCACGGGCGGCTCTCGCGCGGGGCGACGTGCCCGACGCTCCGCTGGGGGATCGCGCGCTCATGCCACTAGCTTGTCAAGGATGGTCGACAGCTTCGCCTCGAGCTCGGCGACGCTGCCGTCATTGGTCACCGCAAAGGTCGCGCGTCGCGCCTTTTCCTCCTGCGGGAGCTGCCGGGCCACCCGCTCGTCGATCACCGCGTGACCGCGCGCGCCGGCCCGCTCGCGCCGCAGCGCTTCGGGCGCCACGATGGCGATCGTCGCGTCGTAGGCACCCTCCATCCCGGCCTCGAACAGCAGCGGCGTCTCCACGATCGCCGCCCGCGGCAAGGCCGGCCGAGCGCGGACCTCGGCGAGCCAGTCCGCCACGCGGGCGCCGACCAGTGGCCACAGCAACCCCTCCAACCAGGCTCGCTCGCCGGCGTCGGCGAACGCCCGCCGAGCCACCGCCGCACGATCGACCTGACCATCGGGGGCCACTTCGTCGCCCCAGCGCTCGCGTACGGCGTCGCGAAGCTCGTCGCCGTCGTAGAGATCGGCCACGACGTCGTCGGCCGAGAGCACGGCGGCGCCGAGACGCTGCAGTGACGCTAGCGCCGTCGACTTGCCGGCGGCCAGTCCGCCTGTGAGCCCGACGAAGGGAACCGCCCCCGGCGTTACCTCGGACATGAGCGACGGCGCCTCGGGCCCTCAGCGGAGGACCAGCGCGGCGGTGCTAGTCCTGCGAGGGCTCGCCGGCCGGGTCGAGGGCGGCGTCGCCCGCGGGGCTCGACGTCTCGACGACGGCGGCGACACCGTTGGTTGACGGCTCGGCGGCCGGGCCGGCTTCGGCCTCGGCCTCGGCGACCGGCGTCGCTTCGACGACCTCGTCGACCGGTGGGGCAACCTCGGGGGCCGGCTCCGCCACGGGCGCGGCCGCTTCGACCACCGCGGTCGTATCCGGTTCGGTCGCGGCGGTGGTATCCGGTTCGCCCGTCGCATCCTCCGACTCCGCCTCGACGACCGCGGGCAGCTCGCCGTCCGCGCGCGGGAGCGGCAGGATCTGGCCTTCGACCCGCTTGGCGGACAGCGACAGGCGGCGCCGCTCGGAGTCGATCTCGAGGATCTTCACGCGAATCTCGTCGCCCGGCTGGACGATCTCGCGGGGGTTCTCGACGTGATGCGCCGCCAACTCGGAGATGTGGACGAGACCCTCGACCCCGTCGAGAATCTCGACGAAGGCGCCGAACGTGACGACCTTGGTCACCTTGCCGGCAAGCTCGTCGCCCACGTTGTAGGTGTCGACGACGCGCTGCCACGGATCCTCCTGGGTCTGCTTGAGACCGAGGGAGATGCGCTGGCGGTCGCGGTCGATGTCGAGCACCTTGACCTTGACGGTGTCGCCGATCGAGAGGATCTCGCTCGGGTGGTTGACGTGCGACCACGACAGCTCGGAGATGTGGATGAGGCCGTCGATGCCGTCGAGATCCACGAAGGCGCCGAAGTCCACGATGTTGGAGATCTGACCTTCGACCACGAGCCCCGGCTGGAGACGGTCGAGGATCTGCTGGCGAACCTCCTTGCGCTCCTCCTCCAGGACGGCGCGGCGGGAGAGGACGACGTTGTTGCGGGAGCGATTGAGCTCGATGACCTTCGTCTCGATCTTCGTACCCAGATATTCGTCGAGGTTGGGAACCCGGCGAATGTCCACCAGCGAGGCGGGCAGGAAGCCGCGCACACCGAGGTCGATGATCAGTCCGCCCTTGACCACCTCGATGACCGTACCCTCGACCGGTTCGCCGGATTCGGCCGCCGCCTCGATACGCCGCCACGCCTTCTCGAAGCGGGCGCGCTTCTTGGACATGATGAGGCGGCCGTCCTGGTCCTCCTTGGTGAGGACGAGCGCGTCGACCTCCTCGCCGAGCGACACCTCCTCATGGGGATCGACCGACTTGCGGATCGACAGCTCGTTCGCGGGGATGACGCCTTCGGACTTGTAGCCGATGTCGACGAGGACCTCATCCTTGTCGATGCGCACGACATTGCCGGTGACCACCTCGCCCTCTTCGAAGGGATGTATGGTCGCGTCGTAGTTGGGGACGATCTGGCCGTCGATTTCGAGCAGGAGGCCGTTCGACCCCTCGACGACCTTCGCCTGCGGGTTCTCGATCAGAGTTTGCACTGCGGCGAAGCGTAGCGCAGACAGCCGGCACCGCACCGTCCTGGGAGGCAATGCCCCCGGGACTTCCGCGCTCGTATCATTCCCCCCCGATGCCCCTGCGAGCCACCAAGCGCGGCGCCGAACGGACCCGCCTGGACCGCGACTGTGACGTTCTCGTTTGCGGCGCCAGCTTCGCCGGCCTCGCGGTCGCTCGCGAGCTTGCCGGCTCGGGCGCCGACGTGTTGATCATCGACCGCTACGAAGTCGGCGAGCGTCAGACCTCGGCCTGCGCCGCGCCCAGCGAGTGGCTGCGGGCGCTGGGCCTGCACGACAGCATCCGCCAGAGCTTCGACACGCTCGTCGCCCACACTCCGCACCGCAGCTTCCATTACCGCCTGCCCTGGACGTTCTCGACCTTCGACTACCCCGAGCTGTGCGCGACGCTGCAGGACCAGGGCGACGCCGACTTCGAGACGGCGAAGGTCGACGGGGTCACGCGCTACGACGGGCGCGTGGCCGGCACGCGGCCGCTCGGCGGGTCGGCGCTGCACACGGTCCACACCGACCGCGGCGACATCCGCGCGCCGCTGGTGGTCGACGCGCTCGGCTGGAAGCGGGTGCTCGACGCGTGCGCTCCGGTCGCGCCCCCGCATGACGGCGCGACCGCGGCGGGCCCCCGCCGGCGGGCGGCCGTTCGTCTCTCCCGCGGCCTGGAGGTGCATCCGCCGGCGGTGGGCGACGACCTCGAGATCTGGATCGATCCACGCTACATCCGCGCCGGCTACGCCTGGAGCTTTCCGGCCCGAGACGAGATCCGCGTCGGCGTGGGCTCGTTCGAGCCTCGCGATCACGTCAAGCAGCCGACGCTCGAGCTCGCGGAGGACCTCGGCGTCCCGCCGCTCGGCTATCAGGGCAACTGGATTCCCCATGAGCTTCGCCCGGCCGCCGGCGGCGGCGTGTGGTTCGTCGGCGACTCGGCCGGTCATTGCCTGCCACTGACCGCCGAGGGGATCCGCACGGCCCTGTACTTCGGGATCGCCGCCGGACGTCAGTTGAGATCCGCCGTGCTCGGCGAGTCGACCCCCGAGGCGGCGCTCGCTCGCTACGCGGCCTTCAGCCATGCGCACGCCTGGAAGTACCGCTCGCTGCTGAACAGCCAGCATTTCGTGGGACGGACCGGCGGGCGTCGGGTACTCACCGCGGTCATGACCGCCATCAGTCACCCGCGGACAGTGCACTGGCTGTTCGATCACTACCTCCAGATCGCCCCGCCGTCGTTCGTCGGCGAGCGCCCACGGTCCGGTCAGCCGCCCCGGGCGGCGGCCGGCGTGGCGTAAGCCCTCCCCGCCGCCGGGTCGTGGCGGGGGGCGGGGGCGGGCGGTGGGCTGCGGGCGGGGCGTGTGGCGGCGCCGGGTGCGGGGGGGCACCGGCTGCGGGCAGGGGCGTGCGGTGGCGCCGGGTGCGGCGGGATGCGGGCGGGGCCGTCCGGGGGCCCCGAGGGGCGGCGGGGTGCCGGCGGGGGCCGGGGGGGTGTGGCGAGGAATCCTCCGTGGTGGCCAGTTTCTCGCCACACCCGTCGGTCGCCGGGCCCCGCCTCGGGGGGGTGTGGCGAGGAACCGTTCGTATTGACCAGGTTCTCGCCAACCCCCCCCCCCCGGAGCGGGGCGAGGGCCACCGCGCTGCGGCGGACAGCGAC
>Ga0302325_10007793_pt1 | contig 23654 bp, 26 predicted proteins | sample Palsa_T0_2_FD_201948 | JGI IMG/M metagenome (GOLD analysis project Ga0302325, IMG submission 201948) | Peat permafrost microbial communities from Stordalen Mire near Abisko, Sweden - Palsa_T0_2 | ecosystem: Environmental > Terrestrial > Soil > Palsa > Peat permafrost | place: Sweden: Abisko... | reverse complement strand
GTGCGCGCGTCCATCTCGCCGTTGCAGTGGGCCTGCGTCCCGTGCAATCGGCGCCGCTGGCGCTCACGTGCCTCGGTCACCCGCTCAAGCGCCCGCGCCGAGGTCGTCCGTGGCGGCGCGCGCAGCTCGGCATTCTGCGGCCGGCGAACGTCCACCAGCAGATCGATCCGATCCAGCAGCGGTCCGCTCAGCCTCCGGCGGTGGCGGCGCAGCTCCAGCTCGCCGCAGCTGCAGCGCTCGCCGACGCCCGCATATCCACACGGGCACGGGTTGGTGGCGGCGACCAACATGAACCGCGTCGGGAACTGCAGCGACCGCTGGCCGCGGACGATGACGACACCGCCGTCCTCCAGCGGCTGGCGCAGCGAGTCGAGCGCGGGCCGCTGGAACTCCGACAGCTCATCTAGGAACAACACGCCGTGATGGGCCAGCGTCGCTTCGCCCGGCCGCGGTGGCGAGCCGCCGCCCGTCAGCCCCGACGGCGAGATCGTGTGGTGCGGGGCGCGGAACGGCCGGGCCGTGATCAACCCGTCGGCGTGGATCCCCGCGACGCTGTGCAGCCGTGTGACCTCGATCGCCTCGCCGCGCGTCAGCGTCGGCAGGATCGAGGGCAGCCGCCGGGCCAGCATCGTCTTGCCGGTGCCGGGCGCGCCCTCCATCAGCAGGTTGTGCCCGCCGGCGGCCGCGATCTCAAGCGCCAGCAGCGGCACCTCGTGCCCCCGCACGTCGGCCAGATCAGGGGAGGCGAACCGACGCTGCTCGTCCGGGGGCTCATCGGGCATCGCCGGGACCGGGCGGCCCCGAAGCACTCCGGCCGCCTCGGACAGGCTCGTCACCGCCACGATCTGCAGGCCTCCGACGAGCGCCGCCTCCCGGGCGCGCTGGCGCGGGACGAACAGCCGCGCGCAGCCGGCCCGCCGAGCGCCCTCGGCGACCGCCAGCACGCCGGGCGAGTCGCGCAGCTCGCCTCCGAGCGACAGCTCCCCGAACACCGCCGTCTGTTCCAGGGCCGCGGTCGGGACCTGCTCGGACGCCGCCAGCAGCGCGAGCGCAATCGCCGCGTCGAACCCGGGGCCGGCCTTGCGCAGCGACGCCGGCGCCAGATTGGCGGTGATCCGCCGGTCCAGGAACTTGAAGCCCGAGTTGAGGATCGCGGCGTGGATCCGGTCACGGGACTCACGTACTGCGGTGTCGCCGAGCCCGACGATCGTGAACGACGGCAGCCCGCTGCGAATATCGACCTCGACCCACACGGTCCGCGGCTGGACGCCGTCGATCGCGAACGTGATGACCCGGGCGAGCATGCCTGACCACGCTACGCCGCCAGGCGTGAAAAGTGGCTCCATGGTCGTCACAGAAGTGTGCCAATTGCAGGGACGATTGGAACGAAAGCGTGACCACCACCGACTCTGTTGCAACGGGATCGGCCGTAACGTCAACCGGCATGGACGAGCGCCCCTCCCAGACTCAGGACCGATCCCCGCGGGGCGACCCGCGCCGGCGGGTCGGCGCGCTCGGCGAGCAGTTGGCCGCCGAGCATCTGGAGCGGCTCGGATACCGGATCGTCGGGCGCAACTACCGCACCCGCTGGGGCGAGCTTGACCTGATCGCCCACGACGGACGGCTGCTGGCGTTCGTCGAGGTCAAGACCCGGCGCGCGTCGGGCGCCGCGGGCACGCCGTTCGAGGCGGTCGATCGGCGCAAGCAAGCCCAGGTCCGCCGGATCGCGGCCCGCTGGCTGGCCGAGGTGTCTGAGCGGCCCCGCGCCGACGACCTCCGCTTCGACGTGATCGGCGTGACCGTCGACGCCGCCGGGCGGCTGATCGAGCTCGAGCACCGCGAGGGGGTGTTCTGAGCGCCTCGGGTCGGTGCTTGTGCACAAACACACCGTATGAGGTGGGTTTCTTCCCACTCACAGGAGCCGTGGGGCAGGCGAGGGCCCCGCGTCCGTGGCTTCACCGCCGGTGACGGATCAGACGAGCTCGAGTTGCTGGTACGCGGTCGACTGAAACGACATCCGGTGCAGCGGCGAGACGCCGAGGCGCTCGATCGCCTGACGGTGCTCCGGGGTCGAGTAGCCGACGTGCTGGGCGAACTCCCAGCCGGGATGGTGGGCGTCGGCGCGCCGCATGTATCGGTCACGCGTCTCCTTGGCCAGCACCGAGGCGGCGGCGATCGCGGCGCTCTTGGCGTCGCCGCCGACGACCGCGCGCTGGTCGTGACCGAGTTCGGCGACCGGGAAGCCGTCCGACAGGCAGATGCAACCGGGCACGGCCACGCGGGCGAGCGCGTCGCGCAGCGCCTGCAGGTTCGTCCGATGCAGCCCGCGAGCGTCGATCCCCGGCGCGCAGCGCGAGACGATGCAGACGCGCGCGGCGATCTCCATGATCACCGGGTAGAGCTTGGCCCGGCCATCAGGGGACTGCTGCTTTGAGTCGTTCAGCGCGCCCAGTGCCCGCGCCTGGGCGGGCCCGATCCGCTCCAGGTCGAGCAGCACCCCGGCCGCCACCAGCGGCCCGGCGAGGCAGCCGCGGCCGGCCTCGTCGGCGCCGGCGACGAACCGGACGCCGAGCCCACGGTCGAAGCTCAGCAGCTTGCGGCCGGGCCGGGCGGGGCGGCCGGGCCTACGTTTGCCCTTGGCGGCGCGGGCCGCCGTGTCGGCAGTGGTCGTCCCGCTAGCCGCACTGTCGGCGGCGGTCGCGTCGGCGGCGGCCGGGTCGGCGGCGGCCGGGTCCGGGCCCGACGGGCCGTCGTCGCTAGAGGGTTCCGATCCGGTCGGGCGGCCAGTAGGTGAAGAACGCCTCGCCGATGATCCACTTCTCTGGGACGGGGCCCCAGAAACGGCTGTCGTCTGATTCGCCACGGTTGTCCCCCATCATGTAGTAGTCACCGGGCGGAACGACGATCGATTTCGGGAAATTGCAATCTCCGATTCCGTCACAGGGGGCGATGTAGGCGTCTTTCTCCCTGACGCCGTTGCGGTAGACGTGGCCGTTGATGATCTTCAGATGGTCGCCGGCGACGCCGACGACGCGTTTGATGAACGTCTGACTGGACTCCTGCGCGGTCGGCTTGTCGCACGCCTGGGGGTGGCCGGCGCCCTGTGAGCCGTCGCCGCAGACGGGGTTGTCCGGGTCGGCGCCCGCCGGCGGATGGAAGACCACGATGTCGCCGACGCCGGGGTGGGTCGAGAGCCGATTGGCGAGGATCCGCTGGCCGATGTCCAGCGTCGGCTCCATCGAGCCCGAGGGGATCCGGTACGGCTTGACGACGAACGCCTGGATCAAAAACGCCAGGCCGACGGCCACCGCGACGGTCGCGACCAGCTCGATCAGCGAGTACAGGGGCGACTTCTGCTTCTTCTTGGACGTTCCGGATGCCATCAGCGAGCCTCGGTCGGCGTTACAGGGTGCCGACCCGGTCGGGCGGCCAGTAGGTGAAGAACGCCTCGCCGATCATCCACGAGCGCGGCACTGGCCCCCAGAAGCGGCTGTCGAGCGAGTCTGGGCGATTATCGCCCATCATGTAGTAGTCGCCTGGGGGCACGGTGAACGTCTTGGGAAACCAGCACTCGCCGCCACCGTTGCACGGCACCGTATCGCCGTTGGGCTCGCGGACTCCGTTGCGATAGACATGGCCGCCGCGGATCGAGAGCCGGTCGCCGGGCAGCCCGACGACCCGCTTGACGTAGGTCTGGCCCGACTCGTGGGCCCCGACGACATCGCACGCCTCGGGATTGCGGGCGCCCGCGCTGGTCAGCCCCTGCGCCCCGTCGGCGCACGTCTCGGACACCGGCGGGTGAAACACCCAGACCTGGCCGAGCTTCGGGCCCGAGAAGTCGTCGCCCGCGCGGTCGACGAGGATCCGCTGGCCAATGTGCAGCGTCGGCTCCATCGATGCTGAGGGAATCTCGTATGGCTTCACGACGAACGCTTGTATCGCCAACGCGAGGCCGAGCGCGATGGCGATGATCAAGACCAGCTCCGCCACCGAACGCGGCAGCGACTTGCGGGTCTTGGTCACACCTATTCGCTGTCTGCGGCGGCCTCGCCGTCGGCGTTGGGCGCCGCCTCGGCGGCCGGAGCACTCCCCGGAGCAGGCGCCGCGACGGCTCCGTCCGGAGCAGACGCATCGGCGGCCGAAGCGGCGTCAGCAGCCTCCTGTGCGGTCTCTGCGGCGGTCGCGCCCTCGGCGTCGACCGGCTCGTCGGTGTAGAGCAGTCCCCGCTCGACGGCGATCTCCGGCCCGGCCGAGCGGCGCTCACGGACACGGGCACGCTTGCCGACACGGTCGCGCAGGTAGTACAGCTTGGCGCGCCGGACGTCGCCGCGGCCGGCTACCTCGATCCGCTCGATCTTCGGCGAGTGCAGCGGGAACGTGCGCTCCACGCCGACCCCGAAGGACTGCTTGCGGACGGTGAACGTCTCACGGGCGCCGTGGCCCTGACGCTTGATCACGACGCCCTCGAACACCTGTGTCCGGCGGCGGGTGCCCTCGATCACCTGAAAGTGGACGCGCAGGCGGTCGCCGGCGTCGAACTGCGGGACCCGGCGCAGCTGAGTGCGCTCCAAGCTGTCGATCACTGTGCTCATCGCAAAAAGGAAACTCCGCTAGTCACATGGATACAGGCCCGCCCACCCATGCGCGCGCAGCCCGCTCGCCGGGGCGTGCCGCGTCAGCGCGTCGCCCACCCCATGCGGCGGCTTATGGTAGCGCGTCGTCGCCGGCTCGGGGACGGTCGGGCGCGGCGTCCGGGCCGGCCGCCCGCGCCCGGGCTCGGCTCTGGGCCAGGCGCCAGTCGGCGATCCGCCGGTGGTGACCGGACAGCAGCACCTCCGGCACCTCCCAGCCCCGGTAGGAGGCCGGCCGCGTGTAGTGCGGGTACTCGGGCCCACCCTCCAGCGCCGCGCTGAAGGACTCCTCCAGCGCCGAGTGACCGTGTCCGAGGGCACCGGGCAGCTTGCGCAGGACGGCGTCGCAGACGACCATCGCGGGCAGTTCGCCGCCGGCCAGCACGTAGCGTCCGATCGACAGCCGGTCGGTCACGAAGTGGTTGAGGATCCGTTCGTCGAACCCCTCGTAGCGGCCGCACAGCAACGTCAACGCGGGCTCGGCGGCGAGCTCGTCGACCAGCGGATCGTCCAGCAGCCGGCCGCTTGGATCCATCGCGATCACTCGCCGGTGCCCGCGCAGCGCGACCGGATCCTCGCCATAGCGCGCGCGCAGCGCGGCCTCGACCACGTCGACCCGCAGCACCATCCCGGCGCCGCCGCCGAACGGCGTGTCGTCGACCTGGCCGCCGCTCAGCGGCGTGTGCGCGCGGTAGTCGAGGAACCGCAGCTCGTGTCCGAGCGCGACGGAGTTGGCGACGTGACGCTGCGACGCGAACCAGTCGAACGCCGGGGGAAACAGCGTGAACACGTCGATCCGCATCTACCGACCACCCCGCGTGACCGCCACGCTCAGCCGTCCTCACCGAGGAAGCGTAGGTCGATGTCGATCACGCGCCGCTCGATGTCGACGCTGCGGACGGCATCTCGGATCAGCGGCACGAGCAGCGGCCGGTCCGGAGTGCCACCGCGATCGTCCGTGGCGCCCGGCGCGCCGGCCAGGTCCGGCGCGTCGCCGGACTCGACCCGCCGGCGCACCTCGAGCACCTCGCACGACGGCAGCGCCAGCAGCGCCGAGACGACGCCCACCGGCCGCTCTCCGTCGCACACGGTGCAGCCCTCCAGGTCCTCGGCCCACCATTCGTCGGGCTCGAGCTCGGCGAAGTCCGCACGCGCCACCATCAGCTCGCTCCCGGTCAGCGCCTCGGCGTCCTCGCGACGCTCGCACCCCTCCAGGCGCATGATCGGCCGACCCGGATGGCCGGCCAGCCGCGTGACGCGGCGGACCAGCGCGCCGACTCGGACCTCGGAGCCGACATGTACCCCGGCGAGCACCTGCTCGGCCAGCCGCCCGATGTGGAAGCTGCCGTCGAGACCGTGTGCGCGACCGACGGTCCCGGCCCGCAGCCAATCCGGGCCAGCGCCGGGGGTCACCCTTCGACGATGTCGACGAACACGCGGCGGCGATCCTTGACGGCGGCCGCTTTGATCACCGTGCGCAGGGCGCCGGCGGTTCGCCCGCCGCGACCGATCACCGAGCCGTAGTCGTCATCGTGGACCGACAGCTCGAGCACCAGCGAGCCGTCATCCTCGGTCACCTCGGTCACGCGCACGGAGTCCGGGTGCTCGACGAGCCCCCGGGCCAGGAAGTCCAACAGTTCGCGCACCGGCGCGACCTCGTCAGGAGATGTTCTGCGTGCGCAGCAGCTTGCGCACGCTCTCGGACGGCTGGGCGCCACGCGCCAGCCAATCGCGGATCCGATCCTCGTCGAGCACGATCGTCGACGGGTCGGTCTGCGCGTTGTAGTGGCCGACGGTCTCGATCACGCGGCCGTCACGCTTGGCACGCTGGTCGGCGACGACCACGCGCCAGATGGGGTTCTTGCGCCCGCCGATGCGGGTCAATCTGAGTCGGACAGACATATGCGAGCGATCAGGTTAGCGTGCGCGCTCAACGACCGCCCTGGCGCATCAGCGCGCCCAGGTCCGGCATCTTGCCCTGGGCCACCTGTCGCATCACCTTGCGCGACTGCTCGAACTGCTTGATCAGCTGCTTGACGGCCTGCACATTGGTGCCTGACCCTTTCGCGATCCGCAGCCGTCGTGAGCCCTTGATCAGCTCCGGATGGCGGCGCTCCTGGGCGGTCATCGAAAGGATGATCGCCTGCAGGCGGTCGAAGTCTCGCTCGTCGATGTTGACGTTGCGCAGCTCGGCGCCGATCCCGGGAATCATCCCGAGCAGCGACTTCAGCGGCCCCAGCCGCCGGATCTGGCGCATCTGGTCCAGGAAGTCGTCGAGGTCGAACTCGGACTTGCGCAGCTTGCGCTCAAGCTCGGCCGCCTGGTCGGTGTCGTAGCCGGACTGCGCCTTCTCGATCAGGGTCATCACGTCGCCCATCCCGAGAATCCGCTGCGCCATCCGGTCGGGGTAAAAGCGCTCGAACTGATCGAGCTTCTCGCCCGTCGACGCGAACAGGATCGGCTTGCCGGTGACCGCCTTGACCGACAGCGCCGCGCCGCCGCGAGCGTCGCCGTCGAGCTTGGTCATCACCACCCCGTCGAAGTCCACGACCGCGGCGAACTGCTCGGCGACGTTGACCGCGTCCTGACCGGTCATCGCGTCGACGACCAGCAGGATGTCGTGCGGCTTGATCGCCTGCTTGATCTGCGCCAGCTCGTCCATCAGCTCGGTGTCGACGTGCAGGCGCCCGGCGGTATCGACGATCAGCACGTCCTTGCCCTCGGTCCGGGCGCGGTCCGCCGCCCACTTGGCGATCGCCACCGGATTGGCGTCGGTGCCCTGCTCGTAGACGTCGACGCCGACCTGCCGGCCGACCTTCACGAGCTGGTCGACGGCCGCCGGCCGGTAGACGTCGCAGGCGGCGACCGCCACCGACGAGCCCTGCCCACGCAGGTAACGCGCCAGCTTGCCCGTGGCGGTCGTCTTGCCCGAGCCCTGCAGGCCGGCCATCAGCACGATCGTCGGCGGTCGCGGCGAGAACGCCAGATCCCCGGCGGCGCCGCCCATCAGCTCGGTCAGCTCGTCGGAGACGATCTTGACGACCTGCTGGCCGGGGTTCAGCGCGCCGACGATGTTGGCGCCGAGCGCCTTCTCCTTGATCGAGCCGGTGAAGCTCCGGACGACCTTGAAGTTGACGTCGGCCTCCAGCAGCGCCAGCCGGATCTCGCGCATCGCTGCGTTGATGTCGTCCTCGGTCAGCGTGCCGCGCCCGCGGACATCCGACAGGGTCGCCTGCAGCTTGTCTCCGAGCGATTCGAACATCGAACGGAGTCTAGGCGCGCCGGGCGCTCAGGAGACGAGTGCGCGGGCGAACTCGCCGGCGTCGAACGGCCGCAGATCCTCAAGCTGCTCGCCGACCCCGATCAGCTTGACCGGGATCCCGAGCTCCGACGCGATCGCGAGCGCGATCCCGCCCTTGGCGGTGCCGTCGAGCTTGGTCAAGACGATCCCCGAGACGTCGATCGCCTCCGAGAACAGCTTCGCTTGGCGCAGCCCGTTCTGGCCGGTCGTCGCATCGACGGTCAGCAGCGTCTCGTGCGGCGCCTCGGGGATCTGCTTGGCGATCACTCGTCTGACCTTGGTCAGCTCGCTCATCAGGTTGTCCTGCGTGTGCAGACGGCCGGCGGTGTCGATCAGCACGACATCGGCTCTGAGCCGGCGCGCCTGGTCGATCGCATCGAAGGCGACCGAGGCGGAGTCGGCGCCGAGCCCGCCCTTGACGAACCCGACCTGCGCGCGCTGCGCCCAGATCTCCAGCTGCTCGACCGCGGCCGCGCGGAACGTGTCGCCGGCCGCGAGCACGACCGAGCGGTCAAGCTCCTGGCTCAGATGCCAGGCGAGCTTGCCGAGCGTGGTCGTCTTGCCGGTGCCGTTGACGCCCGCGACGAGGATCACCGTCGGCTCGGCACGCAGGTCGATTCGGTCGTCTCCGGTCCGGGCCAGCTCGGTCAGCAGCTCGACCAGCCGGTCCGACAGCTCCTGCCCGCCGGTCAGCTTGTTCTCGGTCGCCTCCTGCTCGAGCTGGGCGACGACCTTCGCGGTCGTCGAGGCGCCGACGTCGGCGTAGATCAGCGCCTCCTCCAGCCGCTCCCAGGTCTCGTCGCTCAAGTCCTCGAACAGCGTCGCCTGGATCTCTGACTGGAGCGCCTGACGGGTCTTGCGCAGGCTCTCCCGCAGCCGCGCGAACCGGCCGATCCGCTTCCGGGCCCGCCCCGCTTGGTCGCCGTCGTCGGGCGCGCCCCCGTCCCCGGTCGGTTGACCGTCGACGATAAAGATGTCTGACCAGTCGCGCGCCATGCCGGCGGCGACGTTACCAGCGGCCGTGGCCGCCGACCCGGGCCGGCAGTACAGTCAGCGCATCCGAGCGGCGGGGGTGACAGCGATCGCGGTGCTCGTGCTGGCGGCGGGGTGTGGCTCGAGCACGCAGCGACCACTCAGCGAGACGCACGCGCCGGTGGGCGGCAGCTCATCGACGAACGCGTCGGCGTCGGCGACGATGACCGGGGCGGTGCCGGCCGCACACGCGCAGGCGGTCGAGCCGACCGCCGGCCAGGCGCTCCCGGGGACCGCCGCCGCCAGCGGCACCGTGACCAGTTCCGCGGGCGGCGCGCCGTCGGCGCTCTCGGCGCACCCGAAGCTGACCGGACCCGCGAGCGTGACCAGCGCCCCGGCCAAGGGCGCGCCGACCAACGCCCAGGTCAGGGCCGCGCTGGTGTCGCTGCAGGCGGCGAAGCGTCGCTACCGGCTCGACCGGATCGATTTCTCGGGCTCGCTGCTCAATCCGGCGGCGCTGCCGCCGGGGCAGTGGTACACGAGCATCGCGTCGTTCTACGACCTGTTCGGCAACGGCGTGGCGTGCGGCGGGATCCTGCATCCGTGGACGCTCGGGGTCGCCAACAAGACGCTGCCGTGTGGGACGCGCGTGATCTTCCAGTACGGCAGCCGCGCGATTGAGGTCCGGGTGATCGACCGCGGCCCGTACATCGCCGGGCGCGAGTGGGATCTGACGGCCGCGACCGCGGTCGCGCTGCATTTCCCCGGCCTGGGCCCGATCCGCTGGCGCCTGGCGGGCCAGTGAACCCACCCGTGGCCGCTCAGCGGCCATCGCGCCCGCGTCAGGCGGCCTGCTGCTCGGACGGCGGCAGCTTGCGCGAGATCACCTTCGAGATCCCGTCCGAGCCCATCGACACGCCGTAGAGCGAATCGGCCGCCTCCATCGTGCGCTTCTGGTGGGTGACGACAATGAACTGGGCGCGTGAGGAGTACTGCTCGAGCAGCATCAAAAAGCGGGTGATGTTGAGGTCATCGAGCGCCGCCTCGACCTCGTCGAGGATGTAGAACGGGCACGGACGCGCCAGGAACACCGCGAACAGGAACGCGAGCGCGGTCATCGACTTCTCGCCGCCCGACAGCAGCGAAAGCCGTTTGGGGTCCTTGCCGGCCGGCGTGATCTCGATCTCGACCCCGTCAAGGTCGTCGGCCTCCTGCTCCGGATCGGCTGCGTCGCCGGGCGCGGGCTCGCCGGAGCCGGCGGACGGCTGGCCGTCGTCGTCGTCCTCTGAAGCGGGCATCGGCTGCCCGCCGATCACGCGTGCCGGGCGACCGGTTCGATCGCTCTCGGCGACGAGCGAGAGGCTTCCCTTGCCGCCCGGGAACAGCTGCTGGACGAGCTGCTGGAATGCCGCCGCCGTCGCGGAGAACGTCTCCTCGAAGGTCTCCTTGATCTGACGGTCGATGTCGGCGATCAGCTTCTGCAGTTCGCGCAGCGAGGACTCGAGGTCGTTGCGCTGGGTCTCGAGCTCCTCGACGTGCTCCAGCGCCTCGGCGTACTGCACCTGAGCGAGCGGGTTGACCGGCCCGAGCTGCTCACGGCGGCGCCTGACGCGTTCCAGCCGGGCGGCGAGCGCCGCGCGCTGCTCGTCGGCGAGCGGCTCGGTCGCCGCCTCCGGCTCGAGCTCAAGGCGCTGCGCGATCTCCTGCAGCTCGGTTCGAGACTCGCCGACGTGGTCGCGGCTGCGCTCGAGCTTGATCTCCGCCGCGGTCAGCGCGTCGTTGCAGGCGCTCATCCGCTGGTGCAGCGCCGCCTCCTGCTGAGCGCACTCGCGCAGCTGCGCGGCCGAGTGCTGCCCCGCCTCCCGATCCGAGGCGAGCGCCGCCTCGAACTGCGCCAGCAGCTCGCCGACGGCCTCCGCGCCGCGCCGCAGGATCGTCAGCGCCTCGTCGATCTGTGGGATCAGCGCCGCGTCACGCGTGACCGAGGCGACCTGCTCCCGCAGGCGGCGCTCACGGTCGGCTCGCTCACGTGCGACGCGGTCGAGCATCGAGCGCTCGGCGGTCAGCTGCGCCGTCAGCTGCGCGCGCCGGTCGGCCCCCGGGCCTTCGTCGGGAGCCGCCCGCCGGCGATCGATCTGGGCGCCAATCCGCCGGCGCTCCTCGACGGCCTCGTCGTGGGTCCGGATGGCGGCGCGGTGGGCGCCGACGAGCCGGTCGCGCTCGGCGTCGCTTTGCGCGGCCGCCGCGGCGGCACGGTCGACCGCGTGACGGGCGTCAAGCTCGGCCTGGGCGGCGCGCTCGGACTCGGCGATCAGCTGCTCACGGCGGTTTCGCTGCGCGAGCACCCGGTCTTCGCCGACGGCCGGCGCCTGACGAAGCTCCCGGGTCCGCCCGCTCCAGACCCGTCCGGCGCGGGTCACGGCGACGCCGGCGAAGTCAGCCGGACAGTCGTCCAGGTCGTCGACCACCCACGTATCGACCAGCAGCCGCGTGACGACGGCGAGGGTCACGTCGTCGGCGCGGACGCGTCCGAGCAACCGCTCGGCACCCGACGCCGGCGAGGCGTCGGCCAGCTCCGGGGACTCACCGGCGGCGGCGGCGTCCTCGCCCGCCGGCGACCCGCCCACCAGCGCCCGCCCGCCGTCGTTGCCCGCGCGGTCCAGCAGCGCCGCGCCCGCGGCCGGCTCCGACACGACCGCCGCCGCCAGCCGGCCGTCGAGCGCCGCCGCGACCGCCAGCTCGTATCCGGGCGCCACGTCCAGTGAGTCCGCCAGCGACCTGGCGCCATCGATCGCGCCGACGTGGTTGCGCAAGAACTGGTTGACGGCCGCCAGCTCGCCGCCGACGCGGGCGGCCTGGCGGCGGGCCTGCTCGGCGCCACGCTCGGCCTCCCGGATCGTGCCCCGGGCCGCCTCGGCGACGCGGTCACCGCCACGGCGGCGCTCGAGCGCGGACGCGACCGACCGCTCGGACTCGGCAATTCGCTCGCCCGCCGCCTCAAGCTCTGACTCAAGCGCTGCCAGCTGCCGGGCCAGCTCGGCCTCGCGGTCACGCTGCAGCGCCTCCAGCTCGTCCTCCAGCCCCTCGATCCTCGCCGCCGCCTCGGGGTCCTCGTGCGCAGCGGTCAGCTCGGCCCCCAGCATCTCGACCATCCGACGTGACTGCTCCAGCCGCTGGGCCACCCGGGCCCGGGTGGCGTCGATCGACTCGGTTCGGTACTCGATGCGGTCACGGGCGGACCGCGCGACGTGCGTCCGGGTCGACAGCTCCTCACGCTGAGCGCTGCGCGCGGCGAGCGCCTCCTCGGCCTGCTGGCGCCGCGCGCCGACGGTCTGCAGCTCGGCGGCCAGCTCGGAGCGCTGCGCGCGGACCTGATCGGTCTGGGCCTGGGCGGCGTCGCACTCGTCGACGCGGGCGCGCAGCGCATCGCGCACGAGCTCCCAGCGGGTCTCGAGCGTCTGGCGCTCGAGCCGTTCGTGCAGCTCAGCCGCCTCGGCCTGGCGCTTGAGCGGGCGCAGGCGCGACCGCGCCTCGCGCTCCACGTCCAGCGCGCGATCGAGGTTGTCGCGGGTGCGCTCCAGCTTGAGCTGCGCCCGGCGCCGCCGCTTGCGGTGCTTGCCCAGCCCGGCCGCCTCCTCGATCAGGAGCCGGCGCTCGCGCGGCTTGGAGGTGACCAGCGACTCGACCCGTCCCTGCGAGATGACCGAGTGCATCTCCTTGCCCAGGCCCGTGTCGGAGAGCAGCTCGATCACGTCGATCAGCCGGCAGCGAGCGCCGGCCAGCCGGTACTCGCCCTCGCCCGAGCGATCCAGCCGGCGGACGATCGAGATCTCCGAGATCCCGAGCCCGAGCGAAAGCTCTGAGTCGTCGAGCACGAGCTCCACCTCGGCGGTCGCGGCGGCTTTGCGCCCGGGCGCGCCGCCGAAGATCACGTCCTGCATCGACTGGCCGCGGACCGCGACCGGCGACTGTTCGCCCAGCGCCCACAGCACCGCGTCGGTGACGTTGGATTTGCCCGAGCCGTTCGGACCGACGATCACGCTCGTGCCGGGACCGAACTCCAGCCGGGTCCGGTCCGGGAACGACTTGAATCCCTTGACGGTGACCGATTTCAGATACACGGCCGCATCCGTCCGCTCATACCGAAATCTCCGCCAGCGCCAGCCGCGCGGCCTGTTGCTCGGCGTCCTTCTTGGAGCGGCCCGCGCCGGTCGCCACCTGCTCCCCCGCGATCCGGGCCGACACCGTGAACATTCGGTCGTGCGGCGGACCGGTCTCGCCGACGACCGCATAGATCACGGTCTCGCCGCGCCGCGCCAGCCGCTCCTGCAGCGCCGACTTGAAGTCCACCGGGTGCTCGAGCGCCTCGTCGATCTCCGGTGCGAAGGCTTGCACGACCGCCGCGGCCGCGACGTCGTAACCGTACTGCAGGTACACGGCGCCAATCACGGCCTCGATCACCGACGCCAGCACGCGTTCGGTGGCGATCAGCGCCTCGACCATCGGCGCCGCCAGATCGGGCACCGACGCCCGGAGGCGATCCGGCACGCCCAGCCGCTCCGCGACCGTCCGGCAGGAGCGTCCGGAGACCGTCTGGGCGCGGATCTTGGTCAGCCGACCGGGACCGTACTGATCGGGTTCCAGGCGCGGGAACAGGTGGGTGGTGATCGCCAGCCCGAGCACGCTGTCGCCGAGAAACGCCAACCGCTCGTAGGACTCCGAGCGTTTCTCGGTCCAGGAGGAGTGCATGAACACGGGCGCCGCCAGCTCGGGGGCAAGCCCGTCCAGCAGCTCTCGCAGCGCTTCCGCAGATCCAGCATCGGAGGCGTCTGACTGCAGGCGCTGGTCGCCGACGGTCACTCAGGGTCAGCGCCCGTGCTCGCGGTCGCCGATTCCGCCGCCTTCGTGGCGGCGTCGCTGGCCAGCACGAAATCCACCGCCTGGCCGACGGTCAGGATCCTGGCGGCCTGCTCGTCGGAGATCTTGACGCTGTAGGAGTCCTCGAGCTCCTGCACCAGCGTGTACAGATCGAGCGAGTCGGCTTCCAGGTCCTGGCGAAACCGGGTCGTCTCCTGGACCGAGCTCGGATCAATCTCCAGCTCGTCGACCAGGTGCGCGCGGATCAGCGAAAGGACCTGCTCACGATTCATAGCCGCAACACCGTAGCCGCGGGACCGGACGCCTTCTCAACCACCATCCTCCTCCTCTCCACCGGCCGCCGGGCTGCGCAGCGCGCCGGCCGCGGCCAGCGCGGACCGCATGGCGCTGATCACATCTTCCTCCACTCCGTGCGCGGCGACCTCGATCGCCCGCTGAAAGCCTCGCCGCGTGAACCGCCCGTGCGCGACCACGCCGAGCCGGCGCAAGCCGAGCAGATACGCGCCGCCAGGCCGCTCGGGGTCGACGTCATCACGCAGCCGCCGCATCGCCGGCGTCAGCAGCCAACCGCCGAGCTTGGCGCGTGGCGAGCTGCGCGCGGCCTCCCGGACGCCTCGCAGCGTCCGGTCGGACACCCCCTCGATCAGCTTCAGCGTGATGTTCCCGATGAACCCGTCCATCACGACGACGTCGGCGACGCCATCGGTGATCTGCGTGCCCTCGATGTTGCCGACGAAGTTCAGGCCGGTGCCGGCGCTGCCGACCAGCTGCTCGTACACGAACACCAGGTCCGGCGTGCCCTTGTTGGGCTCCTCGCCGTTTGACAGCAGCGCCACGCGAGGGTGCTCGCGGCCGAGCACCGCGTGCGCAAACGCCGAGCCCATGTGCGCGAACTGGACCAGATGCTCGGGCCGGCAGCTGACGTTGGCGCCGACGTCGAGCAACAGCACCGGCGGTCCGTCGAGCATCGGCAGCGGCAGCGCGAGCGCGGGACGGTAGATGCCGCGGTCACGCCGGACGTTGAACAGGCCCGCGGCCAGCGCCGATCCTGTCGAGCCGCCCGACACGAGCGCCTGCGCCTCCCCGTTGGCGACCGCCTTGGCGGCGCGGACGATCGACGCGTCCGGCGTGGAGCGGACCGCGTGCGCCGGGTCCGAGGCCTTGGCGATCGAGACCGGCGCGTCGACCACGGTGACGCCGGGGCCGACTTCGCCGATCTCGGCGGCGGGCCCGTACAGCAGCACTTCGATCGCACCCGCCGCGGTGGCGGCCGTCGCTCCCGCGGCGACCTCGGCGGGACCCAGGTCCGCCCCGCCCGCGTCAACGGCGACGGTGACCATCGCTGCGGAGGGTCAGTCGGACTGCTGATCGGTCCCGGCGATGACCTCACGACCCCGGTAGCTGCCACACACCGGGCAGACCCGGTGGGGACGGCGGGGGCTGTGGCACTGCGGGCACTCGTTGTAGACCGGCGCCGACAGCTTGTGCTGGGCGCGGCGCTGGGCGGTGCGGGCGTGGGACTGCTTCTGCTTGGGGACGGCCATCGGACGCCGCAGGCTAGCAGGAGCCCGGACCGCGCGCTGGTCGCGCCGATCGGTCAAGCTGATGGCATCGTGCAGGCCGGAAAGCCACGCAAGCGGGCGGTCCGGGTGACCGTCTCAGACGCCGCCGACGCGCCAGCACTGCTGGCGGCGACCGTTGCCGCGGCGGGGGCAAACGGGGCTTTGGGCTGGGTGCGCGACGACGGCCACGGGTTGGTCCGCGCGCACCTGGAGGGTCTCCCGGACGCGGTCGACGAGCCGGTGGCGGTGTTGACCCAGGCGGGCGGCGAGGTGCAGCGCGGCCAGGTCGAGGGCCACGAGCAGTTCGCGATCCGAGGCGTCAGCGCGGGCCGGTTCGTCGTCGCCGAGCACCAGGCGAGCACCCACCATTACGACCTGCGGCTCGAAGTCGACGGCGTGATGCGCTCGTGGGCGGTGCCGCGCGGACCATCGATGGACCCGGCCGTCAAGCGGCTCGCGGTCCAGGTGGCGGATCACGACCTGGATGCCAATCTCTCCGAGCGGCCGCCTACCCCCGACGGCCGCGGCGCGATCGTCTGGGACCGCGGCGAATACGAGCAAGGCGGCCGGGTGCCGTGGCCAGAGGCGCTGGAGCGCGGACACGCCGTGTTCGTGCTGCACGGCGCAAAGCTTCAGGGCGGCTTCGCGCTGCAGCGGACCGGCCGCGGCGGGCCGGGGCAGTGGCTCTTGATCAAGCGCCGCGACGAGTCGGCGCGGCCGGGCTCCGACGTCGTCGGCGAACGCCCCGAGTCGGTGATCAGCGGCCGCACGCTCAGCGATCGGCCCGCCTGACGCCGACCAACCGCGGCGCCCGCGCTCGTGCTCGCTACCCGTCGAGGCGCAGCTCTGACAGCTTCGCCCAGCGCGGGTCGGGCGCGGACTCGTGCGAGTGGTCGGGACCGGCCTGATTGAGGTCCGCGCCGCAGAGCGTGCACAGGCCGAGGCAGTCCGGGCGGCAGAGAACCTGCGCGGGCAGCGCCAGCGCGAACGCGTCATGGGCCCAGGCGCCGAGGTCAAGCACGACCGGCAAGGAATCGGTCACGTACGGAGACTCCAGCTCCTCGCCGCCGCCGGGCTGGGAGACCTCACGAGCGTCGACCGCAAACGTCGGCGTGGCGTCGGTCAGGCAGCGCATGCACGGCCCGGCGAGGCCCGCCTCAAACCGCAACCGGAGCGCGTAGCCGTTGGCGGTCGTTCGTGAGACATCGAGCCTGACCGTGACCACGGTCGGCTGGGTCTCGTAGTGCTCGCCGGCCAGCTCAAACTCGCCGAGCGCGACCGCCAGGTCCAGCCGTCGGCCCTCGCCCGTCGCCATGTGCAGGCTGCTCAGATCGAACGTGTCTGCCCGCGGCTGCATCGACTCTCAGCTTATCTCCGTCGATCGCGCATGCGCGACCGGCGATCCGCCATCCTAGATCGACGCCATGTCCGACTGGTTTCAGAGCTACGGCTTCGCCGAGGTCTTCCCCGAGCTGCTGATCGGCGCTTACCCGCTCGACGGCAAAGACGTCCGCACGCTCGCCTCACGTGGCGTACGACGGGTGCTGAACGTCGTCCAGGACGCCGAGTATCACGAGGGCCAGCGGGACGAGGTGGAGCGGATGCTGGCTCGCCACGAGATCGAGGAGGTCCGTCTCAGCATCGTCGACTTCGGCCGCCTGCCGGCGGATCTGCTCGATCACGCCGTCGCGGCTGTCGTCGGCTGGATGGACGAGTGCGTCCGCAGCTACGTGCACTGCCGCGCCGGCTGGCAGCGATCGGCCTCGGTCGCCGCCGGCGCGATCGCTGTGTTCAACGACGTCGAGATCGCGACCGCACTGGACTGGATCCGTCAGCACAAGTCGACCGCCGACCCGCTCCCAAACCAGCGGGCTGACCTGCTCGACTGGTGGGTGACCCGCGGCCGTCAGCAGGCGGCGGCCCATTCGGCCGCCGAGACGCGCGCGGCCGAATTCGACACACCCAGCGCTACGCCGTCGCCCGCCGCGTCGCCGGCCCGCTTGCCCTGATCACTCAGCGGCCCTCAGTCTTCTGGCCGCCACCTCGTCGCTGGTCGCGACCGAGCCCCCCAGCTCCAGCTGGGACTCGGCCAGCGCGACGCGACGCGCCGACACCGTCACGCGCTCGAGCTCGGGCAGCTCCGCGGATTCGGCGACGACGCCGTGATCGGCGAACCGCCGCGCGCTGGGGAGCACCCGGTGCTCGTATGAGCCGATCGCGCTGTTGTACGCCTCGACTGCCGAGTTCAGCCGCTTGCCGATGGTCGACAGATGCGTCGACAGCTTGACGATCCGGCCGTGCAGGTCCCTGCCCAGCTCGGACACCGCCTGGGCGGATTCGGCCAGCCGCTCCTGCTGCCAGCCGTAGGCGACCGAGTGCAGCAGCGCCAGCAGCGTCGTCGGCGTGGCGATCAGCACCCGTTGGGCCATCGCGTCCTGCATCAGCGACGGATCGGCTTCGAACGCCTCGCCCAGGTGAGACTCGAGCGGGAGGAACAGGACGACGAAGTCAGGGGAGCCCTGCTGCTCCCAGTAGCGCTTGCCCGCCAGCGCCTTGGCATGGGCGCGCAGGCGCCGCGCGTAGTCAGCACGGCGGATCACGCGCTCGGCCTCCGGGCCGTCCGCGGACGGATGCCACTCGGGCGCCTTGGAGTCGACGACCAGATGCTTGCCACCGGGCATCTTGACGACCGCATCGGGACGCAGCGTCGATCCGTCGTCGGTGTAGGAGGTCTGCTCGACGAAGTCGCAGTGGCGCAGCATGCCGGCGGCCTCAAGCACGTTGCGCAGCTGCATCTGACCCCACTGACCCCGCGCGTTGGGCTTGCTCAGCGCGTTCACCAGCGTGCCGGTCTCGGTCCGCAGCCGCTCGCCGGACTCGGCCAGCGTTCGCAGCTGCGCATCCAGTCGGCCGCGTGACTCGCGGCGCTCCTGGTCGAGCTCGATCAGCTTGGTGTCGACGCGTCCCAGCTGCTCACGGATCGGCGCGACCAGCGCTTCGACCGCCTGCTGTCGCTTCTCGAGCTCGCCGCTGGCCGTCGCCTGTGCCGACTGCAGCTGTCCCCGCGCCAGTTCGACCAGCTGCGTCATGTTGGCCTGCAGCGCCTCGTTTGAGAGCACCTTGAACGACTCGCTCATCCGCTCCTGCGCCTGCTGCACCGCCGAGAGCCGCTCGGCGCCGAGCGCCCGTTCGTGCTCTAAGTCGGCGCTGGCCTGCACCAGCTGGCGGTCAAGGCCGACGGCCCGGTCGGCCTCGAAGACCAGGCCGCGCAGCCGTGGCCGCAGCGCCACCAGCACGATGCCGGCGCCGATCAGGACTCCGACGATGAGGAAGATGATCTCCATGGGCCGACAAGCGTTGCGCGCGTGCCGGACGGAACGGGAGCGTCATTGCGGCGAGCCGGTTCCGGGGCCCGTGCGAAAACTGGTGAGAGCGCGCCTGGGGCCCGGGGTCAGACTTCGACCGGCTCGTCCTTGCCGGCCAGGCGATCGCGACCGCGCTGCACGGCCGCGATGAACTTCGACAGGTTGACCTCAAGCGTGTTGAGGATCTCGTCGGCGTAGTCCTCGGCCCCGAGCCGGATCTCCCGTTCACGCGTGCGAGCGTCCTCGATGATGTCCTCGGCGGCGCGCTCGGCCTGCTTGGTGACCTCCTCGTCGGAGATCAGGCGCTCCTGGCGGTCACGCGCCTCCTTGACGATCCGCTCCGCCTCGCGCTTGGCCTCGGCGAGCATCTCCTGGCGCTCCTTGACGATCCAGCGGGCCTGCTTGATCTCCTCGGGGATCGTGGCGCGCATCTGATCGAGGATGTCGTAGATCTCCTCTTTGTCCACGCGAACCTGGTCGGTCAGGGGGACCGGTTTGGCGTTGTGGACGAGGTCGTCCAGCTTGTCGATCAGTACTAGGACATCCATCTAGCGCACCTCTGTTTCGTCAGCGGCCGAGTCGTTCCTTCAAGGCCCGAGCGACTTCCTCAGTGACGAGGTCGTCGATCTCCCCTCCGAAGGTCGCGAGCTCCTTGACACCGCTCGATGAGATGAAACTGTACTTGGGTGAGGCCATCAGGTAAATGGACTCGATTTCCGGCGCCTGTCTGCGATTGAGCTGATTCATCTCCAGTTCGTACTCGAAATCGGAGATCGCGCGCAGTCCTTTGATGATCGCCGTCGCCCCCCGCTCCCGCGCGAAGTCCACCAGCAGCGTGCTGAACGTCTCGACCGAGATGTTCGGCAGCGAGCTGGTTGCGTTGCCCAGGAACGCCACCCGTTCCTCGGCGCTGAACAGCGTCGCGCCCTTGCGCCACGGCAGGTTCACGACCGCCACCACGACCTCGTCGAACATCCCGGACGCGCGGTTGATCACGTCCAGGTGCCCGAACGTGACCGGGTCGAACGTGCCCGGACAGAGAGCGATGCGGTTAGTGGGTGCCATGGATCTGAATCAAGGTGTCGCCGTAGCAGCGCTCGTCGAGCAGGGGCAGCTCGAGACCGAGCGGTTGACGCCGGTCGGACTCGGCGACGACACGGGCTTCCGGGGCGAGCGCGCCGGCCAGTGCCGCCGTCAGCCGTGCGCCGAGCGGGCTGCCGTGGCGGTATGGAGGGTCTAGGAACACCAGATCGTATTGACGCGCGCTCCGTTTTGCCTGCTCGCACCACCCAACGCCGTCGCCGCGGACCACTTCGGCCTCGATCCCGAGCGACTCCAGGTTGCGCTCGATCGCCTCGATCGCGGCCGCCGAGCTGTCGACCAGCGTCGCCTTCGACGCTCCGCGCGAGAGCGCTTCGATCGCCAGCGCGCCCGAGCCGGCGAACAGGTCCAGCACGCTCGCTCCGCCGATATCGCCGAGGATCGAGAACAGCGCCTCGCGGACCCGATCCGACGTCGGCCGTGTCTCACGGCCGGGCGGCGCACGCAGCGCCCGGCCCCGATGGCTGCCGGCGATCACGCGCATCTAAAGGACGGTAGAGACCACCGGTCTGACCGAGCGCGCACCGCCACGGGTCAGGCCCTGATCGGGGCGGCCGCCTCCTCGCCGTACAGCGACCGCAGCGTGACCGACAGCAACGCATGCTCGGGATCCTCGAGCTCCGGGTCGGCGGCGTCGATCGCCTCGGCGCGCAGCCGCGCGCGCTCCTGGAGCTCGCGGTCACGTGGGAGCTCGGCGACCCGGAACTGCGCCATCCCGCTCTGGCGCACGCCGACCAGCTCTCCCTCGCCCCGAAGCTCGAGATCGATCTCGGCCAGCTCGAAGCCGTCGGAGCGCTCGGCCAGCGCCCGCAGCCGCGGCGACCCCTTGGGCCCGAACAGCAGGCACAGCGAAGCATGCTCGCCGCGACCGATCCGGCCCCGCAGCTGGTGCAGCTGAGAAATCCCGTGGCGCTCGGCGTCCTCGACGAGCATCACGGTCGCGTTGGGGACGTCGATCCCGACCTCGATCACGGTCGTCGCGACCAGCACGTCGGCCTCGCCGGCGGCGAATCGGGCCATCACGTCGAGCTTCTCGACCGAGCGCTGCTGACCGTGCATCAGCAGCACCCTGAAGTCACGGAGCTCGCCGCTGCGCAGCCGCTCGAACTCGGCGGTCGCCGCTCGCGCCGCCAGCAGCTCTGACTCGGCCACCAGCGGGCAGACGACGAACGCCTGGCGGCCGTCGCGCAGCTCTGACCGGATGCGCTCATACGCCCGCACGCGCTCGCGCTCGGTCGAGCAGACGTGGGTCTGGATCGGCCGGCGTCCCCGCGGCAGCTCGGTCAGCACCGTGAAATCGAGATCGCCGTAGTGCGAGAGCGCCAGCGTGCGCGGGATCGGGGTCGCGGTCATGTGCAGCATGTGCGGGGCACGAACCGCACCGGCCTTGGCGTCCAGCGCGGCGCGCTGGCGCACGCCGAACCGGTGCTGCTCGTCGATGACCGCAACCGCCAGCGATCGGAACCGGACCGGCTCCTCGATCAGCGCGTGGGTGCCGACGATCAGCGACAGCTCGCCTGACTGCAGCTTGCCCAGCAGATCGGCCCGCCGGCGGGCGGGCGTCGAACCGGTCAGCAGTCCGATTGCCAGCGCCTCGCCGGCCAGCAAGGCCTGGAGCGTCGCGAAGTGCTGCTCGGCCAGCGGCTCGGTGGGGGCCATCAGCGCGCCTTGGCGGCCGTGCTCGACCGCGCGCAACAGCGCGTACAGGGCCACGACCGTCTTGCCGGATCCGACCTCGCCCATCAGCAGCCGCTGCATCGGCGTCGTCCGCACCAGATCGCCATCGATCTCCGCAAACGCGCGTCGCTGGTCGGCGGTCGGCGCAAACGGCAGCAGCTCCGACAGCCACCGACCGCTCAGCGACGGCGGTTCGCTCAGCGCCGGTGCGACCCGGGCGCCGCGACGCAACCGCCGGCGCCGCAGCAGCGCCAGCTGCACCAGCATCAGCTCCTCGAACGCCAGCCGCCGACGGGCCGTTTCGTGGCCGTCGTCTGAGCCAAGATGCATCGCGGCCACCGCGGCGCCGCGGTCCGGGAGCCGCTCGACCGCTCGCAGGCGGGCGGGCAGCGGCTCGGCGACGTCCGCGATCGCCGCGACATGCTCACGCACGAGCGCCAGGATCTGGGTCGAGGACAGGCCCTCGGTCGCCGGGTAGTGACCGACCGCCTGGTCGGAGGCGCCGGCCGCCGCCTCGGCCGTGATCGCGTGGCCCTGGACTCGGAAGCGGTTGCGCGACTCGTACTTGCCGTGGAGCATCAGCCGCGTGCCCGGCGGGTAGCGGGAGACCAGCCACGGCTGGTTGAAGAATGTCGCCTGCATCGTCCCGGTCTGATCAGACACGGTCGCCTCCACCAGCGGCCGCATGCCGCGCCGGCGCACCGGCCGGCTGGCGATCGACACCACCTCGACGACGACCGTGGCCGTTTCCCCCGCGGTCAGCTCCGCCACCCCGCGCGCGTCGCGACGGTCACGAGGGAGATGCTCGAGCAGATCGCCGACCGTGTGCAACCCGAGCGTCTGCGCTCCCTGCTCGGCCTTCGCGCCACCCGGGAGCTTCAGCGGACGCGCCAGCCGTGACGGCCGCGGATAGCGCACCGGGGCATCACCGAGCTCCGACCGGCCCAGCGGTCGCGAACTGGCGAACGCCGTCGCCGATCCAGATGGCGCGGTGGCTGACACCGGTGTCGAGATTTTGGCGCGCACACCGGCGGATGCCGGCCGGCTACTCGCCGCGAGGGCCCGCGTCGCGGGCGGCGACCTGGTCGCGCATGTCGAACACGTCCACGTGCGAGACCTCCCCGACGGCGGCGAACACCCCGAGCGCGCGCTCGGGGTCGTCGGTGTGGACGTGCACCTTGAACGTCGGCGCGACGCCGACGACCAGCACCGAGTCGCCGAGCCGCTCGAGCTCCGCGACCAGGCTGCGCGATTCGAGCCCCGAGCCGGTGACCGCGAAGTTGGTGCAGTAGCGGTAGGTGATCGAGAGGTGCCGGGTCCGGGGCGCCGGGATCTGGACGTCGATCGGCGGCCGCGGATCTGAGCCGCGCAGCGCGGCGACGATCCCGGCGAGCAGCACGGTCAGCCCGTACCCGCCGGCGTCGACGATCCCGTCCGCGCGCAGCGCGGGGAGCACTTCAGCCCCGCGCGCGACGGAATCCTGACCGGCCTGGACCGCTGACTGGATCACGTCGGCGATCACGAAGTCCTGCTCGGCGGCGCTGACATCGGCGCCCAGCCGCGAGTCGGGGCGATGGGCGAGCTCGGACGCGACCCGATGCGCCATCTCGCGCACGACCGTCAGGATCGTCCCCTCGGCCGGCTCGCGCACCGAGCCGTAGGCCTGGTCGACCGCACGAGCGAGCGCCGCCGCGATCAGCACCGGGTCGACGAGCTCGCCCGGCCGCGACGCGAGCTCCTCGGCGGCGCCGCGGATCAGCTGCGACAGGATCACCCCAGAGTTGCCGCGCGCCCCGAGCAGCGCCGCGCGGGCGACCGACGCGACGATCTGGTCGCGGCCGATGTCACCGCCGTGGTCGTCCCCTGACGCGTCCGACAGCCGGTCGAGCTCGTCGAGCGTCGCCCGTAGCGTCAGCACCATGTTGTCGCCGGTGTCGCCGTCGGCGATCGGGAGCACATTGAGCGCATTGACCTCCTGGCGGTGCTCCTCGAGCGCCGCCAATCCGGCCGCCAGCAACGCGCGGACGCGGACGATGCTGGGATCGGCGTGGCCGCTGAGGCGCTCGGCCACCCGCGGTGCGGACACCTCGCGCAACGACTAGCGCGCTTTGATGACCTTGCCGGCCTTGAGGCAGCGCGTGCACACGTATACGCGCCGGGGGGTGCC
>Ga0302325_10007792_pt1 | contig 23667 bp, 16 predicted proteins | sample Palsa_T0_2_FD_201948 | JGI IMG/M metagenome (GOLD analysis project Ga0302325, IMG submission 201948) | Peat permafrost microbial communities from Stordalen Mire near Abisko, Sweden - Palsa_T0_2 | ecosystem: Environmental > Terrestrial > Soil > Palsa > Peat permafrost | place: Sweden: Abisko... | reverse complement strand
CCAGGGGTCGTTCAGACCGCAATCGCAAGGCTGGCATCGAGTCGCTCCGGGTCGGAACTACAGCCTCAAGCTCACGTAACCTATCTCAAGGCGGAACTACCGCCACAGCAAACGCATTCTACCTACGGCACGCAAGGTGTGAAGAAACTCTCGTCGCGGTTGACACCGTCTTCGAGCCCTCGACAGGTGATGCTGAAGGCCAAATTGTCTGCCGAGAAGAATCCAGTCGCGACCGAGCCCGCTCAGACGCAAGCCTGGATCGTTCTTACGACCTGGGAGCAAGTTGAACAGGTGGAACAACCGGCTCAGGAAACCGTTGAGGCTGACAACCGAGCCTCCGATCGGGAGCTAAGACCAGAATCGGGCCAAATTGATCCAATGAACGAAACAGGCCAGATTGGCCAAGCGAGCCAGACTGATCAAGCCAATCAAGCCATGGCTCATCGATTTAGCCAGGTTGTGGGCAAGATCACGATTACACGAATGATCTTCCGTGTTCTCCCAACAAGTTCCGCATCGCAGTCGCCAGCCGTGTCCGCTCGCACGGGCTGGCTCCTTTTTCAACTCTAACCATCAATTCAACCTTGGATCGAGGTAACCATGTCTGCATCAACTAATTCATTAGTCGCACAAGCGAAAAGATTCGCGCTCCCTGCCGGAGCACTCGCGACGCTTCTGCTCGCCATCACTTTCTTCGTTGGCCACAACCCGGTCCATGCCGCAAGCTGGACCGCATCACCGCTTGATGACAATAGCGTTTCCTCGCTGGTGGCGCTCGATAACGCTGTAGAATCTGTAGCCGCCCGTGTAACCCCGGCTGTGGTCAATGTATCCGTTACTTCGCGCGGAAATGCTGAGATGGAGACCGGGGACGACCAGGGCTCCGGTGCGCCGCAGGGAATTCCACCAGGATTTCAGTGGTTCTTTGGTCCCCAGGGTCCGATGGGCGGGGGTGGCCGTGGCCAGCGAATGCCTCAACAGCAGCAGATCGAGCATGGGATTGGCAGCGGCATCATCATCTCTCCTGACGGTTACATCGTGACCAACAATCACGTAATCGATGGCGCATTGGAGATTCGCGTCACCCTCAACGATCGTCGTGTGCTCAAGGCCAAGCTTATCGGTGCAGACAAACTGACTGACCTCGCAGTTATCAAGGTCAACGCTACCAATCTGCCCTCGATCGCATGGGGAGACTCAACCAAGCTACACCCTGGCCAGACCGTGCTCGCCTTCGGCAGCCCCTTCGGCTCCCTGCAATTCTCCGTCACACGCGGCATTGTCAGTGCCCTCAACCGTCCTAACCCGGATTCAGACGACCGGCGCAAGCCCGGCGACTTCATCCAGACGGACGCTGCCATCAACCCGGGCAACTCGGGCGGTCCTCTGGTTAACGCCCACGGCGAACTGGTCGGTATCAATACCTTCATCATTTCGGGAAGCGGTTCATTCGCTGGAGCTGGCTTTGCCATCCCCTCGCAAATCGTCCGCGCCACGGCAGATGATCTGATTAAGAACGGCGTGGTCCACCACGGCTATCTGGGCATCAGCATGAACGATGTGACGCCGGAGAATGCCAGCTTCTTCAACCTTCCCGACGCCAATGGAGCCATCATCAGCCAGATAACGCCTGATTCCCCAGCCAGCCGCGCGGGCTTAAAGAGTGGCGATGTTCTTCGCGATCTAAATGGCACCAAGATCCCGAATGGCAGTGCTCTTCAGGTTGCGGTAAGCCAGGTTGCTCCCGGCAACACGATCACCCTGGGCATCCTCCGCGACGGCAAGGAAGAAGCGATTCACGTAAAGGTAGGCGAATTTCACGCTAACACCGAAGTTGCCGACAACGCAGATCCTTCATCGAACCAGGGCGGGAAACTGGGCCTCGCAGTAGACGACCTGACCCCTGAGGTTCGTCAGCAACTCAACATCCCCACGCAAGTCAACGGCGCGGCGGTCGCAAGCGTCCGCCCGGCAAGTCCGGCGGAAGATGCCGGCCTCACTCCCGGCGACATCATCCTGGAAGTGAACAGGCACCCCGTTCAAAACGCGGACAAGTTCGCCAGCGAAGTCCACTCCACCCCGGTAGGCAAAGATATTCTGCTTCTCGTGTGGTCAAGGGGCAATGCGACTTACCGTATCGTCCACACTGACCAGACCAGCCAAAACGGCATGTAATCAACACAAACAACTGGAAGACAAACAGGGTCGCAGTCTCCTGACTCGAGGGGCGACCCTGTTGCTTTAATTCAACTTATTTCGCTGGATCAACCAAGGCTTGATACACCACGGCTCGGCTCAGATATTCCAGATTGGGACTAGCCGGGCCGAGCATGCGTTGAATCATTCCTATGAAGACAACATCGTTGGTTGGATCGATCCAAAACCACGTTCCCGCAGCGCCATCCCAAAAGAATGTTCCCTTGCCCTCGGGTAGATTCGCCTCTGCTGGATCAAAGACAACAGCGCAGTTATAGCCATACCCAAATCCGGGCCTCATAACCTGTAACCCAATCCCAAACTCGCCGGTAAGCAGACTGGCAGGCACATGGTTTGAACTCATCAATTGCACCGTTGAAGGAGCCAGGATGCGCGTGCCGTTCAACTCGCCCCGGTCAGCCAGCATCTGGGCAAATCGATAGTAGTCTTCAGCGGTCGAAACCATTCCGCCGCCGCCGGATGGCTCAGTAGGCTGCTCCACGTAGTCACCCGACAACCCACCACCGGTGGAATCAGCGAGAAGTTCACCCTGCGGACCAGTGCGGTAGAGCGTGGCAAAACGCTTGCGCTTCTCAGCCGGCACATAGAAACCTGCGTCCTTCATGCCTAACGGCGCGAAGATGTGCTGCTGCATGAATTCTGGCAGCGACTGACCCGAAAGCTTCTCGACAATGTACCCCTCAATATCCATGGAGACGCTATACGTCCATCCCTTGTCTGGCTGATAGAGCAGCGGAATCTTTGCTAGCTTGTCGATTGCCTCCTGAAGATTTTTCGACCGCAGAACGTTTGCCTCGCGGTACATCGCATCCACAGGCGTGTTGCCAAAGACTCCGTAAGTGAAGCCAGCCGTGTGCGTCATCAACTCGCGCATGGTAGGAGCATGATCGGGATCGACAAGAATCATTTTGCCACCCGCATCCTCGCCTTTATAGACCTTGAGGTGAGCGAACTCCGGTATGTATTTGGAGATGGGGTCTGATGGCAGCCATTTACCCTGCTCATAAAGAATCATCATCGCCACACCGGTCACAGGCTTGGTCATCGAGAAGTCGCGGAAGATGACGTCCTTGGTCATAGGCGATGCGCTGGCCATGTCGCGCTGTCCGTAGGTACGATAATCCACAACCTTGCCATGACGGGCCAGAATGGTAACAATTCCGGCAATCTGCTTCTGGTCTACTGCTTGCTGCATCAATGCATGAAGGCGTTCGATCCTTGCCGACGAAAAGCCCACAGTCTCAGGCTTGACCACAGTCAGATCCACCGCATGGCGATCCGCCTGCTGCGATATTGAGGCATCGCTGCCCAGCGCCAACAGCGTCCCCGCCAGCACAATCCGTAAGATGTACATGTATCGATTCTTTTTGCATTGATGTATCGCCATACAATTTCCTCGCGGTCCATTACGCTGCGACCCCGAGAGGTTCAGCTTGCGGCAAATATTGCGCTGTTGACCGCCCCCTTTATACCAAAGCTTGTAAGACGCTGCATAGCCTTTCCGAGGCTACATGACATCTGTCGCATGTTGCATTCTCGCCAAGGCATCACGATGACGCCGCCGTGATTAAATGAATCTGCAGCCCGAGCACGATATGCTGTGTTCGTTAGATCTCAATTGCTGAAGTTGACAACTATAGGGAGCGTCCTTGAAATTCATCCGCACACTTTCCAGCCTGCAAATCACGTTTCTGATATTGCTCCTGGCTCTATGCAGCTCCGTCCTGTCAAATCGCTGTGAAGCGCAGACATCTACCTACAAGCATCGCTCCGCGGGCGCTGTGACGGCTCAGAGGCATGCCATCCCCGCTCTCTTTATCAGTGACATCCACTTCGACCCGTTCCATGACCCGGCTAAATTGCAACAGCTTGTCGACGCTCCCGCGAGCCAGTGGTCTGCTATCCTCTCAGCGACTCCTTCCTCGAACCAGTCGCAGGCATTCGATTCGCTGCAACAGGAGTGCAAGGCGCGTGGTGTCGATACACCTTACCCTCTACTACATTCCAGTTTGCAAGCGATGCGGTCCAATGAGCCCGATGCTAAGTTTATGACCATTAGTGGCGATCTGATCGCTCACGCCTTCGTCTGCAGGTACAAAACGCTGTTGCCCCGCTCAAGCGAGAGAGACTATCAGGCCTTTGTCCTCAAGACTCTCACTTTTGTTGTGGCAGAGCTGCACTCAACCTTTCCAGGCATGCCAATTTACATATCCCTGGGAAACAACGATACCGGCTGCGGCGACTATCGTCTTGACGCAGACAGCGACTTTCTTGCTCAAGCCGGAAAGATACTCGCCGACGTTCTTCCTGCGTCTCAACAATCTTCCGCCATCAAGCAGTTTGGAGCGGGAGGATACTACTCCGTCACGATGGCTGCTCCGATGCAGAACACGCGCCTCATCGTGATCAACGATCTCTTTTTCTCCTCTAAGTACACCACCTGTAGCGGTTCACACGACGAAACAGCCGTTAGAGCGCAGATAGCCTGGCTAAAGGATCAACTCTCAGTAGCGCGGCAATCCAGTCAAAAGGTCTGGGTCATGGGCCACATTCCGCCTGGTGTCAACGCGTACTCTACGCTTGCGAAGATGAAGAACATCTGCAACAAAGCAAAGCCTGATATGTTCTTATCGTCCGACACAATGACCGATCTATTGATTGAATATGCCGATGTCATCCCACTGGGAATCTTCGCTCATACTCACATGGATGAAATGCGCCTGCTCGAACCGAAGGATAACGATGCTCGATCTTCCGTCGATCATGATGTTGTCATCAAAATGGTGCCCTCTATTTCACCCGTGGATGGCAATAATCCTTCTTTCACCATCGCCCGCGTGAATCCTTTGAACTCGGTACTTCAGGACTACGAAGTCATCACAGCTTCAAACCAGACAGGCATCAACACCACCTGGACCACCGAGTATGACTTCGCAAAAACCTATCACGAGCCACAGTTCTCACCCGCTTCGGTCAAAGACTTGATTGCTGATTTCCAGATCGACGGTGATTCAAAGCATGAAACGAGCGAGGCCTACATTCGGAACTATTTTGTAGGCGACCGCTCTTCTGAACTCAAACCATTCTGGCCTCAATATGCATGTGGCCTGGCTAACGCAACAGCACAGACATTTACCTCTTGCGTGTGTTCTGCCGGAAAAGCAATGTGACCATCGCAACCTTGCCCATCGTACTGTAACCGGGCGTTCACGTAGCGTTCACCCCACGTCAACACAATATACATACTCTGACGTGGGGTGAGGATGAACGTACTGGTCATTGAAGATGACAAGCGAATTGCGAGTCTGGTCGAACGCGGCCTGCGTGAGGATGGTCATCATGTGTCGCTGGCGCACAATGGCCGCGAGGGCGTGGAACAAATGCTTGCCAACAAGTTCGACGCGGCCCTGCTGGATATCTTTTTGCCCGAGATGGACGGCTTCGAAGTCCTGGAGAGAGTGCGTGCCAAACGCTGCAAAATTCCCATCCTGGTGCTTACGGCAGTAGATGCTGTCCCGCAAATATTGCAAGCCTTTGATTTGGGCGCAGACGACTATCTGGTGAAACCATTCCTTCTTGAAATCTTGCTTGCGCGTGTGCGCGCCATCGCTCGGCGCACTCAAAAAGCTGAGTCTACGGTGGTGCAGGTTGGGGATGTGAGGCTGGACCGAAGTCGGAGAGCAGCAATCCGTCGCGGCAAGGAGATCCAACTGACCCGTAAACAGTTTGAGCTTTTGGAAACTCTGATGCGGCGTAGTGGCCTTGTGACCTCCCGTGCGGAGCTTCTGGAGGCTGGGTGGGGAACGGACACTGAAGTAAAAGAGAATACTCTGGATGTCTATTTGCATGGACTGCGTGCCAAGCTCGAAGACAAGTCTGACGATAATCATCCGTTGATACGAACCGTCCATGGAGCGGGCTATATGTTCGTAGCCGACTGATATCTATGCGCTCCTTATCGGTTCGAGCCAGGCTTACAGCCTTGTATCTGATAGTCACCTTCGTGGGACTATTGCTTTTCAGCGTGCTCTCTTACGCCGCCTTGCGCTATGCGTTGCTTGAAAGCAAAAGGACACATCTGGAGGGACGTGAAGAACGGTTGCTGACTTTTGTTGCCGAAGCAACCAGCAAGGGCGCTCGCTGGCCTCTCACTGAACCACTGCGCAACTACGCGCTTGTGACTCATGAGGGCAACCTATTCGCTATGCGCGATCTTAAAGGGAGTCTGCTCTTCCCTGTCGCCGCAGCGGGTGAGGATTGGGTATCTCAGGCGCCCATCAATTGCATGCAGACTGCCTTCTCCTTCGAGAGGCTGGGCGGCGAACCGACCTTGATTATGTGCCATAGAATTTCCATGGATGGCCGATGGGTCAGAGTGTACCTGGGTGGCTCACTTGAAGAAGAGTTTTCTATCCTTAAGCGATATCGCGACGCGCTATTGCTGCTGATGCCTGGATTGTTGATGCTGTCGTCTGTGGCGGGATATTTCCTTAGTCGCCACGCGTTGAAGCCGGTAGATCGAATGACCCAGACCGCGATGAGTATCGGCATAAACAACTTGTCAGCGCGACTTCCAGTACCAAATGCAAAAGACGAGATACAGCAACTGGCCGTAGCCTGGAATCACCTGCTGGGCAGAGTCGAAGGTGCCATCTCCCGACTGAGCCAGTTTTCTGCTGATGTATCGCATGACCTGAGAACCTCCATCACAGTGATCCTGGCAACGGCCCAGTTGTCACTCACGCAGCATCACTCCGAAGAAGAATATAGGGCAGACTTCAGTCGTGTAGTGGCTGAGTGCATGACTGCATCCTCATTGCTGGACGCGCTGTTGTCACTAGCAAGAAGCGATACCTTCATCCAAGAGGTCGCATTTAAGCGAATCGATCTATGCGAAATGGTGGTAAGTGGATGTAGAAGACTTGAAGATATGGCTGAGTCACGCGGGTTGATGCTCGACTGGTATTTACCAGAACGGCCTGTGTATATCGAGGGTGACGAGCTTCTATTACAGCGGCTCTTGGGGATCCTAATCGATAATTCGATAAAGTTCACGCCGGCGGAAGGAGAGATTCGGGTTGAGTTGTCGATACAGAATAGTGGAGCGATCATCGTAGTCAAAGACACTGGAATTGGTATAAGCAAGGACATCTGCGATCAGGTTTTTAACAGGTTCTATCAAGCCGATTTGCGTGAACGAAAGACGCAGGCCGGCAGCGGATTGGGTCTCGCTATCGCGCGATGGATTGCCGACGCGCATCGTGCAGAACTTACGGTAAATAGCACTCCCATGAAGGGCTCCGCCTTCCAGATTCGCTTTCCAGTGGCGACAAGCGAAGTGCTCACTGAAAATCGTGAACTGTACGCCAACAGATAGCGCGAGGCATCACTCCGCCGGTCTCCCGCTGGCTCCGATACGGAGCATTCATTGACTCAACTGGAACTTTCGTGCCCAAAGATCGGGTTCCTGAATGAAGTAACGATGGAACCGCAATGTACTACCTTAAGAAAACCTTAACCCTCAGGCCGCGTGTCATCGCTCTCCGTCACATTAACCCCTTTAGATACAACGCGTAACAGCACATTCATCGAAGCCGGCGGGTGCCCCCTATACCTTGAGATTGCATTTGTCCGAATTCGTTCTTTATGGAGGCTTCTTTGCAGGTGTTGAAAATAGGTTTTTGGCTTCGAGTATTCGCCTTTTGTTCGTGCGTGCTTATTGTCTCGGCTAGGCCGATTCAACTTTACGCACAACAGGATACTTCGGCTTCTATCTCCGGGACTGTCGTCGACCAGCACGGGTCCGCTGTTCCTAATGCAACCGTCGCAGTTAAAAATCAAGCTACAGGTGCACTCAAGAAGGCGAATGCCGACAGTGTCGGTCATTTTGCAGTCACCGGAATTGCAGCGGGCCGCTACACGCTGACGATCGACGCCGCTGGTTTTGCCGAGACGACAAAGAAAGATGTTACGGCATCTGCGCAGTCCCAGGACATTTCAGTGACCGTAGGTGTTGGGTCCATTGAGCAGAGCGTTGAAGTCACAGCCATAGCGGGCGATTCGATTGCCGGACAACACGCGCTCTCGCAGGGATCGCTCGATACCGAGGCGCCTAAGTCTGAAATCAGCGGTGAGTATATCCGGGAATTTACTCCACCGACATCTGACTATTCCGAAATCATCAAGATTGCGCCAGGCACATTCAGTTACAACTCCAATGGCATTGGCCTCGGACAGGGCACAATCTACTTCCGAGGCTTTCCCGATGGAGACTACGATATTACCTGGGACGGCATCCCATTTGACGACACCAACACCCCCACGCATCACTCCTGGGCCTTCTTCCCCGGCCTGTGGATTGGTGGTGTGGACTTTGACCGCAGCCCCGGCACGGCTTCAACTATCGGACCTTCCACATTTGGCGGATCTATCAATCTCCTCTCCAAGGAAGTGCCAAGTGAGCAATCTGTGTTCCCGGCAGTATCCTACGGATCGTTCAATACGCTTCTGATCAATGGGCAATACAACACCGGCTTTTTCGGTCCGGGCAAGAAGATTGCTGTTAGTTTGGATGTACATCGCATGTCCTCAGACGGCTTTGAAACGCTCAACGATCAACTGCGCAATGCAGGGGACATCAAGGTCGTTTACAAGGTCTCTGACCGAACGACGATCACCGGTTACAGCGGCGTGGTTGATCTCTCCGCCAACACGCCAAACGACCCGCCTCTTCGTGCTCAGATAGCCGCCTACGGCTGGAGATACCTGCTGCAGAACAACGACCCCACCAGCGCCTTCTATCAGAAGTACAACACCTATCACGTCCCCACGGACTTTGAGTATGTCGGCGTCAGGTCTTCACTGCGTCATGGCTGGCTCGTGGATGTGAAGCCATACACGTACAGTTACTACAACGCGCAGTATTACGCGAATGACAGCTCCAAGGATACAACCGGCTTGGCGACTGGACCCGACAGTTCGACCGGGTGGATCGAAGAGCCCAACTGCTCCACTCCAGTGAAGAAAAAGACATACTCAGCTTTGCCTTGCGCCGTGGACAAGCTCAACAGCTACCGTAAATACGGTGAGACCGCAACTGTCAGCCAGACATCCAAGTACGGAGTCTTCCGCACCGGGCTTTGGTACGAGTGGGCTACAACCAATCGCTATCAATATCCGTCCGATCCACTAACCCATATCGACCAGGTATTGCCCAACTTCCACGAGCGTTTCTACACCAACTCCTACAACCCCTTTGCCGAATATGAGTACCATGCAACCAACAAACTAACCGTCACGGCTGGCTTTAAGTACGCTTACTACAACATGAACCTTACGCAGTTTGCAGACGACGGCAAGATTGTTGGGAGCCTCGGCGGAGCAGCATCGGTCAATTCATCCGGCGGCTTTGGCAGCAGCCTTCCGTCAGCAGAAGCAAACTACCGATTGACCAATAACTGGTCGATCTACGGTCAGTTTGGCAAAGGCGCGGAGATCCCTCCTAGCAGCACTTTTGACGTCGCCGGTGGCGGTGCGGAAGTAAGTCAATTGCCTAAACCCACAGAGACGACAACATACCAGGGAGGATCGGTTCTCAAGCTCAGCCGCTTCACGCTGGATGCCGACTACTACCGCGTCAAGTTTCAGAACAACTATGTGGCTCTGGCAGTTGCCAACCCTAACTCGTCCACCTACGACTTGAACGAGTACTATCTGGGACCTGACTCGATCACCAACGGCTTCGAGGGCGAGGTGAACGCCTCTCTCGGGTATGGCTTCAACGTGTATGCAAATGGCACTGTTGGAAAGGCAGCCTATACGGGTGCAGGCGTGCCTTCGGGTCTATATGTCGCCGATACGCCTGCCTATACGCAGTCTCTCGGACTTACCTACCAGGCGCACGGTCTTGACCTCGGGGTAGTTGAGCAGCGCATTGGCGATCACTACAACGACAATGGCAGTTACCATAATCAGGTTTACGATGCTCCCTTCAACGACGTGAACCTATTCTTCAACTACACGCTTCGCAAGCACTCCATCTTTGAGGGATCGAAGGTAAGCTTTAGCGTGAACAACCTGTTCAATAGCGAGGACATTACGGACGTGGCCTCAAGCAATAGCGCCGTACCGGTGGGCTCATCTGCGTATCTGGCTACTACAGCGCCGTCGCCCCTTGATCAGCTTAGCCTCACGGCAGGACGAAGCTTCATGGTTTCGTTCAAGCTAGGTGTCTTTCCGAACCGCATCAAGTAACCGCATTTAGACGTGCCAAGCCGAGTCAAAGGGAAATCCATCTCCCGTTGGCTCGGCTTCTGCTTTAGAATGGGCCGGAAGGATCTTCGCTCAATACACTCAAGGAACAACCATGAACGAATGGTTCTCAAGAAGAGCATTCACTGGCAGATTTGGCCTCGCCATCGCCGGATCATCGCTCTTCAAGAGCCGCGGCCTTTTAGCTGAGAACTATGGCGATGCCGCGATCAGGCCATTTCGCACGCCATATAAATACGGCAGCCTCGTCTTATCCGCTTCCGCTGACACAACAGCATTTGACAGCAAGAGCGTCGATGATCCATTCGTTTTCTATCACGATGGCAAATTCAAGATGTTGTACATAGGCTATGACGGAACCGGCTATCAAACGGGGCTGGCTAGTTCTGAAGACCTGATACATTGGGAACGTGTCGCATGTGTGGTGCGACGCGATCCAAACTCCCGCTATACACGCTATAACGTAGCGTTGAGTTGCATTGTGCGCGAGAATGGGCTTACTTCCCAGGGGAAGCTAAAGAAGGTGCACGGCCGTTACTTGGGCGCATGGAACGCTTATCCGAGCGCAGGTTATGAAGAGGGCGCAGCCGTTATTGGCCTTGCGTGGAGTGACGATCTTTTGCACTGGGATCTAACCGATCCAATCCTTTTTCCCACGGACGGCGCACCCTGGGAGCATGGCGGCCTCTACCGGCCAAACATCATTGAGGTAGACGGAATTTTCTATCTCTACTACAACGCTAAAACCGATACGCTCTCCAAATCCGACGGCGGTGGATGGCACGAGCAGACCGGCGTGGCCACGTCACGCGATCTCAATCTGTGGACACGGTACGCTGGCAACCCCATCCTGCGTAACGGCGATCATGAATCTCGGGATGCGCGTTTCGCCAGCAACCCGTTTGTTGTTCGTCATGGAGACCTGTGGGGCATGTACTACTTCGGTTACGACTTCCACGGCAAAGCGAGGGAACTGCTTGCGCTCGGCCCGGATCCATATCACTTCACTAAAGTGAACGAAATTCTGATTGACGTTGGAGCACCAGGCACAGTAGACGATGCCTTCGCGCATAAGCCTTCCGTAATCTTCCACGATGGGGTACTCTATCACTTCTATTGCGCGGTTTCCGGGAAGTGGCCAAAGGATGTGCGCGGCGTATCAGTTGCTCGATCGAAGCCCTGGTAACAACCCCCTATTCGTCACACCACGCGCAGCCGATCGATGTAAAACGATCTCATTGCACTGCGAGAAACTCCCTCACTACCGCTGTGATTGCTGGCCCGTCGGATTCCAAGCGCAGGATTCCGAGATGATCCAGAATTTGTCTCTGTTCTAGAAATCTCGAAAGTGGGATTTGCGTAGACGGGATCGTATGGAATTAACATGCAGTCTCGGTGATACATCAGCAAGACTACGAGTTGCAATACACAAAAGACGTTTATCTCTGGTATTTTGTTGCGATGCGCTTCCTCTTTTCAAATCGCATTTCGTTTTTTCCGCTAAGCGTCGCCTTGTGCGTCGCTCTACTTGCGCCGCTTAGAGCCCAGCAGAACTCACCGAAGGTGCAGCGCCAGCTTGAGAACGTGGCGAGAGGAACAGACGGCGGTCCGTTCAAAGCAAATTGGGATTCGCTAGGCGCGTACCGTGTTCCCGAGTGGTTTCGCGATGCGAAGTTTGGCATCTTCATTCATTGGGGTGTCTTCTCGGTTCCGGCGTTCGGAAACGAATGGTATCCGCGCAACATGTATCTGCCGGCTAATCCAGCCTTTCAACACCACATAGATACCTACGGCCCGCAATCGAAGTTTGGTTACAAGGACTTCATCCCCATGTTTCGCGCCGAGCATTTCGATGCAGATGCCTGGGTGGACCTCTTCGCGCGTGCTGGGGCCAAGTACATCGTTCCGGTAGCCGAGCACTGCGATGGATTCGCAATGTATGACTCCGGTATCAGCGATTGGAATGCTGCAAAAATGGGCCCCAAACGCGACATCGTCGGCGCGCTGGAGACTGCAACCCGCAAGCGCGGATTGCACTTCGGAGCATCGTCGCACCGAGCTGAGCATTGGTGGTGGTATGACGGAGGCATGAACTTCGACTCCGACGTAAAGGACCCTCGTTATGCGAGCTTATATGGCCCTGCGCGTCCCATGACACTGGCCGGCGAAGACATCAGCAAAGAACCCGATCCCAATCACCTGGAGCGCTGGCTACCACCGGATCATGTCTTCATGGACGACTGGCTGGCGCGGAGCACTGAGATCATTGATAAGTATCACCCGGATTTTCTTTACTTCGACTGGTGGATCGGCCAGCCGGCCTTTCAACCTTACCTCCAAAAAGTCGCCGCCTATTACTACAACCAGGCCGCGCGCCGGAAACAACCCGTAGTGCTGACCTACAAGCAGAATGATTTTCCTGAAAACGCGGCGGTGCTGGATATCGAGCGCGGCAAGCTCGACGCGATTCGTCTGCTGCCCTGGCAGACGGACACCTCAGTGAGTGTTCGTTCCTGGGGCTATATCAAGAACGATGAATACCGTGATGCCAAATCCTTGATCGATGAACTGGTGGACATCGTAAGCAAGAACGGCAACCTGCTCCTCAACGTAGGCCCCAAATCCGACGGCTCAATTCCAGAAGAGGCGCGCACCATCCTCTTGCAGATCGGCGCGTGGCTCGACATCAACGGAGAGGCCATATATGGCTCCCGGCCATGGCTTCTCTTTGGGGAAGGCCCCACCAAAGTGACAACTTCCGCCCTGAATACCGACCGGCAAGAGTTCACTCCAGATGACGTTCGTTATACAACTCGTAACGGTGCGCTATATGCCATTGCGCTGGGATGGCCTGCAAGCGGCGAACTCAGGCTGCGCACGCTTTTCCGCGGAAATCCATACCTCGCAAGCGCCGTATGTTCTGTACAACTGCTAGGCTCGAACCCTCCCTTGACCTGGACCCAGCAGGAGGACGGCCTGCATATTCAACTGCCGGCGGCCAAGCCCGATGAACCAGCATTTGTGTTCCGCATACAGGAGTCGAAGAATGCAAGAACCGCATGCGCAGCGGCATCTACCTCATCGAAACAATAAGCCTAACAAAATAATCAATCCAGCTAATCAGAGATTTCTCAATAACAGTCTTGCTCCGTCTCCGTATGCAAATCCTTTAATTCAAAGCCGCTTATAGCCTAAAATGATGGAGGGGGATAAGCAAATTGCAGGCAACTTTCTGGCAACTCGACAGAAATGCGTTGCGGCCCGTCCTTATATTCTTTACTCTGCACAGAGTCGGAGCCGTGGCAGACTGAGCCTAAGCCGTTGGCATCCGCCCCATTCACGCCGCATCTATAGCGTCAACTACGGGGAACGCATGTCGAAGTGTTCAGCAGCTCTGGCGATCGTTCTTTTTGCACCAGCGCCCCAGCGCAAAACACACCCCGTTCTCCCGACAAAGTCTGGCACTCAAAAGCGGAGCAAGGCCTCGATCGCGAGCTAGCCGCGCATCCTGAAGCAAAGTACCCAATCGATACAACGAAGGTGTACACGCTCGCCGAACTCATCGATCTAGCCCAGCAGCACAATCCAGAAACGCGGGTCACGTGGGAGCAAGCCAAGGCACGCGCCGCATCTCTCGGCATCGCACGGGCCGCCTTTTACCCGACGCTGACCGCGGTAGCCTTAGCCGCAACCTTACGTACAGCTACGCTTATCGGAGAATACTTCCATCGCCAGACGCTCGGCATCTTCGAGCCTACCCTGCATGTCGACTATCTCGTCTTCGACTTCGGTGGCCGCAGCGGAGCCGTCGATGTTGCCAAGGCTAATCTCCTCATCGCCAATCTTGAATTTAACAACACGCATCGCAAGATTATCTTCAGTGTCTCCTCCGCCTACTTTCGCCTCCTCAATGCGAAGGGCCAACGGCAGGCTGCGGAAGTGAGCCTGAAAAACGCGCAGACAATCGAAGAAGACGCTCAGAGCCGCCTCGAAAACGGCCTCGCCACCAGGCCTGACGTCTTGGAGGCTACAGCCTCGCGCACGCAATCGGACTACGACCTGCAGGCAGCGATCGGTGCCGAAGACATCGCACACGGCGAGCTGGCAACATCCATGGGCCTGCCTGCTGAGACCCAGTTCCAGGTGCAGGACATTCACGAACTCCCCACGCCGACCGCTATGGCTGACTCCATCGATCAGGAGATAGATCGCGCCTTCGCCCAGCGTCCGGAACTGATGCAGCAAGTGGCGCGTGTGCGCTCCGCCGAAGGCAGTCTCAAGCAGGCCCGCTCTGCTTACATCCCCACTATCGGCTTTAGCGGCGACGGTGGCCTGGCACGTGCCTACGGCCAGCAGGATCTCTATCCGGGCCATTACGCCCAGGCCGAAGTATGGAATGTCGGCCTCCAAATGAAGTGGACATTGTTTGACGGCACGCGTCGGGAGCACGAGATCGCCGAAGCCAAAGCCGAGAAACGCGCCGCTGAAGCCAACATCGACGCTCTTCGTGATCAGATCGGCGATGAGGTCTGGACCGCCTACTCCAACATGAAGACCGCGCTCCGCCAGCAACAGGCCGCGGCAGCGTTGCTCGCCGCCTCCGACCAGTCCTACGAAGCGGCACGGGAATCCTACAGCTACGGAGTCCGTAGCCAGCTCGACGTTATTTCAGCTCAGAAGACGCTGGCCCAGGCCCGCTCTGAGGATGTTCTCGCGCGCACCCAGCTCCTTTTACAAGTAGCCGACCTCGCCTTCCGCACAGGCGACCTGATCCAGATTCAGCCGCCAAAGGCGATACCATGAGGCGTGCCACCAACTGCCACTCAAGAGATTGAGAAAGAGACGAAGAACCGTGCAGCTCTCACCAAAACCCGCAGTAGTGTTTACTACCCTTGCAGGCATTAGCGCCCTTGCGGGTTGTGGACGCGCACCCTCCTTCAACATCCTTGGCTCGTTTTTCCCTGCGTGGCTCATCTGCATGGTTGTTGGCATCATCCTCGCAGCCATCGTGAACTGGGTTCTCTCGGCGCTCAAGCAACAACAGCTCATCTCATGGGGCATACTCGTGTATCCATGCCTCGCGGCGTTCTTCGCCTTCACCCTATGGCTCATCTTCTTTAGTTAGCGGGAGAAACGATGGCTATCGAACCATCCAACCAATCCAGCGAAAACCGCAACAATGGCCTCAGCCGTGGCATCAGTATCACGATCATTCTTTGTGCCGCCGTCACTGGACTGATCGCACTGCGGCAGGTTGCAGTCGATCCGCGCACGGATGATGCCGAGATCTTCGCCAACTTCATCGGTATCGCGCCGCTGATCAGCGGACCCATAACCGAACTGCACGTCGTTGATAACCAGTTCGTCAAGCAGGGCGACCCGCTCTTCGAAATTGACGACCGCCCCTACGCCTACGCTCTCGCCCGCGCAAAATCGGACCAGCAGGCTCTTGAAGGAGAGATCGGTGATGAACGCCGTATCATCGCCGGCAAAGTCAGCGGAGTCGATGTAGCAAAAGCCGCGGCTCTCAGCTCTGAGGCCAGTCTCAACCACGCCGCCGCGTCCATCGATCAGTCCAAAGCCGATGTAGCGAATGCCAAAGCTGCGGTCGACCGCGCAGACGCCGAACTCGCCTATGCGACCAATAATCTCCATCGCATTGAGCCGTTGTTGGCAAAACAGTTTGTCACCGTCGATCAGGTGGACCAGGCCCGGACATTGGAAATCACACGGTCTCAGGCTGCACACCAGTCCCGTTCCCAACTCGCCCTCGCTGAAGCAGGTCTAGTCGCCGCCGAGGCACAATACAACCAGGGACAGGCCACGGTGACCCAGAGCAACCAGCAAGTCATGCAGGCCACGCACAACGTTACTACGCTCGATCCACTCGTGGGCCAGGTCTCCGGCAGGCAGGCGGCAATCGACACAGCTCAGTACAACTACGACAACTGCAGAATTGTCGCTCCCTTTGACGCGCGAGTCACCAACCTCACTCTTTCGCAAGGAGCTTATGCCACCGCCGGCCAGCAGGTCTTCACCCTGATCGACACACGTGTTTGGTGGGCTATAGCCAATTTCCGCGAAACACAGCTACAGCACATTCGTCCCGGCATGGAAGCAGACATCTACGTGCTCTCGCGACCCAATGTTCGCTTCAAGGGAGTGGTTGATAGCGTGGGCTTCGGAGTAACTCCGGACGCCGACCTTCTTGGCCGCCTTACGCCTGGCCTACCCGACGTCCAGCGTACGCTGAACTGGGTGCATCTCGCCTCACGGTTTCCGGTGCGTGTCCGCATCCAGTCGCAGCCTAACGAGCTCTTCCGACTGGGCGAATCGGCCGTCGTTGTCATCCGCGGTCAATCTGCACTTGTTGCCCGGAGATAAGGATGGCCACGACAGTACATTTGCCCCACAAGCAAAAATTCATCGAGTGGTTCCCTGAGTTCCTGCGGGAGGAACTGACACCGTTTCCCGGGCGCGGAGCACTCGTGGCGCGCATGGTCATCGCCGCCACACTCAGCATGATCATCATTGTCACGTTCCGAATTCCCGGTGGAGCAATCGGTGCGCTCTGCGCCTTCATTCTCTCTCGCGAAAACCTTGTATCCACAGCAAAGTCCGCGCTCAACGTTGTCATTGCATTTGGAATCAGCGGACTCTTCATTCCCATTGGCGCGCGTATGTTCGCCTCAATCCCGCTTACGCACTTCATATGGGAAGCTGGCAGTCTTTTCATCGTTTTCTTCCTGCTGAGAACGCTCACTAATTTTCCTCTCGCGACCGGACTCGGCCTCGTAGCGACGAGCATCCTTTCTATCTGGTATCTGCCTGGCCCGGCTGAAAGGAATGTCGAGCTGACTTTGTGGCAGGTGCTCGGAGCAATCATCGGAGCCATCGTCACAGTGGCCGTTGAAATCGTCTTCCGGCTCTTCAGCAAAGGCGACGAACTAAGAGACGGTATCAGCAATCGCCTCACCACAATCGAAAAAATGCTGCGGACATACGCGGCAGACGAGCCAATCCCGGCGGAAACCAGCCGCGCACTCGAACAATACGCGGTTGTCGGAGTCGGCTCCTTGCGCAGATACGTAGCGCGCACCAACTACGACGCTCTCCAGCGCACGCAGATGAGTACTCTCGTTTCGCTGACCGGACGAAGCGTTGACTTTGGCGCAGCCCTCGTCAGCAGCGTTCCCAAGTTCTACCCCGCATTGCAACAACGTGCTGCACAACTCGCCCCGCGCGTTGCCGAGATACGTAACTGCCTCGCAACCAGGCGTCTTCCGCTTGAATGGGAACCAACCATCGACCCATCCGCCCCGACACCGTTGTTTTCCGAGCTCGAATCGATGATCGCCCTCATGTTTGCCATCTTGAGGAGCAGCGATTCGATCGATCCCCGTCTCGAAATCCTGGATGGGGCACCATCTTCAAGCCGCATCTTCGTCGAAGATGCCTTCACTAACCCGGAGTATCTTCGCTTCACACTAAGTGGAACCCTGGCAGCAATGATCTGCTATATCCTCTATGTCGGACTGGACTGGCCCGGTCTCTCCACCTCGGTCACCACCTGTGTTCTCACAGCGCTCAGCAACATCGGGGCCTCGCGTCAGAAGCAGATTCTGCGCCTCGCAGGGGCAACGGCCGGCGGCGTTCTCTTTGGGCTCGGCTCGCAGTTGTTCATCCTTCCCTACATCGACTCCATCACCGGCTTCACCGTGCTCTTCGCTGTCGTCACTGCTTGCGCAGCATATATCAGCACGTCGAGCTCGCGCCTTTCCTACGCTGGATTGCAAATCGCGCTTGCCTTCTACCTCATCGTCCTTAGCGAATTCAGAATTCAGCTCTCGCTCACCGTCGCCCGTGACAGAGCCCTCGGTGTGGTCCTCGGGGTTTCCATGATGTGGCTGGTCTTCGAACGCTTCTATCCACGGCCCGCAGCCGACGAAATGGTCCGGGTATTCATCCGCACCCTGCGGCTCATGGCAGCGCTTGTCTCTGAATCCGGCATCGGCGCGGATGCCAAAACCATCGTCCTCATCCGCAAGCAACGCGATCAGGTCTATCGCTATTTCGGAGAGGTCAATGCACAGGCCGATGCCGTTCCGTTTGAAACTGGCCCCGAACGCGCAGGACACATGGCCGCACGTGATCGCATCCGCAGTTGGCAAGCCACGCTGCGAACCTTCTATCTCCTGGAAGTCCCGCTGTTGCAATTCCGGCTTTTCGGCGACCCCCTCCGTATGTCCGCTGCCTTTCGCAATATCGAAAAGCAATTCATCGGGGATTGCTCACGCGCTCTCAATAACATCGCCGACGGCCTTGAAGAACAGTTGCATCATAAGTTCGACCAGCGCACACCTCACGAAGTTCTGCAAAAGCTTCTCGCAGCCACTGAGAGCCATGAGCACACGCCGATGTCTCCGCAGGAGGAGGGTCTGATTCGCCTCACCCGAAGCATCTCCGCGCTCGTCGACAAACTCGAAGAAGAAGCAACCTCCGTACCGCTCTTCTCCACCGAATAGCCAAATCGCCTGTTCCAAACCGATCCAGACCCTGTTCCATCCCATCCACTCCCAGAGTCTCGCCACGTTTGCATGGAATTAACTCTGTATGGTGCATAATGGAGGTGAAGCTGGTAGCCCCACACCAGGTAGCATTCCCAGATACCCTCAGTCTCACCGCAGACTAGCATCCATTGGCAGTAATAATGTGTGCAAAAGTGGCGCAGATCTCAGGCTAATCGCGCCTTATACGCACCGAAAAAGCTCGTAAGCCGACTCAGTCGGGGATGAACAAAAAAAGTAGCCCCCCCCCATCTCGTTCTCCGTTTGTTCGCTTTTCGCAGCCGAGTCCGCATTTCCGTTCATGCAATCGCTCTGCATTGGAGAGAGGTTGGATGCATCAGCAGGTCGTCGCGTAATCGTATGTTTCCGAATTGGCACAATCTGCCATGCACCCAATTTCAACTATTCCGTCGTGTATCGAATTTCGAGTGTGCGAATGCGATAGCAGGAGTAAATAAGCACGAATGCAATAAGGACGAGCAAGCCGAGTGTCGCAGCCCATGCGGAGACTGGCTCGGTTTGCACTGTCAGCAATGCGAATATTCCTTCTGCGGCGATGTTGACCGGCATCAGATGGCGTAAGTAGGACGCGACGCTGAGCTTTTGTAACAAGGAGGGAAGAACAGGGTTAATCGCTTCCCAGCCCATGACAAGCATCGCAGCCGGGGTCGGATTGCGGAACATCATGCTCAAGAGAAGAAATACAGCGCCATAACCAAGACAAGCGAGTGCAATGATCGCGAGATAGGCTTCCAACTGCCCAAGACCCGGGCCATTGAAGACATAATCATGCCCGGCTGCGCCGAATGCGGCGTACATCAGGGAGAAATCAGCGAGGATCGCAGAGCCAAAAAGAAGCAGCGCGCTGATCGACCCGGCTGCGAATTTCGCAAGCAGAAGCACCTCACGCCGCACCGGAGACAAAAGATAAAAATGCAGGCTGCGCTCAATCATTTCACCGCGAATTAGTCGCGAGAAGATGCCAAGGCAACCAAAGAAGACTCCAAGGCGGATGTAGTAAAACTGAATGATTCCCGCCAGTATGCTGGTGTCTTCGCTCATTGACAATTGGGAATGCCTGTCGATCAGTGCATGAATCAGGATAATGAGAGTTGGAATGAAGGCGAGGAAGTATATCCAACTGGCTCTCCACGAGAAGAGATTTCTTTTCACTTCAATGCGAGTCAGGCGCAGCCCTTGTATCCACCACAGACCCCACGGTTGTTCCATGAAACTCTCTCGCATGCTGGCCGTTGTTTGCTTCATCAGGACGCACTCCCATCTGAGCCGATCAGGTATTGATAGATGGCATTGGCGTCGTCGTCAGCCGGCGCGACGGCATCGATCCTGACCAGCCCCTCTGCCGCGATTCCGTTGAGCATGGAGTAAAACTGGTCGATATCTCCGGTGCGAAGGAAGACGCCTCTTCCATCGGTATGCACCCGCGCTTCGACGCAATGATTCACGGCAAACATTCTCGACGCGAGCAGCTCAGGGTGGTCGCAACGGATGAGAACCTGCATCGGCTTATCGTGCACCTCCTGTCTGACCTGATGGATATTTCCCTGGGCGATCAGGTATCCGCCTGTGATCAGTACAACGCGATCGGAGATCCGGTCGACCTCATCGAGAATGTGGCTGGAGATCAACAGGTGCATGCCCTGCCGCCCAAGCTCTTCAAAGAGTGCGATGGATTCGGCGCGAGCCATGGGGTCCAATCCGTTCAGAGGCTCATCGAGGACCAATACCCTCGGATGATGCGCAATGGCCTGTGCGAGCCGGATCTTCTGACGCATGCCTTTGCTGTAGCCCGCAATCTTCCTGCCCGCCGCGTCACCAAGCCGGACGCGTTCTAGAGACTCCATCGTCAGCCGAAAAGCGTCCGCCTCGTCCATCCCGTGCAGCATCAGGCCATCGAAGACAAACTCCCACCCGGCGAGCCCGCGGGGAAAGTAGTCGAATTGCGTGCAATAGCCGACGTTACGAAAGAATTCAGTCGCGTTGCCCGGAGAAAGTCCCAATACCGAGATGTTTCCGCTTGATGGTTGAACCAATCCTGTCATGAGGTTCATGAGCGTTGTCTTGCCCGATCCATTGGGGCCAACCAGGGTTGTAATGCCAGGCGGAATCGACAGTGTGATTCGGTTTACACCGAGAACTTCGCCGTAAAACTTGGATACATCCTCGAAGATGATTCGGTCATTGGCTAAATTCATCCTCGCACCACCTCTCGCGCGCGGATGCGTGCGTTCAGCATGGCCACGCACAACAAGCAGGCCACGACAAGCACCGTCACGATCGCTGCGGTCGGTAGCGAGGCGGCATCGTGCATGAACTCGGGCGTGCCGAGGAGCCGCTGCCAGAGAATCGACATGGTCACAGGCATGTTGAGCAGCAGCCCCCACTTGGTGCGCAACACCGCGCTCACGATTGCTCCTACGCCCGCCGGCACAAAGACTGCAGCGAAGATGATGCCTGTAGCCACGACTCGCCACTTGACCCAGGAAGATAAAGCCAGACCGAGGATGGAAAGGAAGGCTATCCAGATCACGGCTCCGGCAAAAACCCCTGCGGCGATGGAAAAGTGAGCCGCCGCCCACGGTTGCTGCGAGGAATAGCACTGATACGCAAATAGGACGAGGCATGGCACCCATGTGACCGCGGAGAGCGAGGTGAACATCGCCATGAATTTTCCGAAGACATACCCGACGCGTGAGATGGGATGGCTGAGCAGGGTGGGCAGCGCGTTGTCGGCAAGGTCGAAGCTGATCAGCCGAGGCGCGACCCAGGCAGTCAAGATGAGAGCGATCCAGGATTGAATCTGCAGCACAATGAGAAAGAAGCTGGCGTCGACTGTGAGGGGGTGGGCAACGCTCTTGAGCACGAGAATCTGAGCGATAGGATTATTTGCGAGATAGATGCCGACCAGAAAGACGAGGAAGGGCAACAGCGATAGCGTGAAGAGCGCGACGGTGATTTTGGAGGACCACGCTTCGGCAAAGCCGTAGCGCGCGAGAGCGTAGACTCGCATCCACAGTGGGGTGATTGGGCCGGTATAGGCGCGGTAAGTGTTTTTATAGACTGACATGTGTTGGCCGCCCCGCTTCGTTGTCCATCGGACTATCCATAGCTCTAAGAAAAATGTCTTCGAGGGAGTCGCGCCGCTGGTTCATGCGGCGGATCTGGACTCCCTGCTCGGACGCAATGACATAGAGATCTCGCACCTCGATGTGATCCGGGATCACGAGTTTGATCCTGCCGCCCGGAAAGCACGCGCATTCGCAGCCCAGTCCCCGGATACTGACCGAGAACTTTTCGGTCGCGCCAACCGTTTCGAGTTCCATAAAGCTGCGATTGGATCGGCGCTCGGCTTCGATATTGCAGAGAGCGGCGATGCGCCCGTTTTTGAGGATCAGGACTTCGTCGCAGGTCTCATCAATATCTCGCAGCAGATGCGAGGAGATGAGCAAACGCACGCTGCCTTCTTTTCGGATCTCCTTGACCAGCTGAATCATGCGCTGGCGGGCAATTGGATCCATGCCATTGGTCGGCTCATCCAGAATGAGCAACTTGGGACCGTGCGCCAAAGCCTGAGCCAGCTTGATGAGCTGTTTCATTCCCAGCGAGTAGGTGCTTACCTTTCTGTATCGAACCTCGCCGAGTCCAACATAGAAGAGAGCCTCATGCGCCCGTTCGAGTGCCTCGCCTGACGGCAGACCTGCGAGCTCCGCCATGTAGCGAACGAATCGCACGCCGGTCATGTTTCCGATGAAGGAATCATTCTCCGGCATGTAGCCGATTGCGCCGCGGATCTGGGCGCGGTCCCGATGTGCATCGAGCCCGAAGACGCGGGCAGTTCCCTTCGAAGGCGAATGGAATCCCAACAGTGTATTGATCAGCGTAGATTTTCCTGCTCCGTTGGGTCCGAGCAGGCCAATGGCATTCCCCTGCAACTCTCCTGTAAGTCCATCCAGCACAGTGCGAGCCCCAAGCCGGACCTCCAGTCGATCAAGATCAATCACGCCCATGTCACTCTCTTACGTTCGCGCCGGCCTGCTTGTTCCCGGCTTGGACTAAACTTCCCAGCGTTAAAAAGTCGAAACCGAAGAGATGGCTGTCGCTAGCTGCTTCGATCCTGCTGTCTTTTCCCCACGCGCAAATCGTGGTCGGTCTGGCATCCGCTGCCAGCTGCCGAATCGTCTGGGCGGACTCTCCGCTTACTTGCGAGAGCAGTGGCGTCAAGACCGGGCCCAGGTTCTGATAAGCGATGGCCGAGTAGTTCTCATTTTCATCCTTGGGAAGCGATGCCTTGAATGCAGCTGACCGGGCCAGGGATAAGCCGCTGGAATGGGTATGCAGCGCCTCGATCAGAAGTGCACGACCGGGAGCGACAATCATGTAGCCGTCGGCAAAGGTGTATTGCACGACGATGTGGCCTAGAGTCTGGTCGTGCACAGCATAGAAGCGTTGCCCGCCGATCTCGCTCGATTCGATGGCAATAGAATGCGCGCCATTCCCGTTGCCCAGATTGCTGACCGATTGTGCTAACCGCTCCAGTGTATTCTCCAGTCGTTCAGGATCTCGAACTTCGATCACTGCCTTCCACGAAGGC
>Ga0302325_10007791_pt1 | contig 23667 bp, 13 predicted proteins | sample Palsa_T0_2_FD_201948 | JGI IMG/M metagenome (GOLD analysis project Ga0302325, IMG submission 201948) | Peat permafrost microbial communities from Stordalen Mire near Abisko, Sweden - Palsa_T0_2 | ecosystem: Environmental > Terrestrial > Soil > Palsa > Peat permafrost | place: Sweden: Abisko... | reverse complement strand
CGATGTCGCTCTGGTGCAGTTGGTTGACGGAGATGTTGATGTTCATGGTCAGGGGCGGATCGGCGAGAACCTGGTCCTGAATTGCCATCGCCTGGCGACAGCCTTCGCGCAGTACCCAGCGTCCGATCGGGATAATCAGTCCAGACTCTTCGGCGAAGGGGATGAACTCGGCTGGGCAGATGAGCCCGCGTTCGGGATGTCGCCAGCGCACCAGCGCCTCGAGGCCGACGGCCGTGGCGTCGCTGAGACGGATCACCGGCTGGTAGTAGAGCTCGAACTCATCGTTAACCAGGGCGCGTTGCAGGTCGGCGCGGAGCTCAAGACGGGCGACCACGTCGGAGTGCATGGTTGGCTCGAACAGCCGGTAGCTGCCCTTGCCATCGCGCTTGGCGATGTACATCGCGGCGTCGGCATTGCGAATCAGCTCATCAGCGTCGGCTGGCGAGGAGTGGTCGAGCACGGAGAGGCCGAGGCTGGCGCGAACGACGATCTCCTTTCCCTCCACGTTGAGTGGCTTCATGAGCCGCTGCACGATCCGTTCCGCGGTCTCGGCCACCTCCTCGGGCCCGGTGGTGTCTTCGAGCAGAATGGCGAACTCGTCGCCGCCGAAGCGCGCGGCGGTATCGCTGACCCGAATGCTCGTCGCGAGTCGCTTGGCCACCTCCAGCAGGACCCGATCACCAGCCACATGACCGAGGCTGTCATTGATGGTCTTGAAATCGTCGATGTCGAGGAAGATCACCGCGAGAGTGGTGTCCTCGCGCCGAGCGCGAGCCAGCGCGTGGCGGACGCGCTCGTTCAACAGTGCCCGGTTGGGAAGCTGGGTAACCGGATCGTGGAAGGCCTGATGCTCGAGTTGCGCCTCAAATGCCTTGCGCTCGCTGATGTCACGACCGTTGAGCACGATGCCGTGTACCGCTTCGTCCTCGAGCAGATTCGTGTAGAGGATCTCGAACTGTCGCGCGCCGCCGTTGCGATGGGACAGCGAGCATTCGATCACCTCGGCATCGCTGCCGAAATGCGTCGGTCCGTCGGCGAGCAGGCGCAGGAGCCGACTCTGCGGGCCCGGCACCAACAGCCGGTCAAACCGGGTGCCGAGGATCTCTTCAGGCGTGTAGCCGAGAGCTTGCTCGATCGACGGGCTCTGATAGATCACGTTCGCGTTCGCATCCAGGACGGTGATCAAGTCGTGGGTGTGCTGAACCAGAGAGCGGAAGCGGGCTTCGCTGGATCGGCGATGGAGCTCTTGGGTGAGCGCCTTACTCTCCAGCGCGAGTGACACCTGAGTCCCGAGCGCGACGAGCGCGTGCTGAGCCGCCCGCGATGGCTCGTGCTCACCGGCGATCAGCAGCACCCCTCGCGTCCGACCGCGGGTTCGCGGTGACAGCTCCAACACAAACAGTCCCGCGGTCTGGCTCGGCACCCTGAGCGCAGTTCGCGCTTGCGCCTGCAGCGCAGTGCCACCGCCCACGTACGAGCCCGCCGATGCCAGCAGCGAAGCCCACGCCTGCACCGGCAGCGACCAGGTCAAGGTTGGCGCCGCCGGGTTAGGGCCCAACGCCACCAGGTCCGCGGTGAGCTCGCCGATGAAGCACAACCTGGCCAGGACGGTTTCCCCGACGAGTGACGGCACTGCGCTCAGGGCGGCCGAGCAGATCTGATCGCGCGAGGTCGCCGCGACGATGTCGATTGCCGACGCCGCGAGGATCTGCTCCCGGACGATGTGGCGCTCACGCTGACGGATCAGCCCCGCCATGCGGGCCACAACCAGCGCGAACAAGATTCCCGACACCGCGATCGTGATCACCAGGTCCAGGTCACCGCGGCGAATCTCCTTAGCCAGCTCGATAGCCGGTGCGATCAGGGTCGCGCAGGTGAGCAGGACAAGACGCAACCAGGTGAGCCGGGGCTCCCGAGCCGGGGCCGGCTGGTCCAACTCCCGCATCGAAGGATGCAGCGCGGCGGCGCCCCAGAACAGGTAGAAGCTGATCCAGCCAACATCGAGGATGATCTGGTGGTGGTAGGCGTTGTGGAGCGTCACCACGCCATAGGCGAAGTCGGTGACGAGCAGCGTGACGATGCTGAGCGCAATCAGATAGAAAGCGGGTTGACGCTTGCCACCGTCGACGGCGAGCCGGATCGCCGCGGCCAGCAGCAGGATGTCGCCCAGCGGGTAGGCGATCGAGACGAGCTTGGGTATGAGCGCCAGCGTGTCGTCCTGGACGTACGGCGCGATCAGCGTGATCCACGACACGAGCGCCAGCCCCAGCGTCATGATGAGGGAGTCGATCAGCCCCGAGCGGTCGGGCTTCGGGTTGCGGCGGCGCACGAGCAGTAACAGCCCCGCCATCAGCGCGGGATACACAGTGAGGTAGACCGCATCGCCCGGCGAGGGGAACGGGACAGTGACGTGGAACAGCCGGGGGTAACTGTATGTGTAGACATCGCCGAGCCAGAACAGGAAGAGGCCGAGCGCAAACAGCCACCAGGGCCCGCGGGATTTCGGGCGATTGCGGCGAATCCCGACGACCACCGCGACCGTGCCGGACAGTCCCAGCAGGTTGATGACCGGTCCGCTGCCCTGGAACGGCGGGACGAGCGCATACAGCGCCGTGAAGAAGGCTCCGACGGCGAGATACCGTTGCCAGAGTTCGAGGCGCCGCCATCGGGCGCGTGTGACGCGGAGCAGGCGTAGGGTCATGCCGCCCGTTGCGATGATGTCGCTTCAGTGGTCGCCGGCCTCAGCTCACCGAGGCCGGCCAGCTCCTCGATCGCCGCACACAAGGCCTCGACTTCGCCGGCGGTATTGGCCGCCGTGAGCTGGACACGGAAGCCAACGTCAACCTTCGGAACGAGCGGAAACGGGGCGAGTGTCACATAGATGCCGCGGTCGAAGAGCATCTGCCCGACCGCGGCGACCCGATGATGGTCTCTGAGCGGGACCTCGACGATCGGAAAGCCGGACCGGTTCGGAGTCTCGACACCGCAGTCGGCCAGGCAATCGAGCACCCGGCGCGTGTGTGCGTAGAGGACGCGGCGCAGCTCGTCCCCGCGCGTCTGGTTGACGTCGAGGCCGGCCAGAACCGTGGCCAGCGAGGCAACCGGAGAAGGCCCGGAGTACAGGTATGGCGATGCCGCAACCTTGAGGACGTTCTTCAGCGCCGTCGGACAGGCGATGAAGGCCGCCAATGACGAGTACGCCTTCGAGAACCCCCCGACCAGCACGACATTCTCGTAGGTCTCGTCGAAGTACCGCACGATGCTGTTGCCGCGGGTGCCGTACGGGCTCGACTCGAGCGGGCTGCGCTCGCCGATCACGCCGAAGCCGTGCGCGTCGTCGACGTACAGCATCGCGCCGTAGGTGCGTGCGACCTTGGCGAAGGCGCGAAGATCCGGAGCGTTACCGGTCATGCTGTTGACTCCGTCGATGCAGATCAGGCGGGCCGGATCGCGCTCGGCGCGCAACAGCTCTTCCAAGTGCGCGGCGTCCTCGAACCGGAACCGCTTGACCGCGGCACCGCGCGCCCGCGCCAGCTGACAGCCGTCGTAGATCGTCTTGTGCGCCCGCGAGTCCATGAAGATCGTTCCCGACGCGGCCAGAATGGGGATGACCGACATATGGATGTGCGTGATCGTCGGCAGCACGAGCGCGTCTTCGCTGCCCAGCAGTCCGATCAGCCGTTCCTCGATCTGTTCGTAGAGCACCGGGCTGCCCAGCAGTCGCGACCAGCTCGGATGCGTCCCCCAGGCATCGAGATATGCCGGCACGGCTTCGATGATCTCGCGATCCAGATCGAAGCCCAGATAATTGCAGGAGGCAAAATCAGCCAGCCACCGCGTCCCCACCCGGATCATCCGTCCGTCTATCTCCTCGATGACGGCATCCATCATCGGGTGAGACTCGGTCAGCTCGGACAGGTCATGAAACGTCTCGAGCCACTGGTCGATCCAGGGCTGCCCCTTCGCCCCGGAAGTCCTGGTCCCGCGCACGGCGACCACGCGGGCCGGCCCCCTCGTATTTTCGTCCATCACTGACTATCGGCGGGGGTGGCTGGGTGCTTGAGGTTTTGCGCCGGCTGGTTACGTGACCGAGTGCAGTGACACGGTGTGGCTGGTCCAGGTCGCGTACATCTCCGCGTAGCGCCCGCGTCGCGCGAGGAGCTGATCATGGGTGCCGATCTCGACGATGCGGCCGTCGTCGACGACCACAATCCGGTCGGCCTTCATCGCGGTGGTGAGCCGATGCGCGATCAGGACCGCCGTGCGAGCCTGGAGCAGGATGTCGAGGGCCGCTTCGATCTTCGTCTCTGAGAGCAGGTCGAGGTTGGAGGTCGCTTCGTCGAGCACCAGCACGCGGGGGTGGGCCAGGAACGCGCGAGCCAGCGCGATCAGCTGGCGTTCGCCGGAGGAGAGCGACTGTCCGCGCTCGTGCACCACCGTGTCAAGCCCGTCGGGCATCCTGTGCACGACGTCGGCGAGTCCGACCGCATGGACCGCCTCCCACACCTCGGCCTCGGAGGCATCGGGGCAGGCGAAGGCGATGTTGTCACGCAGACTGCCGGCGAACAGAAATGGCTCCTGGGGCACGACTCCGACTTGGCGGCGCAACGAGTCAATGGTCACGTCTCTGAGATCGTGTCCATCGATCAGGATGCGTCCCGCGGTCGGGTCGTAGAAGCGGGTGATCAGCTTGGCCAGCGTGGATTTGCCCGCTCCGGTCTGGCCCACGAACGCCACCGTCTCGCCAGTGCGAACGCGCAGGTCGACGTCGCGGATCACCGGTACCGCGGGGTCATATCCGAAGGTGACTCGATCGAACACAATCTCCCCATGGATCGGCGGCAGGGTGGTCGCCGCGGCGAGCTCGGGCGTGCTCGGCTGGGTGGCGAACAGCGTGCGCAGCTTGACAATCGACGCCTGCCCCTGTTGAAAGGTGTTGTATTGCTGGACGAGCAGCTGGATGGGTGCGAAGAAGCGGTTCAGGTAGAGGAAGAAGGCGACTAGCGCGCCGATGCTGAGCTGATGGTGGATGACCATGTTGCCGCCGATGGCCAGCAGTCCAGCTTGCGCGAGATAACCGAGCAACTGCGTGCCCGGCCCGTAGACGGCGTTGATCTGGGCGGTGTAATTGTTGGCCCGTCGGTAGTCACCGACGACGTTACGATGATGGATGATGTTGCGTCGCTGACGGTTACTTGCGGTGACGGTTCGCACCCCGTGCAGGCTTTCTGACAGGTCGGCGAGGACGTCCGCGATCCCATCCCTGACTCGCTCGTAGCCACGCTCGGACGCCGCCCGGAACCAGAGCGACCCACCGGTGAGCACCGGCACGACGAGCGCCAGCGTGATCAGAGTGAGTGTGACGTCCATCGTGAACAACACGACAGTGATCACCACCATTGTCAGTGCCTGAACGGCAAACTGTGACAATCCGTCCTGCAGCAGTGACTGCAGGTTCTCGATGTCGCTCGTCATCCTGGTCATGATCACCCCCGCCTTCTCCTCGGTGTAGAAGTCGAGCCCCAGTCGCTGCAGATGGGCGAACACGCTGATCCGGAGATCGTGCATCACCCCGGCGGCGATCCGCCCCGTCACCCTGACCAGCCAGCGCTGCGCCAGCGCGGTGGTGGCGATCGCGGCGAGAAAGATCCCGGCGACCAGAGCGATCACGGCCAAACTCTGGTGAGGCGGCGTCATTCCGTCGCTGATCCCGATATTGATCAGCCACGGGCCGGCCTGGTTCGTGATGCTGACGATCGTGACCAGCGCCGCCGCCGCGGCGCCGAGGCGCCAGTGGCGGAAGATCAGTCCGCGCAGGCTCAGGCGGGCAAGCGCACGGTCCTCAGCCCGGTAGCTGAACTCGGCCGTTGGCTGACCGTGATCGGGCTCTTCGGCGAGCAGCCGGTCAACCCCCACCTGGAGCTCGGACGGAATGCCGGCAAACGGAAGTCCGCCACCCGGACTCGCCGCCGACTTGGACCCGCCGCCGGCACCGAACGTGGCGCCACCCGAGCTTCCGAAGCTCATCGAGCCCTCGCCTCCTCGCGCGCCTGACGCTCGGCGTCCTGCGCCTGTGCGAGCACCTCGACGTACAGCGGCGTCGTGGCGAGCAGTTCGGTGTGAGTGCCGTCGGCGACGATCCGGCCCGCGTCGAGCAATACCACCCGGTCAGCCAGGCCGATGGTCGAGAGGCGGTGGGCCACGATCAGCGTCGTGCGGCCCTCCATCAGGACACGGAGGCCCTGGTGGATCTCCTGCTCGACCTGGACGTCGATCGCGCTGGTGGCGTCGTCGAGGACGAGGATCGGCGGGTTGCGCAGCAGCGTGCGGGCGATCGCCACCCGCTGGCGCTGGCCGCCGGAGAGGGTGTAGCCGCGCTCCCCGACCACGCTGTCGTACCCGTCGGGCAGCTCGAGGATGAACTCCTCGGCCCCGGCGGCGCGGGCGGCGGCTTCTATCTCGGCCGCGTCGGCGTCGGGGCGCGCATAGGCGATGTTGTCGCGGATCGAAGCCGAGAACAGGAACGGCTCGTCGAGGACCACGCCGATCTGCGCTCGCAGGCTCGTCAGCGTGACGTCGCGGACGTCGTGGCCGTCGATCTGGACCGAGCCGGCGGTGACGTCGTAGAAGCGTGGCAGTAGGCGCGAGACCGTGGTCTTGCCGCTCGCTGTGCGCCCAACCATGGCAACGGTCTCACCCGGCGCAAGGTCCAGCGAGAAGTTCGACAGCACCGCCGGCCCATCCCCGTAGGCAAAGCCGACCGAGTGAAAGCTCACGCCGCCCTGACAGCGAGCGAGGTCGATCGCGCCCAGCCGGTCGAGCACCGTCGGGGCCTCATCCATGATCTCGTAGATCCGCTTCGCGGACGCCGCAGCGCGCTGACCCAGCATGATCAGCATCCCGAGGAGCTGAAATGGTGCCTGGAGCATCACGATGTAGGCACTGAAAGCCAGGATCGCTCCCACCTGCAACTGATCGTGGATCACCAGGTAGCCGCCGACCAGGAGGATCAGCGCCAGCGCGACTTGGGGCAGGTTCTGTACCGCCGGGGTGAAGCGAGCGCGAATATCGGCGTCCTTGATGTAGGACCACTTGAGCCGGTCAGCGGCGCCTTCGAGCGTCTGCAGCTCACGCGGCTCGGCCACGAACGACTTGACCACGCGCACGCCGTTGATGTTCTCGTCGACGATCGTGGCGACCTCGGCGAGCCGTGCCTGGATCAGCCACGACACCGGGTACATCGACTTGCGCATCCGCACGCTGAGCAGGAACACGAACGGCAGCGTCGACATCGCGACGAAGGCCAGCGGCACGTTGATCGTCAGCATGTAACCGAACGCCACCACGGCCACGGCGCACTGGACGATGATCGCCGGACCAAACGTCAGATACATCTGAACCGAGCGAATGTCCGAGTTCGCGCGCGAGATCAACTGTCCGGACTGGACCCGGTCATAGAAGCTGAACGACATCCGGGTCAGGTGCTCATAGATGACGTTGCGCAGGTCGAACTCGATCGCGTAAGCGGTGCGCATCAGATACAGACGCGACACATAAGCCGAAATCCCGATCGCGACCGCGAGGACGAGCACGAGCCGCACGTAGTGCGACAGCGGCACGGTCGCGTGTTGGAGCGAGTTCGTCACCGCCTCGTTGAGGAGCAGGGGGATCTGCACCTGCAAGACCAGCGCGACGAAGGACAGGCTCAGGGCGAAGAGCAGCGTCCGCTTATGCGAGAGAACGATCGGCAGCGCGCGGCGCAGCCACGACAGACTGCGGTCGGGGTCGATGCTCGCCCGGGGCGGGCGGTAGCGCGAGTCGGGCTCGGCCGGCGTGAGCCCGCTCGCGGAGTGGGCGCCGGCGAACCCGGGGTCGGCCGCGGTCGCGGTCAACGAGTGACCTCCGCGCCACTGGCGCGAGCCGCCCGGCGCGCGCTGCGGTAGGCGTCGAGCGATTCCCGCCACGGGCGCAGACCCTCGAACGCCGCCGCCACGCTGGCCGGACCATACGTGGCGACCTCACCCAGGCGACGCTCGATCTCGGCATCGGCGGCCTCGAGCAGCCGCCGGCCCTCAGCGGTCAGCTCGTGCCCCACCCGCCGTCGATCGTCACGGTCGTGATGGCGCTCCACCAGTCCTCGGGCGACCAATCCGTCGACCACGCCGGTGACACTCGGCCGGCTCACCGCGAGCTTCTCCGCCAGCGCCGACGCGGCCTGGAGGCCTTCGCCCAAGAGAACGACCACGCGATACTGGGGCAGCGTCAGGTCGACCGTAGCCAGCGCCAGCTCGACCTGTCGGGCCAGCCGGGCCACCACCCGACCCGGGTGGTCAAATGATTCGTCAGGCATATCATTAGGGTATCGAACTACTGCGCGGCGCTGTCACAGTCGGGCATCGCCTATGGTCCCCGGCCACAGAATCCGCGTGGCCCGGGGGCGCCACGGCGCATCGACACGAGGCACGACATGGCTGCGATGAAATGGTGGGGATGGGGGCTGGCGAGCGTTGAGTTCACCCACGAGGACAAGCCCGATCTGGGGCCGTTCATCAAGGCGGTGATCGGTGTGGACGTCGGCCGCGTGACCGCGGCGCCGATCGCCTTCGAGGACCTCCAGATCCCCGAGCCGAGGCTGCCGGACGGCCTGCGTGCCGCGCTCGAGGGAGCGCTCACGGCTGGATTCGTCTCGGTCGACCCGCTTGATCGTGTCGTGCACGCCCGCGGCAAGTCCCTGCGCGACCTCATCCGGCAGCGACGCGGTGACCTCCCGCGGGTCCCCGACGTCGTCGTGCGTCCCGGCAACGAGGAGGACGTCGCCGCGGTGCTGCGGGCGGCCGTGAGCGCGGACGCCGTCGTGATCCCGTTCGGCGGCGGCTCGTCGATCTCCGGCTCTCTAGAAGCCTCCCCCACCGAGACGCGCCCGGTCATCTCGGTGGACCTCGGGCGCCTGGACAAGCTCCTGGCGGTCGACGCCAGCTCGCGCCTGGCCCGCGTGCAGGCTGGTGTCTTCGGCCCGCACCTGGAGGCGCAACTGGGCGCGCAGGGCTACACGTTCGGCCACTTTCCGGACTCGTTCACCCATTCCACGCTCGGCGGCTGGATCGCCACCCGGTCCTCCGGGATGCAATCCGATCGCTACGGTGACATCGCCGACATGACCAAGGGCCTGCGAGTCGTGACGCCGGCCGGAACGCTCGTCACGCGCCCAATCCCGACCACTTCGACCGGGCCGAGCATCCGCGAGATGGTGCTCGGCAGCGAGGGGCGCCTGGGGCTCATCACCGAAGCGACCGTGCACGTGCGGCGGATCCCTGAGCGCCGCACGATCCTCGGCTATCTGTTCCCGACCTTCGCCGACGGCCTGGAGGCGATGCGCGACATCGCCGCGAGCGAGTGCTCGGTGTCGGTGACGCGAGTCTCCGACGCGCATGAGACCCAGTTCTCCTTTGCCATGCGCAAACGGCCGACGCTGGTGGACAAGCTCCAGTCCAAGGCCCTGAGGACGTTCCTGGAGCGTCGTCTCGGCTATGACCTGCGCGAGATGAGTCTCTCGTTCGTCGGCTACGAGGGCAGCGACGCTCACGTCGCCGGGCAGCGCAAAGCGGTCGGCAAGATCGTCAAACGTCACGGCGGACTCTGCATCGGCTCGGGGCCGGGCGCGCTGTACGACCAGAAGAAGTTCGATACCCCCCACATCCGCGACTTTCTCCTGGACCGCGGGGCCGCTGCCGACGTGTCCGAGACCGCGATGCCATGGAGCCGTCTGGTGCCGGTCTACGATGCGGTCAGCGCCGCCGCGTACGGGGCCTTCGCCACGCTCGGCGTTCAGGGCTACCTGATGTGCCATCTGTCCCACAGCTACCACGCCGGCGCCTGCCTGTACTTCACGTTTGCCTTCTCGCCGATGCCGGGGGGCGACATGATCGCGGAGTACGACGTCGTCAAAACGGCCATCCAGCAGGCCTTCGTCGACAACGGAGCGACGCTGTCGCATCACCACGCCGTCGGGACAGAGCACGCGCAGTGGCTCGAGCAGGACATCTCCGCCCCCGGCGTGATGATGCTCGAGGCGCTGTTCGACGGGACCGACCCGGGCCGCCACCTGAACCCGGGGAAGATCGTCTGAGATCCAGACGCCATACTCGGAGATCCGCGTGAGCATCCGCCTGGCTATCGAACACCGGACGGTGTACGGCTACGACCGGCCCGTCCGGCTTGGCCCACACGTCATGCGACTGCGGCCGGCTCCGCACTGCCGTGTCCCGATCGTCTCGTACTCGCTGAAGGTCGCCCCGGGAGAGCACTTCATCAATTGGCAGCAGGATCCGTTCGGTAACTACCTGGCGCGGTTCGTGTTCCCCGAGCCGACCCGTGAGCTCGCGATCACGGTCGGTCTGGTCGTGGACATGACCGCCATCAACCCGTTCGATTTCTTCCTCGACGAGGATGCCCGGACGTGGCCGTTCCGCTACGACGCCGCGCTCGCTCACGACCTGGCCCCGTACCTGGTGGTCGATGAGCCAGGGCCTCAGTCGAGAGACTGGCTGGCCGAGATTCGGCGTGAGGAGACGCCCACGATCGACTTCCTCGTGGCGCTCAACGGCACGGTCCGGCGCGACGTCGCCTACTCGGTCCGAATGGAGCACGGCGTGCAATCTCCGGAGCAGACGCTCTCCCGGCGCGTCGGCTCGTGCCGCGACAGCGCCTGGCTGCTCGTCGCAGTCCTCCGGCAGCTGGGAATCGCGGCACGCTTCGTGTCCGGGTACCTCGTGCAGCTCGCCGCCGACCCGGGGACTGACGAGGCCGGAACCGCTCCCAGCCTCGACGCGACCGACCTGCACGCGTGGGCCGAGGCCTACCTCCCCGGCGCCGGCTGGATCGGGCTCGATGCGACCTCGGGGCTGCTCACCGGCGAGGGCCACATCCCGCTCGCGTGCGCGTCGACGCCTGAGGCCGCGGCCCCGATCACCGGCGCGGTCGAGCCATCCGAGGTCACGTTCGAGTTCTCCAACACCGTCCGGCGGATGCACGAGGACGCGCGGGTCACGCTTCCGTACACGGCCGAGCAGTGGGAGCGGATCGATGAGCTGGGCAGGCGTGTCGATGCAGATCTCGACGCCGGCGATGTCAAGCTCACAATGGGCGGCGAGCCGACGTTCGTGGCCAGCCGGGACATGCGGGCGGCCGAGTGGAACACGGCGGCGGACGGACCGACAAAGCGCCGCCTGGCGACGGCACTGACGCGTCGCCTGGCCACGCGGTTCGCCTCTGGCCCGCTGATCCAGCACACGCAGGGCAAGTGGTATCCGGGGGAGCCGCTCCCGCGCTGGCAGATCGGCGTGCATTGGCGCCGGGACGGACACCCCGTCTGGCGCAACCCGGCCCTGCTCTCCGATCCGAGCCGGCCGGGGTCGTCGAGCCCAGAGGACGTCGCGCGTCTCGGTCGCGCGATCGCCCACGCGTTCGGGCTCGCCAGCGATGTGCTGGTGCCGGCCTACGAGGATCCGCTCGGCCGCCTGTGGGCGGAAGCCAGGCTGCCCGACGGCGATCCTCCGACGGGCGCCGCCAACGACCCTCCTGACCCGGCGCTGGCGGATGCCGTCGCCCGGGCCGAGATCGTCGCCACGCTCGACGCCGAGCGCGGCACGCCCGTCGGCTGGGCGCTTCCGCTGCACCGGGCCGAGGGACAACATGGCTGGTCGACCGGCCGCTGGGCCCTGAGGCGCGGGCACCTGTTCCTGATCGCCGGCGACTCCCCGATGGGCATGCGCTTGCCCCTGGACTCGATCGCCTGGAAGCCCCCGCCGGCCGAGCCTGAGCACTCACTGTTCGCCCCGGTCGGGGAGCTGCCGGCGGCGCTGGCGGCCGATGCCGCCCTGGCTGCCGACCCACCCCCGATCACGGCGCTCTGCGTCGAGCTCCGAGACGGCCACGCCCACGTGTTCCTGCCTCCGCTGGTCGACGCCGCGCACGCGCTCGAGCTGATCACGGTCGTCGAGGATGCGGCGGCGTCGCTCGAGCTGCCCGTGGTGGTCGAGGGATACTCGCCCCCGGCCGACACGCGCCTGCAGCACTTCGTAGTGGCGCCGGACCCAGGGGTGATCGAGGTCAACATTCATCCAAGCGGCGACTGGCCGGCGCTGATCGAGACGACAAACGTGATGTACGAGGAGGCCCGGCAGATCGGCCTGGGCACCGAGAAATTCGCCCTCGACGGAACCCACACCGGGACGGGGGGCGGCAGCCACCTGACCCTCGGCGGGCCCACGCCCGCCGACAGCCCGCTTCTGCGCCGGCCCGACCTGCTACGGAGCCTGATCACCTATTGGCAGCACCACCCGTCGCTGTCGTACCTGTTCGCGGGTCGCTTCGTCGGGCCGACGAGCCAGGCGCCGCGCGTCGACGAAGCGCGCCACGAGAGCTTGTACGAGCTCGAGACGGCGTTTGCCGAACTCGATCGCCTCACCGTCAAAGGCGAGGGCAAGGTGGCGCCCTGGCAGGTCGACCGTCTGCTCCGCAGCCTGCTCGTCGACCTCACCGGCAACACCCACCGGGCCGAGTTCTGCATCGACAAGCTGTTCAGCGCGGAGTCCGAGCACGGGCGCCTCGGAGTGGTCGAGCTGCGCGGTTTCGAGATGCCCCCTCACCCGCAGATGGCGCTGGTTCAGGCGCTGCTCGTGCGAGCGCTCGTGGCCATGTTCTGGGCCGAGCCCTACGCCGCTGCGCTCGTGCGCTGGGGAACCGAGCTTCACGATCGCTTCTTGCTTCCATGGTGGCTCGCCTCCGACATCCGGGGGGTCGCCGGGGATCTCGTCCGGCATGGATATCCATTCGATCCCTCGTGGCTTGACCCGTTCTTCGAGTTCCGGTTCCCTCGTTTAGGGTCATTTGCGGTCGCGGACATGGCGCTCGAGCTACGGATGGCCATCGAACCCTGGAACGTTCTGGCCGAGGACCTCACGTCCGGCGCCTCGCGGTTTGTGGACTCGTCGGTGGAGAGGCTGCAGGTGCGCGTCGACGGCCTGACGGAATCCCGGTACGCGGTCACATGCAACGGCGCGAAGGTGCCGCTGACCGCCACCGACACACCGGGAACCTACGTCGCCGGTGTCCGGTACAAGGCGTGGCGGCTCTCGGCGTCGTTACACCCCACAATCGAGGTGCACAGCCCGCTCGTGTTCGACGTCGTCGACGTGTGGAGCAGCCGTTCGATCGGCGGCTGCACGTATCACGTCAGCCATCCGGGTGGTCGGGCCTACGACCGCATCCCGACCAACGCGGCCGAAGCCGAGGCCCGGCGGGCGAGCCGCTTTTCCGCCAGTGGGCATACCCCGGGCCGGATCGAGGTGGCGGACTCGCGCCGGGACGGGGAATATCCTCGAACGCTTGACCTGCGGCGATGACGACGACTGTCCCGATCCCATCGCCGGCCGGGTACCAGCCGCTCCCCGGCTGCTACGACGAGATGGTCGACGCCGCGGGCGTCCCACGTCAGCACTGGGGCCACCTGGCCGGCGCGTTCTCCGAGCTCGGCGTCGAGGAGCTCCTGCGCCGCCAGGAGGAGGCGGCACGCTTGATCGACCAGGACGGCGTCGTCTACAACGCCTACGAGGAGAACGGCCGCTCTGGGCAGCGGTGGTTGGTGGATCCGGTGCCGACCGTGCTCTCGAGCCGTGAGTGGGAGACGATCGAAACCGGGCTGATCGAGCGGGCCGAGCTCCTCGACCTGGTGCTCGAGGATCTGTATGGGAAGCGTGATCTGCTGCGGCGGGGGCTGGTGGCGCCCGAGGTCGTGTTCGGCCACGCCGGTTTCCTGCGCCCCTGGGACCAGATCCGTCTCCCGGGCAGGCACCAGTTGGTCACCTACGCCGCGGACATCGGTCGCGACGCCGACGGACGCCCGCGCGTACTCTCCGATCGCACCCAGGCGCCGTCCGGGTTCGGCTACGCGCTCGAAGCCCGCTCGGTGATCTCGCGCGTGTTTCCCTCGCTGTACCGGGATGCGCAGGTCCACCGGCTGGCGCCGTTCTTCCGATCGTTGCGGGTCGCCCTGCACGAGATCGCTCCGACCGACGTCGAGGATCCCCGGATCGTTGTCCTCACGCCGGGCCCGCTGAACGAGACGGCGTTCGAGCACGCGTTCCTGGCCTCGCATCTGGGCTATCCGCTGGTCGAGGGATCGGACTTGGTCACCCGCCGCGGCCGGGTCTGGATGCGCTCGCTCGGACAGCTCGAGCCGGTACACGTGATCTTGCGTCGCGTCGACGCCTGGTTCTGTGACCCGCTCGAGCTCAAGCCCGACTCGCAGCTCGGAGTCCCCGGGCTGGTCGAGGCGGCGCGGTCGGGCACCGTGTCGATCGTCAATCCGCTCGGTTCGAGCGTGCTGGAGAACCCGGCGCTGATGTCGTTCCTGCCGCGGCTGTGCGAGCACCTGCTGGGACGGCCGCTGGCGCTGGAAAGCGTGCCGACGTGGTGGTGCGGCGAGGACGACGGGCTGCGACACGTGCTCGCCAACCTCGACCGTCTCGTTCTGCGGCCGATCTCGCGCGCCACCGGGACGGCGTCGCTGTTCGGCTGGGAGCTGAGCGCCGCCGAGCTCGACCAGTGCCGGCAACGCATCGAAGCTCAGCCACTGGGCTGGGCGGGGCAGGAGTCGCTGGAGATGGCCAGCGCGCCGACGCTCACGCCCACCGGCCTGGCTCCCCGCCGCAGCGTGCTGCGGGCGTTCGCCGTGCCGCGCAACGACTCCTATGCGGTGATGCCGGGCGGCCTGACGCGGGTGGCCCCGGACGGCGGCGTGGGGCGGATCTCGAACCAGGCCGGTGCGATCAGCAAGGATACATGGGTCCTGGCCTCCGAGCCCGAAGGGCTGACCGGTTTCTGGCTCGATTCCGGCCCGACGGTTCAGCGCATCGATCCGATGGCGTCGATTCCGTCGCGCACGGCCGAGAACCTCTGGTGGCTCGGGCGTTACGCGGAGCGAGCCGAAGCGACAACGCGCCTGCTGCGCGTCGTCTACGACCGCCGCAACGACTTCCAGGGCAGCAGCAACGTGGCGGGGATCGAGTCGCTTCGTGCTCTACTGGTCGCGCTCACCCACACGACCACGACATATCCCGGCTTTGTCGGCGCCGGCGCGGAGCAGCGGCTCGAGTCTCCCGGTCGCGAGCTGCTCGACCTCGTCGTCGACGAGGAGCGGCCCGGGACTCTGGCGCACTCGGTCCGGGCCCTGCTCGACTCCGCCTACGCGGTGCGCGACCAGCTCTCGTCCGACACCTGGCTCGTGGTGGGCGCGCTCGATCACGAGATCCTCGAGCTGCACGGACCGATGCACGATCCCCAGGCGGTCGTGTCGGGCGCGCTGCAACGGGTGATGCAGAGTCTGCTCGCGCTCGGTGGACTGGTCAACGAGAGCATGGTCCGCGACCTGGGCTGGCGCTTCATTCACGCCGGGTCCCGGTTGGAGCGCAGCGTCCAGCTCCTGTCCCTGCTCCGCGCGACCGTGACCGACACGCGGGGGACGGCGACCGACAGCCTCGTGCTCGAGTCGGTGTTGACGGCGGCCGAGAGCATCATCACCTACCGTCGCCGCTATCGCTCCCACGCTCAGCTCGAGACCTTGCTGGACCTGCTCCTGCTCGACGACGGCAACCCCCGGTCGCTCGTGTTCGGGCTCGACCGGCTCGCCGACGACCTCGACGGGATCCCCGCCGGACCCGAGCGCCGGCTGAGAGAGGAGCAGCGGCTCCTGCTCGAGGCGTCCACGGCGCTGCGCGTCGCCAACACCGCGGCGCTCGCGGAAGACGAGTCGGGTCACCGAGCGGCGCTCGATGCGTTCCTGGCCCAGCTGCTGGGCAAACTGGTGGACGCCGCCGATGCCGTCGACCGAGCGCACTTCGTTCACCTGCTGCCGCGCTCGTCACTGGTCGGACCGGCAGGCTCGCGCGCGCTGGGAAGCGGCGGGGGATAAGGCGGGCGAGAACGATGGCGGTGAAATACGAAGTGACGCACCAGACCGAGTACCGGTACAAGTCGGACGTCTCGGACAGTTACGGTCAGCTGCACCTGCTGCCTCGCAACCTCCCCGGCCAGCGCTGCGAGGCGGCCGAGGTGGTGATCGACCCGGTGCCTGAGGACTACCGCGAGCGGTTGGACTATTTCGGCAATCGGGTGTCCTATCTCGCCATTCACCGCCCCCACCGCACTCTCACCGTCACCGCGACGAGCACCGTGGTGGTGCAGGATCGCCCCGGCGAACTGTCGTTGTTCGGGCAGCGCCCGTGGGAGGAAGCCCGCGATGCGGTGCGCGACGAGGAGGTCGTCGACCCTCTCGACGCTGTGCAGTACGTGCTCGACTCGCCGCTCGTCGCGGCGTCCGCGCTCGCCGACTACGCGGCCGCCACGTTCACGCCGGGTCGCCCGCTGCTGGACGCGGTCACGGATATCTGCCGTCGCATCCATGACGACTTCGAGTACAGCCCTGGGTCGACATCGGTAACCACTCCACTCGCCGAAGTGTTCGCGCAACGCCAGGGCGTGTGCCAGGATTTCGCCCACGTTGGCATCGCGTGCCTGCGTTCAATCGGGCTCCCGGCGCGCTATGTGAGCGGCTATCTGGAGACGTTTCCCCCGCCAGGCCGCGCGAAGCTGAAGGGCGCCGACGGCTCCCACGCCTGGATGTCCGTGCTTGTGCCCCAAGCGGGCTGGCTCGACGTCGATCCGACCAATGACCAGCTGGCCAACAGCCGCTACATCGTCACCGCCTACGGGCGCGATTACAGCGACGTCCCGCCGCTGAGCGGCGTGATCTACACCCGCGGGAAGACCGAGAGCCTGCGCGTCTTGGTCGACGTCGTCGCGATCTCCGGCTAGGCGTGGGATGCTCCCCCCGGCCGAAAAGATGCCAGGACGGTAGTCCGCCGGGCGCCGCGCCATCGCGCTTTCGGCCGATCACGCCCCGGGAGGTCCTCCCCCGGGTCCGCTGCTGGTATTCGACCCGCCATGCCCGCTGCTGATCGGTGTGCCGTGGAAGCAGCCGACCGTGTACGGATACTCCAGCGTCGCCACGTAGTGGAAGATTCGCGTCAGCTTCCCGTTCCAGAGGACCTGGCTCGTGGTGCCGTGGCAGGCATCGAGCGAGGTGTTCGTCGGCAACTGGCCCGTCGCGTTCTTAACCACGTAGATGCCGTAGCCGTCGAGGGCATACCCCACGAGCGTCGTGGTGCCGTTCTTGACCCGGTTCAGGATGCACGGCGGGATGTCGTGATGGTGGTAGGTATCTGAGGGATCCGGGTGCCCGGCGCACACGTCGAGGACCTCATGCGCGCCCGCGTCGCGGCCTTCGCCGTCGAGCGCGTTGAACAGGACGACGCCATCGTCGAGCACACCGATCGGACCGCCGGGCGTGCAGCCTGCCGTCTTGGCAGCGGTGGGATTGAGCGGGAGGCTCCAGTCGAAGCTCTGCGCGGCGATGTGGTTCCCGTTCCGGTCGTATTTGTAGGCCGGATCCGTCGACGCGATCGGGAACACCCCGGTGGTGTGATCAATGGGGAGATCGTTGAACTTGATCACCCGGCGGGAACCGGCGATCTTCACTGAATACGAGCCGGTCGGCCACTTGATCCTCCCGTTGACGGCAATTTTCGTGACGTAGTCCCACGTCTTGGCCTTGGTGTTGATCCAGGGTCCGTCAACGCGGGCGCCGCCAATGCCGCCGAAATGGGTCGAGCACGAGTCGACGTAGCCCACCTTTGGGGTGCTCGACAGGTAGCCGTCGCCCAGCGGCACCGCGCGCGGGTTGACCAGGCCCGGTGATGTAGGGGTCGTCGCGTACGGTTTGGCGCCGCTGCCAGCGCTGGCCGCCACCGCCGCCGTTCCGCCGCAGCCGGCAATGAGCAAGGCGGCCAGCGCCGCGGCGCCTCGTCGAGCGCCCAGCCAGCTCGCGCGCCTAGCCCACGCGGTGTAGCTGCGCGCTCTCGACATGGATCCTTCCTTTCCGTCGTCCGGTGTGCGCGCACAGCATCCCAGCTACGGTGTTGCGCCTGGCTCCCTGTCATCCCGACGTTGGTGTCAGTCGATTTCGACGTCGAAGTCCCACGCGACGATTGGGTGGGTGCGTTCGGGCGCCCATTCCAGGCCTCCATCGCCGGTCGGCAGAACGTCGTAGACCTTCAGCGACACCGTGTGGCCCGGTAGCACGCGGGTCGGTGGTGCGCCCCCGCTCATCGCCGTCACTCGAGGGTGGTGGACGTGATGGAGCTCGTCGACGAAGGTGAACGCCGTCGGGCTGAGTGGGATCGCGCCGGTTGCCGCGGTGAAGGTGATGATGAACGTGCACGGGCTCGTTTCGGGCACCGGGAACCGGCCCTCCTCTGGCACCGTCGGCCCGACTGCGGTGGCGAGTACTCGTCCAATCGCGAGACGGACCGCGACCGTGTCGCCTTGGATTGCGAGCACCGGGTGGCCGCTGCTGGCATGGAGGACCCGGCCCACGGGCACCGTCGCCTTCGGTAGCCAACTCGGGATGCCGCCGTATCTGGCGGACGGCGGGGCGGCCGACCCGTGCGAAACGGCCGACCCGCGCGAGACGGCTGACCCGCGCGAGACGGCTGACCCATGCGTGACGGCTGACCCACCCGTGGCCGCTGCCGCGGGCGCAACGATGAGCCGGCGCGTCGCGCCGGAGCCGCTGTGACGGCTGAGCAGGACACCGACGAATGCGATGATCACCACGGCCGAGACGAGGACGGCGACGACGCCGCGAACGATCCGGCGGGGACCGGGTGCTGAGACCCGGCCCCCGCCGTGAGCCGCGGGCGCCGTCGGCGGTGGTGGCTCAGCCCCAGGAGCCGCCACCAGGGGTTGCCGCTCGCTACTCATCCGGTCCGCCCACGACGCTGGCGGTCAATCAATGACCCCGACGCTGGTGGTGGCGGTGGACTCGATGTCCATACGGGCCCTGCGGATTGTTGAACACGTCCGGGCCGAACGGCGCCAGCCCGGGCTGGGCCGCGTAACCGATGTGACCCTCCCCGTCCAAGCCCGGGGAGACCGTCCCCACTCTGAACAGGTCCTCCATCGTGCGCAACCAGCTGTAGTGGTTGTAGAAGCCGGTGCTTACGCTGCCCGGGCGGATGTACGGGCTGATGAGCACGCTGCCGGTGTCCCCGCCGCCGGTGGTCGGATCGGTGGCGTTGTACAGCGGGTCGTTCGCCGGAGTGCGCGCTGCCAGCGTTATTCCGCTCACCGGCCCCGTCGTGAACAACGGGTGATCCGAGGAGTCCACCAGGGTGAACGAGCCGGTGTCGACGAAGCCGCCACTCTGGTTCGGAGCGATGGCTGTCACCGGCGTGTTGGTGACCTGCCCGACGAACGCGCCCGCCGGGATGCCGGTGCCGGTCACCGAATTTCCGGCGTCGGTGGCCACGATCGCGTTGTCGGTGATCGTCGAGCTTCCGCCCGGCGCCGTGGCTGCGGCATCCGTGCGCGCCCCCGGGACGTTGCTGCCCCCGCCGAGCAGACAGGTGCCCGCGGGCTGCGCCGGGACCGTCTGGGCGACGCACGTGCTGGGGCGGTCGACGAATGCATTATCGCCCGGGCCGGGATACAGCTCGTTCCCGTTGGCGTCCTTGGCCAGCGGCGTGTTCGGCCCGGTCGGCTCGTAGTGCACGCGGCGGCCGAACAGCGTCTCCGCGGCCGAGTCAGACGCGATCGAGGTCGCCGCGTCGGGCGCGACGGTGGTTGAGTTGGCGAAGCTGTTGCCGGTGTAGGTGAACGGCGGGAACCCCTCGTCGAAGGTGATGTCGATGAGTCCGCCGTCCTTGAACGCCGGGGACGCTTCGATCTCGGGAATCACGTGCTCGAGGAACAGGTCGGCGGCATACAACCCGCCGGTGTAGTTGACCGGAGCGTTCGGGGTGTTCGGATCGGCGAACCCGCCCGAGAGGTTGTTCCCGTGACACACCGCGTCGTGGCCGTCGCTGCAGTTGTTCGGCGAGATCCAGCTAAACGCCGGAGTCGTCGCCTCAGTCTGCAGATCGTGGTAGAGACCGTTTGTCGGGTCGAACAGGTTCGCGATGTGCGCCGGGTTGCAATCGCCCGATTGCAGTATCGATTCGAACCAGGGGAACGGGAAGTGCTTGGGCACGTACTGGTCGGTCGCGTTGGCGCTACCCGGGTTGGGCTGCGCCGTGCTGCCCGTCGGACCCGGTGATGCGTACGGAGCCCCGCAGTACTGCGTGCCGGCGCTGTGAACCGGCGGGCTCGCGTCAGGATTACCAAGGTCCTGGGCGTAGCCCTTCCAACTCACTCCCTTCGCGTCGAGTTGGTTGAACAACGTCGGAACGCTCGCCGGGTACACGCAGCCGTTTGAGCCGGCCGCCGCGTTGGGGCCCTGGGCAGACGCCATCTGACCGAAGTTGCGATTCGTGAACAGCGAACCCTTCGTGTCGACCGTGCCTGAGAACGAGTCGTAGTCGGGACAATCCGCCTGCGTGTCAGGCTGTGTGGCCTGGCCGCTGACCAGCGAGATGTAGTTATCGAGGCTGAAATGCCCGGTGCCGTAGTAGTTCTTCAACAGCACTCCCTGAGCCGGCAATGATCGCCACAGATACGTGTTGTTGTTCAGTCCGGTGAATGTGGCGTCATAGGACTTGTTCTCCAGAATGATCAGCCACACGTGCTTGATCTTGCCCGGCCGGATGCCCAAGTTGTCCCGCCTGGCCACCCCGCGATGCCTGGGCTGCGTCGAGGAGGATGGGTGGGCGGAGACGATCGGCACGGCCGCTGCCGACAATGCCGCCGCGACGGCGACGCTGATCAGCGCTCCGCGACGCCAACGCGGAACGCGCGAGGCCCGCGACTTTCGGTCATCGACAGGGCGTTCGGGACGTCCTGGCTCATTAGCGTTCATCTTCGGGCTCATCTCCGTTTCCAAGGTGCGCGGTGGCTGAGAATGGGAGTGTTTTCCTTAGCGACGCGCCTCAGGTAAATATCTGGTGAAGCTCGGCGGGAACAACCTGTGACGATTTGACCTCTGCCCGTCGCGTCCGGCGTCCGACGCTCGGGCACCGAGCCGCATCGACAGCCACGCGTGGTCGGGTGGGGACAAGGTGCGATTATTGGATGCTCTATGTCACTATTTCGAAAGAGCGAGAAGAAGGTCGCCGAGGCCGCTGCTGTGCAAGCCGAGATCGAGCGCCTGAAAGCCCTTGACGTCGATGCGCTGGCCCTGGCGCTGCTGCCGGGCTTGCGACCGGAGGGCCCGGGGACCAGCATGCGAGTCCAACAGCTGTGCATCTACCTGGTCAGGGACTTTCCCGGTGCCGGGCAGCAGAAGCCCCTGGTGCTCTCGGCCCATGTGAACGATGCGCTGAAGAAGCTCGAGAAAGCAGAGCTGGTCACCCCGCTGTATCTCCAGCGATCGCCGGTCTGGCGCCTCACCCCTCTCGGCGATCGGACGCTCACGGAGGGGACGATCGAGGAGCAGCTGGGAAAGGCCAGCTAGCTCCGCTGGGTCGGCTCGCTCACTCTCACGCGAGCTCGGAGCGTCGGGAGTCGTTTATGCGGGAACGCCGGACAGGCGCTCGTGGACGAAGCGGACGACCATGGCTCCTTCGCCCACGGCGGTGGCGCAGCGCTTGATCGAGCCGGATCGCACGTCGCCGGCGGCGTAGATCCCCGGCACGCTGGTCTCAAGCAGGCCGTCGGCCCCGGCATCGGCGCCGGTCAGCACGAAGCCCTTGTCGTCGCGCTCGATCGTGTCGCCGAGCCAATCGGTGCAGGGAGCCGCCCCGAGGAACAGAAACAGGAAGGAGAAGGACAGCCGCTCGCCGTCGCGCAGCGTGACCGCGTCGAGCTCACCGTCGGTACCGTGCAACTCGGCCACCTCGCTGCGATCGCGGACCGCAACTCCGAAGCGCTCGAGTTCGAGCACGAGATAGTCGGACATGGTTTCGCGCAGGTCGGCACGACGATGCAGCAGCGTCACCAGGGCACCGCCCCGCGCGAGCCAGACGGCCGCCTGGCCGGCGGAGTTACCGCCGCCGATCACCCCGACCCTCGTCGCACCGCAACGCTGTGCCTCAGGCGGCCCGGCGGCATAGAACACGCTGACCCCCTCGTACTCCTCGAGGCGGTCGACCGGCAGCCGGCGATAGTCGGCGCCCGTGGCCAGAACCACCGCGCGCGCCACGATCTCGTGGTGGCCCTCCAGACGGACGACGTGGCGGCCTGCACCCGGCTCGAGCACGAGGGCACGATAGGGAGTGGCGGTACGGGCGTTGAACTTGCGCGCCTGCGCGACCGCGCGGCTGGTGAGCTCAGAACCGCTGATCCCGGCCGGAAAACCAAGGTAGTTCTCGATCAGTCGCGACGTGCCCGCCTGCCCGCCCAACGCGGTGCCCTCCACGACGAGTGTGTCGAGGCCCTCCGACGCGCCGTACACCGCCGCTCCGAGGCCGGCCGGACCGCCCCCGATCACCACGAGATCCACCTCCTCTCGACCCGCGAGTTCAAGCCCAATACCCAGGGCGCGGGACACCTCGCCACTCGATGGGTGACGCAGTTCCCGCCCCCCGGGCAACCGTACGAGCGGAACCTCGTCAGGAGCGAGCCCGTCGATCACCGCCGCCACAGCTGGATCATCCGAGTGCTCAGGATCGCGCCAGACATAAGGCAGGCGATTACGGCCGGCGAAATCGACCAGCCGCCGCGTCGCCTCTGAGGCGCGCGGCCCGAAGATCTCCATCCCGACGCCCTGCTGCTGAAGGGCCTCGCGGCGGGCGATAAAGGTCGACAGCAACAGATCCCCGAGCGGGCCGTCCTCGAACAGCAACGGACGCAACTCGTCGCGGTCGACCGCGATATACCGCATCGGTTGCGTGACGACCGCCGTCAGGTACACCGTCTGGCCCGACAACAGGTTCATCTCGCCGAGGAAGCCGGACGCGCCATGCCGGACGATCTCGTGCCCGGCCGCATCCAGGATCGCCGCCTCACCCTCGAGAATGGCGATAAACGGATAGCGAGCGTCGCCGACCTGAAACAGCACGTCGCCGACCGCGGCGCTGCGCTCCTGACCATGTTGCGCCAACGTTGCCAGCTGTGACCCGGACAGAAGCGGGCTGGGTGGGGGGCCGATCATCGGTCAAGGGTAGCCTGCGCCGGATTCAGGGCGATCGCCTCGCCGGTCTGCCCATTGGCGAGTTGCGGCAGCGTAACCTGCAGCCGCAGTGGTGATGCGAACGCATTTCGAGGCGCCGGGAGAATGAGTGCTGAGCTGAGCGGTTCGGAGGCCCCAGCACCCACACCGGGCGGTCGCGTGATGCCGGACTCGCTCAACCCCCGGCATCTCATCGTCCGTGTGGCCGAGCTCGCAGCCGTGATCGCGGTGGTGGTGATTGCGATCAGCGCTCTGCCGGGGCTCGACGAGGTCAAGACGCGTCTGCAGGGCGTCGACCCGGTGTGGATCGTGGCACTGGCGCTCGCCGAGGTCGGGTCGTGCGCCGGCTATCTGCTCGTCTTCCGCTCGACGTTCTGTGCGCAGATGTCGTGGGCGCTCAGCTACGACATCGCCATGGCCGAACTGGCGGCGAACACACTGCTGCCCGCCGGCGGCGCCGGCGGGCTCGCGCTGGGCGTCTGGGCGCTGCGCCAGGCCGGCATGTC